>Ga0164318_10000105_pt1 | contig 48055 bp, 42 predicted proteins | sample GuaBasSedimGuay9_FD_113734 | JGI IMG/M metagenome (GOLD analysis project Ga0164318, IMG submission 113734) | Subseafloor sediment microbial communities from Guaymas Basin, Gulf of California, Mexico - Guay9, Core 4571-4, 0-3 cm | ecosystem: Environmental > Aquatic > Marine > Hydrothermal vents... | reverse complement strand
GTTTTATAAGTTCTTCAATTACGATTTTAGGATGAATTGGCCAATAGTGCCGTTCGTTAAAAATGATAAATTTACCATAGGTTTTTTTAAGCCACTTTTTACATTTTTGAATAATTTCACTATGAGTATATTTCCGCTGAGAAACAAAATCAAAACCATCCTTTATTATCATAATCCATCCTGACCCGTGATTGGCTTTGATCACGTATTCTTTTGGTAATTTATCAAAGGGAATCGTTTCAGGTTTATCGGTTACATACAAGAGTTTTGCTAATTTAACACTCGTGCCTTTCGATTTTACATATTCGCGAACGGAGTATTTGTCAGCCATGGTTGTATAAATTGGAGGATAATCTTTTTGCCGCATTCTTTCCCGAATTTTATAATTAAGTGATCCTTTTTTGGGAAAATAGATAAATGGTTTGCACACATTCTGGAACGGCGGTTTTCTGTAAATAAACAATAGCAAAAATACTAAAATCGTTAAAATCAGCAAGGTTCCTAAAATCCCAGCGATCCAAGCAAAAATGTTACTCATAAGGCAAATATTAAGAAATAGTTTAAAAATTAATCGGAACCCAATTAATTTAAATAATAAAGAGCTTTAAATGTGTTAACAATACCTCATGAAATTTGTTAATCATATTTCATCAGGTTTTTGACAAGTGAAAGGAAATGTATTCAAAGCGTCTGAATTTTAAAAAATATGGCTGGATGCAAGGGTTATCCGCAGTGACTGTATCTAACCCGGCTATTCCAGTGATTTTTCGGCTTATGAATTCGCTTCCCGTTTGTTAATCGAATTCTTGCTGGTTGTGCTCATAAAAATTGCTTTGAGTAAAACTTTCTTTCACAATTTCAAATTATTCATCCTTTTCATCTTGTTCATTATGAGCCGCCATAGAATTTACCATTTCGATACCTAATTTTGATGGGAAAATAAGGGATAATGTCAATATGCAAAAATCAGTAATTAAAAAACAAAATCTTCAAAAATATGCCAGATAATCCAGTGGTATTTAGAAATATTAATTCTTTACGCAATATATCTGAAAAAATAAACTTTAAATAGAATTATAACTTAGAAATTTTATAGATTGAACTATTACAGCGTTTTAACCACAGTTCATAAATTACACAGCATCACTCAAAAACCCTGGTTCGATCTTAAAAAAAATTCATAGAAATCTCAAAATTAATAAAAACTAAAATAAAAAAAACACAAGAGAGCGATTAACTTGACTACCTTTCTAAAACTAAATCACCCTGATGGCAATTTTCCCAGATATGCTTCTACCATTATCGGATCTGGGGATCCAAATCCATTCAAAAGGATTGTTGCAATTTTGGTAAGAAATTGGGGTGTTAATTTCGAATATAGAATGAAATTCCTGCCATTTGGAAAGGTAAATCGCCTTTTGTTTTCAATTCAAAGAATTAAGTCAATTCTTACATCATTATGATTGCGGATTGATTGATTCCGAATTGGATTTATCCTTTCTTTTTGCTTGAAAATCTGAAATTATTCCTAAATTCAGGTCAAACCTTTTCTTAGGCTGATATTTCTGAATTTAAAATTTTCAGATTGGCTGTAATGCTACTTCAAATTTCAGCCACAAAACAAATATAATGCATTTAACAAGCCAATAATCAACCAATTAGAAAGAATTACCTAAAAATAATAAAAAACCAGTAAAAGAACATCAAAATCATATAAAATTTCCATAATTGAGAAAAAAAACAAAATAATTAAAAGCATGAAGTGAATTACGATGATAAACATAGAAACACAAAGTCGAGAGCAACGGAAAGTAGAATCTGCTTTCCAAGAAAGACATTTTTCCCGATTGAAACGAAATATTGTATTGTTATACCTAATTCGGGGAATTTCCAGCATACATTTCTTCGGATCTGTTATGATACTCTTCTTCGAAGAATGGGGTGGGATATCCTTTGCAGATATTATGATCCTGGAGGCAATATTTACAGGAGGCATCTTTTTCTTGGAAATCCCTACTGGAACGGTTGCGGATAAATACAGCCGTCGCCTATCCCTAATACTATCATACTTCGTTAACATCATCGCAGTTTTAGTATACATCAGCTACCCCAGTTTTCTGGTATTTGCTGCTGGTGAATTGATTTGGGCTTTGTCCGTTGCTTTAAATTCCGGTGCGTCTGATGCATTTCTGTATGATTCTTTGGTTGAATTGCATCAAGATCATCACTCAAAAAAATACTTTGCCCAAATGCAGTCCATCGGTTTGATTACGATGATTTTGGGCAGTATGTCCGGAGGCTTTATTGCAGCGCAGTTTGGATTGCGGGCTACTATGTTGTATTCTGCCATTCCATTGGTTATATCGTTTTTCCTAAGTTTATTTCTGGAAGAACCTAAAACCCATCAAGCCAGTCGTAAAGAACGAGCTTGGGTTATTTTTATCAAAGGATGGAAAAATATCCGAAAATCTCTCTCTCTACAGCGACTGATTGCGGATTCAGTAGTACTTTCTGTAATTGCCTACTATATCTTGTGGATTTGGCAGAAACGTGTCATGGTGTTGGAGTTGGATATCCAATGGTTTGGAATTGTCCATTCAAGCATGATTCTCGCCCAAGTTGTCGTTTTGGCCGTCTTCCGACCTTTAGAACGCTGGTTAGAGAAACGAGGTTGGCAAAAAGCTAAAATATTGGTTCTACGCGCTACAGGATTAGGAACAGGTGTTGGATTCATCCTAATGGGTGTCTTTCAATCGATTGAAGTGGTGCTCGTTGGAATAATCATCGGCGCTGGTTTCGGTTTATCCCGAAGGGTAATACTTTCCAACTATATGCAGAAACATATTGAATCAGAACAGCGTGCCACAACAATTTCCACCGTTTCAATGATACGAATGCTGTTATTGTTGATATTAAATCCTATAGTCGGTCAAGCGGTTGAATGGAATATGAATGCCACACTGATTATATTAGGCGCAATCGCAGTGTTATGGAGTGTTTTTAATAGACTGCGACAATCTGATCTACATGAATGATGGCCGAGCTGTTGATTCTCGTTTTTTTTTTAATTTTTTTAATTTTTATAAGATGCCAAAAGAGAAGAAGAAACGAAGTCAAATTGAATCTTTTCCGAGTTGTGCAGATATTTCTTGTATATTAGATTTAATATATGGGGGAAAAGGCTTATTATTGTAAATTATCGGAATTTATATTGCCATGATATAAAGAATAAAAGATGAATAATAAATCAATTCTCCTAATTATCTATATTAATGCAGCTGAATAAGGAATAATGAGCGAATCAATAAAATATTTAGAACATGTTATCCAAGGGTATAAAAAAAAGAAATTGGGGAGATCTTTAAATTTATAGTTCGATTTGAAAATTAATCTCTTAAGAAATATTTTTTACTAAATCTGCGGTTAAAGAAATCCAATGCTGGATGTAAAAAATAAAATCTTGGCGAGATTTGAACTCAATTTGGATTAAATTAAAATCGGTGGGAGAAACACGGATATTGGTATTAATTTTATTAAAACTCTCCTGTAGAATATCGAATACCAACTCAGAATTTTTCATATCACATTCAATATTAAATATCAAATTATTTTGCTGAAAATCAAAATTAGCAAGAATATCCAGCACTTTTTGGTTTACTTGGGGAGGATTCTGCTTTACATCCAGCAGTTTTCTTTTTATAATGCTAGGATCTCGAATTTTTTCGAAAAACTCCATATTTCTGACAATAAATACAAAACCCTTTGAGATTTCTTCTAAGAAGAAGGGAATTTTATTAGCATGATAAAGATTATTGAGATAATCGTAGTGTTTTTGTATTCCTCTGAAAATATCTGGATAATTACTGGTAATTTTCAATACAACCGATTGATCCACCTTTCTCCCTCCCTATATTTCAATTCATGAATCCAAGTTCCAATTAAGGTTATTTTTACAACTTAAATAATTTGTGTAAAAGTACTATTGCAGAACATAAAAATAGTTTGCTTTCGAATTACATAAAAATAGTTTTGCTTTCGAATTATCTAGTGGTGACAGGGCCGAAAATGGTAAAGAGTATCGAGAAGCGAATTCGTGCTTGTATAATCTGCCAAAATAATCGAATCTGTTATTTCAGAAGTAAATGATCGAATCTGTGATTTTGTTTTTTAATCAATTTTTAATATTTTCTTCTTAAATTGAGTTAACTATGAATTAATCATCCAAACAAAAAGTATTATAAATCTCAATTGCAAATTAAATTAAAAATCAAAATTTTATGTCATAATTAGTTGTATTGGCTATGAGCAAATAGATCGAAATTATAATAAAGTTTTGCAATTTAGTAATTATCTGCTCTCTATCTTCCATATTTTTTATGTTTGTAGCTTTCCCAAAGAGAAATTTGTCACGAAATTTTTATGTTAATTGCACCATAATAACTTTTTTATCAGCCGTATTTTTTTCTCACTCCTCATCATTTCGCATAATTTTTTAGATTTGCTGGGTAACCTTACAGAAAACTTAGAAATTTTAACTTTCTTCAATATCGTGAGATGTTCACAATCATGCAATTTTTTCGCTTTTTTAGAATTTACATGCCAAATATTCTCTCTTTTCCCAAAAATTTTATGTTAATTCATGATAAGCACAATAAATTTTGGGAAATTAACTGGTCAATAAGGAAAAATTTTGACTCCCTATCATCTTTTTTTTTGTCGAACCACACTAATCCGACCATCTTATTCACCCGATCGGCCCAAAATTCCCAAACATTTAAATACCTAGACTGAAATATATAAATTAGATTGCGGAGGAAATTGGGGTAATTCGTGCAACATCGCCCCATAAAATGCAATCTAAAACGGAGAGATTATTATGGCTAAAAAGAAAAGATCTTTTGCATGGTCGCCTGTGCGTAAATTAATGAAGAAAAGCGGAGCAAATATTGTTGCTCGTGATGCCGTTGAAGCATTGATTATTGATTTAGAAAAAACCGCTACAAAATTAACCAAGAAAGCCTTGGGATTTGCTAAACACGCAAAACGGAAAAAGATTGCTAAAGAAGATATGGATTTAGCAATTAAATATTTGTAATCGCAAACGATTACGTTTTTTTATTTCTTTCTTTTTTCAAATTCAAACCTTTTCTCAGGAGCTGAGATCGTCAGCAGAGATGTAATGGAAGTTCTCTTTGATTATTCAGAGAAACTAGTGAATATGTTAACTGAATCGGCGATTACTTCTGCGAAGCTCTCGAAACGGAAGAAGGTTTCGAAGGGCTATATGGAATTGACAATAGAAAATTTATTGCTTATATTCAAATAAAGCAAAATTATATATATTTTAATGAAGAAAGTTCGATTAGAACGGTATTTAGATAAAATTTAGATAATTAAAGGAAATTTGGATGATACTCAATCTTGGATCAATGAGATCGCTGAAATAGATTATCAACAAGTTCCAAAAAAGGAAAAATACGCCATTTTTCATGCATATCAAATAGTTGTAGAGGCAATTTCCGATATTTCAGCCATGATATTATTCAAACCTCGATTTACTCTGTGATAGTAATATTATCTCTCGAAAAATACTCCAAGAACTTAAATATGCGTATGGATTGCGAAATCGGATTGTACATGAATATAATGGTATAGTGGACAAACTTGCTTTTCAAGGAATTGAAAATAATATCGAAATTTTTCTTCAATATGTGGAGTTGATCTCCCAATGGTTAAATCAAGCATAATAAAGCAAATAGCTGCCGATTTTGAGTTTTTACTTAGTCATCCTTCATTTTTAGGGATGATATTATATGGTTCATGGGTACATGAAATGAATTCAGTCCGCAGTGATGTTGATTTATGTATTGTCGAAAACTCTAACAATCCGATTAAACTCTACAAGGAAATTTGCGTTCGGGTAGATATTTACAGGAAGAAATACGACATTCAGTTTTTTTCGGAAATTCCATGGTATTTAAAAGGCAGGGTGATTGAAGAAGGAATTACAGTATTGACACCTGACAAACCGAAGCTTTTTGAATCTCTTCATCTGTATCAGAAAATTTGGAATGACCAAAAGGCAAGACAACAGATGTCCAAAGAGGAATTACTTCAAATTATAAAAAGCCGCGCTCAATAATATCCAACCCACCGATTCGATTAATTATTTTGCTGCTTAGTTAGGGGATGGCTTTGAGAAAGATTTCAGGTATTTAAAAGAAATTAAATTTAGTAAAAAAAAGCAGATTATAGAGAATTGACTATATTTCTGCCAAAATCATGACATTCTTTTAATGCTTCATCCGTAGGGTTCCACAATGCCCGAATGCCTTCATTAACTATTGTAAATCCTGCCTTTTCTAATTGCTGGGTTAACACTTTGATGGATTCGCCGCTCCATCCATAACAACCAAATGCGGCGGCTTTTTTCTTTTTAAAACCCATACCCTTAATCTCTTCTAATAGAGCAGCCATAGATGTCAGAATACCCCTTCCGACAGTAGGAGATCCCAGCAAAATTAATTTAGATTTAAAGATTTCAGTTATGATGTCGTTCATATCATATTTAGATGACTTCAGAATTTTGATTGTTATTTCAGGATCTGCTTCTTGTATTCCTGTAGCAATAGCTTCCGCCATTTTTCGAGTTCCTTGCCACATAGTATCATAAATAATTGAAATCTGGTTTTCTTGGTAATCATTAGACCAAGCAATGTATTTTTCTACGATTTGTGTGGGATTTTCCCGCCAAATAACACCGTGGCTGGGAGCAATAATATCAATGGGAATTTTTAAATCGAGAACTTCTTTGATTTTTCTATCTACAAATTTGCTAAAAGGTGTAAGTATATTAGCATAGTATTTGATACATTCTTCATATAACTCATTTTGATTAACCAAATCATTATACATGAATTCACTCACGTAATGTTGACCAAAAGCATCATTGCTAAATAGAACATTATCTTTGGTTAAGTAGGTTGCCATACTATCTGGCCAATGTAACATACGCATTTCAACAAAAACCAGGTCTTTTCCATTCCCGATTGGCAACGTATCACCTGTTTTTACCACATGAAAATTCCAATCTTTATGATAATGACCTTTAATCGAGTTAACCCCATTTTTTGTGCAATAAATGGGCACATCTGGAATTTCCTTCATAAGATCAGGGAGTGCTCCACTATGATCGCATTCTGCATGATTTGCGATGACGTAATCAATATCTTTCAAGTCAATTTCGTTCTTTAGATTCTTAATAAATTCTTTCGAATAGGGAGTCCATACTGTGTCAATTAGAACATTCTTTTCTTCTTTTATTAGATAGGAATTATAGGTAGAGCCGTGATTTGTTGAATACTCATTACCATGGAACTTATCTAATTCCCAATCTTTCTTTCCCACCCAATATATATTATTTTTTATTTTAAAAACCATATATCTCACCCTTATGAAGATTTCAATCTTTAAATTAATTTATACTATTATTCATAAGCAATCCTTAAGAGAGTCGAACAAGTAGAAAAAAGAGACATGGAAGCATTAATTAGCTATATTTTTCAGTTTTCTTCTAATATAATTCTCCAAAAAATACCATCCAAGTCCTATCGGCACGCAAATCAACCACATGAGAGCAACGTAAAGCCAGACGACCATTACATAATTTGAATTGCTGTTAAACCACATCGTATGTATAGCATTTCCTTCCACCAAATAATGATCCCCTGTAACTGCCAGGATTATGCCGTATGCAAAAATCTGGGTTAATAATATGTGATAACTAGCCTTTCCAATGGTTGAGAACCCTTTTAATATTTTATAGTTTGAATTCTTAGGTAAAACTGAAAGGAACACCATCACTATTAGCGCGGAATACGGATAAACAAGAAAGTGATAGTCCCCTGTAATAAGTAAGAATCTAAAATCATCATAATGATAAACAGATAGATAGGTTGCAGAGGTAATTCCCAACATCCACAGGAAAAAATTACGATTTTTTGGAGAAAAAATTATGTTTAGCACATATGGAACGGCAAAAACGACTATGGCTTCAAAGAAAAGAGTGCTCTCAGCGTTACATGTGCGGGTTTCCCAATCAATCCAAACTAAATCCCCGTATTTATCTATAATTAATAAAAATCCGATAGTTATTAATATAGAAATGGAGAAAACTTTTGCAAATTCATTCAATGGTCGGTAGAAATAAAACCCTAAACATAAAACAATGAGTAAAATGACAATCATGACTGCTTGCCACCTTCCTAGGATTAATTTTAGATTTGGTACTATCACTGTTATTCCCAGAACAATTAGCGCCAATATTACTAAATAAAAATGGAATGGAACCTTTTCATTGAGTTTTTTATTGAGTGTTTTTGTTTTTGTTTGTATATTTGAAATCGAGTCCACCGAGTCCGCAATTAAGTGAGGATTATGTGCTATCCAAAATCCGATGAAAAGGGCATTTATGTAAAATAAGACACTGGTTTGGAGCATCGTGCGGGCTAGCGGTACATTCGGCCACCATTCAACATAATGGCCATTAACCACAAAATTGAAATACTGAACTCCCAGTTCAAACAGAAAAGAAGCAACTAAAGTCATTTTTGGTGCTTTCCGAAATACCCAATAAAGAAGTGGCAAGATCAGCATGGCTTGAAACAGAACAGGGATAAACCAATTTCCGGGGCCATAGAACGGTAAAATAAAATTCCAGAGCATTTCTTGAGGCCAGTGTGGATAAAACTGAATTTCAAGTAAATTTGTGAAATTACTGTAATAAATTAAGCCAAATATTGTTGATACTATGAACAACAGACCAAAGGGAATATAAAATCGTTTGAATTTATGCCAAATATATTTCATATAAGAATGGAAAGATTCCAAGGGGATGCCTTTTTTTCGAAATGATAATGCCGAGTTAAAGCCCATAATGATGAGGAAAACTGGAATTGAAATGCGTTCCCACAGTGAGTGGCCCCATTGAGCGCGTACATCCCAAGGTATGGCGTGGTCAATGATGACTAACAAAATCATCAGTCCTTTCAGAATATCAATCTGCAGGTAGTGAGAATCATCTTTAAAATCCGAAGTTTTCTCTTCTGAAGCAGTCATATTAATCTGTGCATAAAAAAGGGAGAGAATTAATAAAGGAAGGTAAGCCCTTTTCTCTAATCAATCTAATTTTTGTGAATAAGTTGAAATTTTTTTATTCATCTTCGATCAATAAGAATATACTACTATAAAGGGAAGAAGAAAATTTGAACGAATCAGAAAAGAACCTGGAAGAACAAGAAACTGCCTATCAATACCAAAAGAATATCATTAAACTCTATGCAAAATACATTAACAAGCCGAAAACCACTTTTTTTAAAAGTTTAGGGCTGGCAGTAGCACAAGGAAAGCGTGATGGAATTTATCTTTCAACTTTGGCTGGAAATCGCAAGAAAAATGCTCCGATTAAGTTTATTGACTGTCGTACAAGCGGTGGTGTATTCAATTTTGGTCATCATAACTTGAAATTGGTGAATATCTTAAAAGAAGCTTTAGACAAGGGGCTGGATATTGGTGATCATCATATGATCAGCGAACAAAGAGCATTATTAGCCCGAGATCTGGCAGAAATCCTTCCAGGGAATATTTCGAAAACTCAATTTTGCGTGGGAGGAGGTGAAGCAATTGATTTATCTTTAAAACTTGCCCGAGCTTTCACCAAGCGGAAAAAAATCATTTCAGCCAACCGAGCATATCACGGTGTGACCGGACTTGCCATGTCGGTGGGAAGCGAGCGGTTTTATAGTCCCTTTCAAACAGACATCTCGGATTTCATCCATGTTCCATTTGGAGATTTAGATAAAACTTTGAATGCTATTGATGAATCCACTGCTGCTGTAATTTTGGAGACTATCCCTGCTACGGGGGGTATTCTTATTCCACCTCCTGGATACTTACGCGCCGTTAAGCAACGATGCGAAGAAACCGGTGCTCTTTATATTGCAGATGAAGTGCAAGCGGGATTGGGAAGGACTGGGGAACTGTGGGCTGTTGATGGTGGAATTTATCCCGATGAGCGGGTGGTTCCCGATATAATGGTATTAGCTAAAGGTATGAGTGCAGGTTTATATCCGTTGGCAACTTGTTCCTATCGAGCTGAAATAGAATCGGTGTTTGAAGAAGATCCGTTTCTGCACATTTCTACCACAGGGGGATCTGAGGTGGGCTGCTATGTCACCCGCAAGATGCTCAAAATGCTTACCGCTCCTGGTTTCTTGGATAATGTGAAGGAAAGAGGTGCACAACTTCAGAAAGGTCTGTTGGAAATTCAAGAAAAGCGTTCGGATATTGTAAAAGAAATTCGAGGACGCGGGTTAATGTGGGGGATGGAATTCATAAATAATCGATTAAGTATTGGTTATACTCTATATATGATTCAAAACGAGATATTTGCTGATTACTGTGGTAATAATGAAGCGACTATTAAGTTGATGCCGCCTCTAATTACAAATTCCAAAGAAATTGAAGAAATTATCCGAAGGTTAGAAATTGCAGTTGAAAAACTTCCTTCTCCGAAGAAAGAAGGAACTAATTAAGGAGGCATAAAAAATGAGTATGAAAGGGAAATTGGGTGTTTATTTAAGCAAAATTGAAAATGAATCTGGAGAATTTGAAATATTACAATTATTTGAAAGCTCACTCGACACGGTGCATCCAGATCAAGGTGAAATTCCAATAAAATTGCTTGGATTTGGAGAAATCAGTATTGTGTTTGAAATTTTAACTCCTGAATTAAAAGGATTGGCTTTCAAGCGCTTGCCTCTCTTTGAGAGTGAAGCTCAAGTCACTCGACACATCAAAGCATATCATGAATATTACACTCTTCTAACAGAAAAAGTCGGTTTAGTGATCCCAGAGCAAAAAAGTGCCTGGGTATATATGAATGATGAGCACACAAAAATCGCGCTCTATTGTATTCAAAAGAAAATCCCGGCTGAAAATGTAGTTAGTTCTATGTTATCGTCTATTTCTGCCGAGAAATTGAAGCCAATTGTCGCACTAATTCTTCAAGAATTTAAAAAGATCTGGCAGTACAATCGCAATAATACTGAAATGATCGAAATTGGATTGGACGGACAAATATCTAATTGGGCCTATTTTAAGACCCCTACAGGCAATCATATAGAATATCTAGATACATCGACTCCTCTATTTCGTAAAGATGGTGAAGAAGCCATGGAAGTCGCATTGTTTCTTAAGAGTGCTCCTTCATTTTTGCAGTGGATGTTAAAATCTTTGGCTACAGAGGTAGTTGAACGCTATTATAACTTACGCGATGTGTTTATTGATCTGATTGCTAATTTCTACAAGGAGCAACGTTCTGATTTAATACCTGCTTTAATCTCTCAAATAAATGAATTTATCCTCGAAAAAATTCCGGAGTTAGAAATTTCTCCCATATCGGAAGAGGAAGTTGTAAAGTATTATAAGCATGATAAATTCATCTGGCAGCTGTATTTAGGTTTAAGGAGATTTGATCGATTCTTAAAGACAAAAATTTTGCGGAAGAAATATGATTTCTACCTCCCAGAAAAGATAAAACGGTAGTGTGTTTTTTGGAAAGTCGGCAAATTTTTTTTGTTTGGATTTTTTATTGGTTTGAATTTCATGGATAAGAATTCTTCCCAAACAATCTCAAATAATCTCGTTGAATCTCCTGATAAGAAACCCGAAAATCACTCTGAAGAGCAACTCGATAAGTCGTACGATAGAGATATAAAAAGTACCGCTTTACCTCACTATTTGGGATTAATACTACTCATTGTGACCACAATCCTATGGGGTTCTACATTCACAATCACAAATCAAGTTACTCAACACATCCCGCCGATTTTTTACATGACTTTTCGCTACTTAATTGGATTTCTGGTTTACATTCCATTTTTTTGCCATTTTCGTAAAATTAACCGGGAATTTTGGAAAATTACACTCACGGCCAGCTTTCTGTTATGGGCATCATTCACACTTCAGACGATAGGAATTCAATTAACCACTGCAACAAAATCAGCATTTATTACTGGATTAAACGTGATTATGATTCCAATTTTTGCAGCAGTTATTTACAAAAGGCGGGTTCGTGGTATTATTTGGGTCAGTACTGTATTAGCCTTAATCGGCGTCTCGATCATGTCATTTTCGGGATTTGATTCCATCGAATTGGGAGATGTTTTAGTATTCATCTGTGATATTTTTTACGCGCTATACATCTTGTATTTAGAAAGAAAGCTTCCTTTTGTGGGAATTATTTCCTTCAGTGCCTTTCAACTTGCGTTTTTATCTTTGTTTTCCTTCATATCATCACTGATATTTGAAGTTTCGGTAAACTCATTCGTTTCAACCTTCAGAATTTTTCTCCAAACCCCATTCTACTGGTACATCTTATACATGGGCGTCATTGCTACTTCATTTGCCACTATAATTCAAATGAAGGGCCAAAGGGCAGTAACTGCCACTCAAGCTGCAATAATATATGCGCTCGAGCCTATTTTTGGCGCATTATTCGCTGCAATTCTGGGTAATGAAGATATTACTTGGCAAATTATTGTAGGAGGTGGGTTAATTATGACCGGAATCTTTTTATCCATTTCTAAAAAGAAAAAATATAATTTTGACACTGAAAGAAAAAAAAGTTGCAAAAAATAAGGGTTATAACACTAATTTTTTTAGTTCTTTAGGATTTATTTTAATTGCTTTAGTTTTTCCTTTTGATTTTTCTTGTGCCATCACTTTGTGCTTTTGATGAAGAAGCTTCTGCTTTTCCAATCGAATCTTCTCTTCATAAGAAAGAATGCGCTCGGGAGGCAAAACAGGTTCATCATCTAAAAATTCTCGATTGAATTCTGAAAGAAAACTTTTTGAATCAAGAAAATTCGCATTTCCAAGAGTTTCATCCCTACCTCGAAAGGTATTTTTTCTTTTGGGATGATGTTTTGGATTACTCTTTGCTTTTTTTCCGTGTTTATGCGACTTGTGCTTAGAAAGATTTTTACGCGCCAATGAGCATTTCTCTCCTCAAGTGCTTTAGTTATTATTAGAAAATGAGTTAAAAAAATTTTATTTTTTTAAAGATTGATCTTTAATCGATTTATTCGCTGAATAAGTGCTGTGATTACCAAAGGAAATCCTATAGTACTATCGACCCAGACACTTTGATGTTTTGCATTTACAGCATATTTTCCCCACGAAATGCTTTCAGAAATAGTGCAACCCGACAACCCTCCATCATATTGAACAGCAGTATGAAAACGAACGCTGAAATTATATCCATCGTAAATTCGGGCATCATTCGATTGGTGCATCTGATCTAAGTAGGGAAAAATTTGCTGTGCCCAATTACGGGGTACACCACCGCCTAAAATAATCGAACCCGCTTGGTTATATTTTGAAATGTAATCTGCAAAAATGGGAATATCGCCCAGTTCATCAATGATAATTTGAATGTCGTTTCGTTTTCGATACTTAACTAAATTCAATCCCAATTCAGAATCCGATAATGCTCCACAAAAGATAGGAACGTTATACTTTGCCGCTAGCGAAATAAAACACCTACCGGGTAAATTTTCTCCTAAAATGCGTAGAAATTCGGAAGGAGTTTGCGTGTATATCTCATTTGGTTTGTAAAATTTTTGAATTAGTTTTAACAAACCTTTTTCGGCCTTAGCATAGTTGTCTTCAGGTAGAAAAGTATCATAAATACGATTAATGCGGTGTTTGAATAAATCTGGGTCGTTTACTTTCTCAGAACCGATAAAGTGTCCTTGATGTGCTTGATCTGGATCAAAAACATTCACAATTGAATGAATAAGATTCGCTCCAGTAGTAACTATCGCATCAATTATTTTATATTCGATAGCTTGATTGATAACTTCCTCCATTCCAGCTGGTATCATTGCCCCAGCTAAGGTAAGAACTTTAAAGCAATTAGGAGTATTTACCATATTTGTTAAAACTTCCAAAGCTCTCCCTAAATTTCTACCTTGAAAAGAGCAAGATTGCAAATTTACTAATGCTTCTTCCACAGTATTTACCGATTTGGGATTAAAGGGTTTGATTTTCGATTGTAAATATTCTTCCTTTCGCATTTGCAAACACTTCATTTGAGTTAAAAAAAAATTTAATTAAAATAAAATTTGAACTCAATTAGAACTTATTTAAGGCGTAATTCAAGCACTTTTAGAGCACAAATACAGCAGCGGATAATACGGTGGTAAATTCTTCATCTTTTTCCACGACCGCTGTGGAAGTATGAGACTTTGTCTCTACGATCTTGTCACTCATTAAAAATATTTTTCGTCTTTTATCGTAATCTTCATCAGGATCAAACGGAATTCCAAGAGAAGATGCAAGCATGGTAGCTGCTAAATCTTCAGCAAAATCACTGGCTGTTTGTTCATCTTGACCAAAAGAGTGATGTTCACTTAAATAACCATAATGTTTTTCATCTTTTGGTTTCGCTACGCCAATTGAGGCAGAAATCAAGCGATTTATTTCACTAGAGCAATGCCTGGCTAAAACCGAGTAAACAATTTGCCCAGGTTTCAGCATTTTCAAACCTTCTTCTCTACTTATTTCAATACAATTAGGAGGGAATATTGAAGATACTTGAACTATATTCAGTGTTGAAATACCTGCATCGCGTAAAGCCTCTTCAAAGGATTGCAGTTCTTTCTTGGCACGTCCTACGCCTTTCGTGAAAAACACATATTTTGGAATCATCATTTAAAAAAAGAAGTGCCTAATTTTATCTTTTTCCATTAGTAAGAATGTTAAAAAATACCCCAAATTAGAAGGCGATTAAATTTTTAAAACGAATTTTGGTTTTAATTTCAATTCTATTTTACCCAGATTCAGATCTTCAACCTTATTAACGATTTTTTTGCCGCGATACGAAAACTGTGTTTCTCTCACATCGCTAAAAATCATTATTGCTTCTTCATTCTCTTGCTCGCAAACAAAATATCGTGTACCGTCAAATTCCAAAACATCAGTAACTCTATTTACATGAGGTAAATAATACCCGCCGCCGTGAGGAATGACATTAAAATGAGTTAACTGCTCATAGACCCCGTTTTTCTTGGCCCGATGCTCGAATCCTAAATTTTCAATTTGTTTTGTTGTTAGGTTGGGTAAAGCTGTAATTAAATACATGGGTAAATCTGAACGGAGTGCCACAGGAAAAAGCTTCTTTGGGTCATCTGAAATGTGTTGAGCTCCAAGTAAGATCTCACCAAAATTTATCAATCCTTGATGCATGGGATTTGAAACTACTTGAATTTTCCCAAATAACATTTCCGCCGCTTTCTTGCGTTTTTCGGCAGCATACCACTTAACATAGTTAAAATATTTCATGAAATCTTTGGCATCGGTTCCGTCCAAATAAAGTATAGGCCCAAACGGAGTATCGATTTTTTTACATATCTGACGCAGTTCAGGAGATTGATCATAATATATCCCTATCCCTTTTTCATTCTTTTGTCTTAATTCTGGGGCAGATCCGTGAATCACAAACATAAAATTAGGAAATCTCATGCTATCATTGAATTTTTCCTCAATTTCGAAAACATCAATGAAATGGTTTCCTTTTTTAAAATCCCATTGAATTTTAATATCATCAATATAAACCTCTTTTTGGATGATTTTATTGATATTTTGGATAATTTCGCTTGGTTCTGGTAATTCATCTAAGCCCCCAACTAGCATTCCGCAAGCATTCGGTTTAGTATCAATAAAAATTAAAGGATCATGTGCATCTCCCCAAGTTAATTTTCCCCCATAGCCGTATCCATTCTGCCACCGAATTTTATTTCGAGAAATTGTTTCATCTGGTGTTGAAATGAAAGTTGCTAATGGATCCTTTCCCAATTGTTCTTGGGCATAATGAATTTTCGCAAGACCATATTGAAAATTCCATCGACACAGTGAGGATGCTCCATCTTCCACACCTAATGAAAAATAAAAGCTTTTAGCACGCTTTAATAATTCTTTTTTCGATAAAAAGGATATAGCTTGCATTTGCCTTTCTAGAGGGGGTCTCAAGTTTAAAAAGCTTACGGGTATTTAGGAAAACTCTCAATCGCATAGAACTTCGATAGCAAAGAACCTTAAGGTGGGAACAGCTATATATCATTAAATGAATTAAAGGTTTGTACCATGGTATTTACTCGTCAATTAACCAAGGAAGAATCACAAATTTTGCTGAAATTGCAAAAATTTGTTCGATCTGCTCATGCGGAATCTAATTCTCACGATTATGCTCATGTATTAAGTGTATGTAAATATGCTATTCAAATTGGAAAGGCAATTCCCGACCCAGTAGACCCGTTTATTTTGAGTGCTGGCGCACTTCTTCATGATATTGGTAAAACTAACAGCGTATTTTCACATATTCATGGGCTTTTCGGTGGTTCTTTAGCTGAAGAGTTTTTAGATGGAATGAAAATTGATCCTGAGATACGTGATGCTATCTGCAGAGTAGTGATCCGTCATACTCCTACCTCTATGATACCTCCCGAAACTCCAGAAGAAATGGCGGTGTATGATGCTGATACTTTAGATAGATTAGGATTAATGGGTTTACTTAGAGGATTCATAGGAAAAAATGGCGCGATGGACGAAATCATATCCACTTATATGGAAAAGCGCAAACAAGATTTTAAGAAGCTCCATTTTCAAGTAAGCAGAGATATTGGTCTCGAAAGTGAACAAATGATGCTGGCGTTTATTGAGATAATAGAGGATCGTTTGAAAACAAGGATGGAGTCTATTCACGATATTTTCAGAAAGGAAGGTTTGTTAAACTCACATTTTCAGGATGGCTCGAATCGGTGAAACTGTTTTTGGATTGTCGAAAAGCAAACCATCAATATGATGAAATACTAATTCACTCATACGTTCCACTGGATCTTCATAATCCATAAAATGCCAGCTTAATGCAAGAATCTTGAGTTCATGACACTTTTCAATAAATTGTGTTATATTCGGATGGGTCGATTTCAAGGAGATCATACTGAATGGTAGAGGCAAATCCTTTTTTGATGAAGCTTGTAGAAATTTTTCCAGCGGGTATTGGGTACATTTAGTAATATTTAAGCACAAAGTGGAGTTGGGGCAAATTTCATGGGCATCAGCAATTTCAATGATATTTCTACCACTGAAAACCACTTGATCACCTAATTTATTTTTGAGAATTGTTTCCGCTGCCGGGATTCCCGTACCTTTTCCTTTTAGTTCTACCATAAATTTTGGGGTAGGTGAAGTCCATCTAACTCGCTGTTCGATTAATTCATTAAAGCTTGGAATTTTCCAAAGACCATCTTTGCTTCTAACTTCATCCAATTCACGGCTTGTATACTCCGATATTTTCCCGATTGCATTCATGGTTCTGTCAAGAGTGGAGTCATGCAGTATGTAAAGCATATTGTCACTAGAAAGTTGAAGATCGAATTCAATATAATCCATATTTAAGGTTGCTGATTTGTTAAACGCTTGAAAAGTGTTTTCTACCACTCCTACGCGGAATCCTCGATGAGCTATAAAAATCATTGTTGAAATATGAAAGGATAAGCTATAAAAATCTTCGGATTCAAGAAGAAGATTGCCAATTAGATTAATAATCAGAATAGCGATTAAATAACAGTTAAATGAAAATAAAATGGAACAGAAAATGAATGAAATTTGTTCCATAGGAGAAAAAAATAGTAAAACACAGGCAGAAGTAGAAAAACGGTTTCATTCTGCTGCTAGAATATCTGCTGCTGTTATACGCTTTCGTTTTTCTGCTTTTACTATTTTCAAAGCATCTTTTGTAACCTTTGTTCCCAATTTTTCTAGTTGCTCAATTAACATGCTCACAGCATCTTCGGCAACTAATTTCGCTCCTTCGGCCTTCATTAGACGTCGCATGGGGGCTTTGGCAATATGTCCTCCGCTTTTTACTGCGGGTTTTTTCTTTGCAGCCGCTTTCTTTTTCGGCTTAACTTTTGTTGCTCTTTTTTTAGCCATAATAATCACTTTTATTTGAGTAAAAAAGGTAGATCTCCGCGAATAAGGAGTAATATAAATATTCCCCTTATTTTGATTAACTAACTTTGCCCTTTTAAATGTTGTCGCCGAAGAGTGAAATTTCTTACGCAATAACTCTGATCATCCGAATTAATTCCGACATATTACGACTTTGCACGCAATATTTGAAATTTTTTTTATTCGATGAATGGAATCTGAATTCATAAAAGGGGTGTCGAAGATATCATAATATATATGAAGGATTATGCAGTAATCTATAACCCAATTTCAGCGGCCGGAAAAACGAAAAAACAATTTGAATTAGTCAAGAAAACCTTAGAAAATTTAAATATATCATTCGATCTTTTTCAAACGGAGTATTTTACTCATGCAATTACCCTCGCTAACGATTTAGCAAATGATGGATATCGAATTATTGCCGCAGGCGGAGATGGAACTTGTAATGAAGTGTTAAACGGAGTAATCAACTCGAATACCCATGAATTGTTAGGCTTCATTCCAATGGGAACTGGTAATGACATTCCAGGTGCTGTTGGATATGCACCTAAAGATGTAAAGCGCGCTTGTGAAATAATTGCATCTGGTAATACTGGTCCTGTTGATGTTGGGGTATCCATTAATTCGTCTGGGGAAAAACGGTACTTTTTAGGCATAGGGAGCCAAGGTTTTGATGCAGAGGTAACCCAACGAACGAACGAAGGTTCAAAATTGTTACCTGGAACTTGGAATTATATTGCATCCGTGATTAGATCGGTATTCGGTTTTAAAAAACGGCACATTAAACTGACCACGGATTCAGAAACTTTCGAAGGTCTATGTAATTTAGTGGCTGTGGGCAACGGACCGACTTATGGTGGATTTATGTATATGTGTCCTCGCGCTAAAGTGAATGATGGATTATTTCATATTTCAATGGTGAATATGGGCAGGTTTGAGTTACTCTACAAATTTAACACTATGTACTCCCGCACTCTTCATCCCGATCCGCATATTAGAGAATTTATTGGTCGAAAGGTTAAAATTGAGATGGTAAATGATAATGATAATCCGTATATTGCTCAAGTTGATGGAGAAATTATTGGAAAACTTCCCGTGGAATACGAATGCATTAGAGATGGCTATATTTTCATCAAACCAAAAGAAAATGAAGCAGAAAAATGGTTCATGAAGCGGTATGGCAAGAAATTTTCCAAGCATTTGGAAGAATTACAAAACAAAGGGATTGAATATTATTAATATTAGTAATATCCTTTAAAAAAAAGGTCGGTATCATATTTTTTTAATTTCATAATGCTTTTCCTTCATTTGATTAAAAATGAATTTTTGGCAAGATATTATTTTGGCTTTCATCCAAGGTATCTTGGAATGGCTCCCAGTAAGTAGCGAAGGCTTTTTGGTTCTGTTCTCCGTGAACATTTTTCATGAACCTGAAGCGAGCGCATTTCAATTGGCATTATATTTTCACTTGGGAACTGCCTTGGCGGTATTGGTAAAATATTGGCGGGATTATTGGGATGCTTTTACAAAAAACCGGGATGTGCTCCGTTTTCTCATTTTTGCTACACTTGCCACTGGAATTTTTGGGATTCCTTTATATTTATTATTAAAAAATTTCTTGAATAGCAGTGCAGTTACTGGGTTGATTTTAACAGGATTAATTGGAATAACGCTGATGATAACAGGATTGCTACTGAAAGCGGGAAAAATGAAAACAACTAATCAAATTGCCTTCTCTGAGCGAAAAATTGGAGATGAAATCCTTTTAGGATTATGTCAAGGCATAGCAATAATTCCTGGTATAAGTCGTTCAGGGACCACGGTAACATATTTGCTATTACGTGGTTATAAAAAAGAAGATGCCTTTTACATGAGTTTTTTAATTAGTCTACCAGCCGTAATCGGGGCGGTGTTATTTGATCTCTTTGTTTCGCAAGATTTTACCTTTGTATTTAACTGGGAATTTTTGATATTAATTTTAATTACCGCTTTAGTGGGTTATTTTAGTATGGGTTTACTCTTAAGGATGGCTCGAAAACTTTCGTTTGATGTGATTTGTTTTATCTTGGGTGGGATAACTCTTGTGTTAGTTATCATTTTATATATTTTTTGAAGTTGACCCTTTTTTAACTGAATTTTTCCAAATAATTTTAAGTTCAGCCACCAAAATCTATTCAGATTGTAATGTTCTTGAATGTATTCCAATTAACAGATTTTCTTCTCAATAATTTAAATTCCTTTCTTATCGGTTTAAATACTCTAATCGGTATCATTATTTTTATTCGGATGATGGCTCATTCAAGGCAAGAATTAAAAACAGCCCCTCGTTATAACATTTTTCAGAAAGCCAGTAATTTTTTCGGAGCATTTTCTTACTCATTAATGGTTTCATTAACCGTGGTTTTTATCATTGCGTTGATATCTTCAATGATTGCTGTCAATGCACTTTATTATATCAATAATTTCAGAAGGGAATTCGCCAACTATAATCAGCTAATTGCCACTTTTCAATATCCCGTATTTCTTCCTACTATTCTTGTGTTAATGGCAGCATTTGCTGTATTTTATTCTCTTTTAGAATATCTTTTAATGGCCCAGCCCTCTCAGGATGCTCCAATGGAGATTCAACGATGGATTGAAAAAACATTTATCGATCGATTTCGTCCTCCTTGGAGTTATCTTGTAGCCTTTATTATATTTGTGGTAATTGTTTTGCTTGCTCCATTTATTACAGCTCGATTATCTCTTCAGCTTTGGACCAATTTTCCTCCTAATGCAAAAATATGGTTAATTATCTTGATTTTTATGAGTTGGATTATGTTGGGACCAATTTTTTATCTTTCTTACTATTCCCAAATTGGAATTGTTCAAGCATATTTCCGTGGGCGTAAAATCAACAAGAAGAAAGATAAAAAAGGTGCCTTTTTCTACTACATTGCACTTTTAGGGATTTTCATGACAGTTTATTCTTTCATTAAAATCCTAATATTAATTTTTGATGCTCGACCTGACACTGCATTAAATCCATTAGATGCACAAGGTGATTTTTGGCCCATTATTTTTAAATTTATTAAGGAAAGAAGTGGATTGTTAACTCAAGAGCAAATACAAGCAATTCTTGCATTTTTTGCTATTTTTCCGCTTGGTTTTTCCAGTTTCATCTTAACAACTATTATTTTTGGTTTGGTTGGATTTTACGCCAAGTTTCTCAGTAAAGAACCGTTAAATACCCCAAAAATGATACTTTTCGCCGCTTACATCATTACGGGTATTGCATTTTCAATTTTCATTAATACAATTGTCAATTTTCCCTATACATTTCCTACACAGTTTCTAAATTCAATTGGATTTCCTCTAACTACCAGAAACATAAATGATCAAATATTGCTGTTAAGGATTTTTGCAATTCCCTTATTGATGGAAAAAACTATTAATCTAATATTTTTGATCAATTTCTTGTTTTTAAACAAATCTCTCAAACAACAGATGGAAAAACTTGTCTTAAATCAAGCTATAACTAACGAGGATTTTGAAATTTTTCAAAAATATCTTAATCATAGGGATCCTTCCATACGTTTGAAGTTATTCATTCATTTGGTTGATTACATTAATCTTGATCCCACAATGACCGATCAAGCTAGAGATCAATTATCAAATATTTTTGAACGCTTTATTTTTGATGAAGATCCGAATATAAATCAGATGTTTATAGAGAATTCGGCAAAAATTACCGACCTTTTTACTTTATCAAGCCAGTTAAACTTGTGTTATCGGTTGATTGCTAAGGAATCTCCACAATCAATCAATATGGGCTTTAATTTACTAAAAATAGCATTACCATATTCACAAAATCTGTCAGACGATGAAAACACACAAATTTTCAAAGTTATGAAGAAAATTGTCTTAAAAAGTTACAACCCTCAAATAAACAATTCATTTACTGAATTTTTGAGTAACTTTCGCCGTAGTTTTCCAATACTTACTCGGAAATTAATCATCTCATTTATTCAAGCAACTCCCCGCTTTGAAATATTGCTTGGGTTAAATTTTATTTCACAATTTCCAAAATTTGTTCAATCAGACAAAGATATCATCATTTTATCCATTCAAAATCAATTAAAGAAAATGGATTTAGAAATTATTAAAAATGCTTTACATGCATATATTCGATTTGCGTTAGTTGAAACTTCTTTAATCCCTCAAATAATGACAGAATTTAATCAAATTACCTTAAATGAAGAGCCCATTATACAAGAAAAAATAGGTGGTATTGTACAGTTTAATTTAATTCATCCAGAATGGTTTGAGCAGTTTTTTGAGTATCTTCGTATTTACCTTGAAGATTCAAATATTTCAATCAAATCTGATGCATTAATCGCTTGTGGAACTTTAGCTTCACCAGTAAATGAGTTTCAATTCTTTAATTCTATCTATCCTTATTTTCTTCAAAATATTCAATCAGAAACAATAGAAATTCGAAAAGCCGTGATATCTTCACTTATTGTCATTGCTCAAACTCGTCCTGATATATACAATGACCCAAGGTTTCACAAATTGTTCACTTTTCTCATCGTTGATCCTCGTTCAGAAATTCGACATCAAGTATATCGATTTTTCATCGATGGAGATCCAGAATATATTGTTCGTGATATAGCAAATTTGTTAGAAACTCCCATAAGTATAGGTGTGCGTGTTGATCTCCTTAATATTTTATCTCAAATTGTACCATCTGTTATACCTTATGTAGATGATATCGATCTTTACCGTATATTGATGGAACAGCCTTTCTCAAATCAAGAAAATGAAGTAAATATGTCTGTAATTCAAGAATTGCAGGAAGATAAAACATCTTTGTTTGGATTTCGGAATTTTCAATCTTCGTTTAATCTCTATGACTCAATTGTTGCGTTAATGTATGATTTAACATACTACATTCCAGAAAAATATCATATCCTCGTTGATTTTTATCAAAAACATCAAAAATTGGAAAATGATTTCAGTCTTGCCAAGAAAATAGAATTTTACTCTAAGATTATATATGAAGAATTAAGCCTAACCAGAACGGTAGGAATTACTTTTACTTTGGTAAATTTAATTGAGCTTATCCATCAATCTTTCTCGAAAATCCAATATCATTCTACACATATTATTATTCAATATATCTCAAAACTTCTTAAAGTTGCCCCAGGTTTTCATAAAGAATTGTTTGATATTGGTTATAACTTAATTTCGTTCAAATCTTACATGTCTGATTCGGACAAAGGGACCTTACTCGTCTTTTTTACGGAAATTATTACTCATTCAAGGGGAAATTATATTCAGCCAATTACCATTCCAATTTTCTTAAAATCCAAACAAATAACATTAAATCCGTTCGAAAAGGTTCTAAAACCCTTTCTACTCTTCTGCATGAAAAATTCTCACAAACAGATGGAAAATTTCATTATGGAATCATTACAGAAAATGATGACTGATTTTTCTGATATATCAAAAATTCAAGATTTTCTGGTTCATATCATTCACCATTCTCATGATTCCGAAGTAAAAATATCCGCAATGAAATTTTTCACTTCACTCCCAATTGAAATTAAAAATAGGAAAAATATTTTATTAATTTTGAACCAATTACGTTCTAAAGATGACAATGTAAAAGCCCAAGCTATAGAATCCATAGGAATCATTCTGCGCGCCTTTCCAACTGTAAACCCTGGTGAAAAAGGGCCATATAGTTCATATGCTAAAGTTATTCGAGATCTTTTATATAATGCTTTTTATAGTTCTTACAGTATAACTGCTCCGATTCAAATTCGCGCAACAATTATAGCCCATTTAAAAACCATATTATTGATCCAACCTCATTTTCCAGTTTCTTTGAAAATTCTCGATCAACTCTCTCAAGAACCAGATGAGGTGCTGGCTATTCAAGCAGTTTCACTACTATTTGATTTTGTTGATTTCCATAAGGAAAAACTTAGTGAAGAATTGGTAATTCTGCATCATTATTCTAATTCCCCATTTGCTTCAGTGCAAAAGATCATGAGTGAACGTATCGCAGGATTATTTAATGAGAAAGTACATTTGAATGTATTATTTCCCATTATTTTCAATTTAACTACAAGCGATTTCCCTGAAATTCGTCAAATGGTATTTAACACCATATTTTTACTGTTTAATCAAGAACCTACTTTACTACCACAATTTTTCTATAATCTACAAAAATTAACGAAACAAGTTAACTATGAAATTCGATATGATTCTTTTGAGCTATTGACTAAAATTGTTAATATACTTTCTTTATCAGAAGATTTGATTGGAAAATTTAATGAAACACTTCTTAGATTATCCATGGATCCCGAAATGGGAATAAAGATCTTCATTTCTCAGAATTTAGTTCATTTAATTCATCGATATCCTCAACATAGTTCCGAGTATTTACATATTATTTCGGATTTTATCAGGTTAAATAATTCGGAGATTGTAAAAAATATTATACCCGCTTGTAAAGCGGTTATTCAAGTAAACCAAGAATTCAAGCCTATATTAGAAAAACGGATTAAAAAGGTGTTTAAGAAAACCCAAAATCCGTTTATCGATACGTTGCTAAAGGAAATTTCTTAGAAATTACATAATAATTAGGAAAAATCTGCGAAAAATAATTTTTTAATTGAATCTAAGATATTTTCTAGAAATTCTTTTGTAATATCTTTTGCTTCAGAAATTTTTTCGATTTCATTTGAGAAAATAACACTTAGTTTATCACGATCATAGAAGAAAACATTCAAATTTTCAGGAAATACCAAAGTAAACAAGAAATAAGCTTGACCTTTTGTCCTTTTTTCTTTTTGAGTATAATCTTTAATTGTTTGAGTATAAATTAAAGCAAATGTCTTAGGATCAGTAAATAATAAAGGACCAAATAAACCTTGATGGTAGAGTTGACCTTGGCCGAGTGCAATAGAATACAAACTGCCAACTCTTAAAACATTCGCTTGAATGATTGGATCCGATAAATCTAAACGAGTACTCTCTTGTATCATAGGACCTAGGCGTTCATCAATTTTAAAGACAATCATGGCGATTTCATTTAAATAATTTATTGAGATTACGGATTCTCTAAAGGAATATAAAGGATCTCTTAATATATTGATCATTCGCTTAAATAGATAGCCTTCTATACTGGAGGAGATGGATTTTGCTGATGGTTTTGTTTCTATTAGGTTATGAATTTCCTCGCATAAGTGGATATGATATTCAAATGAAAGTTTTTTGGATATTTCAAAAGCGTTTTGTAATTTTTCTAATGCCTTTTTGGGTTTTTCTAAGGCTATAAAAGATAAAGCCAAAATTTCATAAAGTAGCATTTGGAAGATGTGTTGATTTTTCTTTTTGGCAAGATCTAAAGACTTAAGTGCTAAATTTTGTATATTTTGAATTATTTTTTGTTTGGTTTCTGGTTGATTTCGACTAAAATTTGAGTATTGCAGGAGATAATTACGAATTGAAAGAAAATTGAAAATGTTTTGGAAAAGTGTTTTATTCTTTCTTTGTGCGAGATTAGAACCCTCGCTCAGAAGAAATTCTGCTTCAAAGAAATTCTGATGTTCTATCGCTTTATTTGCTCTAAATTGCAAAATTTGCATTTGAATTTGCTTTAAATCGTATTTTTTAGCGAATTTGTCTGCTAATTTAAGATGAGAATAAGCTTGTCTTGTCTCACCAAGTTGATCTTCAATATTCGCTAAGAGAATTAGAATTTCTGCATGTTGAATAAAACCTTCAGTATCTTCAATAATAGAAATTGCTTTAATTAATAAATCCTTTGATTTTAAAAATTGAGATTTTAATTCCCAAAATTTAGCAAAAAATAACAATGCTTGTGCATACCTGACTGGATCTTCTAATTCTTGATATAACGATATTGCTTGATCTAATATTTTGTTAGCTTCAATAATTCTACCTAATTGTAATAAAATATTCGCTTGCCCAACGTATAAATATGCTCGAGATCTACGATCTTCAATTTTTTGCGCCAATTCAATTCCTTTTTGAAAAACTTGCAATGCAGTATCATATTCTCCCATTATTTCTTTGGATTCTGCAATATTATGTAAAATCAAGCATTGCCATTTATGTAAATCGTTTTCTTCTGCTATTTGAAGAGCTTTTTCAAAATTCTGAAGGGCTAATTCATTATCACCATTTTCCCTTAGAATTAATGCCATATTTGAGATCAATTGTATTTTTAATTGATAATTTCCTGTAAGATCCAGAGATTCTACTAAAGATAGGTATTTTAATGCTTCAGAATTTTTATTTTGGTGATAGTAAATTGCCCCCAAAATCATCCCAGTTCTGGCGGCTTTTACGTGTAATCCCAGTTTTTGAAAAATTTCTAAGGCTTTTCTTGCTCTAATTTCGGATTTTTTGAATTCTCCCATTTCCATTTCGATTAAAGAGATTCCACGTAAAGACTCTCCTTTGAATTCCAAATGATATTTTTTTATGGAGTAATCATATAACTCAAAATAATATTTTCTTGCTTCAGAGAACTTCGATTGGTAAAAACAAGCAGATCCAAGCATATTTAAAATTTGAAACCTTTCTGCTTCTTCTTTTGCTATATTTAATAATTCATTTAACTCTTGCTCAGCTTCACGAGGGTGTTTCATAATTTCTTGCTCTAACTCGTCTAATCGAGATAATATCTCTGATTTTGAATCCAGTCTCATAATGCTCCCGCGTAAAATTGAATTGTATGCCTACTATTAAGCTCGGTACCATTAATATTTTAGGAATAGTGCGAATTTGATCATATTTTACTTATCTTTTTAAGTATGAAGCCGACAATAATTATGAGGGTAAATATGAACTACAAAAATGGTATTATCATTGCAATTATAGGATTAATTGTCTCAATTATCTCTTATCCGATTGCACCAGTAATCACCTACTTTTTCGGCTCTTACATGTTATTTTTCTTGGTATTTCTATATTTCACTGATATAAGAAAGAGATATAAGCCAATTGAAGTAATTCAATCAAGAACTCTTGAAACTGTCTAACCTTTATTTCCACTTTCATCTAAATTTATCATCTATTGACCTTAAAAAGTGAATCACTATGAGTAACAAAGTGCGTTTTACTGCGAAAATTGAAAAATTCACCCCAAATTTGGAAATTCCTTCAGATTCATCTTTTCTTAATTATAAAATTCAAGAGTTTAATCGAATTGAGATGATCGAACGCATTTATGATGCATTACTTGAAGCAAGGCTTCGAAAATAATCACTGTATCAATTTTTTTTTTTCTTTTCACAAAATAATGAACACTCAATCAGCGGTAATCTGATAATTTTAAAGGTAATGTAAATTATTAAACTTAATCATGTCTCAAATCAAATTTAAACAAGAAGAAAAAACAATATTCCTTGGTGGATTAATTATTGTAGTTCTATTGATTGTAATTTTTGCAATCAACAATTTTCCAGGATATCTCTATTTAATTGTTGGATTATTGGGTATTACCTTGGGGATTTTTTATCTGAAATCCCAAGAAAAAGAACAACGATTTGAATGGATCAAAGAATACGTTTATGCCCGTCAACGTGAAGAAAAGAAAAGATCCATGAAAAATAAGGATGATACAGATAATTTCATTGAAGAAAAACTTGATTCAAACGAAAAATAGTTTTTTTTTAAAATTCGCCTATCACGGTTCTCGTTTTAACAATATATGATTAATAGGTTAGTTCGAATTTTTATATAAAATTAATGAGCCGCCATAGGCGAAATTTCTAATTTATTAATTTTTTTCATGAGAAAATAGAAATTCTATTAACTGAGGCATAAATTTTAATTCATTTTGAAGCCAATCTGGCAAAGATAGATTTTTTTCAATTTTTTTGAAATCTATATGATTTTTCATATATACCATGCGAAAAGATTCAATAAAAAGGCTAGTTGCATAAGGTATATAATCTTCTACCTTTTTTCTGCATATATTTAGAAGATTATTTAAAAGTTGATTCAACTGATGAAAATTTAACTTTGAATTCTCTGTTCGAGATAACTGATTAGAGATTTCATCAAAATAAAGATTATATTGATGCTCTTTTGCGAATTCTCCAATAGTCATAGTAATCTCTTTTTGAACTTGCTTCATTAATGTCTGGTCTAAGTATTGCCAGATATTTTCAATAGTTTGATTATAAATAGAAATTAGTAATTCTAAATCAGTTGGATTCGGCTTGATACTTAAAATTCGTCTAATTTTAAATGTAAAAATCGTCGAATTTAATGGTTTAAATGTAAATTCCTTTGCTCCGTAATACAATGCCTTTAAAATTAATCCGCGATGTTCTAATCCTGCTAGAAGGAAAATTTTTATCTGGGGATCAATAGAAATTATTTTTCTTATACCATTACATTTTTTATTTCTTTCTAATGAAAGATCATAGATAATAAAACTAAAATGTGTTTTAGAACATTGAGCATAGGTATCCTTCATAGAAGATTTACGATTGATGTTCTTAAGTCCTGATTTCATTAGAATTTTGGAAATATTTTCTGCTAGTTCGTTTGAACGAGTTATTAGAAGCACATTTTGATCTATCATAATCATCCTTTTTTTTTTGGTTTCAATCCTATACTTTCCCTATTTTATTATAATAATTATAACACCTATAACTATAATTATAACTCCCAAAAAAGATAAACTAGAAATTTTTTCTCGATTGATTAAATATGCAATTGGAATAGAAAATAGAGGATTTGCACTCGCTAATAATGACATTATAGTCGCTCCTGTTACTCTAGCCGCTTCAGTGTATAAGAAAGCACCTAATGAAGTGCCTATTATGGATGCAATGATAAGCAAAAAGTATGATTGCTTCGAAATTGTGCTTAATTTTGGTTTTTCTTTTGGAATTAAGATACCGCTAAGGATTAGAAATGCCGCAGGAAACCGAATGACATTTCCCAAAATACTGCTTGATGCTCCAATATTTAATTGATTATTTATTTGATTGGTTGCATAATCTATAATTACTAAACCTGCTGCCCACCCTAAGCTGGCAAAAATTGCGAATCCAATTGCCAAAATTGTTTTTTTCGGTGTAATTAACTCTCTTTTTTTTCCACTATGTAATTTTTTTGATTTTCTTGCTATGATAGTGGTTTTGTTTGAATTTATTGAATCTGGAATAATGGACATTTCTTGAGATTCTTTAATTTGAGCTTTTGCAATAACAAGGACTCCTGAGGTAATAAATATGAAAGATACAAATATCCACCATTCAAATTTTTGATGCAACACAAGAACTGATAACAGAAATGAGAATAAGGGATATGTCATTGAAATTGCTAATGCTTTTGTGGGACCAAGTTCTTTTTGGGCCATAAAATAGCTAGTGTCTCCCAAAACTTGACCAAAAACAAAACTTAAGATTAACCATATCCATAATTCTAATGAAAGTGAGAAAATTAGGTGGAAAATTCCAGAATAGGCTGCAATGGCAAAAAAAGTAATCACTCCAATAAGTGTTCTGAACGTATTAATAAAAAGTGGTGAAGCTTCATGTTCACATTTTCGAAATATTACATTAGATAATACAAAAGAAAGAGTTGCAGCTAATGCTATGACTTCACCTGCCATAGGAAGGTTAACAACAGATTGCATAATTTCTTTTGCTTTCGTGTATATGATTATTTAATAGAATATCTCAACTAATTAATAAATAGGGTGATCAAATGATTCGCTGGCTCTTTACAGTTTCATTTATAAATTACATGAAATCCAAATCATGGGAGATTTCAGGAGAAAAGGATGAAAATCGAACTATTGCTTCGCCAGTAGCGATAGCAATATTCACAGCCTGTACTTTGGGTTGATCCATGAGTAATTTCTTTCCATTTGAGGTAGCCGGGATGCCACTAGAAGAAGCACAAAATGACCCAGGATTAATTCAGGTTGAAACGAGTAACAAACCAGAATGGTTGCAAATATTTGTAGAAAAATCGATAATACCTGATTTAATCGATCCTATGATCTTGGATTATTCATTGCTAAACGAGGTTGAATTTCCTTTTGTGGTAATAAATCCTCAATTAATAGATGATCTTCAATTCTATGGCAATGTATCATTAGAGCAGGAATGATCCTTTGATAGAAATTCTTCAATAAATAAGGAAAATCAAAGGGAACGCCAAGCAAATGGATGCTCTTTTTTTTCGATTTCGAAATTACAAAATAGAAAAATGCTGATATATTATCCTAATAAGGAATAAAAAAAAGAATCAGGTTAGCAAGTTGAAACGAACACGAAAAGAAGAATATCATGAAATTATATCTCAAATACCAGAATTGGAATATCACCCAACTTCACCATTCATCCAAGTGAATAATTTAGTAAAGAATTTTAAATTAGGTGATACCCAAATCCAAGCAGTAGATAATATTACCTTGAACATTCATCAGCATGAATATGTAGTTATTGTGGGTGAAAGTGGTGCTGGAAAAACCACATTACTACATTTATTGGGTGGGTTAGATAAACCCAGTGCAGGAAAAGTGATCTTGAGCCATATAGATCTTTCTCATTTTGATCAAGAAACTTTGGCCACTTTTCGCATATTCACAGTTGGAATCGTGTTTCAAAATTATAATTTAATTTCTTCCTTAACATCTCTTGAAAACATCTTATTCCCAATGCAATTATGTGACTTTACAGTTGAGGAAAGCCTTAAACGAGCAACTGAATTATTAGAATCTGTTGGTTTAAGTGCCCGTGCAGATCATCTTCCTTTTCAATTAAGTGCAGGAGAGCAGCAAAGAGTAGCAATTGCTCGGGCATTGGCACTTAATCCGCCTATTATTCTTGCAGATGAACCTACTGCCAATCTGGATAAAACTAATGCAGAATATATTGGACGACTTTTTGAAGAACTCCGACAGCAAGGTAAAACCGTAGTATTGATATCTCATGATGAGAAATTAATCAAACATGCTCATCGAAAGCTGGAAATGGCCGAAGGAAAAATTGTTAAAGATGAAATTCTTCAAGAAATTATTTTCAATGATTCTATCGAAAATTTTGCTACTAATTTAGATGAAAATTCTACCGTAAATTCAGAGAAAAATTCCGAAGAGGGGATGTGATGAGTTATAACTTTGCTTTGAAAGATTTAATGCGACATCCCAAGCAAACTCGCGCCTATATGCGAAATACTATCTCTATCTTGACATTTTTTTTAACATTTTGGAACTTAATGCGCGGGTTTGGATATCTTCTCATGCCATCATCTATTCAACAATATAATTTCACTATTTATGAAATCATCACTCAATTTTATTTCTTTTTATTCATCCTTACCTCAATTCTTGCTGGTCTTCTTTTAATTCTCAATAATCATGCCATTATCCAAGATCGAAAGCGGGACATTGGAATCATGAAATCAATTGGAACCTATCCTTCTCACTTGTATAGTTTTTATTTAAGCGAATTGTTTATTTTATTTGTAATTTGCTTCTTAGTGGCATGGTTTTTTGCTTTCATGCTGTATCTCGTTCTTTACTTACTTGTCCATCCCTTTTATCCTATATTTTCTTGGGTATCTGATCCGTCTGTTGCCTTCATAAGCTTTTTTGGGTTGATTGTAGCAATCTTCATCTTTAATGGCTGGGAAATTCGAAAAATTGGACGTTCCACTTATGCCGAAACGAAATCTGGAGTTATTAAAGCAGGAATTCTGGGTAAATTATCTGCAAAACTCCGTAGTTGGTTGTCAAACCGTTCTGCTGCGGTTAACTTAGCCTTTCGCAACATCCTTCGCAAGAAACATAAGGTACAACAAACTTTGGCGATAGTAGTTATTGCTAATATCGTAATATTTTCTAGTTTCTTTGGATTACTCATAATTAATTCAACTGGAAGAAGCTATATTTCCCAAGCCCAAAGCGATTATGTAATTGCAATAGGGAATAATGCCCTTTTAGAAACATATACTCAAGGATATGCCAGTTTCACGAATTCAAATATTGAACTTAATTCTGAGATAGATTATCTGCAATCGATGAATAATTTGACTCGTTTTTATGCCAATCTGTCTGAATATCTAAAAAATTATGGAATTAATGCTGTAGACAAGCGCTTGTTTACCATTAAAAATATCACCGAAGATCCAGGAGTGGTGTTGCAAAATTTTGTAGATCCCACTACTGGCCTAGAATCGCAAGAATATGTGTTAATCGGAGGAAATAAATCTCGAACCATTCCCATTCAAGGTGTAAATTTCGGAGAAACGGTTCAAAATTGGTACTATGAAGGTGCTATGCTCAATTTTGAATATGGAGTAGCCATTGGAGATACTTTAGCAGGTGAAGTTTATACAAATCCTCTTGTACAATGGTTTCTATACTCAAATTCTGCTACAAATCGGACCTACCGGCACAAAGTAAATGCAATTGTATTTGACACCTTCAATAGGGGAAATTCTGCCTATCTATACTTAAACACTTTACAAGAAACTCTCGGTAAGCCGAATTATACCAATCTTTTCTTAGTAGATTACACTTCACTGGTTATAAATTCGGGGGAAGACGCTGTCAATTCATTTATTTTCGAATTAGAAGATCTAATTCATACTCAATTGGGAGAACAATTTGGATTAGTTGATTTAAGCCCAATTCTTAAACATAATCTGAATTCCCTTCAACCAGTTATAATTACACTTTTACTTTTGATTTTAATGATGAGCATGGTAGTGATTTACAATATATTTAACTTTGAAAAAGGGCGGGTTCATGAAGATAAAAAAGACTATGCCATTCTTCTTGCCATTGGGGCAAAACAAAAGACTTTGCAGAATTCAATTTTCTTAGAACTTGGATATTTGGCAATTTTAGGTGTAGTATTAGGTTTTATTGGAGCTATGTTCTTTAATATTGTGTTTTTATTAGAAGAATCTACTCGTCCAAGTATATGGATCCCCATATCTGCTGTGGGTGCTCAAATTATCATTCTTTTAGGATTAATGGCTGGAATTTCGCGGTTTTTCCAATTCAAAGAACAAAATGATTATCTTGCCATTACCGTATAAAATTTCTTTTTCTTTTATTTTTTGGGTAATTTTCTTGGGCCAATAAGTTGATTTATTAATTTTGGTATTTCTTTGAGTTGTAGCATTGTTTGGGGTGAAACAGTTACAGATTTCCCAATTTTTTGAATAGCGAGTAAACTATATATTATCCGTTCTAAGTAGTCGATTAAATCTCCTGGAAAAATTTTTATCTCGAATTCATCTTTGAATACTTGAACTATCTCGGAAATACTCAATCCACTCAAACGGTAATCGAAAATAAATCCTTCTACATTTTTCCGACCACAGTCGCAGTAAGGTGAATCCTCGCAAGAGCAATTGAAAATATCTTCTATCCAGCGAATTATCGTTTCGTATACTCTTCGATTGAGCCGTCCTCTTTGTTTTTTGCCCATGTAATCTGCGGAAATCATGGATAAAACCGAATTAGAAAATAAATTATTAGAACGAGATTGTCTTTCACTCTTTAAACTGAGTTCTGCCAACATTCGATTAGTAACATAAACGTTCATAAATTTATTCAAGCTTTGTGCCAAGATTAGCATATCTGGGGCGGGGTTTTCTTCAGTTACTGGTCTAGTTAGTTCTTTACGAATTTGGATTGCCTGTGAAAGCGACAGATATGATTCTGCTACAGCTTTTCCAAACTTAGTGGTTCGAAATTCTGTGTTATTGTAAACAGGACGAATCATATGCACACGATAAAGATATTTTATGGCTGATTTAAGATCGAAATCTCCATTAAATAATAGAGAATGAAAATACCGTAGATTTCCTTTGCTTATACCACGTTCAAGGGTTCTATCATAACTATACATACTTATAATGGCTAAAATCTCGGCATATTGGAGTTCATCATTTGGAGGTAATTGTAATGCTTCAATTTCTCCTTTAAGCAGACGCATGGCTAATTGTTCTTCTGTTTCCATATATGCTGCTGTAAATGTTTTTCCAGGCGTAATCAGCAGATATACCTTGCCAAGGTCATGTTTTTTTAGTCTTCCAGCGCGCCCACTCATCTGTTCAAAATCTGCAACAGTTAATGGTTGAATACCCATGACTAAAGAATAAAATACAACTAAACTGGCTGGAAAATCTACCCCAGCTGCAAGTGCTGCTGTTGTGACGACACATGCCACCTTCTGCATCTCAAATGACTTTTCTATGAATTTTCTTTTACCATAATCTAAGCCTCCATGATAAGCATAGGCGGTAATATTGTTTTTTCTCAGCTGTTCAGCCAATTTCTCAGTATTTTTTCGAGAATTGGTAAAAACTATGGTTTGCCCTTTAAATCCAAAGCTTGATTTAACCCGATATTCTTCTCGAACCAACCTTCGAAGATGTTTGAATTTTGTAGGCTCATCCATGCAAATAACTAAGTGTCTTTCAATCGGAACAGGTCTATCTTTATAATGAATAAGTGATGCACGAATATGTGTTGCTAGTTTCTCTGGATCTGAAATAGTTGCACTCAAGTATAACATTTGAGCTTTGGGAAGATAAAGTCGTAAGCGGGCGATTAATCCATCCAGAATAAAACCCCTTTCAGGGTCTGCTAACATTTGGATTTCATCCACAACTATGGTCCGAAAGTCACGTAGCAAATATGGATGACCGCTTCTTAATAAGATATCGATTGCCTCATATGTGGCAATCACGACATCTGCTTTTGTTAAGGTGCCTAAATCTTCTTTAACACCTGCTTTTCGAGAAATGTGAGAAATCCCTATTTTCAAAGCGGAATTTACTCCAATTTTCTGCAATTCTTTATATTCTTGAAAACGCATATTTGCCAAAGCCACAATTGGAACTAAATATAGCATTTTTGCTTTGGATTTGATCTTTTTCATCGTTTGCAGAAATTTTACTTGCTCCTCGCTAAACGTATATGATTCATCCTTGGAGTAGTGACTTTTTGATCTTGAATTATGGAATGGATTTTTCTGATTATTGTTTTTGGTCAAGATTTGAATTTTATTCTCTATAATTTTACCAATCCCCGCCATTTCCCCTATCATTGTTTTTCCCGAGGAAGTTGAAGATACAATTAATTCATCTTGGTTGTGAAGTAATCCATGTTCCAAAGCCATAATTTGTGCAGGGAGTAATTCAACCCGATGTTTTTTAGCATAGAAAATTTGTAAAAGATAAGGAATTGGAAAATCCCAGATGGTTCCTTTTTTTTCATTGGCTTTTTGAATCTTCTTCTTGCGCACATTAACCAAAGTTGCTTCGCGATGAGCGATGATATCGAAATTTGGGTTAAAAATATTCAGAACCTTCACTACATCATTATATCGCTTTAACATTTTACTTAAATATTTTTTAAACTCGGAAGTTATTTCTATTCGCGTTTTCAACGTGGCTACTATCTCATTTCCAGCGCATTTTCGACAAACATAAAAGGCTTGGTTCTTATAACGGTTGTATTCATCAATTAGTGTATATCGCTTGTTTTGTCTGCATGAATGGCAAAAAAGATAATTTCGTATTTTATCATAATGAAGTGCATTTAAATAATTATAAACTGGGGTTAAGGAATTCAAATACTCGTTCATTTGTTGAATTTGGATCTCGTGAGCGTCAGTTTCTACAACTTGAAAGTTATCCATTTGATGCCCTTGTGGGCGATTTAAATGATTTCCAACAATACAAAATTGTGCGTGAAGGATAAAGTAACGAAAATCACTTGGATCTAAAACTTTCAAGGCATTCTCTGGGTTTGTCGCCTTTAGATTTCTTTTCCAAAATTTGAAAGGAACATATGAACCATTTTCTGTTTCCACATCAAATAGCACTAATCCTGTAAAAAATGGCAACTCACGATAACGCAGTTCATGATAAAACTGATCATCCTTGATAATATCAAAACACACTACATCAAAGTACTTTTTACGGGGATGTTCTAAGTCCTTATCTAGTATAGTGAAATATTTTTTTTTTTGCAAAATACCAGAAATACTGGGCGACATTACTCACTTATTACTAATATTTTGCACTTTTTTTGTTTTTCGCTTTTCAGAGCGAAGAACGAGAGGGAAATAGAATTAATTAGAATTAAAAAATAATTAGAATCCAAAAGCTGATTTAATATCTCCATAGATACGAGAAATTTCTTGTAATTTTTGAGTATCATCCATAACAGATTTAATCCAACCCGCTAACCCTTGATCACCTTGTTTCACCCATTCTAAAAAGATTTCAACTGTAGCTCGATCATCAGACATAACACATCACTTTGATGAGCTTTATTGTTTTTATGGAGTTAAAAATGTTAGCAATAACATTTTATGGATTCAAATTAAAGTACTACTATGAATATTCAAATTAAATCCCCGAATCCAGATGATATTTGGGACCTTTGGAAGCGACAAAATGCAAAATCGCAGAATCTTGAAAAACATTATAAAATTAAAGGCTCCACATTCAACTTGGATAATATAACCTCCTCAGAATATGTAAAAGATGTCGAAAAAGGTGCGATTTTACTTTATTTACGAACAGAAAAATCGTTGCCCGAAGATGCAAAACCGAAAGTGAGGCAAATTTCTCCCAAAAAAGTTACTAAAGAAAGTTTTTATGATTTTAGGACTTCTCCCACCAAAAAGAATTGGAAAGGAGACAATGTCGTGCCATTCCTTAACACACTTAAACCTGTTAAGTGTCCTTCATGTGAAGGTTCTGGAAAAGTACAATGTTCTAAATGCAAAGGACAGCGTTTTGTAGTTTGCACAAATTGTGGTGGTAAAGAGAAAAAGTGCAAAAAGTGTAATGGAACAGGGAAATTGAGTGAAACGATAACTGTAATTAACGAAAAAGGTGAAAAAATAAAGAAAGAAATCGTTTTTCAATGTAATGAATGTTTTGGCTCTGGCAGCGTGACATGTAAAAAGTGCGGGGGCACTGGTAAAATTTTATGTACGTATTGTGATGGAACAGGCGTTTATCGTTGTGATAAATGTGACGGCTATGGAATCACGTACCAATATGAGATTAAACCAGTTCCTTTTAAATATGATTCGCAAACGGAGCCGATGCTATTTAGTTCTATTAAATTATCTGGATTAGAATCTCAAATTGGCAGAGATATTCAACAAGCATTGGATCAAGTTGAAGGGATTTTAATTCGCCACCCAGAAAAAGAGCTTAATAAAAAATTTATTGAACCTTCATTGGGATATATTTCCAAAGAAATTCAGAAAATTGCGAAAAACGTGAAAAAAGAGTGGGAATCCGCCCAAAGAAGTTCAAATTTGTCTATTTCACTTCCAATTTATTTATTTCCTGTTCTTATTTTGAAATGTGAAACCAAGAAAGGCAGAAGTTTTCAAGTTTTTGCCATTGGTTCGGAAAAGAAATATCGTGTGTACGGTAAAATCTAATATCGTGTGTACGGTAAAATCTCTTTTTCTTCTTTATTTGCAGATATAGAGGAATTTTTATGGAGAATATGCCTCATTCAAAATCAGCTATAAAAGAAAGTTCAAATAATCGATTACTTATTTTATCACTTTCATGCTTGATGGGAGTCATTGGTGGGTTATTTGCTGCAGTACTTCGATTTTTAATTGAGATTATTTCTTACTTTTTTACCGAAATTCTATTGCCACATATCTCATTGGTGATTCAGGATTATAATCTTGGTTATCTTTTACTTCCTACAATTGGTGGTTTGATTGTTGGTATAATAATCTCTAAATTTTCTAAAGAGGTCCAAGGTTCTGGAATTCCTTATCTATTGGAATCAATGACCTTTAAAAGCGCCAAAATTTCTCCCCGCGTCGGGTTGTTTAAAACCATTGCAACCTCAATTTCAATCGGAACAGGTGGAAGTGCTGGGAAAGAGGGCCCAATTGCATTAATTGCGGCTTCGTTCGGCTCATTTTTTGGAGGAAAACTCTCTCTTCGGCCGGAAAATAAGCGTTTGTTGATGACATGTGGATTAGCCGCAGGAATTGCGGGGACATTTGGTGCTCCAGCGGGAGGCGCGCTTTTCGGTTTAGAAATTCTTTATCAAGGTATTACGCTATCTGCTGGTATTCCAGTTTTTTTGGCAGCTGTGATTGGATCGGTGGTTACTGGGCTATTTTATGGATATGACAACATATTTGCCGTGGATTTTGATCTTTCTTCCATAAAAATAGCAGAATACCCGATTTTTATTCTTTTAGGTGTTTTCTGTGCAATAGTGGCATATCTTCATATATTTTCTTATAAAAAAATATCACGGTTATTCCACAAAATGAAAATTCCTTTATTCATTAAACCCGCTATTGGAGGTCTTCTAGTCGGCCTATTAATTATGTTTTATCCTGACTCGGGTTTGTATGGAACTGGTTTTAATGGAATTCAGCAAGCTTTTGATGAAAATTTGGCTTTAGGGATGTTGGTAATTCTTCTAATCCTAAAAATTCTCGCTTCTTCAGCCACTATTGGATCAGGAGGTAGCGGTGGCGTATTTGCCCCGTTAGTGTATATTGGTTGTATGGCAGGAGGTGCGTTCGGAACTGCTGGGAATTCGCTTTTCCCTTCCTTAATTTCGACTCCTGCACTTTATTGTATTTTAGGTTCTGCAGCAGTGTTTTCTGCCTCAGCACAAGCACCTCTCAACATAAGTTTAATAATAGCAGAAATGACAGGTCATTTTGATGTTTTCCCTCCACTTATTGTAACTTCTATTTCCAGTTATTATGTTGGACGAATCTTCTTTAAAGGATCCTCAATTTACACTTTAATTCTTGGACGAAAAGGACATCATCTCAAAGCAGACACTATTTATTTGTTGGGAACCACTCAAGTCCACGAAATAATGTCCACTAACCTGGTTACTGTTTCATCATCCATTAAAATTTCTGATTTTGCTCAGCTAAGTAATCAATACCACCCTTTAAACAAATTTCCAGTGGTAGATTTTGGAAATCTAAAGGGTATTGCATTTATTGATGATATAAATAAAATCCCTTACAATTCTTGGGAGTCAACTACCATAAAAAGTATTATGCGAACTGAACATACAATTATTTCTGCAAAAGCAACCCTGCAAGAAGCTATGGATCGCATGAATCAATATAACCTTCGCGCTCTGGTAGTTGCAGAAAAGATAGAGGGGACAGATAAATACAATCTTCAAGGTTTGGTTACTTTTAATGATATTATCTCGGTGTGGCAAAAAGAGAGAAAAAAATAAGAATTATTATTCAGATTTTTTTTTCATGTGCAATTGATAACTCAAATATGTGTTTTCCATTAGCATCGCAATGGTCATTGGACCCACGCCACCTGGAACAGGTGTGATTGCAAGACATTTTTCCTTTACATTCTCGAAATCAACATCACCGACCAATTTTCCTGCGGGGGTGCGGTTGATTCCCGCATCTAATATAATTACCCCTTCTTTTACACGCTCTGGGGTGATAAAATTTATCCTTCCCACACCCACGGCGATTATATCCGCACGTTTTAGGTGAAAATCCAAATCACGAGTATGACTATGACAGATGGTGACGGTGGCATGTCGATTAATAAACATCATTGACAGTGGCTTTCCGATAACATTTGTTCGATTAACGATCACCACTTCTTGACCATCAATGGGGAGTTGATATTCTTCCAATAATCGAACCATTCCCTTGGGCGTACATGAGCCATATGTTTCGTTTCCAAAGGTATTTTCTCCGATGCTTCTTGGGCTAAATCCATCCACATCTTTAGTTGGTTCAATCATTCGCATTATTTCAGGTTCATATCTTCGTAAATGTGAAGGTAAAGGCATTTGGACTAATATTCCATCCACCCTTTCATCTATGTTAAGTTTTTGGATTAAAGAGCGTAATTCTTCAATTGGTGTATCAGCTGGAAGGGGATAATGTAAAGATTTCATCCCAATGGATTCGCAAGTCCGGCGTTTCATTCCCACATAAACTTTTGAGGCTTCATCTTCTCCTACCAAAACTGTAGCTAAACAAGGCGGGCGGTGACTTAAAAAAGGATCTTGGGAAATTTGAGATTTCAATCTTTCTGTAGTTCTTGTGGAAATTAGTTTTCCATCCAAGATAATTGGTGATTGTTGGTTCATGAATTAAAGAATTAACTAAAAAATAAGAAATTAGTGAAAAAAAAGCGCGAATGGGATGAAAATATTTTAAATCCGATTGCGGTATTTATAAATTCCGAAAATGATTAAAGCCACTGTGGCGATACTACCAATTACAATCCCTGTAATAGCCCATGGATTTGTTTCTAACTGCCAAATTTCTTCATTCATCAGAGCATTACGGCTGGTGCTGAACGCTTCTGAATCATAGAGTAAAATGGTACTAACTGCATAGTAGGAAAGCTTCGCAGAAGAGATTAATTCGGCATTTCCACTTGAAACATCAGCAAAACCATAATCGGTTGGATTTTGTCGGGATAACACCCATGTTAAAGTTTCTTCATGTAAGGGAATGTCCAATAGTGATAAGATGTGAGTGGCAAAATATGTCAACAATAAAGAACTCTGCGTAATTCCAGTTTGAATACCATATCCACCATAATGTAGGCTTTGTGTAGGGTCTCCAAAATAATAACTCTCTACAAAATCTGAAATACCTTGAATTTGAGTGGAATTTAATTGATTTAAACTGTTAAGTTCTGATAAAGTAGCCAAAGCATAGTATGTATCAATAATGGTGGCTTCTCCACCAGGTATTGAAGCAAACGCCGAATTTTCTGCATCCCAAGTACTGAAGACAAAGTTTGCAAGATTGGTTGGTGAAGTTTCATTAATTTTTCCAAAAGTAGTTAAGAGTTTCACAGCAAAATAAGTGTCGGGAATGTTTGCTTCGGTGGCTTCTGCACTTGCGAATCCATTGGTGGTATCATTCTGCAGTTCAAATAATTTCGTGGTTGCATCTTCGATCATAGTGGAAGTGAAATTTGTATCCAGCAAAATTCCTCCAAAATAAGCATAATATGCTTGTGTTATTATACCACTGCCTACATCAGAGAACTGTAAGTAACGATCACGAAGATAACTGCGAATAATTCCTTGGTCGTTCAAATTTGTCAGTTCAGAATCGATTTGCGCTAAAATAAACAAATTTGCGTAGGTGGTAAATTCTGAAAGAAGTCCTTCATCTTCCACATTTCCAGTGGGAGTATCTAAAAACGCTCCTGAGGAATGTTGGTTGCTAAGGCAAAATTGTTCCAATAATTCCTTTCGATTGGCTGCAGCGGCATTTTGCACCGAAAGAAAAAGGGCGAGCGTAATGGAAATTGTTATTAAGAGGGTTAATTTATTACGACGTTTCATTTTTCCGAAACCTTTCATTTTCTTATAGATTTGTTCCTTAAAATTATAGATATATTTTAAAAAGTGTGGTATTAACCGTTGAAAATGAAGAAAAATCCCTCTATTTAGAGGTTAAATACCGTAATTATTGAAATACTTTACTGAAATCGATTAAACAACTATTCGGATTTTCGGTAAATTTTTCATAAGATACCATGAATTTCCGAAATGATGGTATTGCTCCCAAGATAGATGCTCCACGATAAGAAGCATATATTCGATTTGGTGGAAGAATAACATTTACGATTAGATCATCCTTGTGTTTTTTCTCAAATTCTTCGTCGAGTTGAACCAGCTCTTCTAACTCTTCACTATCATACTCGGATTCAATTTCATCGCTAATTTTCGCTAATTCTTTTTCATCCCCAGCAACTTGTTTAATTAAACGTTTTTCCTTTCTATCCAATTTATCTTCGATAATGATAGACTCTAATTTAGCACCGCAGTGATTGCAAAATGGAGATTCTCCATCCAATGTCCCGCCACATTCCGGACATTTGATGGGATACTGTTGTTTGGCTGCTCCAATAATATCAATTTGTTGCACAAACACATTTCTTAAATCTGCCCCACAGAACGGGCAAAATTCGCTCTCTTCAAAATTAATAACTTCTCCACATTTGGGACAGTTTCCTTCTTTAGTCTGTCTTCTTCCATCAAGTTGGACCATTTTATGGGAATCTTCTTGGAACGGAATTTCTTCTGGTTGAGGCTCTTCTTCTGGTTTTTCCTTTGGAATTCTCGCTTTTAATTCATCGAGGGATAAATTTAGTTCTTGAATAAGTCGTTCTTTAAACCCGGAAATTAAAGATGTTCCCCCCGTTAATACTATATTCTGCAATAATGGCTTAATATAATAGGGATTTATCAGTGTCAACGAATTAATTATCGCTTGGGCAATATTTTCCGCTTGGGGAAGAATTAGTTGAGGATTAAATAACACTTCGGCAGCATTGATGATTATATATTCGCTGATATGAAGTTTTTCTCCATCGGGTAGAAGATAATCAACTGCATTAACTGTATCTTGGCCTGCATGAACCGGATCCAAGCTAATCCTTAGACATTTTTCTTTAATATCCTTCAGAATTTCACGTTTTTGAAATATACCATATTGAGTGAGAAGTTGATTGAGGTATTCTTCGATATCTGCTCCAGCGATATTTAAACGACGAATGCTGGGATTGTATAATTGAGCTTCCATTACGGGAGTGATTGAAGTAATTCCAGTACCTACTTCCACTGATAAAGCCGTGGTTAAGCCAATTGAAAAAACCGCGGTAGTCGCAGAATCTATTACGGCTACCTTTTGAAAACGATGGGTTTCAAATAGCACACGAGCAAAATATTCTGCGATATCAGGTGGTGTAAGCGGAGGGACGATATAAATCACATTATACTGAGATGGATCAGTTATTCGGAGAATATTATAGAATATATGGTTCAAAATGGCGTAGTAATGGTCCCAATTGGTGACAGTGCCTCGGTGGATGGGATATTCCAATTTTAAAACTCCCCGCATCCGAGTAGTATCATCTCCCACATAGATCTCCTGTGCTTGAGTTCCTGCCATCTGCCGGTATTTGGGGATCCCTACTACTGTTGGAAAGACCGCCCTCGGTTTATCTTCCCCTACAAAACCCACTTTAGTATACCCTTCACCAATGTCAAGAATAATAGTATATTCGTTGTAGCTCATGATGTCCCCTTCCGAGAATAAACAGCCTACAATATTATTGGATGAATTTTATATTAATTCTTTTGCAAATAATATAGAGGTAATGAAATTTCAACCTTTATCTTTTGGTGGTAGTTCTGCTATAAAAGTAGATTTGGCGATTTTTTCATTTTCTTTTTCTAAAAAATTTTCCACATCTTTTTTAACTAATTGATATAAATCCAGCAAATTTTGCCCCCATTGAGTTAATTCCACCTTTCCTCCGCCGCCAGAACCACCTTTAGAAGAAATAGCCACCTTTTTCCCGGTTTTTTTGGAAATCTTCCTCAATTTTTCCCAGCCGTACTTGTAGGAATAGTTTAACTTTTTAACCGCATCGGTAAGATTGTGGGTTTCGGCTAATGCTTCTAAAAGTTTGAAATCTCCTTTACCAAGTGTTAAATCCCCAGGACCTTTTATCCAAAATTTGGTTTGAAGCGAAAAAGGAACTAAATCTGCGAGAATCACGCGATGTTTCTTTTTTGAGTGTTTGTGGGTGGGTATTTCATCCATGATTAACATGAGACGGGAGAGATTAAAAATCTTCATTTTTGGTCGGTGCTGTGGGAGCTGTAGGTAGCAATATTTCAGATAGCATTTTTTGATTTGGGCGAATAAATTTTTTTCCAAATCCCGAAATAGCGGTAATTTCATCAGGTGAATTAATAATTGCATCAAAAACAGCCGCAGGCGAATCAAATTTTTCCAGTAACTTAATGGCTTTCTTTTTACCACAATTTAGTAAACCTTTGATTAAGTAAATTTGGGCATCAGCTAAAAAAACCCTTTTCTCCGAAATTCGGGATAATTTGGGAGGTAAATCACTTATTTGTTCTCGATGAGCAATTCGTAACAAAATTTCAATAGAATCTGCTGTATTCCGTCCGGGAATGAAAATAGGCATGGCGGTATGTTTGGATTTGGAATGCGCTGTGGATATATCTAAAGGGGTAAAAAATAGGTTGGTGATCAAGAGTTGCCATTTTTTACGGTTGGATTCCCCCCAACGATGAAATCCCTCGGCGATTATAATTCCATAGGGATATTTTTCTATAAAATTACGGATATCCGTTATTAACGCTTCTATAGAATTTGATCGTAAATCTTGGCTGTGTAAGTGGTAGGCGGCCCCTTGAGATGGAATAATAAACCAATGCTTAGGATACTGGAAGTATAAAATTTCTACTCCAAGATCGATTAGTTGTTGAACTAATTTCATCTGCGGTTTAGATTGATCTTGATTACATTGAATATGATACTTGGAATAATCGATATTTGTTGAAGAGTGATGAGAAATATCCGGCATATTTCGCTTTGAACCCCTTATATTACTTAAGCTTTTAGGGAATAATAAATTCCCTCCTCTCATTATATTTTTAATTTTTTGGGAAGCATATCAACCATGGCAATCCAAATAATTATGGATGAACGGGAACGAGGAGAAATTCGGCAACAGATGAAATCTCTACCTGTGGATCTCAAGATTCATACTTTGGATGTTGGAGATTATATTCTCTCTCCCAGAACTGTGGTCGAACGTAAGCGGGGTGATGATTTTGTAGCAAGCATTTTTGACCAACGGCTCTTTTTACAGCTGGAAAAGTTGAAAATTTCTTATCCTCACCCCATACTCATTCTAGAGAATCCCAAACGTATGTTTGAGCGGAAATTTATAAACACTAAGGCAACATTCGGCGCATTGGTCTATGTTAGCACGCGTTTGGGAATTCCTATCATTCCTACATCTGGAATTGAACAGACGGCTTCAATTTTATTTGAAATCGCTCGCAGTGAGCAAGAACAACTTCACGAACAAAAACAACAAGCTCAAGAGCAAAAACAAACTCAGCAATATGAACAAAATCAAAATGAAGATTGGATTCATCAGACCGCTGCCACTGTGGGAATTTCACGGGGTGATCAAACGTATTTTCTGCAAGGGTTAATCGATGTAGGCAGCCAACGCGCAGAGCAGCTGTTGGATATGTTTCAAACCCCTGCTAATATTCTATATGCTTTTGATTTAACTGATATAGTTCGCACCAAATTTGGAAATCCAAAAGGAATAAGCGGTGTCCTAGCCGAAGTTTCAGGCATAGGGCCTAAAATTGTCGATAGAAATCAAAACTTACTGCATTTTTCATATAAACAAGCAAAAAAAGAGAAGAAAAGGGTGAAAGTGAATTAGATGAAATTTTCGCTGGCAAAAATCAAGCGGATTGGGACACCCATCATTGCTCTATTCATCTTTCTTTCCCTAAGTTTTGTCTTTAACGGTGAAATTCCTTGGTTTTCTGCTCCATTCTCCCCAAAACTCCTTGAAAAATTGACTGAAAATATAATTTTAATCTTGTTTATTGGTTCGGGATTTTTTGTTCTCCTTACCGCAGAATGTTTTAATTATCTCAATTTTAAGCATACTTGGGTAAATACCTCTCAAAGTTCATTTGTGACTGCCTTAAACAAAAAAGATTGGTTTGGGCTACTAGTGCAGTTTCCATTGATCATACTCATTGAAGAAATCGTGTTTCGAGGCATTATTCTGCTGATTTTTTCGCTGTGTCTGAAGGGATTTTTGAAAGGATTTTTGAACGAATTTTTAATTATTTTAGCTTCAAGTTTAATTTTTTGTCTTTATCACCTACATGTCTATCTATCAACTGATGATTGGAAAATTACTGGGTTTTACATGGGGTTTAGTTTGATTATAGGGATAATTCTGGCTCTATTCTTTTCATACGTAGGAATTATAGGCGTTTGGATATATCATGTTATTGTCGTGGCTGGAATTTACTGGCAGTGGAAAAATTATGAAAACAAGACCCAAAAAACCTTTTCCGTTAATTTGTAGTAATATTGAGTGATTTGTAATACAATCAAGCACCAATAGGTTGAGAGTTGCTTGATATTACAGTAAAATGCTTGGATGGGTTGAATTATGGGATACTATCATGTCTACAATTCAATAAAATGCAATTTTGGGGACAAAAATAATAAAAAAATAAAAATAGAATTCTAATTTCCTACTTCACTTAATATCTGGGGAATTAATTGCTCAAAATTTGAATTTTCGTTAATTCCCTCATTTTCATCCGTGCTTTTTACCACGTTCAATATTACAATATCTGCTCCATTAAAATAAGCCGTTCGTACCCGTAAAGGAACTATTCCTCCTGCCACACTTATGAAAACATCATATTTGCTGCGAATTTTGGAGATATCTTTGTAGCGAATAATCGAACGAGCTACTGATTCCTCATCGCGACCCTTATGAATAACTACACAATCCGGTTTCATCTTTAAAGGTTGCATTTTTTTGAGTGGATCAGAAACACCCAACATATCAATCATGGAGTAAACATTGCGCGCATTGCAAGCGGCAATAAATCGGTTTAAAGTAGCAACAGGTGAAGATCCCATAGCAGTTACAGCACTGGCACCGGCATTTACAGCAAAATTTACTTCGTCGATAGCTCCGTCTGTTACTTTCAAATCAGCCACTACAACACCGCGCCACATTCGTCGAATTAAATTTATTCCACGAGTGCCTTCTCGTTTAATAAACGGTGTTCCCGCTTCTATCCAAATACGCGGGTCATATCGGATCCTGGGAAGAATTCTCCTTACTTGCTGGATGGTTCCATTGAACGCTATTTGAATGTATCTTTGATTGGGGGTCAAGCCTTGAGGCATAAATTCCCCTCCTTCCTATGGTTTAAAAGTTTTTACCAATGCATCTTTCACGGCAGAATTCTCTGTCGGCATGAAAATGACTATCTTCTCTGAAGGATCTTGTGCAATATCCCGAATTGTCTGATATGCTCGCAACTGCAAGGCTCCGGGTGTTTTTGCCATCACCTCTGCAGCTTCTGCTAATTTCTTGGCGGCTAAAAATTCCCCATCAGCCTTGATGATGGCTGCCCGTTTGTCCCTTTCCGCCTCAGCTTGCTTGGCAAAAGCCCGCTTCATTTCGGCTGGTAATTCCATTTCTTGGATTTTTATCCCACGAATGTCAATTCCCCATTCACTTGTCTCCTTATCTACTGTGTTTTTTATATCAAGGGCAATTTTATCCCGATTCTGTAAGATTTCATCCAGATTCATTGTTCCCATAACATCGCGCAACGCAGCTTGAGTATATTGTCGCACTGCGTAAACAAAATTCTCGATTTTAATAACTGAATCTTCGGGGCGTTCGACTTTGAAATAAACTACAGTATTTGCCAGAACTGGAATATTATCTACAGTCATTACCTCTTGTCGAGGAATATCTTGGGTGATTATTCTCAAATCAACCTTTCGACCGCTTTCCAAAATCGGAATGATATAAATTAATCCAGGTCCGACTGTTCGCTTGTATCTTCCCAATCGGAAAATTACAATGCGTTCGTATTCTACACACATCTTTAACCCTGAAAGCAAAATGCACAGGGCAAAGAATAAAATAACTCCGAGAATTATAAAAACTGTTTCTGCTCCCATAATTTTTTACCTCACTTAAATTCACTTCATTCGGAAAAATTTCTATAACCATAAATGGGAAAATCAAACATGGTACAATCCCACGAAGTTAGAAATTTATCCGATGGTGAATATTGGATAGATCCATCCTTTATAATTAATTTGGCTGCTTTATAAATGGTGATCAATTTTGCTCAATTTTTGGGAAAAAAAGAAAGTTAATTATAGATTAAGAAAGAATGAAAAGTAACCAAGAAATTTTTTAGCAATTAATGTGAAGAAATAACAGGTGTTGAAATGAAAAGATACGATGCCACAAAACCCCGACATTTACCCCGATTTCGTCTGATTGAACCGCACGTAATGCGTAC
>Ga0164318_10000103_pt1 | contig 48310 bp, 47 predicted proteins | sample GuaBasSedimGuay9_FD_113734 | JGI IMG/M metagenome (GOLD analysis project Ga0164318, IMG submission 113734) | Subseafloor sediment microbial communities from Guaymas Basin, Gulf of California, Mexico - Guay9, Core 4571-4, 0-3 cm | ecosystem: Environmental > Aquatic > Marine > Hydrothermal vents... | reverse complement strand
TTCAAGATCCCAGTATAATGTACCATTGATCTTTGTCATTAAGCCGCTGCCATAAATGACAACGGCACCACTCTCGTTGTCAAGACGCCAAGTATGATCTGTTTCGTTGAAAACGATTTCATGATATTCATCGTCAATAATTGTACCATTAATCACTGGTACCTTAGCATCGTAATAGTTTTTATCTGTAGACAATCGCTCAAGCTGATACCGCCAAGTTGCATGTGCGCCATCATATGGCATTTCATAGAGTGTTTCGTTAATGATTGTATAGAAGTATGATTCTACCCAGTACTCGGGTACACGATATACAGTACCATTATATTCACCATAGTAGTATCTGTTTACCCAGGATACATAATAGCGCGTACCATTGCGCTCGAAGTAATATCTGTATAAGTATACATCATCGTATTCTAGGTCTAAGCGAGTGCCATTTTCTAGAATTACGTAATAGCTGTCAGTTATATAGTCCCACTGGATATAAGTTGATGTATTAACCCAAGTACTCTCGTTAATCCACATGAACAATCCGCCTTCTTCGACTTCAAAGGAATCATATACATAATCTCTGAAGTATATGTAATCGTCTGTATAATGTCGTGCACCATCCAAATCAATGAAGTAATACTGATCTGTTGTGTAGTCCCATCTAGTATAAGGCATCACAGTATAATAAGTAGTACCCATGATAGTGACGTTGTAAATTAGTGCTTGACGCCCTTCATGGACATAAATTTTCGTTCCATTAAGCAATATGTAATACATTACATAATCGTTAATAGTTGGATCGTATTCTCCGAACAATATTCGGTAATCAGTTGTACCAGACCATGGATCAGTATAATCAACCTTCTTTATTGGATATTTTGTACCGTTGATTTCTATGTATGGTGTTTGAATAACAGGATACTTATTGCTGTTATATTCAATGTAGTATGCATCTTCTGGTGTTGTAGCATATATTCTTGTTCCATAAGCGTTTGTGTATGAATACACTACATCTCTAAACCAGTCTGTGATTACATATTCGTCAATTGGTTTGGAGTAATCGACTCCAAATGTATAGTTTAATGCATTAACTTCCCAGTAGAAGTCTGCATCAGGTGTATTGCTTAGGAAAGTCATATTAAATTCTACAATTAATTTGTACTCTGTAAGTGTGACATTTACGTCAGTTACATTAACATATTGTACTGAAATCTCATTGAGCTTGCTATACATAGGTATGTATTCTGTTACCCATTCACCGCTTGAATGATTGTACCACTGCTGCTCCCAGTGCCAGCCAGTCACATTGACATATCGCCATTCTGTGTAGGTTTCATTCACCCATTCCCACATACCAGACTCTGGATTGTATTTCCAGTGATATCCAGTTACATTCACTTCAGCCCATGTCCAATATGGACCGTACACATACACAGACCGTTCTGTATAGTTATATGTTCTATATTCGAACTCACCAGTTATCAGATTATATGTGAATCCTGTCTTTAGTGTGCTCCACTTCCACATTGTTTCATTCCAATCGTAAGTTGATGTTGAAAATGCAAACATTAGGCCGTCTACATCTTTAATGCTATCCTTTGGACCATTTAGAATTACATCGACTATGATTGGTTCCTCAGGATCTGTTGCATAAAGATGCTTCTTCCATATTTTACCATCATTGATAATGTATGCAAAGAGAACCATTTTGCCAACAGCTATTCGATCATTGTACTCTTCCCATTTGCCACCGTACCAAAGCCTCTCGCCAGATGTTGTTATTACTTTTGGATCAATCCAGTATTCTCGTTCCTCGACGTAATCTGTGAAATGTCCAAAGAATTCGACTCTATAATAAGACCCATCATCGTATACATGTGATGATGCATTATCTAATTCAAATGGTAAGTAAATCTCACTCTTTGGTTCCATGAATTCTGTGATATACTTCCACTCCCAATAGCCCTCAGCATCATTGTAGACATATGTACCAACTTCATAACCAATCTTTGTTTCAAATTGACCAGTAGTAAAGTTATATATGTAATATGCACGGAGGGGTACGTAAGTTGTAGTAGTATAATTCTCTGATTCTCCAGTAGTATAGTTATAGTCGATATATGTAACATTAACTTCAACCCAGTTGTCAAGGTATGTATACCGTTCTACCTCATGTGGTCCGAACACCCATCGCCGGACATATACCTCTGCTGACTCATTATAGTAATATGTACCACTAGTTTTGTTGTATACCCAGCCACCTTTTTGTTTTACTACTTCTTCATGCCAATCAGTAACATTGACAATTTCTTTAACACTATACGGAAGTTCAAGGCTAAATGCTACGTAAGCAAGGTCCGTCTTTGATACATTAATTTGTATTATGAAATCAGCACCTTTTGGAATTGATACAATAGGCTCTCTGTCAAGTGACAAGAATTGCATAAACCAAACATTATAGCCACTGTATATTTCGCTAGGTGGTGCACCAACAGCATATTCCTTGTACATCTCATTACCAGTATACCAAGTAGAATATCCGAAGTTAATGCCGTTCCAATATTGATCGTAAACACCAAAGCTGAAATGATACCAACCTTTTATTGCATATTCTCCAAGTAATTTGAAGACAAATGTAATATTGTGATACTGTCCATCAGTAACATAAGTAGATCTGTCACCATCTACTGTCAGAAACTCATGTGGTGTTGCATATGGATCTACTTGAGAATAGTTATACACTGATGAATACCAACGGAATTCATTAAACTCAGCATCGTAGCTTATAGAACCATATAAGGAGAGATTAGCCATCCATGCATTCATCCACAGTTCAACATGCCCTAATGTTGAGTTTCCAGTAAAGACTGTGTCTGGAATCACTATTTTCACAACTATCCATTCATCAAATGGAATGAAGTCATCGGGTCCTATTTCTGTTCCGTTGTCATAATAGAACAAGAACTTTGGCATTGGACCAAATTCCCATGTTGACCAAGACCACTCCCATGTATCATTGTATTTCCATGAATTCTGGTCCCATTGTACATATGTATACTGAGGACGATATTCTTCAAGCACTTCTGGGCTGCTGTACCAAGCGGACATATTTACATGGTAAGTGGTACTACCATTCCATGCACCAATAGTCAGCTCTATTACAATATATGTACCTTGTTTATCGTTCACTTCACCCTCCATATAGCCCTTATCTAGCGTCTCCATTATTTCGGATGGAGGTATATCATAGGCAAACAAGAAGAGATTTTCAATATAGCCCGATTCATTGTACAAGTCTAACCGCAGTCTGTCAAATGTGGCGTTATTATCAATAGTTGCCCAGAAGACATTTCGCTTTACGAAAGTAGTTGCGTTAGCAAAGACAATAATAGTAACTTCGCCAGTAGCACTTGCATTTGAGAATGTTACTTGAAGTACACCCTCGTCAGAGAAGTATTGATCTGCAAATGTGTCAAGACCAACATTTCTTCCAAGTATAGTTTCATAAGTTACGTTCTTGTATTCAAGTCCCTTAAAGCTTTCAGGAGCCTCTTCTGGTGAAATAGCTGTACCAGTCACTTCATATCTTGTATTTGCAGTCCAATTTGCTACGGTAACAGTAATTCCTAATATCTCAGCACCAGTAGCATTTATTCGTTCTCCGACGTAATCTAGGAAGATGTCAAGGGAAATCTCAGTGTCATTGCCAAAGGTAATAAAAAGATTTTCTATATAGTTTTGGTCTGCATCATATAAATCCATGCTGAGCTGTGAGAGCACAGCAGTCTCAGGAGAAATAGAGAATGTTATATTTGTAAATGGGGCTGTGATTGATATATTTAATAGGATAGTGAAGGCAACATCACTACTTACTGATGAATTTTCGAAGTAGTAAATGATACCGTTTTCAATAAGTGTATAGTTAAAGTAATCTAAAGTACCGTTTGCCGAATAACCCACAGCAATAACTGGATTTTCTGCGGGTTCTTCGGCGATTAATGGCGATGATGAATTACCGTTATTGACTGTTGCGATACCGTTTAGGCCATATGACATACTCAGTATAAAAGCTAGGGTAAACAATAGAGCAAAAATTTGTTTCCTGCCCATAACAAACACACTCTTTAAAATTTATTTTATATTGTATTAACATTATGCTTAAAAAAATATAAATGTTACTAAAACAACGTCATAATTTTGCAAAGACATAACGGCATATAATAACATGTCAATACGTATATTGAATGTTAAGAGAAAAAATATCTACATTATATTTTAGTGATATTTTAGTGAACATATAATTTTTAACTGTCAGTAATACACGGATTGCAAACTAACCAACTGTAAAGATAAATTTTATCAAGAGGAATAATGATGCTTATTCAGTTATATAGTTTAAAGTGCTTCTAAAAATCTATAGATAAATCTAAACATGCAAAACTCTATCTAAATATGTCATTGACTGTTGGTATTTTTATAGTATCACAGTATCTTAATGTTAATTTCTTTGAATGTTTGTTTTATTGTACGCCCTTGAAAGATATAAGTCAAAGTTGGCTTTACACGGATCATGTCTCGCTTTCGTGCAACTAACTTAAGTTGGATTTCAGCAATTTCACCTGGTCGTACATATACATTTTCAAAATATAAGAATGAACTCGTACAGAATCCATGGCTAGACCAAATAGGTTGCAATGTCTCAATACCACATATATCATCTATGCGCTTTAGAATTATTGCAGTAGCTTCATTATTATAAACGTAAAACGAGAGAATTATATCTTCATTTACTCGTATTTCACTTTTTGTAACTCTGTGAGATAGGTAGACTTTAGGATAACCAGTCACCTGCTCTTTTACAATATTTTCATATTTAATGATATACTTCTCAACACTTTTCTTAAAATCTTCGAAATGCACGGGATGAAAGGTGCCACGTAATAGTGTATCTTTATAATTATTCACAAAATCTGTGTATAAATCGTGTATAATTTCGGAGACTTGCGTTTCATCATCCCAATAATCTGACATTATTGCTATAATAACGTTATCGCTAAAAATATGTAGCCGTTTATCTTGAAAGGTTATCATTCGAGTTTCATCCTTAAGGCCTTGAGTATAAATCCGTATAGTGTGCAATAATGGTGGTAGCATCTCTTGAATTAGACCGGTATCTGAAACTGTATGTGTTAATAAAGGTTCCCCCGTCGATGGATTAAGAATCATAACTAAATAAAGCATAATACCACTCCTCACATTATCACATGTAATACATGAATAATTATATTAAGGTGATATAAATTAATCAAAGAAGGAATATAAAATATTTTTTCAAAATTTTTTGGTTTACAAGCTGTTCACGATTTTTCGACTTTTGTTTACATTTTTTTCAAAACAACCAATTCATTAATAACATATAACAAAAGTTTTATAATCGTTATAGATGTAGAAAGAAATAACAAGGTTTACCATGAGGCGATATAAGATGGCCAAATATAAGATAATACATGATCGAGAGGAATGTGTTGGCGACGGAATTTGTGCGACATTATGCCCTGACAACTGGGAGATGGCAGAGGACGGATTTGCTAATCCGTTGACGGTGGAGCTTGATGACCTTGGCTGCAACATGGACGCTGCTGAAAATTGTCCCACCCAGTGCATTCACATTATAGACACAAGCACCAATAAGTGCATCGTTCACGAAGACTGTAAATACTCAAAATAATCGAAAAATAATAGACTATCTTCATTTCTTTTTCTATTTCTTACAAATACTTATTTTATGAGAATGACAATAAAGTTTATTTAATTATTAGTCGATGAGTTTGTGGAGGGCAAATTATGGCTGAATATCCTTTGGTTACAACACCGATAATACAACTTACAGAGGAACTATCCAATCCATATCTTAGAGGGATAGTAAAAGCAAATTACATTGGAACACTTATAAAAACAGGAAAATTTGACAAAATAGAGGATGTATTAAACTCCATCTTCGAGGAACTAGATAAAATTGAGCAAGACGATCTAAAAGTAGATGTTTTAGTAGAACTCACAGAGTCTATCATAAGCACGAAGTATAATAAAGCAAGAGACATATTAGACAAAATTCTAGAATATACAAAGACTACGCTCAAAAAAAAGAGGTATCAAGCAGAAATTATAGTTCATGTTGTATGTGCTTTCGCGAACAACGACATGCCAGAGCATGCAAAAAAACTACTTTCAGAATTACTAGATATAATACATAACATAAAATCAGAAAAAGAGAGAGTCATTCTCCTATGCAAATGGCCAACTGTTTTTGAAAGAGGAGCTGTAAAGCTTTCAGACGAAACAATAAATCAAATAATATCGCTTGTAAGTGATTTTTCAGAAGAAATGAAACCAAGAGCATTAAGATGTGTAAGTGAAATTCTAATACGTTTAATGCAATTTCCACAAGCAGAAAAATTTGCAGAGCAAATTGAAAATAGAGAGGAGCGAGATGCTCTACTGAGAGAACTCGCTAAAAAATTACTTGAAAACAAAAACTACGGCCATGCTGTTGAAGTATTGAAAAAGATTGAAATTGAGAGAGAAAAAGCTGCAGTTTTAAAATACTGGGCGCGACTTATAAGTCAATGAATATGAATATTTAAAGAATTTTCAAGATATTTATATAATAACTATACACAGTAACACTAGGCTACTAACTTATACTGGCATAGTAACTATAAAGCACATATTATTAGTAGAGGAGAGAGGATAATTGATTCATGGTGTAGTAATACTCCATAAGTCAGGTATTCCTATTTTATGGAAATCTTTTCAGGAGGAGAAAAAAGAAAACGAATCGACCCTTGTTGCTGGTCTTTTATCTGCACTTTCTTCGTTTTCCAAACAAGTATTTGGAGAGACTTTTCAAAAACTTGAATTCGAGAACCTAGAACTTATTTTATCACCGATAAGCAACAGAAACTTATTGTTAGGAATTGTATCAACAAAGGATGATCCTGCTGCAACTATTCTTATAAACTATCTGATTCCACCGCTTAATGCCTTCTTTAACAAATTCAAAAATATTATGGATACACAAGAGTATAACTCACAACAAATCCAAGAAGAATTAAGTGAAATTATCGAATCACATACAACTCGCGTGGTTGCACCCACGTTTTCAGAAATTCAATCGTTATTAAAGCATATTTATCCAAACATAATAGGTGTACAAGATTTTGAGAGTTATCTAGAATTCAAAAAAGAAATGAAAAGAATTACTGAGATCGCACTAAGAAATCTAAACATAATAAATTCTCAACTACAAAAGATGATTTTCCAGCAACAAGAAAAGAAAAATCACAAAAAGATAATAGAGCATGCATTAAACGAATTTGATAAACTTAATTTTAAAAAGTGCTTATCATCATTATTATCATGTATAGATAACACATACTATGGAAATCTAGCAAAATTGTTATATGCGAAAGTATCAACCATCGCTGTATATTACGGCTCAAGAACAGATATACCCTCTGAATTACTATTGAAACAACTTATTTCAAGTGTGCCTGAAAAAGAAAAACTATCATTAATTCGAGATGTTGTTTTTGATTATGTAAGAGCATATTGCAGTAATAATCCAGCTATGTTATTTGGTATTAAACCATTACTGGCAAAGTATGACGACGAATTAGTAAACGCTATAAATAGTGAGCGTGACCCTTTATCGAAAAGAATATTCTACTATCTAGTAATGCCCTTAGGGTTCTACTTAAGAAATACAAATAAAGTTCTAATAGAGAGATTCGAAAGAAAATCAGTATTTATTGAATGGTGTAAGGCGCTTGAAGAAATTGATGTTGATAAAGAGATAATTTATTCTACAAAAAATTGGGACGAAATCGCTAAGTTGCTAGCAAATGCAAAAAACCAGTACTTGTCATCAAAAGAAATGCTTTTTAATAGACAAAGCAAAAAGCACGACGATCTACAAAATTTGTTCTTGCATCTTTTGAATGTCTATAAATACATGTTCAGATTATTTATTGCACTAGGAACTCGGAACATAAGTATTAAAGATAAAAAACAAATTATCGACGAAATCATAGCATTATGGGATGCAGAACGTGAGTTTCTTTTTGAGATTAAAGAGTTAAACCTCCCGATACCTCTAATGTTGAATATTTTCCTCTGGAGTTTATCTTCAATTCTCTTTTTAGAGGGACTAATATCACCCACAGAACTTAAAAATAAAGCTCATAACATGAAATTAATTATTGAAAGTGTATTACAAACAATGATAGAAGCCAGAGCATCTATGCGTTTATCAAAGGGCCTATATCAGCTTTTTGTAATTAATATCTTCCCAGTTGTTGCAGGGTATCTTGAGTATACGGAAATTCAAAAAGTGTATATAATACAACTAGTGAATGACCTTCTAAATATAAATTCTCAAGATTTTGAAGAGCTTAGAAAATCTGATTACTTACTTTATCTGACATCAATTGCTAATTTCATAATTGGACTCTCTACAATTGCAAAATTACAAGCAAGAGAAGCTGATAGAATTTATATAGCAAAAAGAAGCATTGAATTTCTTAGCAGATTAGCAAGAATATTTTTACTTTCAGGTCGTGTAATAAACACAATATTTATTGCTATTATGAAAAATTACGAAATATTAGCAGAGCTTAGTGATATTAATGAGCTAATTAACATTGTAAAATCTGCAGAACGTAGTGCAAAATCTTTGTTAGCAAATCCAGAGATAGATATATTATCCAAATCAAAAATCTTACAAACATTAGCAAAAATCCAAGAAATTGCATCAATACAACTTAAAAAAAATAACCAATTATCTCTGGCGAACGATATGCAGCAAAAAGCAATTAAAACATATAATGAACTGATTGTGACTTTGACACTTAACAAGTTTGATGAAAGCATTTTAGAATATTATATAAACGAAAGGAAAAAACTATTAAATTATAGTTAACAGTTTATCATTAGTTTTTATTCGACTATCACAAAGTGTTAGTTATTTAACAAGATTCATGTGTCGTGGTGTACATGGTTGAAAAAGATGAAAAGAAGAGTGATTTAGTAGCAATTGATGATATAAGAGGTAAGCTAGTTGTAGATGCCGATGGCGCTATTATCGGAAATGTGAAAGAGATTTATGTTTCGAAGGATGGAGAGGTGAAAATCCAAGTAGAGATCAACAAAGAGGGAAGACCAATAGTACCCAAGCAACTCATACCATTCTCTGCAGTAGCAGGAATTAAGGATGTAGTTTTGTTAAACATAAAAGTCAACATTAAGCAAAAGAAGAAATGAATAGTGAAAACACCACAATATATACTCTAATTATTTTTTAGGAGGCCGTATCCATTGCTAAAAATAGTGAAACTAGGTGGAGCATTGATAACAAAAAAAGATAGAGATAGAGAAGCAGATATTGAAACTATAGATAGACTTGTTCTTGAAATTAAAAATGCCTTGGAGTCTAATAGAAACTTAAAATTAATTATTGTTCATGGTGGAGGTTCCTTTCCACATCCTGTCGCGAAAAAATATAATGTTCATTTAGGTTTTAAAACGGCTGGAAACAATAAGGAATATAAGCACAGAATTAGGGGATTTATTCTTACTGCAAAAGCAGCCGCTGACATTGATGAAATAATATGGTCAAGATTTTTAAAACACGATGTACAATCACTTGCTATACGAACATCAAGTATAGGCCTAGCAAAGAATGGTGTTATTATTGACATGTTTACTAGCGTCATTGACAAATGTCTCGAGAACGGCATTTTACCGATTCTTTATGGAGACGTAATATTCGATTTGGATTTAGGAAATAGTATTGCGTCGGGTGAAAAAATAATCTATTTTCTATCAGGTTACTATAAGCCAGATGAGGTCATAATAGCAACGGATGTTGATGGAGTTTTTGACAATGATCCAAAAACACATCCTGACGCAAAGCTAATAACTGATTTCTTTAAATTTATCCAAACTAAAAAAGTTGATTTGTCAAATAAAATGGCATATGCAGATGTTACAGGCGGCATGAAACACAAGACAGATATTCTGGTAAAATTAGCTAAACAAGGAATACCCTCTATAATAATAAACGGTTATATCAAAGATAGGCTATATAATGCACTAATAGATTCTGAGGTTATAGGAACATACTTTCGAAAATCGAAACTACCTTGAAAATTCACGCCACGAATGGCCACATCGCTTACACTTATAGTACAGAGAAATAGAGGTTTCTTCTTCATCAATTGTAGGAATTTCTAAGACATATGCTTCATCATATCCGCATTTGGGACATATTACACGTTCTGTAGGCAAAACAGAGATTTCTTCAGAGATAACTACAGTCTCTTCCCGTGGGCTATGTACTATTTTTTCACCGATTCTATAGTCAGCTACACTCTCTGAAGATACTTCTTTCTCGTAACCACAACTTGGACAAACAAGTTTTAATTTACCCTTAATTCGTTTTGGGACTAATAAAGCGCCACATTCAGAGCAGTATTCCATTGGTATTCCTCACCTTGTCACTACTGTTGCTGATAATTCACTCAGCATTGCCAATAAACTATATTTTTGCTTAAAAAGATTTTGGATTTCTTCTTGAAAGTAGCATATATATATTTTTTACGAATAAAAAATTAATTTAATATTTGTACAATGCATCAAGTAAGTTTTAAAGTATTACTTAAAAAAGAAATTCCATTCTTATATTTTCTGCCAAAACAGAGTCTATTTCCTCTTCGATAAATCGTAGAAATGCTCGCAAATCTTGATAATACCGCAATTGTCTTAAAACTTTACAAAAGTTATAGATAACCTCTGGATTTTTAGAACCGAGCATTATAGCACGTTTCAAATTTTTATATGCCATCATCCACATTTTTACATGAGCATAACAAGCGCCTAAAAGTTCGATTATTTCTAAGTTAAATTGGTTTACCTCATATATCTCCTCAAGAAAACGTAAAGCATTTTCAAACATCCCTAGTTTATAGTAAATCTTAGCTAGTGCAAACTTTACTTCTAGCATAGGCTCATTATTTAGTTTTAGAGCCATAGAGTAAGCTTTTATAGCATCAACAAGCATATTTTGTTCTTCATAAATAACTCCAAGATAATACCATGCATCAGGATGATCTGTTGAATTATCTACAGACATCTTTAGGTGTTTTTTAGCTTTATTTCTCGAATTCAAATGAAAATAACATACACCAAGGCGATAATGTAAGGTTCCATTTAGAATCTCAGTCTCTGAAGAAATAAGTTGTTTAATTACTTTTACAGCATGCATCCATTTTCCTTTTTTCATAAATTCATCTATAATAAATAGATATTTCTCCACAAGTAACTCAGTGTTCATTGGCAACACTATGTAAATTTTTGATATATCTTTGAAAAAATATGTAAGAATTAGACATAAATTTTTCTATAAAATATAAAAGTTAAATACTCTTAATAAAGACTCGATCTTAACAAAAAGGCAAAATTTGTATTATAATAAGTAATTAAAATATTTAAGATATATAGTGTCACTTGCTTTTCTCTTTCTTTTTAGCAAGCTGTATTTCATAAATTTGTTTAGCCAATACAGTAAATACCAATTCCACATTCTCACCAGTTTTTGAACTAGTTTCGTAAAATGGTATGTTTAAAAGTTTTGCCAATTCTTTACCTTCCTCAGAATTCACAATCCTTTGCTGCTGTAAGTCATTTTTTGTTGCAACTAGAATTAGAGGTATGTTGCCACAATTTCTTTTTACAGTTTCATACCAATTTAACATATTTGAAAAGCTTCGTCTATCAGTAATACTATAACAGAGAAGCCCACCATTAGCTCCTTTAAAATAATAACTTCGAAGTTGACGAAAGAGTTCCTGACCACCAGTATCCCATATCTGAAGTTTAATACGAGTACCATTCATAATAACCAATCTTGAAAGGAAATTAACACCTAAAGTTAAAAGGTAATCCTCTTGAAAACGATTCTGAGAGTATCGTATAGCCAATGCAGTTTTCCCTACAGCAGCATCACCAACAACGATTATTTTGAATATCATATCAAACGATTCATCAGCACACATAAGCATCCCAAATTAATCCGCATTGGTGAGAGTTATAAGTAACAACATAAATAATTATGTTTATACATAAAAATGTAACCCAGTATATAACTAAAATGAATCATAAAAAACAATTAAGTATACTTTAATTCTTTCAGAATTTCAAACAATATTTCATTTGCGACATCAAATTTATTCTTCTTCGAAACCTTTGTTACACGTCTTTCTTTACTTATTATTAAAACTTCATTTGTAATGCTTTCAAAACCGACACCTACCCTCGAGACATCATTAGCAACAATTAAATCAATATTATCTTTTTCTAGTGTTTTATAAGCCCTATTTACTAATTCTTCGTCGCTTACATTATATTCTGCCTTAAAGCCCACAACAAACACAGAAGGATATTTTTTCTTTACTTCTGCAATTATTTTTGGGGTTGGAACTAATTGTATAGTATATGGTTTCTCTGAAGATATTTTTTCGTTTTGTGTTACTACGGGTGTAAAGTCAGAAATGGCAGCAGCACTGATAAAAATATCATATTTTTCTTGATTTAACAGTTTAAGAACTTGTTCTAACATTTCTTTGGATGTTGTTACATTGATCACTGAATACACTTCAGGTGGTTTCTCAATACCAGGGCCATATACAAGAGTAACATCTGCTCCTCTCAAATACGCAGCGTTTGCTAATGCGATACCCATACGGCCACTACTGGGATTTGATATAAACCGGATTGAGTCTATGTACTCACGTGTTGGACCTGCCGTTACAAGAATACGCAATCCTTCTAAATCTGAAGGAAACGCAATCTTTTTTAGAACCGCAAAAAGAATATGTTCTATAGGAGCAATTTTTGCTTTTCCTTCTTCAATAACCGGATCAACAAATGTAACACCTTTACTCTTTAATTTTTTAATATTTTCTTTAACATGCGGATTCTTGTACATTGCATCATGCATTGCAGGGACAATTATAATAGGTACCCCACTACCAAGAGCCACTGTCGCAACACTAGTAACCGGAGTGTCATCTATCCCACAAGCAATTTTTGATATAGTATTTGCTGTAGCAGGAGCAATCAAAAGCAAATCAGAGAAATGTTTATCCTCCCCAATTAACGAAACATGCTCTATTTTTCCTGTAAGATCAGTAACTACTGGATTTCCAGTAGCCCACTCCATAAGATACGGATGTATTATTTTCTGTGACTCTCTTGTCATAACAGTCCAAACATCAGCACCGTTCCGCATTAATTCTCTGGCAATTTCAGGAGATTTTATCGCCGCAACACTACCACATATCCCAAGAATAATCCGTTTGCCAGCCAAATAGTTTGTTTTGCTTCCAATTAAATTCTTTGACGGATGAGGAAACATATCTAAAACCACACAAATTATTTGTTTTTCAATGAATTTAAATCTTTTAAGAATCGGGTTAAATTCTCTTTTCTCACATATGGCATAATAACAATGCGTATAAAATCTTTAAATTTCCCAATAGCCCAACCTTTTGATCGAAGATAATACGTAAAATAATCTATGTCAATAGACACAGGTGAAACTCCTACAATGTTCATGAGAGGTCGAGTTGCTAAATGCACAATATCACTTATTTTTTCAATTTCAGAAACAAACCAATGTGTTAGATCCAGAGCATTTTTGACTATCTTAAGGTACCCTTCGATACCTAAATGTTTAAAAAGCGCCCAAGTTGCTAAAACTGCTGCGCCAGGTCTTGTCCCAGTTATTGTCGCTTGATGCACTTCTCCTCCTGCCAAGTATGGAACATCAAAAGAGATTGAATCAATAATTGATTTTTTGCGGAAGATTATACCGCCACTTGGAATCGGAGCCATTCCCATCTTATGAGGATCTACGGTTATTGACATAACTTCATCAATAGAAAAATCAAATGGAGGAATTTTATAGCCCAACAATTTCATAAACGGCAGAACTAATCCCCCAAAGGCTGCATCGACATGCAAATATAATTTATGTTCACGAGTTAATTCTGCCAGCTTATCGATAGGGTCTACTAGTCCGAGCCCTGTTGTGCCAGCAATACCAACTATACCAATAGTGTTATCAGTTATATAATCATCAACTAAATCAATACGAAGATTATAATCATCATCGAGAGGTATTGTAACAAGCTTAATATCCATTAGGTTTGCCGCTTTATCTATAGAGATGTGTCTAGCTTCAGAAACTATAACTTCTGGCCGACCACGTACCTTTTTGTAACGCTTCATGGCAAAGATTGCCAATATATTTGCCTCACTTCCACCGCTAACAATATGACCATAACCCATTTCTAAATTCAAGAGATTTGCAAGCATATTTATTACGTTACGTTCAATTTCTAAAGAACCTTCACTAAGTCCTAAATCACCTAAATTTCTGTCAATATAGCGAGTATACACCTCAACGGCAAAGGGATGTGGAGAAGATACCATTGACCCTAACACATATCCTGACTCATATGGTTTATCATAGCTTGTGTATTGCTCCAGCAATCGGAGAACCTTATTTTTTGGCAATCCCTGCCATTCCATTGTATTCACCCAAATTATGTAAAGCGAATCTATGTATTTAATTAGAAGTAAGATATTTTTATTGATAGTAAAAATATTTTGACTTAGGAAGGATCTGTAATGAAAATCGCTATAATAGGAGCGGGTGCAATTGGCTTATCATTTGCAGCAATTTGGACCAAAAGTGATCAAGAGATAACTCTATTCTGTAGAGACGAAAGTAGAGCCAATTTACTTGCAAAAGAAGGAATCATTTTAACAAGGCAACATGAAACGAATATAATTAAAGTAAAAACAACAGCAAATATTCAATATCTGAGTGAACATGATTTGATTGTTCCAGCAGTTAAAGCATACGATTTAGAATCTGTTCTAAGAGCGATAAAAAATCACTTAAATGCTAAAGCAAGAGTAGTATTAATTCAGAATGGATTAGAGATTTTAAAATTAGCAAGCAAGTATATTAATAGCTCTAGACTAATTAGAGCTATTTTAACATTTGGTGCATATCTTGAGTCTTACAATAAGGTTAATATTTTGAGCGAGGGCGAAATTTTATTGTATACCCCATTAAAAGACTCGCTCTTTATGGATATATTAAATGCATTTAAATCAACTGATTTTACAATAAGGGAAATTAAAGATTTAAAAGAATTAGAATGGTTTAAGACAATAGTAAATTCTGCAATTAATCCACTATCGGCTATTGTTGAAAGAGAAAATGGTTTTTTAATAGAAAATAGCTTATTGAAAGAGATATTCATCAAAGTGGCTGATGAAAGCACCAAAGTTGCAAAAAAGCTAGGTATCACATTTCATGAGGATCCAGTTCATGCTGCAATGGATGTTGCTAGAAAAACAGCAAATAATTATTCTTCAATGCTACAAGATATTAGGAAAGGAAAGAAAACTGAAATAGACTTCATTAATGGAAAAATAATAGAATATGGAAAACAAATTGGTGTCAATGTGGATTTAAATAAGATGTTATACGCGATTATTAAGGCCAAAGAGCAATCTAAGTAAGGTCTATTCAACACGAGACACCACTAATTTTAATGTACGAACCCCTTTGAGCACCCCTAATTCGTCTGCAAGTTCTGTCATCGTCTGATAAACGCCTTCAAGAACAATTACTTCGAAGCATAAATTGTGTGTCAGATGTATGTGTGTTGTAGATCGTATTATGTTAAGATATTTGTGTTGTATTTCGACAAGCCTTTCGTCTATGTTACTTTTTTCATGCTCATACAGAATAAGTATTGCACCAGCAGCTTGGGTATTTGGATCTAATCGCTTTTGCTTTTCAATAATGAACGATTCTAAGGCGTCTTGAATCAGTTTTGAACGGCTGGGATAGTTTAACTTGTTTATTAACACATCCAGCCGTTGATATAAATCCTTTGGCAAAGATATACTAATACGGACAATTTCTTCCTCACTATCATGGTTCATAGGCAAACACACCTTAAATTCATTACTAAAATACAAAATTGATTAAGTAGGTCATTCAACTATTGTAAAAAATATATAATTATGTAAATAAGTTTATCTAACTTGCTTGTAAATTATTATTCTAGATTTACATGACAATAAGAAGTTAATGTTAAATAGTTTAGTGACATAATAAATAATAAAAATAAAAAAATATTTGGGAAATGTATGAGTCAAGCAACAAAGCTTTATTTAGAGTGGATTTTTCTTAGTATGTGCGCCATTTTCTTATTAGATTTGCTTTTTGTTGCAATCATTGAAGAAAGTTTTGAATGGATTGCACCTAAACTTCTAATTCATGGCTCTATTTCAGGTACGTTAGTGATATTACCTCTAATCGTATATCATAAGATTACAGGAAGAGATTTAACTGATGTTACAAGTGCACCAATAACTCATAGAGATGTAGTTCCATTAATAGCGTCATTTATGCTTTATGCAATAACGTTCTATGCTCTTGGATTGGTTGTTAATATATGCGAGATATGCACAGATCCACATATTTATACAATGTGTTATGTTGCCATAATACTCTTCATTCTTGATTTTTGGTTGATTTGGTTTGGATTTTTAGTAATTCCTGGAATAATCGGTAAACACACAAAAATAGTTGATTAAATTCATTCTAAAACAAAATAAAATTCAGCTGATAGCAATTATAAAAAGTAAAAAAAGAGTTTATTTGCGGCGCTTTAGCATAATAGCTGCTATAACTATACCAAGCCCTAAGATAACTCCACCTACGAACCATGTAAGATCAATGCCAAACAGTGTTGTCAGTTGTTCCTCTTCAGCAGTAACAGTTACAGTATATTCCTCAGAAACTGTTGTGGCCCCATAGATATCTGTAACTCTAACCTTTGCACTCCATGTTCCTGTTTCCCAATCAGATGTGTCAAGCGTTAATGAATAATATGTACCATCAAAGACTGCTTCATACTCTGACTCAACACCAGAAGGTGATGTCAATAGAATTGTTACACTATCAACACCATAGTCATCTGTTGCATTTACCTTTGCGTAGAATTGCTCACCAAGAGTTACAATTTGCGAGATAATGACATCTAAGATACTTGGTGGGCTGTTTCCTGGAACATCTCCAGCTTTCACATCAACGCCAATTACTGGATCATAGTATAATGTCCCATTGAACTGTGGAAATGCCAAATAAAGCCTTAGTGCTTTGCCATCACAGATATAGCTGGCATTTACGTCGACATATGTTTCTGTCTCATTGATAACAGATGCATTCGTAAGCCACTTGAAGTATCCATGTGTGTTATTGTTCTCAGAAACAAATCTTATCTCTTGAATTATTTCGTTCCTTTCCCTGAATTTATGCTCAACAGTTGACTGTGTTTCATTACCAACAGTCTCTGGATCGATATCCCTTGGACCGTCATGTTCCTCAAGTGCAAATCTATGGCGCATTTGTTCTTGAGAGCCTTCATTAGCCTCATCTTCTAAGTATATAGCTACTGCAAGCATCGAATCATCCATTGAAAATGGCCAGTTTGATATATTAAAGTCTATTTTTGCTTCATAACCACCGAATATAATGTATGTAGCATTGTCCTCTGTCTCTGAAGAGTTACCAAGTGTAACCACTTTTGGTTGTTCATAGATGTGTACCCCAAAAGATGCATTTACAGAGGTCCACCACATAGGTTCCTTGCCATATCCACTATCAGGCGGGTTCTCACCATCTGGTGGACTTGGTTTTTCTGTATTTGTAGCAGGTATGTATTCACTACCTTCTTCACCTTGCCAGCCGACTACATATAGATAAATATCAATTGTAGTACCTGTTTCACTATCATTATAAGGTCCTATAATAGTATAGTTCCAGACAGCACTTTCCAATGATAAATATTTAGTTGGAACAGTTTCATTATGCTGATATGCGCCATCACCATTTGCATCAACAAACTCAATTAGGAATTTGAAGTCAATACCAAATTGGATCTCAGTTCCATTCTCGTCAGCAGTATACCAGATTCTTATTTTCGGTACAACGTGATCCTGACTTCCCAGTATTTTCAGCGTCATATAATCGGTTTGCACGAGTATTTCTTGTGTTGAATTAGTTTCAAGCCTTGGTTTAGAGTAATCATCACCATGACGTGTAATGACAAACTGAGGAGATCCGCCCATTGCCGATCCTGCCACTGTGGGTGCTATAAGTACTTGTAATACCAAGATAAATGCAAGTGCACCCAACATCATATAGAATTTTCCTTTTTTCATTTTTATCACCTTAAGAATGTGTTCTTTTCTCGTTTTTTAAAAATTCCCGAATAACAGTTTAGATAGAGCATAAAAAAAGAAGATTTAAGGTTTTAAATGCAAAAATAAAGTTTATAATAGTTCAAAAATGTTCAAAAGGCACAAATCACTCTATTTTCCATTGACCAACCGATTCAACACCCGCTCTAGCAAGTATTCTTTCTAATGATTTCTGTGCATTATTAAGCACTTCTTCTTCATTCATTATCAAAACTTTACGGTTCTCCATTAGCACTTCTCCATTGACAATTGTAGTTATAACATTTCCACTACTTGCGCTATAGACCAGGTTTGCTACAGGATTTGCCATCGGAAGTGCTCTTGGATTGTGGATATCTACAATTATTATATCTGCAAGCTTCCCTACTTCAATTGACCCGAGTTTACTCTCTAATAAAACAGATTTTGCGCCACCAATCGTTGCCATTTCTATAGTCTGTTCAGCAGTTAGTGACTTTGGGTCCAATGTACCTACTTTCTGTAGTAATGGTGTAACACGTATCACATCAAACATGTCCATATTATTGTTGCTGGTGGGTCCATCAGTTGCAAGGCCTACAATAACACCTGACTTTAGCATTTTTGAAATAGGCGCAATACCAGATGCCAAATACATATTGCTTACGGGATTATGCGATACAGATGCACCTGTTTTAGCTAGCAATTCAATTTCTTTATCACTTGCCCATACAGAGTGAACTGTTACAACATTACGGTCTAGGATGCCTATGTTATAAAGATATTCTATTTCCGGGACGCCATGAAGCTTTATACTATGCTCAACACTTGTCTTTGTTTCATTAGTATGAATTGTAACACCAACTTTGTTCTCATCGGCAATCTTTTTCGCCTCAACTAAGCTTTCTTTTGTGCAGAATGTTGTTGTACTAGGAGCCACCCAAATTTTGAACATGTCATCAGAAGGATTATGATATTTCTTAAAGGCATTATTCAAAAATTTAAGAACTTCGTCGGTCTCTCTGTACGCTACTGGTGGCAACCCCATTTCCAAACCATAATCCTGCCAGCCTATAGCTAATAAACTTCTTACTTTTGATTCTTTTAGTGCTCTTACTACATCATCTAGAGCTTCAGGGTGAGCATTTAGTGCATGCTCATAAGCCAAAACGGTTGTTGTTCCAGTTTTTATAGCTTCAAGAGCGCCTATTCTTATTGCATTATAATAATCTTGTGAATTCATATTCTCCTGAAGAAGACGCCATGCAGTATTAAGCCAAGTATATAACTCAACGTCTGTCCCAAGACCTTTTCCTAACTCTTGCCAAATATGAACATGAGTGTTGATGAGTCCTGGCATAACAATATTTCCTTTTGCATCTATTATTTTTTCAGCAGAATACTTCTTTTCTATTGCATCTGTTTTACCTACGTCAACAATTTTGTTGTTATCAATTGCGATAGCACCATCTTTGATTATCCTACGATTTTTATCAACAGTTATAATAAGTCCATTTTTTATTAGCAGACTAACCATAAAACCACCGTCCATCTAGTTACCATAACAAAATGTTATTTAAAGTAAACCTAAAAAACAGAAAACTACTGCTATAGTTAATCATACGGTACAGAATTAATTTTAAGTATTATTAAGAGTTAAAGTAGTTAAACAAAGGTAGTATTTTGAGACATCAAATTTTTAATTTATGATGAATGGTGATCAATATGAAAGTCCGTGCACATGTTTTCATCAGTGGAAGGGTCCAAGGTGTATTTTTTAGAGCACATACGCAAGAAAAAGCATTTGAATTAGGCGTTAAAGGATGGGTTAGAAATCTACCAGATGGCCGTGTCGAAGCAGTTTTTGAAGGAGACGAAGATGCAGTGAAGAAAATTATAGATTGGTGCCATGTAGGCCCACCTGCAGCAAGAGTTGACGATGTTGAAGTTATTTGGGAAGAGTATAAGGGAGAATTTGATTCATTCAGCATCAGATACTACTGACTAGATTGCTTTATCAAAAACGCTACAATCCTATTTTTATTAAAAATGTAAGTTAAAATAATAAAAATAATAAGGAGTTACATGAGCCCCTTTTGAATCTTATATGCTATTACAACATTCTCCAGAAGCATTGTAACGGTCATTGGTCCTACACCGCCAGGTACTGGCGTAATCCACTTTACTTTATGAAGCACGTTTTCTAGGTCAACGTCCCCATAGGGAGATGCTACATCAATTACTACTGCGCCTTCTTTCACCATATCCTCTGTAATAAAGTAAGGATCTTCTTTACTTTTTCGTCTACCAATTGCAGTAATTAGAATATCTGCACGTCTTGCTTTTTCTGCTAAATCTCTTGTTTTTGAATGACAAACGGTGACTGTTGCACTTCTATTGATTAACATTAATGCAAGAGGTTTACCGACTATTATAGATCTATTGATAAGTGTAACATCTTTGCCGACAAGATCCTCTTTCATATAGTCTAGCATTCGTATTACACCTTTAGGTGTAGCAGCTTCAAGTCGTCCTCGTTTATAAAATGTCTCATACACGTTATAGGGATGAAAACCATCTACATCCTTTTTTGGATCCATTGCGTTAATCACATTTCTTTCGTTGATGTGATCGGGTAATGGCAGCTGAACAAGAATTCCATTTACAGAGGGATCCTTATTTAACTTATCAATAAGCTCTAGAAGCTCTTTCTCGGAAGTGTCTTCTGGCAAATGATGATTTATTGAATTAATGCCAGCTTTATGACATGCCTTATGTTTCATGCTTACATAAAGTTTAGATGCTGGGTTCTCCCCAACTAAGATAGTTGCCAACGTTATATCTTCATTAAACTGTTCTTTCAGCTTAGCAACTTCTTCTTTAATCTGTGCACGTATAATTTTTGATAATGCTTTTCCACTTAGAATCTTGCCATCTTTGAGAACTTCATTACTCATTAAAAACACCACATAACACTGTTTGTCAAACATTCATTCTATTACTTTAAAAAAGTTTACTAATAAAACAAAACAAAGTAAAATACTTCAGATAGAAAACATATATCAATACTTAGCCGAATTTTTGGTAGTTATTAATGGAGCATTTTAAAAAATAGCCTTTTAAGGGCTATTAATGAGTATAATGGGGAGCTAAAATTACAATAGAATTTCTTAGTGGTTTTACAACATATCAAGTAGCACTAATTTCTATGTCTTATGCTCACAAAATATGACAATATATTTCGTTTCACATCAGCTTTACTATTCTCTGCTTTAGGCTCTGCTGATTCTTTGTATTAACTTTGAATAACTTTTTCACGTACTGAATAAGAATTTAAACTCTTAATTTTTATAATGTAGCTGAACTCTTTTTTGACTAACTTTGGTAATTATTTACCTAAAAATAAAAACTTTAAATTTATAAACTTGTTATATAGACAAAACTAGGGTTGTGAAATTATGAGCGAAAATGAATATGAAATAATACACCATAAAAAATCACATCGCTTTTTCATAAAACTTGCTAGAGGAAAAGCATCTTATTTAAAATATTCATTAGAAGGAAACGTAATGGCTATAGACTCAACATATACACCAGAAGAATTTAGAGGACGAGGGCTTGCCGCACAATTAATGAGAGAAGCAATAAAATTTGCAAGAGAGAACAATTATAAGATTAAGCCTAATTGCAGTTATGCTGTTCATTACTTCAAAAAACATCCAGAGGATAAGGATCTTCTTATAGAGGACATCGAATAAAAAGAGATAAAGAAGAAGTTTATTATTTAATAGAATCTATTTTCTTTACTAACGCCAATGAAAATTTCAGAACTCTGTTTAACGTCTCTTTTTCTACATTTTCTGCAATATCAGTATACCAGTGCCAATGAGGAAGAAGTTTATTCTCATCAAAACTCATGATACTCATAGCCTTAAATCCACGAATGATTGCGGGCGTTGCATCAGTGGGTAGCAATTTATAAACAATTGGTTTAAAGCCGAGATCTGGATTCTCTTTCGATACTGCTTCAGCTAATTTAATTAACTCGGGGTCTGACTTCACAGTTGTTATTATTCCTTCACCCACAACATAATATGATTTCCCAACTCCTAGATTATCAAAATTAATAATATATGCCTTACGATATTGATGACTATGCTTTTCTAAGAATCTAATCATCCCATACATACCAGATTCTTCGCTGCCAGTTGCTAAGACAGTTACAGATGTATTTTCTAAAGGTTCTTTAGACAAAATTGATGCTAACTCTAAAAGTATACTGACACCAGATGCGTTATCATTAGCACCTGGGACATCTTTATGAAATAGTTCACGATGAATCATCGACACAAACCCAAGGACCAGGAAAAACATTGGTATGTAAATTAAATATGATATAAGAGTGTGTAATGATATTCCTAATACTTGCGATGGTATGAGCGCGATAACTAAGGCGTCAATAGTTAACATAATTGCAGACAATACTGCTGAAGAAAACATTAAAACGAAAAGTGGCCTGAAATATTTAACAAAGCTAGGATTGAAAAACCATGCAGCACGTGAGCTGTCATAATGTGCAACTAGCAGTATCTTTTTTGTTTCAGTGTTCTTTGGTTTTATGACTGCCCAAACATTTTGGCTTATCCCTTTTGGTACTACTTTCGATATAGTTTCCTTAGAAGAGCCTTCCAAAATAAAGAGTACTAGGCCAAGTATGGAAAGTAAAGCACCCACAAAAGTGCCATAGAAATAAAACACAAGAAAAGCCACTATAAAAATACCGAAGAGCAGAACATAAGTCCATGAAAATGTTGCAGGCGCTTTAAATTGTTCAGTTACAGGATCTAGTCCCTGTTGTGTTAGGAAACTAGAAATGTATTCAGATGCTTTCCGTTCGTTTTCACTAGTCGGTCTTCGCGGACCTATCTCCTTTGATAACTTAAAAACGTGTGTAATCGCATTTGCCTTCTCACTCATAAAACCACTCACATATGACGTTACTAATAAAAAATATTAAAAGATTAAGAGGAAGATAGTCCTAGCAGATTAAAAATAGGAATGTTAATATATTGGTTTGTATGAGTTTCCTTCGAGGGAAAATGGCAATCACTGACACAATACAAACAATCGAAGATGCATTGGAATTCGTGAATAAATACGGTTGTGTTACGCTTTTTCCTCTCAAACGCTTAGAATTTCCGAATTTATTTTCTGCCATAAAAGGTACAACAGAATATAAATTTTCGAAAGCATGGCTTTTTGCAGACACATTAGCATTAGACAAAAAAATTCATTACGTGAAGTATATATCTAATAAAATTACACTTATCTCATTAGATTTACTTCCTTGTTTTTATAATCTCTTTGGAAGAGATTTTAAACCAACCAGTCCTATACAAATTGCAATTTTAAACCATTTATCAGAGGAGGGCATTACTTCCACTAAAGCACTAAGAAAAGAACTTCAAATAACTTCCGTTTATGAGTCAAAAGAATTCAGTAAGGCAATAGGTATTTTGTGGAGCAACTTTAAAATTGCAGTGGCTGGAAAAACAGAGGAGCCAATCATAGTTTATTGGGATCTTATAGAACGATGGTACGACAGAGATGTACTAAACAATGATAACTGCAACACCGATAAGAAACAACTTATAGATAACATTCTAACAAGAGTTACAGAGAAAATTAATTGGATTTCAAAAACTAAATTGAAAACTTTATTAAGACTTTATTAAGATTGAAAAGCAATTTTTCTTGTTTAAAAAATATGTTATAAAAATTGTAGTATAGTATCAAAATTTTTGTGAAATACCCAATAAAATTAAAAAAGAGTTTTTAGTGTACACCATAGATGTTACCATCATCGTCGATGTACATTCTTTCAGCAGCTGGAACTTTTGGAAGCCCCGGCATTGTCATTATTTCACCCATCAAGACAACCACAAACCCAGCACCTGCGTTGATAACCGCATCACGGACAGTCACAGTAAACCCTGTTGGGCGTCCAAGAATTTTTTTGTTGTCTGAGAGTGAGAGATGCGTCTTAGCAATGATTATTGGTAACTTTCCAAAGCCATCTTTCTCAAGACGTTTAATTGCTTTTTCACCATCTGGTGTATATTTTACACCGTCAGCACCATAGATTTCTTTTGCCACTTTCTCTATCTTTACTTTCAGGGGATCATCGAGATCATAGATATATCGCTGTGTCTTTCCTTCATCAACTGCCTTAATTACTTCTTTAGCAAGCTCCACTGTACCCTCACCACCTTTTGCAAATGCCTCAGATATGGCAACATAAACACCTTTCTCTTTACAGAAGTCCATAATCTTCTGTAATTTTTCGTCAGTATCTGTATCGAATTTGTTAATAGCAACAACTACTGGTAAACCAAACTTCTGAATATTCTCGATATGTTTTTCAAGGTTTGGCAAACCCGCTTCTAAATCACCGTTTCCATGATGTTCTAACGCTCTAACAGTTGCAACAAGTACAACTGCATTTACATTAAATTCACCAATCCTTGAGACAACATTAAGAAACTTCTCAGCACCCAGATCACTACCGAATCCTGTCTCAACTACTACATAGTCGGATAGTCGCAATGCTAAATCTGTAGCGATTATACTATTAGTACCATGAGCAATATTTGCAAAGGGACCTGCATGAATTATAGCAGGTGTTTCCTCTGTTGTCTGAACTAGATTTGGCTTGAGTGCATCTCTTAAAACAACACTCATAGCACCACTGGCTTTAAGATCTTCAGCGGTAACATATTTCCTGTCGCGTGTTCGTGCAACGATTATTCTTCCCAAACGCTCCTTCAGATCCCGATAATTCCTAGCTAAGCCCAGAATAGCCATTATTTCAGAAGCTGCTGTGATAACAAATTTATCTTGCCGTGGAACACCACCGTTAATACCACCAAGACCTACCACAATAGATCTTAACGCACGTTCATTCATGTCCATAGCACGCGGCCAATAAATTCTTCTAACATCGATGTTAAGTGCATTCCCATGATGAATGTGATTGTCAAGCATGGCAGAAAGCAAGTTATGAGCAGTTGTTACTGCATGAATATCTCCTGTGAAGTGAAGATTAATTTGGTCGCTTGGATGAACCATTGATTTTCCGCCACCAGTAGCACCCCCTTTAATTCCAAAAACGGGTCCTAAAGATGGCTCACGTAGTGTTACAATTGATTTTTTCCCCATAAGATTTAATGCTTGAGACAGACCAATTGATGTTGTTGTTTTACCTTCACCATAGGGCGTGGGGGTAATTGCAGTCACAAGAATTAACTTGCCTTTTCTCTCTGGTAGAGCTTTAAAAATTTTCAAATCAATTTTCGCCATATATTTTCCGTAAGGCTCTAAATATTGTTCATCAATTCCAGCTTTTTTTGCAATTTCGGTTATAGGTAACATAGCTATACACCCTCTAATCTTAGTAACAAACACGGTAGATGGTTGAATTTATAAGCTTTTTAATTTTTTGTTATTTTTTTAAAGAACTGAGCACTAAAAAGTTAAAAAATCAGTATAGGAGATATGTAGTATCATATGATAGAAAAAAATTATGATTTACTACTTAAAGATGACAGATAATACAAAAAGAAGCCAAGAAAAAATGAAATCATACTTCTTGCAAAATATTGCGGTATAAAATAACTGACTACCGAGGCTGACAGCCAGATTAAGAATGTAGTACAATTAATCTGCGGTGGAGTTCGTGCAAGACCTATTTTTCTGTGAATAAAGTAATAATCCGATAGTAGTATTCCTATAATTGGTGGTAGCATTATTGATAGAACACTTAACCACTCAAAAATATAATCGAATATGCCAGAAACCGCCGCAATTATTCCAAGAATACCAGAGACAAGCATATACCCCCGCTCAGATATTGCATATCTTGTGCCCTCAAGCGTGTTTTTCAATGCAAGGCCTGTATTATAAATTCCAGTACCAAAGAGTATGTAAAGGGAGATTATTATCATAAGATAAGCAACAGCATTCAAGTTTAACTCTATCATTATCTGAATAAGGTCAAATGTATGTGTTCTGGCAGCCATAATAATACCAATAATCATCATGAGCGCCCCTGGAACACCAAAACCAATAATAAATGGATACCATATATTATCTTTACAATCCATCTTCATAGTAAAATTAGTTACTCCTAAAGCATAACCAATAGAATTACCAATAACTAAATCTATACCGTAGAGTATAGAAAAACTTGTAGTTGGTGTATAGTATAGAATTTCAGATGTACTAAATGTCATAAGTGCAACATAGAGCATGTATATAGATAACAAAACTGTTAGAAGAAAGGGAAGCCAGGATATTTTTGCCATCTTTTCTACGCCCAATAATGGAGGAATAAGTACTAGAAGTCCATAGATTACAACAACTACAGAGAAAATGAGATATGTTCTGGGAATGCCAAAAAGAGCACTAACAGCAAATGATACAAGACTTAAGCCAACTCCATTCCAGCCAAGGCTCATAATTAGCATAATACCGCTAATCAAAATTTTTGAACCACACACACCAAAACTATATCGGGCGTACTCAAATAAGGATTTACCAGTAGACTGTCCAACACGACCATGCAGACTCATCAGTACGACTACTACAGACATACCAACAGTAATAGCAAGTATGCTCTCAAAAAATGTCAACCCAATTGTGAGTCCGGCACCCATAAAAAGTGCAAAAATTGTTGTTCGCATACTAGCATGTAACCATGCAATTGATTTCCAATTCATTGTCCGTTTTTCTACAGTACCAATTTGAATACATTCTGCAGTCAATATTACACGCCCTGAGCGTCTTGATTAAACTTGTCTTTCAATAGCTAGTAAAATAAAAAATATTAAGATTACGATTGAAACAAGAACATATGAGGTGAATAATACTGAAGGATATTACTGCAATAGTATTAGCAGGCGGGGAATCAACAAGATTTGGATTATATAAACCAATAATAAAACTAGGCAATAAAGCGATTATAAATTGGGTAATTGAGAATATTGAGAAGGCTGTATATGAAATTCTGATTTCTATACATAACAAAAAGCAAGAGAAAATTTTGGTATCAATTATTCCACATGAATACATCATTAGCAATAAAGTAAGATTCGTAATAGATAAAGTAGAGACAACAGCACCTGCAGTAGGGATATACAGTGCTCTTGAGTTAGCTAACAAGAACTATATTTTTGTTGCTGGTTGTGATGTACCATTTATTACAGATGATGTAGTTCTGAAACTCTTGAATGAGATTTATGCATATGATGGAGTAATTCCAAAATGGCCGAATGGATATATAGAGCCTCTGGTAGCAATTTACAGAAGAAACAAATTAAAAAATGCAATAGAGATTACATTTAAAAAAGGAAAAATTGCAATGCACGATATAATATCGACTATGAATATAAATTATGTGGACATATACAGAATTGCGCGAAAACCAGAAATTGCCTTTTTAAATATAAATACAAGTGAGGATTTATTGCTTGCAGAGACGCTTTTACAAAAACGCAATGAAGCACTTTTTTAAGAGAGAATTTGTTTTATGAATCTAATCAGCTCTTGATGAAATAATTCTGGCACATCAAGATAACAAGGATGCTTTGCTCCTTTGCATACAACTAATTTTGCATTTGGTAATTCTTTTTCTAAAGTGTATCCTAGGTCTATTTTAAACACATAATCTTTGTCACCCCAAAATATTAAAACTGGCATTGTAAGTTTGTCCAGATGCTGTGAAATAAATGGTTTATCTAAACCAGCAGGTGCTACTAATACCAAACCTTTTACTTTTGATGGATTTGAGATTGTGTAAATTATCGCATATCCGCCACCCATTGATGGACCTAAAAGCATTAGATCATCTATATTTAAAGCTTCGAATAAAGTTGACATAAATTTCACTAGCGTGTCAGGCTGTGATAAAGAAATCCGTTTTCCTGTAGATTTTCCAAACCCAGGCATATCAATTGCATATGCATGTATTTTGTTTTTTTCTAAAAGATCTAAGGTTCCAAGAGTGTGCCATGTCTGTGAAGAAAAACTATACCCATGAAGTAGCACTAAAGGCAGTGTTGAAGTGCCACTTGTCTCTTTATAATGTATTTTCAAATCCTCAACATTAATCTCTCTTTCCACAACCAAGTTATCACACTCAATTTTACAATTCTTCAACATAATTATTAGTATTAGTATCGCTGTACTAATTAAGTTAAGATTAAAAACTAAGCTATAAATAAAACCTAGCACTCTCATCATCGAAATTTCCAATATATGTTACTTTTGACACGGCAGGTATTTTAACCCTTGAAAGAACAGCTAATAAGTTGGGAAAATAAGAAAATGGATCTAATGCCATTTTTGTTGTGGGATGATCAGGACCAAATGCCTCGGAGCATAATTTTAAGGTTAGAGGACGAACTTCTCTTTCTGATAAATATCCAAGAGAATGCAAATATTCATGAAGAAGGACAACGAAAATGTAAGAGTTTATCTCGATTTTATTTTTAGTTATGAGCTTAATTGCATCAATAACTGTTTGATTCAGAATCATGGCATTGGAACCCACAGTATGATAAGCACCTATGTTAGGACTAGTATATGTAATTCCAAGCAACATAGAACCTCTAGAAAGATTTAGTTTCTCTCTAACAAGTTTTTTTGCTAACTTGAATATTTTATTGTAATCATCACCAGCTTCTTCTAAAAGTTTAGGAAACTCCATAATTATAACAACCTTATAATAGTATCTAGATATATGCTCTTTCTGAATATATTCTTTTTTATTTAGGAATTAATCTTCTGTTGTTTAATTATTCAAACAAGTAAGCTTACTAAAAATCATCCAAAGTAATTATCAAGAATCATCATTAGAATGAATCCAGCCATCAGACCAAATGTTGCTTCACGTTCAAATCCTTTTCTATGACTTTCTGGTATTATTTCATCACTAATAACAAAAATCATAGCACCAGCTGCAAAAGATAGAGCTAATGGTAAAATTGCATGTGCTATAGTAACTATGATAACTCCGATTAGCGCTGCTGCAGGTTCTACTAACCCTGTAAGCGTAGCAATACCAAATGATTTCTTCCTAGAATAATTTTCACGTCTTAGAGGTAATGCAACACCAAGTCCTTCAGGCATATTTTGTAATCCGATTGCAGTAGCCACTACTATTGCGGCTCTCAAATCACCAAGTCCAAAACTAACACCAACAGCAAGACCTTCTGGGATGTTATGAATTGTGATAGCAAAGATAAATAACCAAATTTTCTTAAGACTAGATGTTGGTCCCTCAGGGCCATAAATAAAGTGAAAATGTGGAACGTATCGATCTAAAAAATGAACGAATATTGCTCCTGTAATAATTCCAATAGACGTTATACCAACCCCACCAATCTCCAATGATGGGATTATTAAACTAAATACACTAGCAGCTAGCATAACTCCAGCGGCAAAGCCAAGAAGTGAATCTAGTAGTTTTGGAGAGACATCATTTAAAAAGAGAACTGGAATTGCTCCCACACCTGTAGCTAAGCCCGCTAACAAACTTGCAAAGAAGCCAATTAATATGATATTATCTATAAATAGCATTTGAAGTTCACCAATTAAATATTTTTAAAAACATTTTAAATTAAGAATTGATACACATGATCACAACACATTTGTTAAGAAACTCTAAAAAGCTTATGTTTACGTCATAATAATTTAGAATAATAAAACTAAATTCATATTATGCGAAATTAAACATATTGTTAGGCATTTAAAAAGTAACAGTTAATGCTATTTTTTAAAAAAATTATAATAATAATCAAAAACAATAAGGAATTTATGCATGTGAGTTTTATTTATTTTTAACTCATAACCGTAAAAAATAAAAGCTTTTGTGATTCCCTCGGCCGATGACTAAGATATAGAAGCTAGTACTACTTGAACATCCATAAAGAAAGTAAGTACTAGAATATTTTCACCAATAATTTTTAATACTTGTTTGTCATATTTATTTATAAAGTTAGTTCGATTGGTTTAGGGGGCTTATGGCATGGCCAAAGCAAGAAAGAGAAAATCCAGTTTTATATATGTTAGTGAATTGAAGAAATATGCTAAGGGCAAGAATGTCAAAGTATCACAAAAATTCGTTGATGAACTAAACAAAGCAGTGACAAAGATCTTAGACATCTCAATTGAGAAATGCAGCAAAATGAAAAACAAGACACTCCTACCAAAACACTTGCCCAAAGTAGAGCAGTTTGATTCTGTAGTCAAAGAGTTTGAAGGCTTCAAGAAGAAAGTCGACAAACTCCTAAAGTAAACAGATGAATAATAAAAATACCTTATCTTTTTTCTTTTTTTAAGATGTTATAGTAATCCAAAAGGCCATATAGTAATGCTATTTTATATTAATAAAATATATAAGTTAGATTTACTCTTTTTTCAATTGGTGACATTATGGTAAAGGTGAAGTTTCTAGCTCAGTTAAGACAAGATTTAGGAGCACAAGAAAGAGAGCTAGATATAAACAATATTACTATTATTGAGTTATTAAAAATGCTGATAGAAGAGTACAACAAGCCTTTTTTGAAGCTCATTGAGGATGATCTATTGGTTATAATGCATAATAGTAGAGTGCTTGACCGTGAAGAGCTCGAAAATGTTGTGATTAACAGTAATGACATTATAACATTAATGCCACCGATTGTAGGAGGAGCGTTATAAGTTCAAAAAGAAACACAAAAAGAAAGTTAAGTTTGTTGTCTCTTTATCAAAACAAGATTAGTAGACTCATCTATATCTCTTATTAGAGTTTTCTGCAGGGGAAAGATAAACAGTTCACCTGTTGCTCCAGCCAGAGTCCCTGGGAACAAGTGACCACCAAACATTTTATTTTCTTCATCAGCAAGAGCTACATGTGCATGAACTATTACTGTGCCATCGTTTTTTCTTGCTATATTCCCCATACACGAAACAAGCTCTAAATCTTTTTCAATTACCTTTTTGATATAATCTTTCTTCTCCATGTCAAAGTAACCAATTACTGCTCTTGAAACGGCACCAATCATATTAAACACAGCAGATTTTATATCGAACTCAATAGCTGCAGACTCGATAGCCTTATAGACATCTTCACCTTTTAAGAGAATCCGGATAATTACATCTCCAGATAGTTTATCTTTAAACGTTATCATACACAAGTCACCCACATTTATGATTAATTAGAAAAATCTAGAATTATAATATAAAAAAGTATGTTTCCAATGATAGCATTCTACGAATACTCCTCGGGTAGACCTTCTTCTACAGTTGGATAGTCCTTTTCGACCCATTCCGACATGCCGCCATTTAGATAGAACATATTCTCCGTATTAACTCCAAACGATTCTAATAGACCGATCGCAAAACGTGATCTGTTTGTAGTAGAACATACGAAAATAATTTTCTTTCCTTTATATTTGTCTAGCCAATTAATATTGTTCTCATCGATTGAAGATAGTGGTATGTTAAGTGCTGTAGGAATATGATAGAGAGAATACTCTAAACGTGTACGTACGTCAATTATTACAAAGTCATTCCTTTTTTCATCAAGTAATTTTTTTAATTCATCCACAGTTATTTCTTTCTTAGGCAAGAAGCACACCCAAACTTATTTTTCACGTTTGTAAATCAATTTACCCATAAGCTTTGGGTTGTTATCATAAATCTCCATAATTTTAAATATATATACAGGAGTCTCTTTCCAATCTCGTTGCAAAGTTGTATATGGCCCAACATGAAAAACATCATGCACTAAGTTGACATATTCCCAGTATGGGCCTTCTGTGTGAATTGTAACTTTACATCTAACTTCATAGGTTGTCTCTGGCGGCATGTAGAAAAGAATTGTGGCATCATTATTAGCCTGAAAATTTGTCCAAGTGTGCTTCCGTGCAAGTTCGATAGTTGAGAAGAGATTAAAATCAATTCTATTGATGTAATCCTCTGTATAAACATATTTTAAAAGTAGTTCAGCGGCTTCTTGCATCGTTGACTTCCGTTTAAGAAATTCTTTAAATGCATTAATTGTCTCAGACAAGTAATCCTCTTTAACTACAAACCCTATGCCCTTAATAGATGCATTTAACCCAGCTGGGCCATGAGATATGATAGCTGGCGTATGGCGTAAAAAACCTACAAGAAAATCTTCTTTTGTTGCTTTTCCTTCAATCATCCGTTTAATCAATTCTCGTCGTTCTTCAAAAGACCACTTTATGAATTCTGGTGGAAGTTCGAGTACCATGACTCATTTCACCTCAATCAAATATTTTATTTTACTCAGATTACAATGTTTAAGTACCATATGAAATGTTTGGATGTGTGCTATATTGCTTCTTGACTTTGCTAAGGATGCACGAACTGGATTTTTTGCATTAGTTTTTACGATTTTGTGCTTACTGGATACCATTTATACAATAGTTAGACAAACTCAAATAGGTTTTCGTGAGGGAAATTACATATACATTTCTGTTAGAACATACATTCCATCTTTGGGAACTTATTGGCCATTATTGGAACTTATAATATTTGTTATTTTTTCTTGGTTTTTGTTATCCAAAATTATTCAAGGGCCAATCAAAAAGAGATTACGACTTTCTAAGTTATTCGTTGTTCTCTTTGCATACAAGTTCACTCTCGCATTTTATCATATATTAGGAATGTTTTTCTATGTTGGAGTTTTGTTTGGCATAATTTTTGGATACATATGCTATAAAAATCTAGTAAATGAGCCAGAAATTTTAAGTTGGCAAGAAACTTTTTCAAATTTGCATTTTAGGATAACATATTTTTTGTTGCTCTCCGATAAAAACAAAATTTTCAACTCTTTAAAAAGGAAATTACATTATAGCATTAAGCCGACTCAGAAAACAGCAAATGATTTTCTCGTCATAAATCAACAGAAAATTAGGACTTTTAAGATAAATAGATTTCTGCTTTACTTTATTCTGCTATTAGGAGTTTTTATCTCTATATTTGGCATATTATCATTTATTGGATATCTTGCACAGATATTGCATGTTAGTGAATCACCAAATTATGTACCAGATTTGAGTAAGCCGTTACAGATGTCCCCTGAACAAGGAAAACTATTCTTAATTTCCTTTGCAATTATTTTTGTATGGATGATAATTGCAGTATCTGTAACCTATAAAGCCATAGAGTACACAACAACCTACTTGAGCTATCGGAAAATCATAAAAAAAGCAAAGAGTAGATGATCATGATTGGTAATGCGCTATCTAGAAAATATACGTTTTCTTACTTCAAAGAATAAAGATTTACCTTTTTCTGTAACAACAAGCCATCCTTTTGGAAATCCTCGGCCAGCTTCTATCTCGAAATCAACAAGGCCTTTCTTTTTCAAATATCCAAAAAGATTTTCAAACCATGCAGCTAAAGATATATCCCCATGACGATATCCCAATTCCTCAGCAGATATTTTAAAGACACCTTCTGCTATTTTATTACTGAGAATTCTTAATGCTGCATACTGAGGATTATTCATCATCAATTCGTCCAAAATGCCAAGCTGTACAATCAATTTATCATATTCTGCTGCTTTCTGTATATTTCTTGATGCTTCTTGTTCCAGCTCTTGCTTCTCTTTTTGCAGAGCTATAAGAAAATCGCGAATTTTTAGTAGCTCTGCATTTACTTTCTTTGTTTTTTCCTCTAGCGTAGTATATCGTTCCTTCCATGCTTTATTTTCACTTTTAACACTTTCTAGCTCATTTCTAAGCTCTTTTAGTTGTTGCTCTAATTTTACTCGCTGCTCATGTTCGAAGGCATATTCAACTTTAAGCTTATTGAGTTTGGCTTCATATTCGCTTATCCGCTCATCATAAAACACTTCTTTTTTCTGTGCTTGAAGTTTCTCAAACTGTTCTTTGTAAGTAAGCAATGTAGACAATAGTTCTTTGATTTTTTTATCTCTTTCTTCTATTTGCTGTCTAAGTGAGGCTATTTCGGATTCAGTAAGCTCTTTTGATTGCTGTAAAGCATGAATGTAATTTTGTAATCGCTGATTTTCTTCCTGTAAAGTTTTATTTCTCTGCTCAATATCTTTTAGTTGTTCTGACAACTGCTCAATAAATAGTTGCAATTCATCGGTAACAGGTGCTCCTTCTTCTATTTGTTGTGAGATAGATAACCTTTGTTTTTCCATCGTGGATATTGCAGAAGAAAGCAGATCTGTAAAAAAGTTTACAACAGATGCCAATTCTTTTTGCTGTGCAAGCACCATATTAATATCCGAGTATATTTTTGACTTTATGTTCACTGCCTCTTGCCTTATGATATAATCTGCTTTTTCGTACTCATTTTTTATTAAATGGTCTAGTGCAAATTCTTTCGCTTTATTGTTAATAGAATTTAATGCGTCAAGAACTTTTTTTAGGAATTGATCAATTCCACGGTTTACATGAATAACTAATTTATTAGCGAAAGACTCAAGCATTGCTTGTTGAAAGAGAACCTTCGTTCTCTCATCAATAGTTCCTTTCTCACTCATAGTATTTTAGTTACAAAACATTGTTTATTACTTTTGTTATAAGATGGATTAATAAAAACAAAAAAATCATTCAATGGTATAGACAAATTGTAAGCTGTATTTTTCTTTTTAACCTAGCTTGATAATTATTTTGTGCTACAATTAAAAAACTTAATTAGACTAAAAATAATATATATTATCCTGGGAGTTGAGAAGGTGGGGTATTCTTTCAAGAAAATAAGAAGGCTTTTGAATAATGATGATTTCTTTATAATCGCGATAGATGTTAACAAAAAAAATTTAGCCGTTTTAGGAATACGGTGCGAGGGCAGAAAGCTGATTAAAGAAGATTCATTTTTTAGGTATATTTACATTGACAAATACTCTCAGGTAATATTATTTAGTGATGAAACATCTTTCAAAGAGAAAAGAAAAGCAAGCGCGAAAATTTCAAAAAGACTTTGCAGGCACATTATTGAAATAGCAAAAGAAATTGAAAAGGAAAAAGCACTAAAAGTTGTCATTGTGGTTGAAGATTACAAAGCAATAAAATTAGGAAATATTTCAGATTTCTATTTAAAGAAAGAAATATTCTATTTCAGAGACTTCTTACGACATTTCGCAACTGAACTTATTAGAACTGCAAAAAGTGAAAAAATTTTGATAAAAGCATTACACCCACATAAAACATCTTCTAAATGTCCCACATGTGGAAGTAACCTAGAATTTCACCAAGGAAGACAAGCATATTGTCCAAATTGCAGATATATTGGGGATCGTGATTATACAGCAACGCTTAACCTAGCTAAAAGGCTCGTAAAGAACCTATTTATTAACAGAACATATTCAAGTGTAGCTAGAGTATATAGGACTTAACAAAAAAGAATGTTAGTTTGATATATCTGTTCATACCGCAAAACTCCATTTTTACTTTTATTTACAGTAAATTTAGTAAGCTATCTAGTATAACAGCTAAAAATACCATGAAGAGAAGAGGACTCGATAGTTTAAACATTGACCATGCTTTTTGTTTTGACTTCTTAACTATGGAAAATAGGCTTCCAACGACGAAGATTATTGTTGGTACAATCACAATCAGGAGATATAGCATTCCAAAGAACCCCAGTAAATATAAACTAACGATTATTAAACCAGTCAATATATTAGAAATTAAAATTATCACCATTGTCTTTTCATTGCCAATTAGTATAGGCAGCATAGGTATATCAGCTGCGCGATAATCATGATCATAAAATATTACAAGGTTCCAGATATGCGTTGGTATCCATGCCATTACTAGTATAGCAAGTAGTATAGCAAGAAGATCAATATATCCAACTGCTGCTACACGACCAGCAATCACTGGCATGCCTCCAGCAACCCCACCAACTACTATAGATAGTGGTGACTTACGTTTTAACCACAAAGTATACACAACAACATCTATAAAGAACCCAAGTAACGTTACAAATAAGAATAATGGGCTAATCAGAACACCAATAAAAATAGATGCCATCAAAAGTACAAAACCAAATATAGCAGCTTGGTTGTAGGATATTTCGCCACTTGGTAACGGACGATGCCTTGTCCTCTGCATTTTATAATCGATATCAGCATCAAAATACATGTTAAAGACAGTAGCAGCACTAACTGCTAGAAATATTGAAGTAACAGCAATAGCAAAAATAAGTGGATTTAACGCCCACCCAATGGTTAGATATCCAGCAATGCAAGTAAAAACCAAGAGTGCTGTTTGCTTTGGCTTTATCAATTTTATTAATGCACGAAACACTTTATAAGCGGACATAATACCACATCTTAACAATGTTATATAGAATCAATCATCTTGAATATTAAGAACTATATATAGATTTTCATATGGACTGTTTTATTGTTTAAAACATCAAAGAATAAAATTATAATGGTTAGGGAAATATTACAGGAGTGAATAAAAAAAATAGAACATTGTTATACTATAACATTTCCTGTAGGATTTCAAAAAAATTCATCTAGTTGTTTTTGCTTCTTCAAAAAATTAACAATTTGTGATTTATTTAGCCACAAGTCCTTTTGTGTGATAATACGCTTGGATATTGCATCAATAGCCTCATCTAAAGACTGATACTGTTCTGGTTTATCCTTTAATGCCAGTCGAACGTTTTCCCTTATTTGCCAATTTCCAACAGGTGCAAAGTAGGATGGTTTGATTTCACGAATAGCAATTATAGTTGCTTGCCTTCGAATTTTATCTAAGTACTCCATCACAGGTAATCGGATAGCATAATAGCCGCCATCCATAATGTTTGCTTTTGCATCATAAAACTCATAAACATTATAAATTGCAGGCTGCTCACCAGTAACCCACACACTACGAGGTAACCATATTTCAATCATCTCAAAACTATAGATTCTTGGTATGAATAAAAGTTCATAATGATTCCCCAGATATTCATGCCTAAAGACTAATATTTCATTCATAAGGGGATACTTCTTTATCTTTTTGACAAGTTGGTCACTAATTGTTTTATCAGCAGCGGTAATGGCCCAACGTGTAGGTACAAGCTTCCTTTGAGATAAGAATCCCAATAAACCCACACTTAAAAGTCTAATAATTTGATAAATTGGAATCTTGGATTTATAAAGCAACATCATAGCTTCTTGCGCTTTAAGATTAGTGTCAGATGATAGGTAATCAACCTTTCTTGGAATGTGAGGATTATCTACAACTCGCATATCCTTCACAGAGGCACTTATACCTACTGGAGTTACAATGCCATCAAAATTAAAGCGAATCTTTGGCCGCTTTTTAAAATATACCTCAGTATCTGTAGGGCGATCGGATAGTGCCAACTGTTGAATTTCTTCTAATAATTTTGAGTCAAGTCGTCTGGGTGCCTTTATATCAGTAGAGAATTTTGAATGAATTAGAGATGCTCTAAGTTTTATAACTTCCTCCAAATCAACCTGTCGTGCTGCCCAACTTTGTGGGGCATCAAAGAAAGAAGCATCCTCACCAGTTACTGGGGGTATTAATCCACCCACATTAATTTTAGGGTATCCCCACTCTCCAACAAGTATTCCAGGTGGTGACGACCCGAAAATATTCTCTTTTGATTCAAGCTTTTTGACAACATCACGATAGGACTTTAACCGTAAAAGGATTGGACATTGAGGTCTACCACAAAGTCTTCTAGAGCCCTTACAAATCGAGCAAAGATTTCTTTCCATACTCATTTGAATTACCATATGCTCATTTAAGTTAATGAGAAAGTAAGCTGTATCTGAGATATTTATAGCCATACATAATCTCTCAAATCTATGTTTTAAAATTTTAGTTGAAAATATGTTACGGTATTCAACATTAAATAGATGTATTACACTTATAGAATACATAAAGAGGATAACGGTTGGTTGCCATGAAAAACAAATTTTTGTGGGGTGCCTCGGAATCTGGCTTTCAGTTTGAGATGGGTGATAAAGACAAGAGAAACATCGATCCGAACACAGACTGGTGGGTCTGGGTTCATGATAAAGATAACATAGAAAAAGGAATTGTATCTGGAGATTTACCAGAGAATGGGATCAATTATTGGGACCTTTACGAGAAGGATCATAATCTTGCGAAAGAGATTGGAATGAACGCGTATAGAATCGGAATTGAGTGGAGTCGTATCTTTCCAGAGCCAACGTTCAGTATAGCTGTTGATGTAAAACGTGATGAAAATGACATAATCACAGAAATTAATGTTGATTTAGAAGCTATTGACCGTCTACATAGCTTTGCGAACCAATATGCACTTGCACATTATAGGGACATAATTATGGACTTGCGCAAAAAAGGTATGAAAGTTTTTGTATGCCTTAATCACTTCACATTACCACTCTGGGTTCATGATCCAATCAAAGCAAAGAAAACAAATCTTGAAGACGGACCACTAGGGTGGGCTGACTCAAAAACCGTTATCGAATTTGTAAAATATGCAGCATATGTAGCATGGAGACTTGGTGACTTAGTGGATATGTGGTGCTTGTTTAATGAACCATTAGTTGTTGCGGAACTTGGTTACTTATTATCAGACACAGGTTTTCCACCAGGGGTTAGTAGTCCAGAGGGGTACATATCAGTACACATGAATTTAATCAATGCTCATGTTCGAGGATATGACGTAATAAAGAAATGGGATACTAAGAAGGCTGACGAGGATAGTCCATCACCAGCAGAAGTGGGGCTCATTCATAATGTAATACCACCATACCCCCTCGATCCAAACAACGAAAAAGACATCAGAGCTGCTGAACATTTTAACTATTTGAGAAATGAATTGATTTTAAATGCTATAACTAAAGGTGAAGTTGATATTGACTTTAATGGTGAAATTGACAGCGATGAATTTTTCCCATCATTCAAAAATAAGCTAGATTGGCTGGGAATTAATTACTACACTAGGGTCGTTATTAAACATTCTGAAAAATTATTTTTTGAAGCATCTGAACTAACAGATTTCGAAATGGTTAAGGGCTATGGTCACGAGTGCCCACCACGAGAAAAATCGAAAGCAGGCCTTCCAACAACAGATTTTGGGTGGGAGATTTATCCTGAAGGACTGCGAGACATAGTAAAACGACTTTCAAAATATGGATTACCAATGTATATAACAGAAAATGGAATTGCAGACGCAGAAGACAAACTCAGGCCGATGTATCTTATTGAACATCTCAAACAAGTTGATAAACTGATTAATGAGGATAAAGTAGATTTACGTGGATATTTCACATGGGCACTAACAGACAACTATGAGTGGGCATCTGGCTTCAAAATGAAGTTTGGTCTTTTTGAAGTAGATCTTGATACAAAGGAGAGAATTAGACGAAAAAGTGCGGATATCTTCAAGGAAATTGTAACAGTAGGTAGTGTAACAGAAGAAATTGAAAAGAAGTATTTGTAATCAGCTAACAGGAATCAACTTATCAGCCATTTCTAGCCTTTTATTTTTTTCATTGATAGGAACAACAAGTGTTCCTGTGGATAAATCTGCTGAGTAAGGTAGTTTTATAATTCTATGAAGATCAAAACCTTGCTTTGATTTGAAATGAATATTGTCACTTAATGCCCCAATTTTTCTACTTAACCTATTCATTTCTTTAGGAGATATTTCTGCAACAGTATTTTCATTGCTAAATCCATAGACGTGAAAGCCCTTTAGACCACTATATAGAATCTTAGGATAATATCCTTCAGATTCAAGAAATTCAGCAATTAATTTGGCATTCTCAAGAGTCTTATTGTAATCATTAAAAACAATACCATTTGGAGTAACAAGATATTGTCTATCCTGCGAATCTACATCAAAAACCATAGCAAGATAAGGCATTGGATAACCAGAGCCAAAATACTCAGAGACGGGATTAACCATTCTAGCAAGAGTATAGTATACTTTTACTGGAATCTTATACCTATGAGAAATATCGAAAAGCTCCTTCTTTAGTTTCTCTGTAGGTGTATACTTTGCAGTTTTTGTTAGTTTTCGACGATTACCAGTCCATGTTCCATTATAAAGGAAAAACCTAACATGCCGTTTTGGAAGTAACATTTCAGTCCATTTTGGAAGTTGTAGCTTTTTGTAATAACCACGAGGCGTTTCCCAATCAATTTCAAGTTTAAATAAATGTACATCATCGGGAAAAGACAGATTTGAAGCAAAACTTGGTGCTATGACAATTAATCTATCAAATCCTAGAGATGTTTTCTTTTTGATGTAGAAATTAATCCAATCCTGATTTATTTGTGTATACTTGACCTCAACCATAACAGTTCTATCTTGAGACACACCATCAACTTCTGTAATATATTGACTTTTAAAACTATATTGTACACTATGATAAAAATTCAAATTTAGAAATTTAGATAGTGCCTGAAGAGCTCTTAATTCAAACCATGTGTTTCTTGATCGTATTTTTCTATTATCGCGATATATAATTGCCACACCTTTTGGCTTTAGCTTAAACCTAAAAAGTTCATGTGGTTTTAAAGGTCGTGGTTCACAGTTAAACTCATTCATAATCCATGTAAGAATATTCTCTAGGTCTTTTTCTTCAAATTCCTGACTGATTATAGTCTTATCGATCTGAACTACCAAGCGCATTATATCACTAGATTTGTTTGTTTTTTAATTAATCAATTAGTGATTTATATGCCCATAGATTTTATTTTCTTACAACATAGTTAAATAGAACTTAGAAATTTTTTTATATTTTCACTACATGGATTAATATATACCCCCGCTGGTGGGCATAAGGCGAGTGGAAACACGATGATAGGTGCGAACGCTGATGTGGCGTCGCACATCCACCCACCAGTGGTGGGTTGCTGGAGTTGAGCTTAATGTTCAAGAAATTTGGCGGTATTTTTGGTGGCAAAAAAGAAAAAGCAGAGGATACTATCCCAGAAAAAGATCATAAACATAAAAAGCATAGGATAACACTCTATTACTCTCTATTTAAAAAGACTAGATGTAGATTTTTACCTCAATTGTGTAATGCGCGGTATGAACAATCTATCAGAGCTTTTGAAGAATATCAAATAATGTTGTTAAATAAAAATCCAATCATATACAGCGATTTAGTACGAGTATTCCCGATTCCATTTGTTTTTATTGCGCCACGTAAGAAGGCCATAACTTATTTTGCAATATATAGTGGAGCATTAGCAGAATACTACAGGCATATGCCACCTGCTAGTTATACAGAATTTGCAAGTGCTGCTGGCGTTACTCCGATGGATATAAAGATGTTTGTAAAAGGTAGATTAATGCTCTATAAGACTGTAACACCGTTTAGAATTGTATTAGGATTCCCAGTATATACAAAGAGCAAACAAAGTCATATCAACAATCAAAAGCTCGTAGTTGGAGCTGCAGAACAAGTTTTTAGCAAATTTGCAACACCATCAAGACTTCTGAATGAGATATATGAAATGGCTAAGAAAGCAGGCATAGCAGCGGCATTACAATACACATACACAATAGTTCACGCATCAGACAGGTTAAGCAAGATTATTAGAACTACTAGAAATCCAAGAGATATTGAACGAATAGCAATGCACATCACACAAAGATATAACCAACTAATATCATCTCCACGTCCTCCAAGTATAATCAGTTCTCCCCAACAGCTAAGTACTCCAGCAACATCACCCCAATCAGCACAACAGAGAATGCATGACCAACCCCAAAAAACCACAAAACCAGCAATACCCTTACCAGTTGATGAAATAGCACAAACAGCAACTAAGGTTGTATCATCATTGTTTTCTGGATTTGGAAAGCTAGCAAAGGGTATTACAAAGAAATTTGAGGAACAAGAGGAAACACCAACAAAAAGTAAGCGTTATTGTCCTAGTTGTGGTGTTATAGTTCCAGAAAATGCCAAATTCTGTCCAAATTGTGGTGCTAAACTTATATGATGCTACACTTTTATAATTTTTAATTAATTTTTTGTATTAATGAGATACATCCTAGCTCATCGTTTCTAGCCATAAATCTTTTAGTTTATGCTGCAAAGTAACAGCATCAATTTTTATATCTTTTAGTAAACCATCAATTGCATCAACTGAATCATCAATTTTATACTCAAGTTCTTCTTCTACAGCTTCAACCCAGTTTCTAATACTTGCTTCAGCAGCCTTGCTTAATGCGCCTTTTGAATATCCGAAAAGTTCCATCGCAAGTTTCCTAAATTTTTTTGCCAACTCGCTATTTATTTGAATTTTTATACCAGCCATATTACCACAAAATATGTTTTGCGTATCTCTTATAAAAAAATACCACATGTTCATAAGATCATAAGAACCTTACAAATTTTTAAATTTAAAGATTATATTAATAGCATCTGTCAAAATATTTATAGAAACTAAATATTCAGAGATATCAAGACGCTCATAGTTTGTGTGGCTAAGACGAGGATTACCTGGTCCATAAGCAACCACAGGTATATCAAACATCATAGCCACTAGATTTGCATCACAAGTTCCACCCTTTTTTTGGAGCTTTGGTTCATGACCTGTTTGGGATATTGCTTTCTTGAAAGCTAACACTAATTCTGAATTTTCATCTGTTAGGAATCCAGGAAGCGCAGAAAGATTGTCTATCTTTGGTGAGACATCTTTACTTTTGCTGGACAAAATGAGATTTCTTATTTCTGACAGAAGTTTGTTAATATTAACTCTTGATGGGATACGAATATCAGCGGTTATAGTACATGACTCTGGAAGGACATTATCACTAGTTCCACCAGCTATTAATGTTGGTGTAGCGGTAATTGCTTCAAAAGAGGTATCCCCAATACAAGGATTTAGTAACTCTTTTAATGAGTTCCATACGTCCATGCTTTTTTCTATTACATTATCAAACATGCAAGATGCACTGGCATGAACAGGTCGGCCATATAGTGTATATGTCAAATCAATTTTTCCCTTATAACCAATTGTAACACCATAAGTTCTACTAGGCTCCCCAATAATAGCAAAGTCAAAATCCCTATAATTATTCAAGAAATGCCGTGTTCCGAGAGACTCTTTTTCTTCGTCCACGACAGCTACAAATACGATACTGCCATTGATTTGTTTTTTTGATACGTTTCTTAGTGCAAAGATTAAAGTCGCCAGAGATGATTTTGCATCAACAACACCCCTACCACTCAAAATGTTACCACGCAGTTCAACTGGTAATTCTCCAGGCACAGTATCCATATGGCCACAAAGAAGAAGCCTTGGATGACCGTTACCAATCTCAGCAATAACATTTCCATATTCATCTGTATGGACATCAACATCAAAAGAATATAATTTATTATAGATCTTTTCTGCAATTTCCTTAGTTTGTCCAGTTGGGCTATATGTTTTCACTAGTTCTATTAGAAAATCCACTTCATCATTCATCTTTAGAGCCTCAAAGTCTTTTTTTCTGTGCAAATGATTTTGTTAGTTCATCAAGCACTGACACAACTTGGTCAATCTGTTCATATTCTATAACTAATGGAGGCAACAGCCGAATTATATTTTTTCCAGCAGTTAACAGAAGAATTCCCTTTTTAAGGGCCTCCAAAATTAGTTCACCTATACGAAAGCGATATTCGACACCAATCATTAATCCCTTCCCACGAACTTCTCTAATTATTGTAGTTGACTGCTTTATCGCTTCCAAGCATTTGATAAAATACTTACCTTTGTCACTAGCTTGTTGAGGGAGTTTTTCATTAATAATTACATTGATTGCCGCTAATGCAGCAGATGCTGCAAGTGGATTACCACCGAAAGTTGAACCATGTGTTGCTGGTTTAAACGCCGACATAATTTCTTTTGAAGACATCGTTATTCCAATAGGAACTCCACCAGCTGCTGCTTTTGCTAGTACGAGAATATCAGGTACAACATCCCAATGTTCCATTGCAAACATCTTTCCTGTTCTTCCAAACCCAGTTTGTACTTCATCAAGAATTAGAAGAACATCATATTCGTCACATAACTCTCGCAATGATGGTAAGAAATCGTCAGGTGGAAGATTTACACCCCCTTCACCTTGTATTGGCTCTACAATGATCGCTGCTGTATCTTTATCAATTGCATCCTTTATTCTTTCGATGTTTCCGAAAGGCACAAAATCAACACTAGGTAGAAGGGGTTGAAACGGATTTCGATATTCTGGTCTCCATGTTAAAGAAAGTGCGCCTAATGTTCGGCCGTGAAATGCCCCAACAGTGCTTATGATTTTCTTTTTCTTTGTGTATATTCTAGCAAGTTTTATAGCAGTTTCGATAGCCTCTGCACCACTATTGCTCAAAAAAGAAACTGAAAGAGGTTTAGGTGTAATTTCATCTAGTTTTTTTAGTAGTTTGGCTCTTACATCATTATAAAAAGATCCTGGACAAATAAGGAGTTGTCTTGCCTGTTCTACTATTGTATCAACTACAGCAGGATGTGAATGACCAACTACAGCAACACCATGGCCACCCACACAATCAATATAACTTTGACCATTTATATCATAAAGTACTGCACCCTTCCCATGAGCAATTACTACTGGCCTTTTTGTATAAACAGGCGCACTATATTCATTTTCCCAGTTCATTAGAGTTTGTTCATCAACCAGATTATTACTATTCATTAAGAAATCACCAACGTTCCACTTTTACAGTTTAGTGCTGACGAAATTGGGTTTGACATATCTATAGGTGCAATGTGGACTCTTGAAACACCCCGTTTTAACGCTTCATCAGCATACAAAAGTTTTCGTTCCATGCCAGGTCCCAACTGTGGTTTAAGCATACCCAACTTCGATGTAAATATCTTCTCTACTAGCTTACCATTAATTAACACTCCAGGAACATCCGTGAAAAGAATTACATCATCTGCGCCCATATAAGCTGCAATATATGTTGCAACGCGATCCCCATCTAGGTTTAATAGATTACCTTCTGAATCAATCCCTATTGGAGAAACAACTGGTAAATACTTGTGTTCTAAGAGAAGTGTTAAAAAATTCTTGTTTACGTCACTGATTCTTCCAGTGTAGCCACCATCTATAGCAAGTATTTTATTGCCTTCTTTAATACGAAGCTTTACCTTTCGTTTTGCAAAAATTAATCTTCCATCAGCACCACTTAGGCCTACTGCGTTAACATCACGTTTCATTAATTCTGCTACAATAAACTTGTTAATCCTGCCAGCGATAACCATAATTAAAATATTTAGTGTCTCAATATCAGTATACCTACTCCGAATTCCACTAGGTGAAGTAATATATTTTTGCTCTATTCCCAATTGCTTTGCAACCTTATCAACAACTCTCCCGCCACCATGAACTAAAATTATATCCTCCTTTTTTGACAGCAACGCAAGTTCATCAAAGAAGTGTGATAAGTTATAATCCATTATACTACCACCTATTTTGAGAACTAGCATACAACCATCCTCCTAAATTGGATGAAATCCAGAAAATAGTAGCCCAGCAGTCTCAGATACCCCAAGCATAATGTTCATATTCTGTATTGCTTGGCCTGCTGCTCCCTTCATAAGATTGTCAATTGCAGCAAGAACTACTAAACGATTTGTTCTTTTATCATACGCAAAACCAATGTCACAATAATTAGTACCCGTAACAATTTTTGGATCTGGTAACCTATATAGCCCTTTTTTATCCGCAATCAAACGAATAAATGGTTCATTACCATATACATTACGATAAATCTTCCAAACATCAGCTTGAGTTATGTTGTCGGAGTTTAGGAAGATATGGTTTGTCGAGAGAATTCCTCGGACCATATCAACAGCATGAACACTCATAGAAATTTTGGCATTTTTAGTACTATATGTTTTTATAATTTGCTCGACTTCAGCAGTATGCCTATGGCCTATAGGCTTGTATGCTCTTACAACATGTGTCCTCTCCGAGTGAATACTCATTAGATTTGCATTAAAACCACTACCAGATGATCCTATCTTTACATCCACTACTATTTTTGACGCATCAACATCAAATGCCTTTATAATGGGAGCTAAAGCCAAAGATGTCGCAGTGGCAGTACATCCTGGATTTGTAATAAAATTCGATTTTCTAATCTCATCACGAAAGAGTTCTGGCAAACCGTACACACTTTTTTCAAGCAAATTTGGATTTTTATGTTCAAATCCATACCACACAATATAATCATCTGGATTTTTTAAACGATAATCAGCACTTAAATCAATAACCTTTAAGCCAGAAGATAATAAATCAGGTACTATATCCATCGCACTTCCATGTGGCACAGCTGTAAAGACTAGATCAGTTTTATCAGTAATTATCTTAAAATCTACTTTTTCAAAAGTAAGCTTTGTTAAGCCTCTTAAGTTTGGATGAATTCTATACACAAATTCGCCAGCATACTGTCGCGAACCAACATAGTTTAGTGTTACATCTGGGTGAAAAAGGAGTAATCTAACTAGCTCACCTCCTACATAACCAGAACCTCCAATAACACCAACATTCATATCATTCACCTTTTCATGAGGTTTACCATGTAATCAACAATCAAGCCAGGTATATCAACCCCAGTAGTAGGAACCGTCGTATGAAACTCAGTATTATGATTTGCCTCATGAACCACCAGACCGTCTTTAGTTTCCATCAAGTCGATTCCTAGAATATCTGCACCAAGTACTTCAGCTACTTTAAGGGATAAATCGACTAATTCATCAGTTAAGGGGCATTTCTCAGCACGTCCGCCACGTGCAGTATTTGTTTTCCAATCACCAGGGGGCGCATAACGATAAATTGCAGTAACTACCTCATCACCTATTACAAAGCTACGAATATCACGGTTAGGCCTATCAACAGCTTCTTGTAAGTAGACAGTTTTGTATAATGGGCCTCTATCCTCAAATAAATCAAGTATTGTAGATGCAGTCTCTCTATCCTTCAATAATGCAACAAAACGCCCCCAAGAACCATATATCGGCTTCAAAACCTGTGGATATCCAAGTTTGTCAAGTGCATCAAGAGCATATTTTAGATCAAATGTTACAAACGTGGAAGGCATTGGAATTTTATGCTCAGTCAAAAAAAGAGAAGTAAGCAACTTATTACCAGTAATTAAAGATACTTCAAAATTGTTTACTACACGAATTCCTTTTTTTTCGAGAACTGCTGTTGAAAAAAGTCCACGAAAGTAACTAACTGCTCTTTGAAGCGCAAAACCAGCTATTCCTGTATCGTTTTCTGGTTGTAGTGACCAAAGCACACGCTTTAGGTCTATTTGCTTAACTGGAACATTCTTGCGCTGCGCTGCCTTAATTATTGCCTTTTCGTCCCAACGAATCCGGTCATAAAGTATATACAGAATATTGTCCATTATTCACCCCAGTCCTCATCCATTGCCTCAGCTACCTTTAGAGTAATCATACCGCTTCCAGTATCAACTACTTCTAGCTCAACTCCACATTCATGGCATGTAATTATTTCACCCACAACCACATCATCTGATATTTCTAAATTCGCATAACATTCTGGACATATAGCATTCATAATACATCAACCTCCATTTTATTTTTCAAGAAACTAAACACATCGACATTTTTTTCTAAATTTGTTTTAAACGCATTGAGGATTCCACCCAACCGATAGACAGTTAAGACAAATTGCGATGGCATGGGCAACTTAACTTGTGTATTTTTTGTATGGTTAACAAGAGTAAAGCTATGCATATCTAAGGTCACACCGTCTTGATCGTCTACAGAAGAGTATGCCTCTGTAGATTGAATTGGTAGTAACCCAACATTGACTGCATTGCGGTAGAAAATGTAGCCAAATGACTTCGCAACAATTACATCAATTCCTGCGTTTTTTAGTGCTA
>Ga0164318_10000101_pt1 | contig 48357 bp, 47 predicted proteins | sample GuaBasSedimGuay9_FD_113734 | JGI IMG/M metagenome (GOLD analysis project Ga0164318, IMG submission 113734) | Subseafloor sediment microbial communities from Guaymas Basin, Gulf of California, Mexico - Guay9, Core 4571-4, 0-3 cm | ecosystem: Environmental > Aquatic > Marine > Hydrothermal vents... | reverse complement strand
CTCCAATTAAAGGGAAAGAACTCCATACACGAACATCCCCAAATTTATAGTTGGCATTATAGTGCCAATTCGCTGTTACTCCATAGGTACCAATAGGATCTGCGGGATCTCCATCACAGTAATAACCATTAGAAATAATTAATCTATTCATCGAACCTCCGAATCTAGCACCACTTGTTATTGCATAGCTCCCATAATACTGCTCTTCGCCTTCAGCAGTATTTGCAGTATGATTAAATGTAATAATTGAGCCATCTAGGTAATAAAAGTTAAACTCTAATTGCGTAGCTTCCTCCGGCCCCCATCCACCATTACGACTTATAACTAAAACATTATTTGATAGGAAACAACAGCCAGTTTCGCCACCACCAGATGTAAAGAGATCTGTTCGTATCCACTTTTCTCCGAGATGTGTTTCAACAACTCCTGATGAAAAATTATAACCTCCTTTTTCTAATTTAACATCATTTGAAAGTTTTTTAATATTGAAAGTATGATTTCTGATATTATTATTTCCTATAATTATAAAAATATATGAAGAAATTAAAAATAGGATAAAAATTAATTGGAAAACTCTTAATGTCTTTTTATTAAAATCGAATTTTGTAAGAAACATATTATAATCACTAAAAATTTTTTTTATCAAGATAAGAGTTTAGAATTGTCTGTAGGATAACCTATCCTAGATTGTCGAATATTTGGATAAATATAAATATTTAAGTTTTTTGGATTCTATTCAAAAATTAATTTTTCATTTTCTTTTTTCAAGAGTATTTTTAGAATTCATAAAGATTTGTGAAGATTTTTCCCCAAGCTTCTTACATTAAATAGGCTTTTATATTATGAGCAATTGCACATAGAATTTCACCTTTTTTTCATGTCTGGATGTTTATAATGAATGCAATTGCCATCATAACAAAACATTTTTCTAAAAAAGCGTTTCACTTTCTTTCTTTTTCTATAAATCTTTGGGGAATATTTTGTTTGCACTTCAGGTCTAAATTTTCTTTTATATTTCCTTCCTTTATATAATTTTTGTTTAATTGGCAATTAAAGCCCACCTTTTTTATATATTTGGAGTTATATTCTATATTATGGTTTCTACATATGACTACTTCCATATTTTTAATAGACCTTATAGAACTTTTATGATTTTCAAGTAATGCCCTTATATCTCTCTGAATTTTATGTTCGGAACTAGAAATTTCACCTATCATATTAGTTACAAGTTGAACTAAAACATTTATTTTATCATTTTTATGTCTAAGTCTGGGTTTGCAGATTATAAGTGCTTCATCAAATTCATTACATTGATAACTGATCTTATCGTTCTATTAGGAAGAATATCTTATCAAATGGTAAAACGGTAAATATGGTTAAGACAAAATGCGCCTGGATCTGGTGAATAATCATGGCGTCAAGGTGGCCGCGCCAATGCGTAATAGCTATTCCTTTTCATCCACCAGTTCTTGGGGTCGACTTTTTCCCGTAAAAGGTACGACCCGTGCAAACAATCGCAATATGAAATAACTTTTTCCAGAACCCCCGTTAGAAATATCTGCGGTCTCCTTGAAAAATGGTCACATTGATTTCTTCCATGATACATTAAACTTTTTCGAAAGAAAATTTAGAAATGTGGTACAGAAAGGTATCAACGTCCAACCCAAAGATCGTCGTCATATCAAGCATTTATGCCCCAGATTCCGCGGTTGTGGAAAATGTACTCAAAAATATTAAGAAATAAAAATACACAACAAAATTGCTCTCGGTAATGATAAATTACTCCCTATAATTTATGACTGGCTAATAACGAAATCTTCTTCCTTGTTTAAATGACTAAAAATTGACATTAAAACTTACATTAACATTTATACAATGAACAATCGTTCCATAAGCATATAAAAGTGGGACAAATTAAATAGAATATTCATCTGAGATATTTCAAGTTCGTCTGAAATCAAATTCTTATTTCATTTGCATGTTTTAAAAGATTTTTCAAGATTAATCTTAAGATAGAGTATATAATTAACAGATTTTTCATTCAAAAAGTTTTTTTTAAAACAGTATATAATTAAAAAGGGTTAATGTTTGTGGAGTAAACATATAGATCTATATTTATCTAAAAATTAATATTATTCAATGATTAATTATGTCTAACGAAAAAGAAAATGAATATCATTTGAAGATCATCAAATCTAATAGAAAATTTGAAATTTTAGGAACAGAAAAAGGAAAAAATGCCTTAAAAATTATTGAGGAAGGGATTGAAGATTAAATTAATTTGAAAATTAATGTTTTGGCTTAAAACCAACTTCTAAAATAATCTAAACTGCTATTCTTGATGTAATCCCAACTACATCTGAACATTTATCAATCATACATGAAGAAAAAGCTTCTTGAGACTCATTTCGATCCTATAAATTATATGTATTCCCAAATAACGATTTCTGCATGTCATTATATCTACATGATTGATATATTAATATATATTCATCACATCATTTATTTGAAAATATGATGGGTTGCAAAACTTGGCATAGACGCCAATTTATATTGGGAGCTCTAAGCTCAATCGGACGATCCGGCTGCTAAGTTTTCATAGTTTATTTTAGAGGATATGTGCCAGCAGAAGCCCATTCCTAAATAATTTTTATGATAATCACAGCCCATCACTCTTAATTTAAATTTGTGATAAAAAAAGATTTCTATTAGAAATGAATTTTTCCCAAAAATTTGTTAAGCGTTTATTTTAAAATAAAAAATAAATTGTTATTATATTTATAAATTTACTTTATCATCTGGAATATATGGACATTTAATAAAGACCATCTTTACTGGTTCATCATTTTCATTTATCATATAGTGAGTTTCTTTTGGTTCGACTCTAAAAGCATCACCAGGTCTTGTTGTATAGGTCTTGTCGTTTATTTCTATTTTACAAGATCCGCTTAAAAAATAAAAGGTTTCTTCTACTTCATTATGATAATGTTTTTTTAGAACTTCTCCTTTGGCAAGTACTAATATTCCCCAGTCTATTTTTGGTCCTCTAAAGATATATTTTACTCCAGATTCACGCCCATCTCTAAATTCACATTCAAACTCATTTTTTAAGTCCATTTTTATCACCATTTTTAACAATTAAACCTATATATTCTTTAAATGATTTATTTAATATTACATTTAAATTGTGGTGCTAATGAGTGAAAATGATTTAATAAGGAGATTTAATTTTTTAAGTCCTAAAATCATTTTTGGTAATGATACTTTAAATGAATTAGGTAAAATTACCAGTGAAATGGGGACTAGAGCATTAATAGTATCTGGTCAGCATGCAATGCAGAAGTATGGGATATTAAATCGTATTATAAAAGATCTAGAGACTTACAATATTGAAACATTTGTATTTAACCAAGTAGAACCAGAAGTGAGTTGTGACACAGTAGATTTAGGTAAAAAGTTCGCAAATGAAAACAATATTGATATCATAATTGGTATAGGTGGTGGTTCTGCACTTGATTGTGGCAAAGCGATTGCAATTATGATGACTCATGAAGGAGAAACCTGGGAATACCAAGATAATAAGAAAATATCTCACCCTGGGACTCCTTATATTGCAATTCCTACTACAGCAGGAACAGGTTCTGAAGTGACTAAAAATGCGGTATTGATCAATAGGTCAACCAACTGGAAAGCAAGTATAAGACACCCATCGATGACTCCTAAGGTCGCCATTATAGATCCAAAACTAACCTTAACTTTACCTCCAAATATTACTGCTTATACTGGAATGGACGCGTTAACTCAAGCAATTGAGGCATATGTTTCATTAAAATCCAATCCTCTTTCTGATGTATTAGCAGAAAAGGCTATCTCATTGATAGCATCAAATCTTGAGAATGCTGTTAAAAACGGCGAAAATTTGGAATATAGAGAAAAAATGGCATTAGGTAGTTTAATTAGTGCTTTAGCATTTTCTAACTCTGGATTAGGCGGTGTCCATGGAATCGCTCATCCAATAGGTGCAGACTTTAAAATCCCACATGGTAAATTGTGTGCAATTTTACTTCCTTTATTGATGGAATACAATAGAGATTATAACAAATCAAAATTTATGATTATATCTAAATTGTTAAATCCAAAATCAAAATCAATAATTGATGGAATTGATTTCATCTATAGGCTAAATCAGTCAATAAACATACCAAAAACTCTAAAAGATTATAATATTTCACCTGAAGAGTTTAAATTATCCATCAATAAAGCTAGAGGTGGTAGCTTTAACGCAAATCCTAGACCAATAGACAAAGAGGAATTGGTAGAATTCTTAATCTCCAGATTATTTTGATTTACTTACCCTAAATGCGTTAAAATAATAAAATTAAAGTATAGTCAATTTATTTTTAACCGGATTTTCTTGTAAAATCAAAATAAATCTACTTGATTTTTTTAATTTATTAAATTCAAATTGTTTAAATAAAACTTTATCTTAAATTCGAATGGGTAGTAAATTGAAAGACGATGATTTTTTAGATATGCGGAAATTTGTAGATGATATATCTATTAATATGGATGATTATATCAAAATAAATTTTTTAACGCCTTATCAATTAAAAATTAAAAGCGATGCAATATTTGAAGAATTACCATTATTTAAGAACACATCAAGTCCCAGATCTTATGATTGGAGCAAAAGGGTTGATGAAGAATTAGAAATTTTTGAGATTTTAAAACAAAAATATAGATATTCGGTTGGATATTTAGTATTTGATGATTTAAAGAAAAGACTCGGCAATGATAGAGTCTGGGAAACTAACTTTTATTTTTCTAGGGATTCTAGACCGTTAAAATTAGAAATAAGATTGTCTTTAATGTACCCAAGGCAAATTCCTTTAGTTAGTCGCTCAACTGGTGATTATCATGTCACGCTTACAGACAAATGTTTCGGATTACTTGAGCGACGTTGGCGTTCTGATGGAAAATATGGACTACCTCATTTTTGTACTATGATTGGTTATTATTATGCACTAGAAAAAATGAGTAGAATTATTGATTAATTAATAATAAGGGATATATATCTTGAAAAATAAGAAATTTTGGTCATCTAAAAAAAATATTGATAGAATTCAAGATAATTATGATGATTTGGATTATGAAGAAAAACCATTAGTCACTCATATTATACTTCCAACTAAATTATGGCTGAAAGCACTTGAAGAAGGGCGTAAAACTTCAAATGAAGTTGGTTTTTTTATCATTGGGTTATTTAAAGGTAAAATTTGTTATGTTTATAACTTAATTGAGTTTGATTATATTGAACAATCAGGCGCTTTTATAGAATCTGGCGTCAAACGATTAGCAAGAATAAGGGCTGGGCTCCCTGTTGGGCTAAAAATTGTAGGTAATATGCATAAACACCCTGGATTTCTTGGATACAGCGGTACTGATAAAAGAGATTATTTAAAATATGGTGCCATGTCATCTCAAAATGCTTTTTTAATTTATATAGTTGAACCTTATGATGGAATTGCAGGTTATACTGCAACAGAATCTAAAATTCATAAAATTGAAGTTGATATCAGAGATTTAGACCCTGATGAAATGTTGATTGAAAAAAATATTTCACTTCAAGTCAATTTTCCAATGGTAGTTCAAAAATCTGATTATATAAAAAGTATAAGGTTTAAATTAATTGACCAATTAAGTTCTGAAATATTGAAAAACTTTTCTCGAGGTAATCTAGTCGATAATGATGATTTTATACTCCCCGGTATGCTTACTGGAGCTGAAATTAGTGATAATTTAAAATTAAATCCAAAAATCCCTTTGTTTATTAAAAATATTGGAATAAATAAAGAAATGATTTTTCGGATTTTTATGGAACCTGAGAATACTTTAAATGATTTAAAAGAAATATTACTTGATATGACTAAAATAAGCGATTATGATATTTCAAAAATTCAATTTTATGAAAATAATAAATTAGTCCCTAGTTATACTAAAATATCCAAAATTAACTCTGTTTTAGATTGGAAAATCGAGTTATTACCTTTAAAAAAATTCAAATTAACATCTTTTAAGGATTTATTTGATATTATTATTAATTACTATATCTCTATAATTTATAAATGGGTTGATTAAATGTTATTACCTATTGAAGAACGCGAAGAACTTGCACTTAATATGCCTAAAATATTTTCTCGAGTAATTTTTGCGGGTTATGATATAAGAAAATTTCTAAATACTACTGTATTCATTGCAGGTGCAGGTGGACTTGGAAGAATAGTTGCCGACATTTTAAATCGTTCTGGATTTGGTAAATTTATAATAGTAGACAAAGATATTATAGAAGAGGAGAATTTAAATAGGATGAACCATAGTGAAGAAGATATAGGAAAAAATAAAGCCGAATCTCTCGCCAACTTCCTTGAACGTACCAGAAACCTTCCTAATATTGATAAAAAATTTTATGTCAAAACAGAATGGTATCAAGCAAATGTCATTGCGTGGGAAAAATTAGAAGAGATGATTAAAAAATCGGACATTATTTTCACATGTTTCGATAATGAAGCTGCAAGAATTGAAGTGAATTTATTTGCTGTCCTTGAAAAAAAAATCCTTATAGATGGTGGAACTTCTGAAAATGCACTTAGGGGCATAATTAATAATGTAATTCCTGGTAAAACTCCTTGTTTAGAGTGTTATTATAGTCCAAACACTTTAATTGACATTCAATCCGATGATCCAAAATTGCTTATTCCAAAAATTCCATGTGGGGCAAGTTTAGCAACAACAATGAATATAACTGGTAGCATTCAAGCTGACCAAGGAATAAAACTAATATTAAATGAGCCAATCCATTCACAAATTAGATTTTCATTAGAAAGAGAAATATCATTACAATATTTTGATTTTGATCCTAGACCAAATTGTGAAGCATGTGGGAATCTAAATAATAAATAAATTTTTTATTTGTTTACCTTCAAATATCTATATTTTTTTATAAGTACCGTATTTTTAATTTGATTAGAAAAATGAGCAATTTCTTATAAATTAAATTACTTTAAATTAATAAAAATGAATATTAATGGCTCTGGGCTTGGCTAAATTTATTTCTATCTGCGTGGAATTTGCTATTGAAGTATAATAACCAAGTAATTGTATAAAATGCGCGATTCCCATTCTTCCATCAGACCTCCATCTGTTTTTCAAAATTCCAAAACATGCATTTTTGTGTTCTCCGGCTGGACTAAACCATTTCCCAAAATAATATCCATCAGCTACTGGCATTACAAATGGATAATGTAGACTTAATCTAAGGTCGAATACAACTCCATGAAATGAGCATTTAAATATTCTATCACTATTTGCCTGTTTATATATACTAAAACTGGAAAATTCTTCGCGTAATTTATATAAATAATTCAATTTATTATATTCCTCTTGGAGTCTGTCCAACCAGTTTGGTGATGTCGGTTTTGCAACTATATTAAATAATGGAATTTCTCTTGAAATCAAATTATGATTTAATGATTTCTGAGGCTCTTTTTTTATTTTGGTTAATTTTCCAAGTAATAAATCTATTTTTAACCCAATTTCGTCCAAAATTTTAATAAAATATAAAAGTATTCCCAACTTTTGTTGCGTCCTAAGAATTACTATACTATTCATAGATGTTTTAAAGAGCATTACTCCTGAAACATTTTGAATATAATAATAATCACCAATTGCAAATGACAAACCTCTCTTATTAATAAAGTTAGAGAGAGCTGTCAAAAATTTTCCAAAACTTATATCTGAATATTTAATATTGCCTTGAACATCAGAAATTACAACCTCTACATTAGTCCAAGGTGCCATTACAGACTTTATTTCGGTCGCAATATCTGAAAAATTCATATTTTTTAACCCAAATTTGTAATTTTTAAAAATTTAACACATCTCAAAAATATGTATCTATCTAGGAGTTTTTACTGAATGTAATGCAAGCGCAATATATGAACCAAGCATTCCAACAAAATGAGCTATACCCATTCTTCCTGTCTTATCCCATTTATCATATATCTTGCCCAGACATGCTGAACGAATACCGTTTCCACTTGGGAATGCCCAATACCCAATGGAAAAATCTGCTATTGGTGGTTGTTTCGGATATCTAACGGGTATCCGAATTGGTATATCTATTTTTTTTCCTTTTATTTTACTTATACAATGGAATACTCTATTATTATTTGGATCAATTATTATATCTTCAAAAAAAATCTTATCTTTTCCAAATTTCTTTAATACCTCAATTTTTTCAAATTCCTCTTTTAACCTCTCTTCATAGTTTTTTCCGATACCATCAGTAATCCTAAAATTTGGTATCTTGTGTATCCAGTTCCAATATCCTACTACTGGCCCTAATGAAATGTTAAAATCAATATCATCCATTAATGTATTATATTTTTTCATAAAATAAAAAGTTGATTTAATTATTAAAAATTCCAAATTAATATGGTTAATTGTTTAGGATAACAACATTAAACATTCTTTTTTCACTGGATTAACAATTGAATTTTATAATACATTTATCTATTATATATTGATTTTAAATTTTAGAATATTAAGATTTATAAGATTTTAAGGTTTTTATTTAATGGTTTATAAAATTATTAGGGTAATGGTACTAATGTCTGAAAAAAAGAATATTGTAATTGAACGGATTGCCACACCAGATGGAGATGTTCCAAAAGCTGAAGGCGTTATTGAAGCATTTAATCTAATAATTTCGAAAATTGCAGAGTTAAATAAAAAGATAAATGAAAATTTAAAACTAATCGGTGGCAAGGATCTTTCTGAAATTACTACTGATCTAAGTATTACAAAAGATAATATAATTGAATTAAAAAGTAAAATAAAAAACGAGGAAAAGGAAATTAATTCAGTAAGGGAGGAAATTCAAAAAATAAATTCATGGATCGAAAAAATAGATTCTTCATTATCTCAGATAACCAATGGGGATGAAGGTATAATATTAAAAAGTAATTCGAATACAGATCAAATTTTAGTAGATATAAAGGAAATTATTAAAGATTTTAATGATTCATTAAAAAATTTTAGAAATTTAGATGAACAAACTCCTAAAAAAGACCAAGAAAATGCTATCTTCAATATAATTCAACATGAAAATATAAAAATAACTTTAGATATACTTGGAAATTACCAAGAAAATAAAGAAATATTGCTCTCAAATGGTCAATTAGTAAAACTTCCTAAACAAATTTATGAAAATCCAAAAATTTTATTATATGGCCCATCTGGAAATGGAAAAACTTCTATGGTATTAGCCGTTGCGAAAGAGTTAGAATTAAATATTATTGAAATAAATCTTCCTTTATTATTGGCGAATAATGTAAAGGACCAATTTGAATTCTTAAATAATATCTTTTTTAAATTTAAAAATGAGGAAAATTTAACTCCTTGTATTCTACTCATTGAAAATGTTCAATTATTTTACTATCAAAAAAATTCCAAAATGATATTAACAAATTTTCTTAATCTTCTTGACCACATAAATTTGTATTCTAATAAAGTATTTATTATTTGTACTACTAATGAAATTAATGCCTTAGATTATTCCTTTATTTCTAAATTTGATAAATTATGTGAATTTAATTATCCAAGTGAGATTGCAAGGTCTGAAATACTTTATAAATTACTAAAAAATTTAAAGTTAAATGAAAATTTGGATATAGACCTCTTAATTAGCAATTTGTCGTCTGATGAGAAATTATCTGGCTTTACATGTCGAGATATTGCTATGATTGTTCAGCAAGCGCATTTTAAATTATTAAAAGAAGAAAAGGATGTTTTAGATGAAAACGATATTTATCAATCATATCAACAAATTTTCAACCAAAAATCAAGATTTTCAACCAAAAAAATAGAATCTTTCCAAAGTAAGGATAAAATTATTGTGGATATTGACAAAAAAACAGATTTAGAAGAAATGGAATCTCGAATTGATTCTTTAAACACCCAATTAATCATTAATAAAAAGTTTATTAAGAATGCTCTTAGACTTGCTCTCTCTGATAATTATAATTTAATTAATCGTTTGGTTAAATTCTTTGAATTGGAAAACAGGCCATTAGATTTGGAAGAAATACAAAAAGTCTCTGGGATTAGTATCAATATATTAAAAAAAGCATTAACCAAAAACCCCTATAATATAATTTTTCCTAAAATTGGTAATAAATTTACTATTGCATTTTCTAAAGACATGTTTGACGAGATAATATCTGAATTTGAATTAAATAATCAACAGATGACTGAATAATGTATTTATCCAAAATTATAATAACAAATTTTAAGACAATTTTTGGCTCCCTGGAAATCGAATTTTCAAAAAAGATGACCTTATTAACGGGTGAAAATGGTTCTGGGAAATCTAATATATTGGATGCTATTCTTTTTACATTAGGAGCTCATGACGAGCGACAAGAAGGTACTGCAATTGAATTGATAAGTACTGATTTTAATGCAAACCGTAGATTGGCGGATTTCTGCGAAGTTTCTCTTTTTTTCCAGAATGGTAATGGCCCAAATGATGTAATTTCTATAACAAGGCAATTAAGAGTACCTAAAAGTGGAAGAATTTATAGTATTTACAAATTAAATGGAAAGACGTCTTCATTATCTGAAATTCACGATTATTTAGGACGTTTTGGAATAGAGCCCTATGGGTTCAATATGGTAAAACAAGGTGAAATTTCAACAAGAATTAACGAATCTCCAGAAAGTCGAAAAAAATTAATTGAAAAAGTAGCAGGAATTTCTCAATATGACCCAAAAATTTTAGAAGCTGAAGCTAAAATAAACAATGCAAAAAATACAATTCGTCATGTTGAATTATTGATTCAAGATACAAAAAAAAGGTTGACCTCTCTTGAAAAATCTAAAGTCAAGACCATAAAATTTAGAGAATTAAAAAATAAAATTAATTACCAAAAAGCGTTAAAACTAATAAACGTAGTAAATAAGCTAGATTCTAAAATTTCAGGCTATGAAAATGAGTTAAAAAACAAAGCTGTTATTATTACTGATTATAAACGACAAATTCAGGAAATAAATGAAAAATTACAGGAATTTAAGGAACTAATTAATGAAGAGCTAAAAAATCGGAACTTATTAGAAAATGAAAAGATGCAGATGACTGGCGCATCAAAAGTTCAGATTAAAAATCTAAGCGAAATTGATAAACAAATCTTTGTTTTAAAAGAGAAGGTCAACGATATAAAAAAGAAAATTGAAATAATACAAACTAAATCAATTAAAGATTTATCAAAAGAAGCAAAGAAATTAAAAAATAGGTATGCAACGGCAATTGAAGAAGACAAGGAAAATAAAAAAGTAAGTCGTGATTTACAAGCTGAAATTCTCTCTCTTCAAGATGAATTACCCCGTTTAGAACGGGAATATAAGACATTGATCATTAGACGCGATAGAGTTATCAATCAAATTGAAGATTTAGAAAATAAAAGAAATGAATTAGACCAACAAAGGGCCGAATGGAATACAAAAAAAGAATTTTTAGAGCAACAACGCCTTGAATATATTCAAAGATTGGAAACAATCGAAGAATCTATAAGAAAAATCGATAATGGTTTAAGAACATTACAAAGCCGTAAAAATAGAATCGATAAAGAGAAACAAAAGGCTGAAGATTTCCATTTCCAAAGTCGCGAACATATTAGCGCTTTATTACCCCAAGTCCAACAAATTGAATTTCAATTAAATGAGTTAAAATCAAAATATAACACATTTGAAGTCGGCCTAAAAGAGTCCAAACCGAGATATAGTCCTACTGTATCAAAGATCTTAGAACTCCGGGACAAAAATCAGATACCTGGAATAATTGGGACTGTCCTTGAATTAATAATTGAAATCGATAGAAATTACGCTTTAGCAATAGAAATTGCTGGTGGAAATAAATTACAAAGTATTGTTTTAAAAAGTTCTGATACTATGGGAGAAATAATCCAATATGTAAAAGATAATGAATTTGGACAAATATCTTTATATCCTTTAGATATGATACGAAGTAATATTGAAAAAAGTACTCCTAAAGATAAGAATGTCATTGGAAAAGTAATCAGTTTAATTAAATTTGATCCACAATATTATAACATTTTTTCAGCAATTTTTGGGGATACCTTATTAGTTAAAAACATTGAAACAGCCAAAAAATACCAGAAATATGGCTGCGTTACAGTTGATGGTGATTTAATATCACCTGATGGCGAGATTTTTGCAATAGGGAGATTCGATTCAAAATTTTTACTAATAAATGAATTTTATCGACGAAAAATGCAGGAACTTAACATCACCATAGCGAATACCGAAGAACGATATAAAAAATTGAACTCGCAGATTAATTCATTAATAAATAAACGAGATAAAAACGATAAAAAGCGACTTGAACTTATAGAACAGATTGCCAAGATTGATGGTCGAATTATAGAACTTAATAAATCGAGGAAAGAAATTGAACCAGAGTTAGACGAACTAAAACCCAAATTTAGGAAAATTGACGATGATTTAAAAGACGCAATAACTAATTTTGAAAACTTAGACATAGAATTAGGCCAAATTATCGAAAAAATCAAAAACTTAAATTTAAAAAAGGACGAAATTCAAGTTTTATTGGACAATACTGAATATGGTAATGTAGAGAATTTAATAAAAGAAAAAGAAGAACAGGTGGCTGCATTGCACCGAAAAATCCTTGCATTTGATAGAGACCGCTCCCATTATACCAATAGGATAAATCAAATCAACTCACAAATTTCATTATTTAATAATCAAATAATCGAATTACAAAACCAAATTAAGGAAAAGGAATTAGAAAAAAAAGAACTAGTTGATAAACGAAATAGGTTGGCTGCCGAAGTAAACAAAAAGAAACAAAAGTTTAACGAAATTGATTCTAAAATTCTCGAAATAAATAAAAGGTTAGATAAAATCCAGAAGGATAGGTCTAATCTTGTTCAGAAAAAAGAAGAAATTAGCCTGAATATTGAAAAAGTAAACTCAGAAATAAATGAAATAAATAAATTAAAGTCTACAATTGAAGAACGCCGCAGAAACTTGAAAACTCAAATCGAATCACTAGGAATAAAGATCGAAAAAGTAAAAGAGATCGATATCTCTAATGTCGATAAAGAAATAGAAAAATTAGAAACTGAATTAAGTATGCTAGGACCAGTCGACCCAACTGCACCAGAAAAATACGATGAAGAAACCAAGAGGATAAAAAATTTAACTGTTAAATATGTTACCTGCCAAAAAGAATTAGATGCAGCTTCTGAAATGTATAATGAATTATATAAACAAAAATCACGGCGGTTTATTGACGTATTACAGAAGCTAAACGTTAATTTAAAGGAAATTTTTGGTAAAATCCACCCGAATGGCTCTATTGAACTGATTTCGACTAACCCCGAGTCCCCCTTAGAAGGAGGAGTTGATATTAAAGTGAATATGGGTGCAGGGGTCGTCTCGAGTACTAAATCTTTATCTGGGGGCCAAAATAGTGTAGTTGCAGCCAGTATAATTTTTGCAATTCAAAAATTATATAAAAGAAGTGTTTGGTATTTTCTAGATGAAATTGATGCCCATTTAGACGACCCCCATTGTGAAGCGCTGGGTAGATTATTACATCAGTTGTCTAGCGAAAGCCAATATATTATAACTACCCCAAAACTCTCATATTTACGCGAATACGCCCAGCGAATTTATATATTATGGAAAAATAAAGGCTTTACAAAAATGTCATGCCAAAAAAGAGAGGATTATAATTAAGTGTGAATTCAATGAGTAAAAATAAAAACAATAAAATAAAAGGACAAGACGACCCCGCAAAAATCATTTTAAATAAATGCATTAAAGCTCTTCGGGGAGAGATTGACCTTAATAATTTAAATGTTGTAAACAATATTTATGAGCCGTTGAAGTCAGAATTAAAAGAAGGACGATATGACGATTTAACAGTAGAAATTTACTCACAATCTGCCGAAATTATACAGCGTAAAGCAGATAATTTATTAGATTTTTTTGTAGGGGATAATAAAGTCAACAATTTCAAATTTTTTAAATTAATTAAGGATTTATCTGACGAAGACTTGGCGAACACTATTACATTTTTCCACGAAATACCTGAATTTCCTATTCCATTAACAGAAAATTACGTCCTAAAATGCTATACTGATTTGGTTATTAATCGACCTGAAAGAAAAAAGTACACTAAGACTGTCGAATTGATTGATTATATTTCCATAAAAAGAGATGTTGTCCTTATTGATAAAGAAATAGATAAATTATATAAAAAAATTATCTCTTTAAATAAAGAGAACATAAATTTTAAAGAATTATTATGCAAAAAGACTTGGAAAGAAGCTAGTTATGTCTTAATTTTATTAGGCTACCTAGCATCTAAAGGGAAGATTGATATAATGCAAAAAGATTTCCCAAATGGTGATATTATTATTATTTTAAATAAATAGAGTGATTTAATGAACCACTTATTAATTTTAGAGGCATTATTTTTTATTAGAGGAAAAAAAGGAGTTTCTATTGGAGATATAATGAGATTATTAGAATGTAATGATTATAGTTATGCCTTATTCCTAATTTCACAAATCGAATCGCAATTAGACCCAACAGTATTAAGCTTAAAATATAATAATAAAAATAAAAAATTTTATTTAATGATTAAACCTGAATATATTGATATGCTCCAGAACTTAAACTTAATAAAACCCCGTTTAAGTAAAGCTGCTACTGCTACTTTAGCTGTAATTATTTTATATCATTTTAGAAAACAAAACTTGAATTTAGACTTTTTGAAATCTATTAGGGGTAATAATGTAAAAGAACATTTAAGAGAGTTGCACGATTCGAATTATATAATATATAATGAAAAAAATGAAACATTTGAAATTTCCCAAAAATTAATAAATGAAATTAATATTTCACGAGTATCAAAAGAAATTGAGAAATTACAAAAGTAATTGAATTATTAAAGGTGTATAAATTGACCAATCCTATCAAAAAATTTATTGAAATTGTAAAGATGTTTATTACTTTTCCAATAGCTTTTATAAGATATAGAAAAGGTCTACAAAATGTCCAATCTGAAATGCGTGATATGCTAAAGGATCCAAAATTTAGAAAAGAATATATTGAGTATCAGAAATTTATCCGTGGAGATAAACCTACTACTGGTGAATATATCGATGCTGAATATAAAATATTTGATGATGACGAAGATATTGATGAGTTTTCAGATAATGACGATGATATTGATGATATTGATGATATTGATGATATTGATGATATTTTTATTTAATTTTTATTGATTTTATAAATTGATTAATAAAATGGGTATGATTTTAAAAGTTTTTATTTCTACTAATTCAAAAAAAGTTCAAATAAATAAAATTAGTGATAATGAATTTGAGATTAAATTAAAATCGCAACCAATTAAAGGTAAAGCAAATAAGGAATTAATTGAAATATTATCTGAATATTTTAATAAAAAAAAGACAGAGATTACTATATTGAAAGGACATAAAAGTCATGAAAAACTAATTTTAATTGAATGATAAAACTTTTGTACTAAAAATTTATTTAAAATAATTAGATTTTTTATTATAATATTAAACAGGGCATAAACTAATTTATTTTTTTTAATAAAAAATTAATAATTTACCATGAATTTTATTTATCCTCGACTTTATATCTTAAAATTGCACCTAGGCCACCAAAACCCGCCCAGAATTGTCCGCCCTCTTCAGTACTACCAGAAATAATTTCAACTCTTGTCCCAACTGATTCAGCCAAATTACCCAAATATTCAATAAGATCTACTTTGCTTTTTACAGAAATGAGTGAGCTATTACATTTAGGACAATGGATATCTGAAATTTTATCTTCAAATTTAGAAAATTCTTGTGATCGCATTGTTTGTTCTTCATTCCAGCCACAATTATTACATTCAATTTGTACTCTGATATAGTCTAAATTTTCAGATAATAATAAAACATCAATGGCTCCCATATTTAGATATTTTCTAATCTCCTCTTCACCATAAATTGCATATCCAGTATCTTTCGCTATATGCATCATAAATTTTTGTACAAGATTTCTTTCTTTTATAAATTGAAAATTTTCCAATAAATCTTCTGATTTTTTGATTAACTCCTTTATTCCCGCTTCATCATTATACCCTACATCTACAATACTGATAATTTTTTCTTTTAATCTATAATCAAATACATTTGATTCTGCAAATTTCTCTTTTGTTGGTCCAGATCCTCCTATAATTATCCCCTCAAGTTTATTGCCTTCTTCTCCTTCTAATAATGGTAAATATATTTTATTCATATGTTCTCCTGCTCTTATGAAAAACTCACTCGTAGCTTGTTCAATTAACCGTTCAAACCTTCTCTGAGATTGCCCACCTTTTCCATGTTTACCCGGAACTGCTGATGATATATTTTGAACTATGTTCAGTGTAGAACCTTGGAGCGTTGCAAAAGTAGCACCAGATCTATCAATAACTATTAGTCCAAATACATTTTTTGGACGAAGCATTTCAATTAATGGGTCTAAATAAAATTCTGAAGAACAATAATACCTGAAAGTAGTAATATTTTCAGGGGGTAATACAATATAACTCTCAAGTTTTTCCGTACCTGCACCGTTTGTCGGAATAGCACCCACAAAAATAGCTATTCCTTCCTCTGGAAGCGTTTTAATCACTTTTAATTTAGCAATAATTGATGTTATTGCATCCATAACATTTTTTCTATTTGATTTAGATTTTATATTTGATGCTTGTCCATATTCATTTTTTAAGTAGTTAGTTACATCACTGAGAGTTTTATTTCCGGGGATATAAAGCGAAATAAGGGCTGTATGGTATCCTTTTTTCTTTTTCAAAATGTCTATTCTTTTTTTCAATAAATATAATTCAAATGATTTCGGATCTTTTTTCTCTGACAATAAAAACGCACCAAAAATTCAAATTTATAAAATAATAATGTAATGACTCATTTAAAAACATCATTTAAAAAATTTTCAAGTAATTCATTAATTGATATCATTAATAGGATCTCCAATCCAGAATTCTTTCCCAGACTCCAAAATTTCCTTTTTCCAAAATGGAGCTTCAGATTTATATCTATTAATTACACGTTCTAGCGTTTCAAAACATTCTTTCCTATGTTCCCCTAAAATGACAACATATACTAGATCTTCACCTTTTAAAAATTTTCCAATTAGATGTACAATTTGAATATCAATGATACCATCTTTCTTTTCTTCATTTGCAATCTTTTTTAAGACTTTTTCAGCCATTTCTTTGTAAGAATCTATTTCTAATTCTTTTACTATTTTATCGGCATTAATACTCCTGACAATTCCTGTAAAAGTAACTATTGCTCCTGCTTTATCTATCTCTGGATTAGACCTGGCATTTTTTATCAAATCTTCTAAACAAATAGTTCCTTTTTTATAGACACCAATCATTAATTTAACATTAATATTATAAAATTTTAAATTTAATGTGAATTTTCATTTAATTAGAAAAAATTAATAAAATATCTTTTAATGGATTACTATAATAATTCAATTAGTGAAGCATATTGTTTGAAGAAAATCTGGTATTGACTTCCTCAACTATGAACAAAATTACTATAGAGCAATTTTTAGAATATTTAAATGAGTATAAATGGGAAAAAATAAAAATTGAGATCTGTGGGATGCCTAGAAAAGATTTAAAAAGTCAACCCATCTTAATTTTAGACAATTTACCCAATCCCCCATATAATATAATCAAAAATCTTAAAACTCCCATTGAATCTATTTCCATTTCGGGGATAATTAATAATTGTAAATTTGAACTAACTGGCCTAATTGAAGATAATTTATTAAGATGGATTGAATTTGGTATTCAATCTCAGAATAAAAAAGATATTGAACCTTTTTTTATGAAAATTACAAAAATTCTTAAAAAGGTAATTGATTAATTAATTAAAACATAAAACTGAGGCAATTATTTGATCATAACCCATGCTGATGCTGATGGTTGGTGTAGTGTCGGAATATTTTTACTTACTGAAAAAAGTAAAAAGTTAGGCGAAACTTTAGAAACTACACGATATTCGACAGTTAGATATATTAATATTTTATTATATCAGATAATAAAAAGAGAAGATCCATGTAATTTGTTTATTTTTGATTTAAATGCAGATGATACCGAAAAATATAAAGATTTATTGATTAAACTTGCAAAAAAAGGATTTCAAATCACTTTAATAGACCATCATATGATCCATGAATCTTTTGATAAAAAACTAATACAGAATAATATTAAGGTAATTAGAGACACTTCAGTGTGTTGTAGCGAACTTGTTTATAGAGAATATAAAAATTATATTGCAATTAAAGACCGCGATAAAGCTGAATTTCTAATGTGTCTTGGCGCTGTTGCAGACCGTAGAATAAGCCCTAATATTTACGAACGCCTGCTAAAATTCAGATGGGAAAAATCTTTTGATCTATACGCAATCAATCTTGCAGGTATAAAAAATGGCTATGACTTTTTAGAGTGTATTCTTTTCGAAAAAGAAAAAAAGATGCATAAAATTTACAACCGAGCTGGAAGAAGACGAATATTCCTAGATAAAATTAAAAAAGAAGTTTTAGAAAATATGGAAATAGTCGATAAAAAAATTAGCATTCTACATATATTTAAAAAATATATTGGTCTCGCTGCAGGAATAATGGTCGATATACCCGATATAGATTATGCTATAGCTATAGGTGATAGACCAAGTCCTACTGCTATTACACGAATCTTTTTATTTCTTAAATCTATTATTGGAATTTTTGTAAAAAGGTCCAGAAAAAAAGATAAATTAATGGTACGAATTAGTATTCGGAGCAATAAACCAATCCATAATATTATTACCAAAATCTCTAAAACATGTGAAGGTTTTGGCGGAGGCCATAAATATGCATGTGGTGCAAGAATTCCTAAAGATAAATTGCCTCTTTTTATTAAGTTATTCATTAAAGAGGTATCTTCCAATTAATCAAATTTTCAATTTCTTTGACAAATAATAAGGTACTGAATCACTTAATATTTCCTTATTTGGAATTTGTAGAATTTCTAACCTATTTTTAAAAATGTTCGATATTTCTTCATAAGTATCTGCCCAAACTTCTAATTCAGCTAAAAAAATAACTTTTTTATCGTATGTTTTTTCTGCTCTCCAATATGTGATCTCTTCCAAGGCAATAATAAATTCATTACAATCTGGTGTTTTTGGAATTTTATATAAATAACCTTTCGATTTTTCTATTGTAAAAGAGTGTTTAAATCCTAAATCTTTTAATATATTTTCTGCATAAATGCGATTTCCAGTGTATAAATTTAATTTTCCACCAGGGTATACTGATTGTTTAAATTGAAATTTTTTATATTTGTGGATTTTTATATGTGAAAAGAGTATTTTACTTTCGTTTTTGCCTATATATTCTCGAATTCGCATACATTTTGTTTTTAGATCCCAATTTATCTCTTTAATAGGTAAAAAAATATAATCAATAAAGCTGTATTTTTCTATTATTTCCCCGTTTAGATTGTATAATTTTTTTTCAAAATGTAAAAAATCTTTTATTTTGATGCGAATTTCTGATTCAAATTGTTTCATATATTATCATAGTATCTTTTTATTTTTTATAAAGTTCTCCCCATAAATCTATAGCAATTTTTAATTCTTTGTGAGTTTTAGCATAGTCATTTAGTTTAATTCCTTGGATAGTGGCTGATACTGCTTGTACCATTGCTCTTGCTCCAGCTTCAGTACCATCTGGGTGTCCGTGGACACCACCTCCAGCTTGAATGACAATATCTTTTCCTAGTAGTTCAATATTTCTTTGGACAATTCCTGGGTGAATCCCACCTGATGCTACTGGAAAAGTCTTTTTAAGATTGTACCAATCACTCCGCAAAAATTTATAAATCTCTTGAATTTCTGGAAGTTCATCTACATCTCCCATTTTACCCGCACCTGTTCCACTGTGTAATTGGTCTCCTCCTACCAGCCTTACTAGCTTTGCAATTACAAGCATAGAAATTCCATAGCTCCTTGCCCTTGTTATTGCTCCGTGCATGGTCCTATGAATATGTATTGGTAATTTAATTGATTCATCTTCTGCTATTATTTTTACAGCACTAAAACCGCAAGTTAGAACGTCAATCATTAAACAATTTGCGCCATTATCCTTTGCAAAATCTGCTAAATCAAGTAACTTATCATAATCAGATGAAATATTTACTGCATATAAAACAGTTTTACCGGATTCTTCTTTAAAAGTATCTAGTTTTTCCATTACACTAGTTAATCTTTGTTCAAAAGGACAGAAATTTTGATTTGTCAATGTTTCATCGTCTTTTATTAAATCAAGTCCGCCTTTAGCTGCTCTATAAGCTATTAATGCTGTTTGTTTTGGATTTAGACCAACTTTTGGTTTAATAATAGTACCAATATGGGGCCTTTTACTATCTTGGGTTCCGCAAATCTTTCTAATTCCTTCTATTCCAAATTTAGGGCCCGGAAAATATCTTACATATTTTTCAGGAAAATTGACATCTACAAGTCTTACCTTTTTTAGTTCAGTTAGTCCAAATAAATTTCCTGCAATTATGCTTAATAAATTAGGTATACTGCCTGTTTCAATGTCAAATAGATCTACTGGGTAAGCTATAGCAATCATCCCAGAATTTGTACCAGAAAACTCGAAAGCTTTACCGGCTAAATCTTCTCTCATAAATTCAATATCATGCTCTAACTTTGCCCATGTCCCTATCGATTCTTCTGCTGCAATAATTTTACCTACTTTTTGTAATGATAGTTTTGATTCAACAATATATTTTGCAATAATATTATCTTTAGGGTCAATATCCTCTGGATTAGAAAAATAAATTGAATCGTCATAACTCATTTATTAATCACTCCAATTTACGTAACTTTTTTATAATATTTGAAATGTGATTCTCATAAATATGAAAAATCAAAGTGGGTGGAAAAACTCCTACATTAGTTATCAAACCATCAATATATTCCCTAGAAATAGTTTCAAAAGCTGGATTTAAAATTGTTAAATTCTTATCATTAGGACGGTCATGCCATATTTCATCAGGACTTCTTTTTTCAATTTCTATAAGATAACCTAATGACGTATTTGGGGCATATTTAATTAATGGGGTTGCAACATAAAATGGGACGTCCATTTCATGAGCTGCAAGTGCCAACAATCTAGAACCTATCTTGTTAACAATAGTACCTTCTGAAGTTATAGAATCACAACCTGTTATAATTAAATCCACTGTTTTATGCTTTAAAATCCATCTCATGGCTGAATCAACAATTAATGTCGTTGGGATTCCATTTTCAAGTAGTTCACTTACTGTAATTTTACCCTGATATTTTGGTCGCGTCTCTGTGCATATAACTTGAAAATCTTTGCCCATTTTTTTTGCTGTACTGAAAATATTTGATACAACTGATGAATGACAGTGCGTCATAATAGTACTACCATCTTCAATTCTTCTTGCACCTATTTCACCAATGACTTCTTTAGCTTCCTTAATCATTTGAATATAATATGAACTTACAATTTGGATTCTATGTTTTACCGAATTAACGACATTTTTTTCATCAAGATTTTCAATATTTAAACCTTGAATGACATGCCTTAGTCCATTTACTAATCCTGGTTCCGTAGGTCTAGCATTGCTCAGTAATGACTGTGCTTTTTCAATTTCTTTTTTTAATGTTTTTAAATTATCAATACTGACAGATTGAATATAATCAGAAAAAGCTTTAATTCCAGTCATAGCAATATTTGTAGCCCCTTGGATTTTGATTTTATGGATATCATCAACAACTCTTTTTAAATCTTCCATTTTTCTTCCCATTTTTTAATATATTTTTATATTTAAGAGAAACTGTTTTTTCCAATTTTTAAAAAGGTATTTTAATTAATAAAAATGAAGGCAATCCAAGATTAATAAATATTATTGAAATAATCATTATAAATGTCAGAAGAATTATTATCGAATAGTCCTTCCAATTCATATTTAATTTATATAGATAAGTCCGTTTCTTAATTATTCCAAAGCCCCTTGATTCAAGGCTTTCTGCAATTAGGATTGCCCTTCTTATTGATAATACAATCATAGGTATAATTATTGGGATAAAGTTCTTAACTCGCTTTATAATATTCCCTTTTTGCAGCTCTAGGCCTCTACTCATTTGTGCGTCCATAATTGTTTGTGTTTCAATCCCAAGAGTTGGAATAAATCTAACAGATAAACTTAATGCAAAAGCAAAAGAATAAGGGACATACATTTGTATTAGTGCTTGTGAAAAATCGTCAGGATGTGTTGTCAAGAAAAATAACGAAAATGACGTTATCAAATTAAATAACCTAAATATCATTGAAATTGCAACAGAAAATGAGATAAATAATGTATCTATTATTATTATTATCAATAATAAAATAAATAAACCTTGCAGAGTTTTTATCCAATGCTTTAATGATTTTGCTACAATGAAAATTGGGATCATTGACACAAAAATGATTAATAAAGGAATAATATCTGTAAATATTAACGACAAAATTGAAATAGTTATAGCAAAATATAATTTTGTACGGGGGTCTAAATTATGAATAAAAGTATTTTTTCTTTTAAATTTGAAAATGTCTAATAGGTTTATAGTATTTTGCGACAATTAACAACTACTTCCTATATATATCTTCTTAATTCATTATAATAATTTAAAATATCTGTCTGATCACCATTGAAATCTTTAAATTTATCGCTTGATTTCAAAATCTTTGTCAAAACAGACAATTGAGGTAAGATTAAATTTGTTCGTTCTAAAATAAATTCATTATTGGTGATTATATTGCTTGGTCCATCAGCTATTATCCGACCATTTCCCATAACAATAATTCTGGGGATATATTCAGAAGCAAATTCAATATCGTGCGTAATTATTATGATCGTTTTACCTTGATCTCTTAAATCATCAATTAAGTTAATCAAATATTTTTTTTGCTGTGAATCTTGACCAATAGTTGGCTCATCAAGAATTAGAATATCTGGGTTCAAGCATAAAACAGAAGCAAGAGCAACTCGCTTTTTTTCACCACCACTTAAATCAAAAGGTATGGTATTTCTATATTGAAACAAATTTAAATTTTTCAAAATTTCTTCAGTTCTTTTATGTATTTCCTCTTTTGTAAAATTAAAATTTTTTAACCCAAATTTCACCTCTTCTTCAACTGATTGAGCAAAAATTTGATGGTCCGAATTTTGAAAAACAAACCCAATTTTTTTAGATAATTGAGCTACAGAATATTTTGATATATCTTCACCATCTATTAATATCTTTCCTGATTGTGGTCTTAATAGTCCATTCATACATTTAGCTAAAGTAGTTTTTCCAGCACCATTTTCCCCCAAAATACCTACAAACTCTTTTGAATTAATGCGCAGATTTATATTTTTTAATGCGATATTTTTATTAGGATAATAAAACGACACGTCATATATTTCTATCAAAATTATTAACCCCCTAATTTTAATAGATAATTTGCAAGGTCTTCAGGAGTTAAAGGTATATTTTCTAAATTATATCCATCTTTTTTTAAAAGTTTATATAATATCACTGATTTTGGAATTCTCAGACCAATTTTTTCAAGGATATCTTCGATTATTATCTCTTCTGTTTTTCCTTTACTAATTATTTTTCCATCGTTCATTACTATAATTTTTGTAGCATATCTCAAGACCATTTCTAATCGGTGCTCAATTAATATAATTGTTTTTTTATATCTTTTATTTAAATCGCTTATTAATGCCAAAATTTTCATGGCTCCAACGGGGTCCAAATTTGACGTGGGTTCATCGAAAATAATTATCTCCGGGTCTAATGTAAGTATTGAGGCAATAGCAACTTTTTGTTGTTGCCCTCCTGAAAGGTCATAGGGTGCTTTATATCGTATATTTTCTATATTCATAATCTTTAACACATCATTTACTCGAGCTTTAATCTCTATTGGATTAATTCCAAAGTTCTCAAGTGCAAAACTAAGTTCTTTTTCGACATTCATTGAGACAAGTTGGTTCTCTGGATTTTGAAAAAGTAGCCCCACATATTTACTAAATTCGTGTACTGGATAATCTCTAGTATCTTTATCCCCTATTATTACATGCCCCTCAAAGATCCCTGAATGAAAATGTGGTATTAATCCATTTAAACATTCAATTAAAGTAGTTTTTCCACACCCTGTTGGACCGCATAATAAAATAAATTCACCTCTATTAATTTTTAAATTGATATCTTTTAAAATCATTTTTGTTGGATTAGATGAATATGCAAAACTTAAATTTTTGATGTTAATAATTTCCATGATAGACTCCTACAATTGAAATTAAAATTTATTTTTTAATTTATCTTTAATTAATTCGACAATTGTCTTTATTATATTTTTATCTGTTATATTCCCATTTATTCCGGCTGCAGATGAATGTCCTCCACCAGTTAAATTGTTACCATTTGATTCTGAAAACATTTTCGCTATTTCATTACTAATATCACTCATTGAAATATTTGTTTTTTCATAAAATTGTTGTGTTGATCTTAAACTTATTCTTAATTCATTATTTTTAATAGATCTTACAATTGCAACGTCTGCTCCCATTACTATCAGACCTCGACATGCACTAGCCTCATAAGAGCTTACTTCTGAAGTGGCTAAAACCCAATTTTCAATTGTATATATTTTCGCTCGATTTCCTGCCTTTAATCTTGCAATTTTTTCAGAATATTCCATAGGATATCTTAATAACTTTGATACTTCTTTATAATCAATACCTAACGATAAAATTTTATTAATTATATAAAATGTATTATTGGTCGCTATAATAAAATGTTTGGTATCATATATAATTCCTAATAATAAAATTTTTCCTTCCAATATACCCAATTCTAAGTTTAAGGATTCAAATACTTCAAAAATTATTTCTGAAGTTGAGCAATAATCTTCCTTTATTATAGAAAATATCGGTAAATAATCTTTATTTTGCATAAATGCGTGATGGTCGATAATAATAAATGGGGTCTTGTTTATTATAAAATCTTTTACATTACCTATTATTTCTATATTACTTACGTCCACTAATATAATTAAATCTGGTTTAATATTTGATATACTATTAATAAAATTATCTTTAAGATTAAAAAATTCGATTATTTTTTTTGTAATTAAGGTGAAATTGTCCGAATATATTTTTATTTTTGATTTAATTCCAAATTTTTTAAGCAGAAAACTTAGTGCTATAGCGCTACTTAAGCCATCTGGGTCCATATTAATGTGACTACTTATTAAAATGGACTTAGGATCTATGCTATTTATGTATTCAAATAAATTATTCATAAAATGGACACCAAAAATAAAATAAGTGCAGGGAATGGGATTTTCGATTTCCAATTTTAGGAAATTTTCGAACCCATGTACGTCTACACGACTGGATATCTTATTATTACTATCTTGAGTCTGGATCTAATCTTTCGACTAGATAGTCCAGCGCCGTTGACCAGCTTGGCTATCCCTGCTTTTTATATACTATAAATGTTCTGATCTTTTAATTTGTTTACTTTCCAAATCTTTATTTACTATCATATTCGAATTTTAATATTCAATCTTGGTCAAGAATGTTGTTAATTCTTGATAATTCATAAATTTTTTGGTTCTTTTTAATATTTACCAAAATTAATTGTAAATTAAAATTTATTAGCTTTTAGTAAATGATCAAAATTTTTAAAATGTCTAAGAAAATTTAAAGTATTTTTTATTCTATGGTATTAAACATGTATTTTTTAATCGTTATATTCTTTTAAATAAAATATTAAGTCTTTAGGCTTATAGACTACCCTTTATTTTGAGCAATAGATTTAACGATAATTATAATAGTTTTATTGATTCTAATTAAAGCCTTTAATATTAACTGAGTTCTAAATTATTATTTATATTCTTTTTTTTTTCAAAAATTTAAATTTGTGATAAAAAAAGATTTCTATTGGAAATGAATTTTTCCTAAAAATTTGTTATGTGTTTATTTTTAAAAAATTCTAAGAAATATTGTAATCATTTTAGAAAATAAGATAATATAGAAATTTTAAATTAAGAATTCTTAAAGTTAATTAATTTTAATAATTTTTCAATCTCTTTTTCAAGATCTATTAGTGTCCCATTATTTGAAATTGTAAAATCTGCCAATTTAAGAAGCGATTCAATCTGTATTTCTGTCTCCTTATTATCATATTCTTTAAATTCATTCCAACTTATTTTTTGTCCAAATCTTTTCCTTGTATTTATTCGTTGAAATCTTTTTTCGTCATCAATTTCAATTCCAATTATTACTCCACCAAGATTTTTTATGGCATCAAATTCCAATTTATATCTAATTCCGTTTACAATTAAATTTCGATTAATTTTATTCTTGATTCTTCTAACAATCGTATCAATAATTATATATTCCCCAAATATCTTTCTCAAATAAAATCCAATTTTTTGATAATTTTCTCTATTTAAATCCAGATTAATTGCTGTTAAAAATTCTGTGATTGGGTCGCTAAATCTGATTTGCTCATGAAAATTAAATTTTTTTATAAGGATTTCTGCAATACTATCTTTTCCGGATCCAATTTTTCCAATTAATCCAATTATCATTTTTAATTTCCTTAGGTTTATTTATTTGGAACTTATTTTATTTAATTAACGATTAAAATTATAAAAATAATTTTATTGGTGGCATTTTAAATTGACAAATGATTATAGAAGAGCGCCATGCGATTTAAATCTAATTAATTGTAAAATTGTTTTAAGAAATAGAATTTTTGAAGGTGGCTTGTCAATAAATAATAGCAAAATCATCAAAATAGGTAAAGTTTCTAATTTAATAAAATCAAATAAAATTATTGATATAAAAAACAAATTTATAATACCTGGTCTGATTGATACTCATGTCCATTGCCGAGATATGGAACTCTCATATAAAGAAGATTATTATACTGCCACGGCTGCTGCTATACATGGAGGAATAACTACAATTCTTGATATGCCAAATACTAAACCTCCGACTATATCTGTCCAAACATTAAAAAATAAGGTTAAAGTTGCAGAAAAAAAAATTTTATGTAATGTTGGTTTTTATTCCGGAATTCCCAAAGATTTTTCTGAACTAGACGAAATGAAAAAAATCGGTATTTTTGGAATAAAATTATTATTAAACAACCCAATTACTAATTATAATTATAATGACATTAATTCTTTTAAAAAATTGATAAATAAATGCTCAGAAAAAGGTATTACTATCTTAATTCATCCAGAATTTAAAAAATATGTTGATGAAAAATCAAAAACGATTAAAAATAATAATGATATTTCATTTTTTTTAAAAATTCATGATAATACTAATGAATACCGCACTATTGATACAATTATAAATAGCTGTAAAGAAATTAATGGTCATATCCATTTTTGCCATTTGAGTATTTCTGATGATATTGATTTATTAACTAAATATAAAAATTCTGGTAATATAATGAAAATAAGTTCCGAAGTAACTCCACATCATTTATTTTTATCTGATAAAGACCTTTATGAAAAAGGTACTTACGCAAAAATGCTACCACCATTGCGGCCTTCTCCAAATCAAGAAAATCTTTTAAAGGCATTAAAATCAGGAATTATTGATGTTATTGGAACGGATCATGCGCCTCATTCTATTAAAGAGAAAAAATTAAATTTTTTAGATGCTCCATCTGGAATTCCGCAATTAGAAACGGTTTTACCCATATTTTTAACAAAAATTAACCAAAATGAATTTGATATTTTTAATTTATGTAGATCCTTTGCCGAAAATCCAGCTAAATTATTTAACATAAAAAATAAAGGTGTAATTTCCGAAGGTTATGATGCAGATTTGGTAATCATTGATTTAAAAAGCGAATATAAAATAAATTCCGATCGATTTTTCTCAAAAGCAAAATTCTCACCATTTGATGGAATGAAATGTATTGGTAAACCTATAATGTCGATAAATAATGGTCAAATTGTCATGAAGGAAGATGAAATTTTAATAAAACCAGGAAATGGTAATGTATTATTAAATAAATAAATAAATAATAACATTTAATTGATACCAATGAAATTTCTTTCTGATGCAATGCACGGTCGAATTACAAGGTTTTTAAGAATTTTAGGGTATGATACATTTTACCCTTTCGATATGGACGACTCAGAAATTTTAAAAATTGCAAAAAAAGAAAATAGAATAATTATTACTAGAGATATTCAGCTGTCCCAACGAGCAAAATCAAAAAATATACCTGTAATATTATTAACTTCGGTTGATTTCATCAAAAATTTTAATAAAATTTACAAGACATTTTCAATTAACTTAGAACTTAATTCAAGCAAATCCAGATGTCCTATTTGCAATAGTGAATTAATTCCAATTAAAAAAGAAGCGGTATTTGGAAAAGTACCCCAAAAAACTTATCAAAGATTTAAAAAATTCTGGATATGTAAAAATAAAGAGTGCGGTAAAATATATTATGAAGGAATTCATTGGGAAAAAATGCGAAAACAATTAGAAAAGGTTAAGAATTTAAAATAATAAAATTTTCTTGTTGATCAGAATGGAAATACCACCATATTTATTAAAGGAAAAATTACTTTATTTTTTAAAAGAAGACATACAATTTGGAGACCTTACATCAAATCTATTAATTTCCGACGATTTAAAAGCAAAAGCGGTAATAATAGCTGAACAAGATGGAATAATTGCTGGGATAAATGAGGCTGTCTCTATTTGCGAATTAGCTCAATTAAAACCTATTCAAATTGTCAAAGATGGAGATAAAGTCTCAAAAGGTTCAAGAATATTAGAAATAGATGGAAAAGCCAAAACTATTTTGACCGTTGAACGAACGATTTTAAATATCTTGATGAGAATGAGTGGAATTGCAACAGAAACAAATAAAATAATTGAAAAGGTTAGAAAAATAAATAAAAAGATACGAATTGCATGCACTCGTAAGACTACTCCCGGATTTCGGTATTTTGAAAAAAGAGCGGTAATGATCGGTGGAGGTGATACTCATAGAATAGCTTTAGATGATATGGTATTAATTAAGGAAAATCACCTTTTTTGTATAGAAAATCTTGAGAATTCTATTAAAAAATTAAAGGATCAGATTAGTTTTTCTAAAAAAATTGAATTGGAAGTTGAAAATAAAAATGCAGCACTAAAAGGCGCCAAATTAGGGGTAGATATATTAATGCTAGACAATTTTTCTCCTGAATTAGCAAACGAAACAATAAATGAATTAAAAAAGCTCCGTAATAATATAAAAATAGAAATATCTGGAAATATTACACCTCAAAACATTGAGTCTTACGCAAAACTAGATATTGATATAATTTCAATGGGATACATAACTCATAGCATAAAATCCTTTAATATGAGCTTAGATTTTATTAAAAAATCAATATAAATATTTATTTTAAAAAATATTAAGCCAGGAATGGGACTTGAACCCATGTAAAACGGCTCTGCAGGCCGTCGCCTCGCCGACTAGACTATCCTGGCATATTTTTTGTCTATAATTCATTTATTTTTGATGTTGAGTTCAATAATTAAATATTGTATTAAAATTTTTCTTCCAATTTTACAAAATCTACATACATATTTATTTAAGAGAATTTTTCTTAATTTAAAAAATTATATATATTGGATTATTATGATTTTAATTAGATATGGCGAAATAGCGCTTAAAAGCCCAAGAATTAGATTAGAATGGGAAAAACAATTAATTAGAAATATTAAGTCCATATTAGAGTTAAATAATATTAGTTATAAAAATATTAAATTCTTACCGACAAGAGGTAGAATTTTTTTAGATATAAAATTAACAAGCAATATCTGTTCATTATTGAAAAAAGTCAGTGGAATTATTTCATTTAGTGAAGTTTTAGAAGCAAGTAACGAAATTAATTCCATTTCTAAAGTAACGCTTAAACTTGCCGATCAAATTTTAGAAAATGGGGATACTTTTGCTTTAAAAGTTAGAAGGACTGGTACCCATAATTATTCCTCAATAGATATTGCTAGAATAGTTGGTAAAAATGTATTAACCACTTTTTCAGATAGAAATATTTCTGTAAATTTGTCTTCTCCAAAAAGGACGATTTATATTGAAATAAGAGATAAGAATTCCTATATTTTTCATAATAAAATATCTGGGATGGGTGGATTACCAATTGGGACTCAAGGTAAAGTTATTGCATTGATTTCTGGAGGTATTGACAGCCCGGTCGCTGCTTGGATGATGATGAAGCGAGGATGTTATATTAGACCAATATATTTTGATAATTATCCATATCTATCCAAAAAAAATATTGATAAAGTTATCAATTTAATAAAAAAATTAAGAACCTTTGATCCCAGGAAAAAATTTTATTTTTATATCATTCCTCATGGCCCAAATTTAGAATTATTTCTAAAAAATGCGCCAAAAAATTATACTTGTTTATTGTGTAAAAGAATGCTTTATAGAATAGCAGAAGTCATCACAAAAAAGGAAAAAGCTAAAGCTATTGTTACAGGGGAAAATCTAGGACAAGTTGCAAGCCAAACGATTGACAATTTATATATTCTTAATGATTCAATAAAAATTCCAGTATTCAGACCATTAATTGGACTCGATAAGGAAGAAATTATTGATATTGCCAAGAAAATAGGTACATTCAAAATCTCAACCGAATTTATCGATTCTTGTACTGCAGTACCAAAATTTCCTATAACAAAAGGAGATATTAATAAAGTAATTAAATTTGAATCGGATATTAATATTGATAATTTAGTGAAAAATGCTATAAATAATATGAAAAAGGTTTATATTTGAATTTTTTATTTATTTATTATGTTCAGGATTAATGATTTTTTTTAATCTAATTAAAAATAAATAATGTTTAAAATTATTAAGAAAATCTAAAAAACGTGAATAATATGGAAAAAAAACCGATTTCAAAAAATGAATTAGAACGTTATGACCGTCAAATAATTATCTCTAATTGGGGTTTAGATGGCCAACTTAGATTAAAAAATAGTACTGTTATAGTTATAGGGGCTGGTGGTTTAGGATCTACTGTATTATTATATTTAGCTGCCGCAGGTATTGGTAATATACGAATTATTGATAATGATATTTTAGAACTAAGTAATTTAAATCGACAAGTCCTCTATAATGAAGATGATATTAATAAACCTAAGGCTCTATTAGCACAAATGAAATTATCCAAATTAAATAAAGATATTAGAATTGTCGGTATTAATGAAACTCTTGATGAAAAAAGTGCTGATAAACTACTAAATGGGGCTGATTTAATAGTAGATTGTTTGGATAACTTTAAAACACGATTTTTAGTAAACCGCTATTGTATTAATAATAAAATTCCTTTCGTTCATGGCGCGATTTATGGATTAGAAGGAAGAGTTATGTTTATTGACCCAAAAAATGAAGAATCTCCGTGCTTAAATTGTTTTTATCCTGAAGATATTCCTCCTATGGGAAAATTTCCCGTTTTAGGATCAGTAGTCGGAATTACTGCATCTATTGAAGCAACCGAGGCTATTAAATACTTGACTAAAATAGGTAAAAATTTAATAGGTGAATTTCTGGTAATTGACGGCCGTTTAATGAAATTTAAATCGATTATAATCAAAAAAAACCCGAAATGTAAAACATGCGGTGTCAATTAAATATTTTATTTAACTTAAATCGCCACAAGAACAAAAATGCTCGTTAATTAAATCATATAACTCAGCAAACCCTATATTTCCATAAATTGAAGTGGAAATTAATCTACTCAAGGGATATAAATCTAATAAATGTTTTAATATCAGCAAAGTTAAATCTACAATAGTTCCTTTTTCATTCTTAAGGTCATTAATTAAGTCTGTTGGGTTATTCAATAATCTTTTAATTTTTGAATGACTAACAAGATCTGATTTATGAAGTATATTTGAAATTTCAATTCCTAATCGAAATGATAAAATATGACTAAATAAATAAGCAATAACTAATTCTGATGATTTTTTTGTGAGATTAGAATCAATTACATTAATTCCTATAACCCTGAATTCTTGAGATAATCTATCTAATAACTTTAATGCTATGTCCTTAAAAATAAATAATTCAAGTTGCCCTGGTGTGTCTATTAGTATATATTCGCTCCTAAAGTCTTTAAACTTTTTTATATATTCGTCCAGATTCTCTATAACTTTTTCATTAGCCTTAATAATCGCTCCATTTGGCCCTAAATTCTCTTCAACCATTATCTGCTCTACAGTAATAAAATCTCTTATATTAAAATCCGGTTTATATGGTAAAACAACGGCTCCTGGATCAAGATTGACGAGTTTTACACTTTCTCTTCTCTTATTTTTAATCCATTTTCCAAAATTTTCGACCAAACTTGATTTACCTGCACCAGCTGATCCTATAAAAAGAACTATAAATGTCATCAATATGAAGCATAATTTTAAATAAATTTATATGTAGTTTCCTTACTAGCGAATAAATCATTTGAGGTACATTATTTGATTTCTGAAGAAATTTTAAATGAATTGAAAGAAAAAATAGGTAATGATAAAATTAAAACCGAAGATTTTCATTTAATGACTTATTCTAGAGATTGGTCTCCCCGTCCTAAAGACGACACGCATTTACCGAATATAGTTGTTAGACCTAATTCTACAAAAGAAGTTTCGGAAATTATAAAAGTCGCAAATAAATATAAAATCCCAGTCACTCCTATTGCTGGGCTAACAGGAATGGGTGGTGGTGCGGTACCAGTTCATGGTGGAATTGCACTTGAGACAAAAGGTCTAAATAAAGTTTTAGAAATTGATAAGAAGAATTTTACAGTAACTACTCAAGCTGGGATAACAGTACTAAAATTAAATGAATATTTAGAAAAAGAAGGTCTATGGTGGCCTCATGACCCTGAATCTAAGCCATCCAGCACAGTAGGTGCAGCTATTTCTTGTGATAATGATTCAACTTTTGGAATAAAATATGGTAGGTCTGTAGATTTTCTTTTAAATGCTGTAATAGTCACTGGGACTGGAGAAATTCTTAGAATAGGTCATCGAAAAGCATTATGCACATCTACTGGTTATAAATTACATTGGCTTTTAATTGGGGCGGAAGGTACTCTAGGGATAATTACTGAAGTTACTCTAAACATCTTTCCAATTCCTGAAACTCGAGCTATCGATGGATATCTTTTTAGGTCAATTCAAGATGCATTAAATGGACTAAATAGACTATTACAGTCTGGTCTAAGCGTTGAAAGCGCCCACATTAATTGTAAATCACGACTTGGATTTTATACGCAAGCTTATAGAGAAAAATTTGGCAAAGAACCTGAAATTCCTGATTGGGCTGAATCTATACTATTTATATCTTTTAATGGTGATAAAGAGGTTGCAGATTTTTCTCAAAATTATGCAAAAAAGATCTTAACAAATGGTCAAATAGTTAAGGAACGCGAAATTATTGATTCTTGGTGGTCCAGTAAACATACCTTAAGTTTAATTCCGTTTGTCCAAAAATGGCCTGATTCTCAGAGGGTCAAAAAGTTTGGTTCAGCAGATCTAGGAATACCTATTGGCAGAATTCAAGAGGCTTATGAATTATATAATCAAATTGCAAAAAAATATGATATTCAAATTTTAGGAATGTGTGTCTATAATGAAAGACCAAATAGAATATCTCCGAGCATCTCATTTGCAGTTTTTGTAGACGATTCCACCAATGAAAATGTTAAAAACTTTTACAATTATGTTAAAGAAATGTCTGAAATGGCAATTAAAAAAGAAGGGACTATGTCTACTTATATTGGAGATGGTGATAGATTAGGTGGGTTCAATAGAATAGAACATGGCAGATCACTTGATTATATGTATGAAATCAAAAAGATATTTGACCCAAATAATATTCTACAACCCGGAAAAAAATTTAAAAGTCAATGGATTAGCTAATAATCTATATATTATTTAATTAGTACATCAAATTTTATCTTTTTAATCACAATTTTTCCAAAATGTTTATTTAATTTATTTTATTTAAAATAGTAAGTATTGTTTCCTATTCAATATAAAAAATTTCTCATTATTCTGAAATTGAATGGTGCAAAAAATTGGATGAATATAGAGAATTATTTATTTGTGAACATTGTAAGAACCCTCTTATCGTTGGTATCATCAATATTGTAAAGGACCAAGCTCAATGTATAGCTAAGTGTAAAAAAGGACATAAAAAAATTATAAAACTCCCTATGAATGATAAATTAAAGTGGATTGATGTGCTAACGGAGCAGATCTATCATTGTAGGTGCGGAGAAGAATTGACCGATTTAAAAATGAGTTCATCAGGTGGTATAACAAATTTAGTATTATATTGCAAAAAACATCATGAACGGACAAGAAAAATCCCGACGATCCTATGGAATGCTATTTCAAGCACAAGATCGAAACTATTAGAAGAATCTTTAGTCATTCAAGAAGATGACTTGCAAGAACCTTCATCTATTGATACGAAAAGTGCCGATTCTAGTGTAAAAGTCGCTCAAATTACTCCTGAACAGACTGTATCTACTATTTCAATACCTGAAAATAATGATACAAATAGTTCTAAACCGTCCTTCTGTCCAACTTGCGGTGAACCGCTCCCGGAAGGTGCAACAAAATTCTGTCCCTCATGTGGTATGGAACTTTAATTTTAGAAAAAATCGAAAGTATTTAATTTGAATCAATATTATTTTTAAATTAAATAATAAATTATTAAGAGTCTGTGAAAAATATGAGTACAACTATTCCACCAGAGACAACTTTAACTAAAATTATGCGTAGCTCAAGAGCAATTAAACAAATTCTTGTAATTGATACTGTCGGATTAGTTATAGCAAAAGTATTAAGGACTAAACCTATTGAAGGTATCGGTGCCCTTGAATCATCAATTTTTCGGAGTACAGAAGATATTGTCGAGTTTTTAAATCTAGGAAAATCACTTTTACATATTTCTGTATTCAATGATTATGCAATATTTGGTTTGGATATCGGAATTGGTAGCCTTGTAATTATTTTAGATTATAAAACACGCTGGGTTCTGGACGCTGACATAATTGATTCTGCTATTCGTGAATTAATTGATTTATGGGTTAATCAACTTGGACTCGAAGGATATGATTTTTCTGGTCTTAATAAATTAAAAAGGATTTTATCCCTTTTATATCAAGGCGATAGAGTCCCACCATTTAAAATAGATGACTCCTCTTTTGATATAATTCATGATTTATTTGAAAATGTCCGAAATCCTTCGGTCTATGCAAATTGTATCACCAATGAATTGGGACTTCCTATTGCTTTTGTTAGTCGTCCTGATTTTCAAGCTGATAGCGAAGAATTAGGTGGTACTTTATTAGCAGTAGATGCTATTGCTAAGGAAAAAGGCGAAAGTAGTGGACTTGGCAGACCAATTTTCACTGTCGTCTTTACAAGTCAAAATAAAGGCTTTTTGACTGCACATGCAGGGTCAATGGAAGGAGTTGAACCACTGGTATATCTTACACTTTTTGACTTAAATAATGGATTTATCCCCATTTTATCTGAAACTAGACAAATGATTAAAAATATCTCGTCTGAATATGGAGATGAATTCTCTCAAAATTTAATTGAAACAATCGATTTAATTTTTAAACAATTATTCCCGGAAGAAAGTTTACCCGAAGAAGTAATTCCCGCTCAAAAATTAGACGAATTAAATAATATGTATATAGAAATGGAAAAAAATATTGATGAGAGCATAAATTATTACATGAGTATGTTAGGCGAATTTATGGAGCTAATATCATCTAGATGCGCTGAAATTCAGAATTCCTTGAGTACATATGACAAGGACCTTAGAAAATGGATACAAGAAAATGCACTTGTTTTTAAGGGAACTCCTTTTGAGCAAAAAATGAATGAACAATTAAATAAATGGCTCAATGCTAAAGAGATAGTAGAAAATAAACTATCTAAAATGAGCTCTAGAGAATAAATTTAATACTATTTTTATTTTTCTTTATAAAATGGCTCCCTTAAATTAATAGCTTCTTTAAACAATTCTTTGATTTTAATATCTGATGCTCCCATTCTTATTGGTGTTATTATATCTATTAAATTATCATCTCTTAATAGACATGGTTTTAACTTTCCATCACTCGTGAGCCTTATTTTAGTACAATTTGCGCAGAACTCAGAATTGTGAAATGGTGAAACAAATTCAATTATACCTCCATCCCTAAGAAAATATTTTCTCCTTTTCTGTAGCCGTCTAATTATTATTTTATTAGCTCTTTTTTTAATATTTTTTTCGAATTCCTTAAGGTCAATGTGTTTGTCGAATTGATCCTTTCCGTTTTCTAATGGGACTAACTCTATACATTGTAAAATACAATTATGGTCTCTTGTAAATTCATACATTGTTTCAAATTCTTCTACATTTATGTCTTTTAACATTACCATATTTATTTTTAATGGAGTAAGTCCAACTTCTATTGCTTTTATAACTCCACTTAAAATTTTTTTATGATTTTCCTCACTCATTTGTGTTATATTTGAAAATTTACAGGGATCAAGAGTGTCTAAACTTATATTAATTCTGTCCAGCCCTGCTTTTTTTAAATCTAATGCCATTTTTTCTAATAATGTCCCATTTGTAACTAACGATATATTTTCAATTTGGGGTATTTCCCTAATTTTTTTTATAATCTCAAATATGTCCTTTCTAATTAAAGGTTCTCCCCCTGTTATCTTAATATATTTAATTCCAAAATATGTTGAAACATTAACAATCCTTGTAATTTCTTGTACTGTCATCTCATTTGAACTATTTTTATTAACTCCTTCCCTATGACAATAAATACAATTTAAATTACACCGATTAGTAATTGATATTCTTAAATTATCAATCGGTCTATTGTATCTATCTGTATAGCATCCTATTTTTCTACTTGTGCTTTCATTCTTGTCTACTACTACCATTATACTCAGTTTAACTCTCAAAAATTTTAAATTATTTTCTTTTTTTCAGTAATTTTCTGTTTTTATTATCTATTTTAAAAGTTTTTAAGGTTTAAGGAAAAAATCTTGATTTTTTATAAAAAAAGATCTACATTATTATTTAATAAAATATTTCTCTATTCATTTGATTTCATTAAACCATCATAAAAAAATTGACTTCTATTTTGATTCGTCAATAAGAATGATTTCTGGCTCATTATCGACTTTTAAATTAAATTTTTTAATTGTTTTATCTATAATTTTTTGAATTTCTTCAGCTTTATTTGATAATTCCGCTTTTTTATAATATTTTTTCGCATTTTTCCATAAATTAATTGCCTCTTCATATTTTTTATTCTTATATGACCGTCCTCCCTCTTCATACTTAATTTTAGCAAGTTTTTTACAAATATCAATTATTTTTTCATTTATCATTTTTCGTCTTTTATCTTTTTCGGGCAAAATCGATTTATCTATACATTTTTCAAATAGTTGTAAAGCGTTTTCTAATTCGTTATTTTTCAAATTATTTATAGCTTCTTCATAAAGTGAATTAAAATCTTCTTGACCTGTACTTTTTCGTAATAGTTTAGCAATTTTTGGGTCTGATTTAATAATATTTTCAAATATTTCTCTTGGAGAAATGTCTGATAAAAACGGTCTCGGTATTTCTTCTTTTACTTTATAGTCTGTAGTTATTTCTTCTTTTGCTTCTATAATTTTTCTAGAGGTCATAAGATCTTGCTGATTCATTTTGGTCGTTTTTACACCTACATTTGAAATTTCAGTTTGTGGTGCAGGAATATTTTTCGAAAAATTCTTAATAGTTTGAGATTTTTCAGGTGATAAAGTAGTGGTCTGGCCAATTTCAGAGGCTTTCTCTGGGACTTGAGGTGTTTCTAACTCAGGTTGTGGTATTTCTGGAGGAATAAGTATAGGCTCACCTTCAATTTCGGGGATTTCCTCCGAGACTTGAGGTGTTTCTAACTCAGGTTGTGGTATTTCTGGAGGAATAGGTATAGGCTTACCTTCAATTTCGGGGATTTCCTCCGGGACTTGAGGTGTTTCTAACTCAGGTTGTGGTATTTCTGGAGGAATAGGAATAGGTTTGCCCCCAATTTCGGGGATTCCCTCCAGGACTTGAGGTATTTCCAATTCAGGCTGCTGCACTTCAGGGATAGCAGTGATAGGTTCGCGCTCAATTTCGGTAGATTCTACTTCAGAAATTTGTGAAGTTTCTAATTCAGGCTGTTGTCCTTCAAGGTTAGCAGTGACAGGTTCGCCCTCAGTTTCGGTAGATTCTATTTCAGAAATTTGTGGAGTTTCTAATTCAGGCTGTTGTCCTTCAAGGTTAGCAGTGATAGGTTCACCCTCAGTTTCGGTAGATTCTACTTCAGAAATTTGTGGAGTTTCTGATTCAAGCTGTTGCTCTTCAGGGTTGGCAGTGATAGGTTCGCCCTCCGTTTCGAGTGCCTCTACTTCAGGCTGCCTCTTTTCTGTAGTAAATGATATAGATTTATCTTTAATTTCTGGAACTTTATCAGAGGGATTCGATACTTTTGTCTTTAAGATATTATCTTTAGATTTTTCTATAGTCATTTCAAAATCTTTTTCTTCTTTATTTTCTTCAATCTTTTCATTTTGTAATTGTTCAATTAATGAATTTAATTTTAACAATATTTCAATTCGTCTATTAAAACTATAAATTTTGAATGCCTCTAAACTTTTTAATACCTCCTCGTTTTTAAAATCACTTTTTCTAAATTTATTAGTTTCTTTTTTTACATCATTTAACAATTCATTAAATTGTTTTAGTAGATTTTTATAATTCTCTTTTAAATCTGGTGATTTTGATACTTTATTTGGAATTCTATTATTTATAAAATCTTCTAAGATATCAAAATCCAATATATTATCTGGGAATAATTTTGAAAATTCAGTAATAAATAAGTCAATAGGATCTTGTAAATTGACCAAATTTCTCACCTTCAAAAATAATCTATTTTAATCTTATGTCACTATAATTTTATTATAATCATTAATAGTTTTTGATCGGAAATTTAATAAAAGTAATTAAATATTTGTATTAATAATTGTAATGTAGATAATTAATAAAGTAGAATAATTTTTATTAATATGGTGGATATTAATGAAGTCAGGTGCAGAAGTAGTAGGTGAATTGATTATTGCAGGTCTTAGAAGTAAAATAAAAGAAGAACGAGAACAAATATTAAATGATTTATATGGAAAGATAGCTCAAATAACTTTTCCAAATTTACACGAAGCTTTGATCCTATATTTTGAAGATGTTGAAGGTTTGGGCAGATGGATACGATACGAAAAACATACGACCCCTATTTTCACATGTAAAGAATGCAATTGGGAAGGTGGCTATAATGAATTACCAAGTGAAGAAATACCTATTGAACTATCTAAAAGTGAAGAACATCCAATACAGAACCCAACAAAATTAGTAGTTTATGAAAAATGTCCAAAATGTGGAAATGAAAAATTAAAGAAGAAATCTTGGAAACATCCAGATGCAAAGATAGTTGTATGGGGTTCTCATTTTGATATTGGCGCTTTAGGTGATGCGGCAATTGGACCTATAGGTCATAGAATAAAAGGATTATTTAGAGCTTTATGGTTTGTATTAACAAGGCGCGTAAGGTTATCTCCAATAACAAAATTGACTCTCGGACTAAAAATAGGGAAATTAATGATGTAAATTTCACATTTTAAAGATTTTTAAGTATTCCGTATTCTTCTTTTTTTATAAGTTTTCTAAGATTTTTTTTCAATAATTGCTTCATTTAAATTTCTTTTTCTTTTTTAGTTCAACCTTTTTTTATGAAATATTTCAAATAAATTATTTAAAATAGGATCAGAGATTCTGGGAAATTTTAACAACAATATAATAATAAGCCAATATAATAGAATAATCTTAATCTAAAGATAATGCAACTGTTTTCTGTGGTGTGGTCTTCTTATTTTGCAGAATAATTAAATATTTAGAAAAGAAAAAATTTTTCAAACGCTATGAATTGAATTATTTTAATAGCCAAATCAATAATTATAACAAAATTTAATAATTGTTTCAAATTTTTTTATAATTTTTTTATAATCTAGGTATTTTTCAGCATATTTTCTAGAATTTTCGGCTAACTTGATTCTATAATCATCGTTTTTTAATAAATAAATAGCTTTATCTATAAAATCTTTATAATTGTTCACTTTAAATTTACAAATATGAATATTATGTGTAAGATCTGAAGCAACATCAATATCTGATGTCAATATTGGTCTTCCTGACGATAGGTATTCCCCAATTTTCGCTTGTCCCATTAAAGCTCCTGGAAGTGGTCTTGCTGGTAATACCAAAATATCGGCTAATTGGTGAAATAAAGGAATTTTTCTAAAATCCTGCCAACCGAGGAATTTAACATCTTTATTTAGTTCTAATCCGCTTTCTTTCACAATAGTTAGCAAATCTTGTCTTAAGACAGGACCCACCAAAAGAAGAATTAAGTTATTTTTATATTCTTTATATTTCTTTTTTAACATTCCAAAAGCTTTTATTAAAAAGTCAACTCCATGACCTGGTAATGCTCCTCCCGTATACATCATAATTTTCTTTTCTATTATATCATTTCCTAGTTCATCTTTCAATTTTTGTAATTTAGATTTATCTTGAATTGGATTATAAAACTCAGTATTAACTCCCCACGGGATATGGATGATTTTTTTATTTGGTACCACCTTTTTTAACCAAGGTAATAACGATTTGTTAGTAGCTGCAATAACATGGGCTTTTCGGATCATATGATATTCCATTTCTTGGAATAATGGGATATATGTTCTAACTAAGAGGTTACTTTTATTTGTTAACTTAAAACGTGATTTCTCTTCTATTAAATATGCAATTGTTATTTTTTTACTATAAATTCCACTCAATGCTGGAATTATTGCTGATGCTAAGCAAACTTTGTCTTTTATTTTCGATAAATTTTTTCTTAATAAATAAAAATTAGAAAAGATTTGTATTTTTGGTATATTTAGAGCGGGAATTTTATAGAGATTTATTCCTTCGAATGACAATTTTTCAAAATTTTTAATAGGTGATACCCAATTTATTGTTATAGGTGTATATTCAACAAGTTTTTGTGCCAAAATAAATAAATGACTATTTAATATTTCATCTAAAGTTTTTACTTCTGGAATTATCATTTAATCATCATTTAATAATAATAGTATTGTGAAATATTATTAACGAATAATTTTTTAAAAATTCATTTATATTTTACCTATTCTTCGAGATAATACATAATTTGTTTTAGGCTATAAAATATCAATTTAATTTTTAAAATTAAATTATTCAATAGTTAAACCTCTTCTATTAAGTTCGGATAAACTTTGGTTTAATAGATCCTTAATATTTTTTTGTGACCTAATCCAAGGAATTACCCTTTTTATACCTTCTTGAAAATTAAATTTAGGACTAAAATTCAATTCTTGTTTTATTTTTGATATATCTGGATAACAATGTCTTACATCACCTTTTCTAAACTGGTTTTTTATAATTGGTTTTATGCCAGGTTTTATTAAATCTATTAAAATTTCTGCTATTTTTAGTATAGAAATTGGTGTTCCTGTCCCGACATTGTAATATTTATAATTTGCAACCTTTTTTTGCATAGCAAGAATTAAAGATTGAACAATATCATCAATATAAATAAAATCTCTTGTTTGATTCCCATCTTCAAAAATAATTGGTGGTTTATTATTTAAAATTCTACTTGAGAAAATTGCACAAACTCCTGTGTATGGATTTGAAAGTGCTTGCCTTGTACCATACACATTAAAAAATCTTAGTGCCACAGCAGGGATATTATATGTTTTTCCAATAAGTAATGTAATCTCTTCTTGATGTCTTTTTGATTGCGCATATATTGAATTACTATATAATGGTTTTTCCTCATTTGTAGGGAGTGGTTTTAGAATTTTTGAGCAACTTGGACATTTTAATTCCCATTCATGTTTTTTCAAATGTTCGACCGACCTAATTTTCGGGAAAAAAATTTTATCTTCATTTTCGCAATAATATGCCCCCTCTCCGTAAATAGACATAGATGAAGCGACAATTATCTTTTTAACACAATTTTCATTATTTATAATAATGTCCATTAAGTTTGAAGTACCATGAGTATTTACATCAATGTAATGCTCAATTTGATACATAGATTGTCCGACTCCAACTGCTGCAGCCAAATTATAAATTATATCTATATCTTGGATCGCTTTTTTTACGTCTTCAGAGTTTCTGATATCGCCTATAATTAGTTCTGCATTATTATTCAAATAATCTGGTATCTTCCGGTCATTACCATGTACTTGAGCATCTAAATTATCAAGTATTCTTACATAATAACCTTTTTCCAATAATTTATCAACTAAATGTGATCCAATAAAACCACAACCTCCAATAACTAAAATCCTATCTATATTTTTCATTTTTCCGTCCTTCAATACATCAATATAACAATATAAAATTCATATTTTTAGGGAAAAATAATTTTAATTTGATTCTTAGTTCAATTATATCATTATAGATTTAAATATAACATTAAAAATTTTTTTTATAATACTAAAAAATTATTAAAAAGATTCTCGAAATAACAGATAATTTACTACGTTTTTTTTAATTGCAGATATCACTCATTTATTAATTCCAATTAAAAAAGAAATAAAATATTTTTTAAAAACAATGATTATCGGTTATCTTCTTTTTTAATTTTAGCTTTTTTGCCCACTTTACATACTTGCATACAGATTGAACAATATGGAAAATCTCCCATTCTTTCGATCCATTCTTGATACTCTTTTATTTGAGGATATTTCTGCTCATATTTTGGGACCATAATCAAAGCTGTTGGCCTAGCTTCGACCCAATCTTTTGGCGGAGCTTCTACTTTTGTTAATCGAACCCATCCTTGAATTCCCCAGAAACATTTGTTTAAATTGAAATTGTAAGGTGGATAATTATCCCGGCTAATAGCCCCACTTGGACATCTTTCAACACATTCATAGCATTTTAAACAGACTCTATCTATAAGGTCAGGTTCTCCGGTTTTAAGTGGAGCGTTAGTAACAACAGTTGCTAATGCAACTCTCGGGCCCCATTCTTTTGTCAGAAATAAATTTGAATGTCCAATTTCACCCAGTCCTGCTAGCTGAGCAATAAATCTATGTGATATTGCACCAACAAACCTTTTTTCATCTCTTGGTAATTCCGGTGCTATTGGAGTTGCATTATAACCTTTTTTCTCTAAAAATTTTGCGATATGTAATGCTATTCTTGATAGTTCTTGATATAAAGCATTTTGCGTATGAACATATACTCCTCCATGAATTAAATCATCAGTATGATCACAATCTATTGTCCCATCTGGATATGCCATTACCAAACTAATAGCAACTTTTGCACCTCTAACAATATTTTGTGGATCTCCGTGTCCATGAGGTGGTTCTTCTGCTCGTTCAGCATCGGCAATTCCTATTTTATCGATACCTAAATCTAAGCCTAATTTTATTACTTCATCTGTCAATTTCTCATCGTATTCTTCTGACATTTGATCACCATAATAAACAAATAATCATCAATAAAATTTGAATAATTTAAATAAATCGAATGTTTTAAATTTATAAAAATATTACCTTGAATATCTTATTTAATTGTTCATGTTTTAATTTAAATTGGTCGAATTATTATATAAAAAATCAATTCTCTATTATTTTTAAATTTCTATGGTTTAAACCAAGAAAATATATAATATGAAACTGTTTTATCAGAATTAATTGTAGCAATTACGAATTTTTTTCTTACAGTTGTAGCTAATCTCCCAGCTCTAACCATTTCAATAGCTGAAATTACTTCGTTAGAAGGCAAGACATGGACAATAAATGGTGCATGGTCTATACCCGGGCCATGTTCATAAACTGCAAAATCAGCTCCAAATTTAAGTCCTGGTCTGACAACATATTTATCTCTTAGATTTGAATATATGATATATTTCTCTTCAAACCGGTCGTGTATTTTTTTTGCTATCTCTTTAAATGATTTTTTATCTATAATTGATTTTGATATTGAATCTCTAAGGATTATTTTATCTTTTTCAAGTAAGTACAGCGTTTCAAATAACGATAATTCTAATGGTCTATCAAAGTCGGTCGATTTGGGTTTTCTAATTCCTAATGGTTTTCCATAGAATCCATTTTTATATAATTCTGATCCATCTTTAGAATTCCAAATGATTACTCTATTTTGAAGGAGTTCAGCTTCTATAATATAAAAATTATCATTTTTTTCTATATTTTCTTCCATTTACTCTTCTTTCCCAAACTTTTTTATTATCTAGGAATTCCAAATCTACTTACTGCTAATATTCTAATTGCATCAGCAATATCTGCAGCAATATCCGAAATTTCTTCGAGTCTTATAATAAAATCTCTAATTCGTAATGTAGTCCCAAGTTCTAAATTAAGGTCATATATATATTGTATGAAATCACGTTGGATCCCATCTACTATTCGCTCTAACTCTTCTACATCTTTTATCATAGCTATTGATTTTCTCGCATTTTGCAATAATACAAAAATAGATTCTCTAACCAATTTTAAGCTGTTGTCAACATTTTTCATCATAGATTTTATTAGTTTTTTCGACGTATCATCAGGTCTCCAAAAACTAGCTGCTTGGATTCTATAACCTAGTCCAGTTGAGCTATCAGCTAAATGAGAAATAAGCATTGTTAATCTCATAAGATCCCCCCTCACCATCATTCCTTCAGCTTCTGATAACCCATCTAATACTTCATTTTTTATTTCTATACTTTCAGATTCAATCTTTAATAAATTATCTAATTCCGTGTTGATTTCGGCTTGTTTTCCATCGATTAAATAATCTACCATTAATCCCAATTTCTTTAATAATTTATTATAAACTAATCGCATGTAATCATTTAATATGTCTAAAGTCTTGATTTCTAATCGGGTATATTCTTCTGTCATTGACCTACACTTCAACTATTAATGAATATCTTTTTTTTAATATCTTTACAATTTTGACCTAATAGTGAATTAAAAACTTTATCATTAAATAATTATTCTGAAAATTATAAAAAAAGAATTATCAAATTTAAATTGGGAAAAATAAATTCGGGAAAAAAACTAATAATATAAATTTTACTCCAAAATAAATAAATGCAATACCGCAGCAAATTAATATTATCTTATATGTTCTATCATTTATATAATTTTTTCCAAAATGGACTGTCGTAGATATAAATGAATACCAACTAAAATCACTTGAAATATGTCCAATATAAAATATAACTCCACCTAATATTCCATAATAAAACACATTTAATGAATTCATATATGCTACTCCTGCTGTTGCCCACCAAATTATCCAGAATGGGTTTGATATACTTAAATAAATTCCGGCTATTATTGTATTCTTGTGTTTTTTCTCTTTTTTATTATCTATAATGTCTGATAATGAAATTTTATTTAAATCTTTAAATAAAAGATATGAAAGCACAAATAAAACAATACTTCCACAAATTGAAATGGTAATAAATACAACTCTAATGTTTAAAATTAAAGCAAGTCCAAAAAAACTAGATATCACTACCAAGGCTTCGGGTATTGAATGCCCAAATATATATAATGGCCCAGTTTTCCAACCTACTTTTGGCGTATCTATTATCACACCCGTTAATAATGGGCCTGGTGTTATTGCTCCACTTAATCCATATAAAAAACTTAAAAAAAATATTTGTAATAGAATCATATCAATCGTCTAATAAAAATATATGGACTGATTATTTATAATAAAAAATAAAAGGATTAATATCTATTTATTGGTTTCTTTTCCTTCGTTTTTTTTGTTTTTCGTAATTTCATCTACCTGCGCCACTATTTCATTTTCCAGCATTTTGTTTCCTTTCCTTCGTTTTTTTTGTTTTTCGTAATGTCTTTTCATATAAGGAAATACTAGTATATAAAACACAAAAAATCCAATAATTACAACGCCAATAATAATTCCAAGTATTAAATTAAAACTTTGCATATATTGACTTGACTCAAAAAGCTGCAAAAATCCTGCCGGATTATTTTGATATGTCAGAATTAATGTATCTATATCTCCACCAACGACTATACCTAGCCATGCATAGAAAATTACCCTTGTAATAGTGCCAATCCCTGTAGATATAATATAACTTTTCATCTTCATTTGAGTGAACCCTGATGCCAGTGTGAATAGATCATACGGTACCATCGGGATCATTCGCATTCCCATCACTAAAACAAAACCATATTTTGTCACATAATATTCCAATGAATCGACTGTTTTCTGTCCAAGAGAGTTCACAGCAAGAGGCTTTCCTCCACGTTTTGCAATATAATATCCAATAATTGCGGATATCATTGAACCAATATATCCTATTATTGACCCACCAGCAAGCCCCCAGATCAATCCGCCTGCAAATAACACCATTTCACTTGGTATTGGAGCTATAATTGATTGTAACACCATTAACCCGAAAAATACAAATGCTCCCCATATTCCAATTCCTCTTAATGGGACTATTACATATAAAAAAACTATTCTTGGCAGAAATGTGTCATCGATTAAAAACTGATAAGCATAAATTCCGATCATTAGAATTACTATGGCTATGAAAAATATCATAAAAGTCTTAGTCGTCTTGTCATATTTTGAGAAATCAAAAAGATTTTTTATCCATTTTTTAAATCTTGTCCCAAAGCTCTCTTTTTCTTCAATTGTGTTAATTTTTTCTGTTTCTGTGGTCGTAAAATCACCTTATTCAAATTTTATTCCAATTTAATTAAATTCAATTTTAATTTATTTTATTATAATAAAATGAGATTATTTCACTTTTTTTAATTTAAAAAATTATTCTTTAAAAAATTAGATATAATGAAATATTCGCAATAAATAAATTTTAAGTTGTTTTTCAATAAATAAAAAAAGCCATCTTAAAAATCAACCAATATTTTCTAATTTGAAATGATAATAAAGTTATAGTTAGATTTTAAAAAGAAAATGGATAAAAAAATCAGATCATTTCCTCTTTTATTAATTTTTTAAATCCAATGAATAATAATATTGCACTAATACTTGGAATAATTATTAATAAAATGCCTCCAACTTTAATTATCAATTCTTCTGTTTGCTTACCTATTTTGTAGATAAAAATCCCTAAATAAATAATCCCAATGAGCATTAATACCGCCAAAATAAGAAGACTAATAATATAAATTATTTGTAAATATAAGAAGATTAAATTTGGAATTAAAAATAATTTCATTACTGGCATAAATGAAAACAGCGCAAAAAAAATTGGATAAAATATCATAAACCTTTTTGCTCTATTATAAATTTTAACATTTATTGAGTACTTTTCGCAAAAATTTTTAAGTCCAACATAAAATAAAATATACAATAAAATACCTATTATATTCCAAAATATGTTTGTTATTAAACTCATATAATCAAAAGTAGAAACTCCAAAGATATATTGAAATAAAAATATTTCTTGAATTATAAATAAAATAATTCCTATTATTCCTATTAAAAGAAAAAAATTGGTAATCTTAATCAATACTTCATCATTATTTTCCATTTTTATTTCCTCAATTTAATTTTCAATATACTTTTTTAGTAATTGTATTAAATTATAAATATATTTGAATTATGATATTATTATTTGAATTATGATATTATTTTAATTTATTATAGTTTCTATTTCTAAAATAACAATGGTGATATATTTTGGAAAAATTCAGAAGGAAATTTGCATTTATTGGAAAAATTGAATCGTTTACTCATAGTAATAACAAATTTAATTTTAAATCTACTAATGGCCTTGTTAGAATAACGATTTTATCTGAAAGAATTTTTAGATTGCAGGCAACAAATCGAGATGATTTTGTTTCTGATTATTCTTGGGTAGTTATAAAAAATAAAT
>Ga0164318_10000100_pt1 | contig 48952 bp, 48 predicted proteins | sample GuaBasSedimGuay9_FD_113734 | JGI IMG/M metagenome (GOLD analysis project Ga0164318, IMG submission 113734) | Subseafloor sediment microbial communities from Guaymas Basin, Gulf of California, Mexico - Guay9, Core 4571-4, 0-3 cm | ecosystem: Environmental > Aquatic > Marine > Hydrothermal vents... | reverse complement strand
ATGTTCATGTAATATTTTTCACCCCAACTATAAACTTTCCCCCAGACGACGTGGAAGAAATGCTATAAAATTTAGGCAGGGGTATGGCCCCAGAGATTCAATATCAGGAATAATTCTAGAGTCATCGGTATACCACAATCAGGTTACGGGCTAAAGTTACCCTGGCAGACCAATAATTACAGTATATTCAAAGGCTTGGTCTAGAAATGGTTATTTTCCCAAGAGCGGCCGCGGCCCTTGATTTTTTTTCTTGACACAGAGTTTGAGAATTTTGTAACATACATCCCTAGCATGACTAAGGAAAAGCTCAGAATATGAACCTAATCGATTTTTTAAGGGAACATGAAGCCGCCATTGTGCAGAGGTGGTGTGATCTGATTTTCGGAACTTATGCACCGGAAACGGTTCAGTTCCTGAAGAAAGTGAAAAACCGCTTTGATAATCCAGTGGCCTATCAGACTAACGAAGGCGTGAAGGGCTTATATAAGGCCCTGATTTACGATATGGAGACGGAGCAGTTAAGTAACTATTTGGACGAAATCATCCGCATCCGGGCCATTCAGGATTTTTCTCCCGCGCAGGCCGTGGCTTTTATTTTCCTAATTAAAAATGTCGTGCGGGAGCAGTTGCGCGAGCATTTCAAGGGCGAAGTCCGGATTGATCAGTTCTCCCAGGAGCTGTTTGATTTTGACTGTCGTATTGATGGGTTGGCCCTTCTCGGCTTTAACGTCTATATGAACCGCCGGGAGAAATTACATAAAATCAGACTTGAAGAGGTGAAAAACAAGGTAAGTGGTCTATTACGCCGGACCGGGATGTCCATCGACTATCATTAGCCCAAATCTCAAGGCCTAAAAGTTGTGTAGGAAACGAGGTGACCATAAATGACCGATTTTTTTAAGCTTCATTTCTTTATCCCGCTTGGTATAGTGTTAGCCTTAATAATTATCCCGTACGTGGGATATATGGCCAACCAGCAATTAGTGTTGGGGGTGGTGATTCCTTATCTGGCCGTGCTGATTTTCTTGGAGGGTCTGATTTATCGGGTTATCAAATGGGCCCGCTCGCCGGTGCCCTTCCGGATTCCTACCACTTGTGCCCAGAATCGCTCCCTACCGTGGATCAAGAAGAGTATCGGCGAGAAACTGGATAATCCCGAGACCACTCTACAGGTGATCGGCCGGATGGCCTTGGAAGTATTATTTTTCCGAAGCCTGTTTCGCAATCTAACCACCAAATTAAGAAGGCCGGCCGATCATCCCGAGGATGCCAAGCTATATTATTGGTCCTACAAATGGCTGTGGCTGGGGGCGATTGCCTTCCATTATACCTTTCTAATTGTGCTGCTCCGCCACCTGCGGTTTTTTACCGAGACCACCCCCGGCTTTGTCCAAACTATTGAACATGTCGATGGTTGGTTCCAAATTTTTCAACCCACGGTCTATCTGACCGGAATTATCCTGTTGGCGGCTCTCACCTATCTGCTGCTGCGTCGGGTTTATAATCCTAATATGCGGTATATCTCCCTGGCCAGCGACTACTTTCCGTTATTTCTGATCATGGCCATCGGCACTACCGGCATCTTGATGCGCTATTTCTTCAAGGTGGATATTACCGCGGTGAAGCAACTGGCATTGGGTTTGGTAACCTTTAAGCCGACCGTGCCAGCCGGTATCGGGGTGATTTTTTATATCCATTTATTTCTGGTCAGCGTGTTGTTCATGTATTTTCCCTTCAGCAAGTTGCTACACATGGCCGGGGTTTTCCTTAGCCCGACGCGCAACCTGGCTAATAATAACCGTTGGGTGAGACATATCAATCCCTGGAATTATCCAGTAAAGTTCCATCCTTATATCGAGCATGAAAACAAATATCGCCAAGCAATGAAAGAAGTTGGATTGCCGGTGGAAAAGGAGTAACAATGGCCAAGATCCCCACACCAGAAGAACTATCCAATATAAGTTTCCAGCCACCTGCCAAGGGGTGGATGGACACCAAGCCTGAATTTAAAGAGGGTTGTTATTGCAACGCGGCCAGTCCCAAGTGGCTTGAATGGCTTGATTACCCTTATCCCAGGAACTGGTCGGTCCGTGACGAGGATTGGAAGCTACCGGCTAACTGGAAAGAGATACTTCTTGAAGGTTTTGATGAACGGCTGGGTCGCTTCCGGACACTAAAGTTGTTTATGGACATCTGTGTACGCTGTGGTGCCTGCGCCGACAAATGTCAGTTCTTTATTGGTTCCGGGGACCCTAAAAATATGCCGGTGCTCCGGGCCGAACTGATGCGGTCAATCTACCGCCGTTACTTTACTACGGCCGGAAAGGTGTTGGGAAAGTTGGCTGGAGCCCGACCCTTGACTGAAGATGTCATCAAAGAGTGGTATTATTATCTTTATCAATGCAGTGAATGCCGGCGGTGTTCGGTATTCTGTCCGTATGGCATTGACATGGCCGACCTGACGATCTTGGGCCGGGAACTTCTTAGTTCAATCGGTCTCAATATCGAGTGGACCATGGCTTCAGTGGGCAGCTGTTATGAGACCGTCGGACATATCGGCGCCACCCCCCAGGCCTACAAGGATATGATTGATTTCTTCGCCGAGGAAAATGAGCGAGTCACCGGGGTCTATACTAATGTCACCTATAACCGCAAGGGCGCGGAAATCCTTTTCATTGTTCCGTCGGGCGATTATTTTGCCGACCCTGGCACCTTCAATTACATGGGTTATCTCCTGCTCTTTGAATATCTGGGACTGGATTATACCATTAGTACCTATGCCGCGGAGGGCGGCAACTTTGGCTATTTCATGTCCCATGAGATGGGCAAAAGACTAAATGCCAAATTTTACGAAGAGGCCAAGCGTTTAGGGGTCAAGTGGATATTGGGCGGTGAATGTGGACACATGTGGCGGGTGTGCAACCAATACATGAGCACCTGGAATGGGCCGGCGGATTTCCTGGAAGAACCGGTGTCCCCCATCACCGGCACCAAATTTGAGAACGCCAAGAACCACAAAATGGTGCACATTTCCGAGTTTACTGCCGACCTGATCAAACATGGGAAACTGAAGCTAGATCCCAGTCGAAATGCTCATATCAAACTCACCTACCATGATTCCTGCAACCCCAGCCGGGCCATGGGGCTGTTTGAAGAGCCGCGTTATATTATTAGAAATGTTGTCCCGGAAGGCAATTTCATTGAAATGCCGTCCAACACCATCCGGGAAAAAACCTTCTGCTGTGGCAGTGGCAGCGGTTTTAATGGCGATGAATACTTGGAAATGCGCTTTCGGGGGGGATTTCCCCGGGCTAACGCGGTGCGCTATGTGCGGGACAAGTACGGGGTGAACCATCTGGCCTGTATCTGTGCCATTGACCGAGCCGTTTTTCCCCCGTTGTTGGATTACTGGGTTCCCGGGATGGACGTCATCGGCATCAGCGAAATGGTAGGCAACGCCTTGGTATTTCCCAATGAGATCGAGCGTACCACAGATCTGCGCGATCGCCCTTTAGTGGGTTGTGAGGAAGCTGAGGAGGAAGAAGGGGGGGAGATTGAATAATTATGAAAGAGCCAGTTAAATCAGAATTTGGGACCGTGGGTGAGAAACCCAAGGTAGAGAAGAAAATCTACAACAGAAATCTCATATTGGCCGGCATTATCGCCTTCGTGGTCCTGATCACTTTCCCCATCTGGAATTTGCAGGGTAAATCGGTTCCTCCTCCAGACCCTAAACTCGACACCCCGGTCATCCAGAAAATGCCGGAAAAGGATCGGAAGTGTATCGAAGACAAAAATTATATGCGGAACTATCACATGCAGATGTTGGATAACTGGCGGAACCAGGTAGTCCGCAATGGCAATCGGCAATACACCAGCCTCAGTGGAAAAAAATACACGGCCAGCCTTCAAAATACCTGCCTGGAATGTCACTCCAACAAAAGTCAATTCTGTGATCAATGCCACAACTATGTGGGCGTGGCCCCCTATTGTTGGAATTGCCATCTCACTCGAGAGAAGAAGCTGGCGGAGGCAAAGTGATGAGTATTAGTAGAAGAGATTTTCTAAGGATCGCTGGATTCTCTACATTATTTGGGCTGGGAGCCAAATCCGCGTTTGAAATGCTGGCCCCGGGCGAGCTGGAGGCCAAATTAGCCCCCAATCCCAAGGCCTTGACCGCAAAACGCTGGGCTATGGTGGTAGATATGCGCAAGCTGGATGAGCAGACTGCAGAGAAATGTATCGAAGCCTGCCACCGGATTCATAATGTTCCTGATTTTGAAGATCCAATAGATCCGAAGGACAAGGTTGATCCCGCGGAAAAGGTCCGCTGGGAAGTTAAATGGATCTGGAAAGAAAAGTATGAGCATGCCTTCCCCGGACAAGCAGAAGTGGCTATTCCGGAGAAGATCCATAAGTTAAACTTTCTCTTGCTTTGCAACCATTGTGACAATCCGCCCTGCGTCCGGGTCTGTCCTACCAAGGCGACCTGGAAACGGGATGACGGCGTGGTCATGATGGACCAGCATCGCTGTATCGGCTGTCGTTACTGTATGGCGGCCTGTCCCTACGGGGCCCGCAGCTTCAACTGGCGCAATCCTCGACCGTTCATAAAAAGTGAGGATGAAAGCTATCCGACGCGGGAGATCGGCGTAGTAGAGAAATGTACTCTCTGCGCCGAACGATTGGCCAAGGGGCAATTACCGGCCTGCGTCGAGGCTTCTAAGGGTGCCTTGACCGTAGGGGACCTCAACGATGCCAAATCCAAAGTCAGAGAACTGCTCCGGAACAATTTCACTATCCGGCGCAAAACCCAGCTTGGTTCAAACCCCCAGGTCTACTATATAGTGTGAGGTGGCTATGTTTGAAAAGGCTTTAGTTGGAACTAAAAGGTACTTCGGAGTACTAGGATTCCTCCTCCTACTGAGTGGGATAGGATTTTTCATCTACCTCAGACAATTGGATTTTGGCCTGGGAATCACCGGGATGAGCCGGGATGTCTCCTGGGGGTTTTATATCGCCCAATTTACTTACCTGGTCGGGGTCGCGGCCTCGGCGGTGATGGTGGTCTTGCCGCTTTATCTGCATAACTATAAAGCCTTTGGCCGAATCGCCATCTTGGGGGAGTTCCTGGCGGTATCCGCCGTTAGCATGTGTTTGCTGTTTATTATCGTTGACTTGGGCAAACCCAGCCGGCTGTTTAATGTCTTGCTGCACCCCACGCCCAATTCAGTACTCTTCTGGGACATGATCGTGCTCAACGGCTATTTGTTTTTGAACATAGTCTGTGGTTGGACGGTATTGCAAGCGGAGCGCAATGAGGTGCCGCCGCCTAACTGGCTAAAGCCCTTTATCTATATCGCGATTCCCTGGGCTCCGAGCATTCACACGGTGACTGCCTTTCTATACGCGGGTTTGCCGGGCCGGGGTTACTGGTTAACGGCCATTATGGCCCCTCGCTTTCTGTCCTCAGCTTTCGCAGCCGGGCCAGCCTTGCTGGTGTTGTTATGCCTGTTGGTCAGAAAATATACCAAATTCGATCCCGGTCGGGAGCAGATTCAAACCCTGGCTAAAATTGTTACCTATGCTATTTTGATCAATGTATTTTTCTTCTTCTGTGAAGTCTTTACCGTCTTTTACAGCCAGATACCCGACCATATGTTGCACTTTCAATACCTCTTTGCCGGTTTGGAAGGTAAAGGTAAGTTGGTGCCGTTAATGTGGGTGTCGATCGTCGGCATGACTATCACTGCCATTTTGTTAATCATCCCCAGTGTTCGCAAGAATGAAACCACCCTGGCCGTGGCCTGCGCCGCGGTAGTCGTTACCACTTGGATTGACAAAGGCATGGGACTGATTACCGGCGGTTTTGTCCCCAATCCTTTTGAGGGCGTTACTGAGTACTTCCCGACCATGCCTGAAGCCCTGATCACCCTAGGCGTCTGGGCCATTGGCTTCCTGATCCTCACCATGCTTTATAAAATCGCGGTATCGATCAAGGAAGAGATCAGAGCCTAAATTTTTAGACCACTAACCAAACTAGAAAACCAAACCCCGGGTGCTCAACCTGGGGTTTTGGTTTTTCTGACCTGGCGTATCAGGAAATTAGCTCCGGACGGCAATGGCGCGGGCGGCGCACAGACCGCTGACCGAGGCCTGAACCAGACCGCGGCTAATACCGGCGCCATCGCCAATGATAAACAGATTAGGGACGCTGGATTCGAGTTGCGGGGTTAGTTTGAGGCGGTGGGAATAGAATTTGACTTCGACGCCATAGATTAGGGTATGCCGGGAGTTAATACCCGGTGCCAGGCAGTCCATGGCTTTCAACATTTCCAAAATGTCGATCAGATAGCGGTAGGGCAGGACGAAACTTAGATCCCCCGGAGTGGCCTCGGGTAGGGTAGGGGTGGTGGTACAACGGGCCAGACGGGCCGGGGTGGAACGGCGACCGGATTGCAAATCGCCCAGGCGTTGCACCAAAGCCCCATTGCCCAGCAGATTGGCCAACCGAGCAATATAACGGCCATAGCTGATCGGGTCATCAAAGGGTTCAGTAAAGGTCGAACTGACCAGGACGGCAAAATTGGTGTTTTCCGATTTGTGGTAGGTGTAGCTATGGCCATTGACGGTAAGCAGGCCGTCGAGATCTTCCAGCACCACTTCACCGTAGGGATTCATGCAAAAGGTGCGCACCTTATCATCAAAGGTGCGGGAATAATAGATGAGCTTGGCTTCGTAGGCAGCCTCGGTCAAAGGCGCCAGCACTGATGCCGGGGCTTCCACTCGGACGCCGATATCCACCGGGCTGGGGATCGAGGGAATACCTAAACGTAGGGCTTCTTGGCGGATCCACTCAGCACCGGCTCGCCCTGGCGCGGCAATGACAAAACGGGCGGTCAGGTGCTCGCCGGTGGCCAGTTCGACGCCCTGGACCCGTTGCTCAGTTGCCAGAATCTGGCTTACCCGGCAGTTGGTGCGGATGTCAATTTGCCCTTCCAGATGGGCCCGCAGGCGGGTCAGAACCTTGAGGCAGTTCTCCGTGCCGATATGCCGCAGGCGGGTCGGGACCAGAATCATGCCGGCATGGCGGGCTCGAGCTTCTAAGAGCTCCAAGGCTTCGGAATCACCGCCGTACAGCCGCTCAGGGGCACCGAACTGGACGTAGATGGCGTCGGCTTCCTGGATCAGTTTTTGTAAGGTCGGCAAGGGTAGTAGTTCGGCCAGAAAGCCCCCCACTTCCGGAGTCAGCATGAGTTTGCCGTCGCTATAAGCCCCGGCCCCACCCCAGCCACAGAGCAAGTCGCCGGGACCCCGGTGCTGGCGGGCCTGGAGGTCTTTGCCTTGCTCCACGATCAAAATGCGATAACGATTTAACTCGGCCAGGGTTAAGGCGGCAAACAGGCCGGCCGGACCCGCGCCGATGATGATGATGTCATAGTCCTGGGCCATAAGATTTACCAATCAGGATCGCGCTTAGGAGGCCAGGGCCTGCTGATGGTTTGGGTCTTCCTTTAATCGGTGACCGCAGGCCGGGCAAAAAGTGAAGTCATGACTGAGGTGCTGGTGGCAGTGGGGACAGACCTGGTCCTGATAAGCCGCGGGCAGGGATTCGGGTTGAGAGAGCTCGGAGAGGGAAGGAAGGGCAGATTGCAAGTCAGCACTGGCCGCTTTGAATTTACGGACCATCTGGGCCAGACTTTGCGCAATTTCCGGCAATTTTTGGGGGCCGAAGAGAATTAAGGCGAGGAGCAGAATGACCACTAATTCAGGGAATTCTATCCCAAACATGTCGTGCTATCCTTATTTTTCGGGTCCCGGCTCCTCCTTGATCCGCTGTCCACAGTGCGGACAGAAGGCAAAGCCGGTCGGACTTTCCTTTTGACATTGGGGGCAGACCCGGGTTGCCGAGGTGGCCTGGTCACCGGGGCTGGCAGACGCGGTGGCCTGGGTTTCCTTGGGCAAAGGTTCCGGCTCATCTGCGGTGGCCCGCTTAAAGCCGCGGATTGCCTTGCCGATGCTATCTCCCAACTCGGGCAAACGCTTGGGGCCAAACAGCAGCAAAGCAATGACCAGGATGATGATCAGGGTGGTGAGATTATAACCGAACATGGTTGACGATCCTTTTAAATATAGCTTCTAGTTGGCAATATAGCAAAGAAATTGTAAAATAACAATAATGAAAGGATATAGTGTGTCCCCCCGCCATTATCTTAATATACCAAACCTCAGCCAGAAATGCCATGAATACTGCCAGCGATAAGGAAAGCCTAGAAATTTACACTATCGGCCATTCTAACCATTCTTTCGAGGTTTTTTTTAGACTTCTCGATAAATATCATATAGAGATATTAGTGGATGTCCGTTCTAAGCCCTATAGCCGCTATGCCTCGCATTTCAATAAGGAGGCCATACATCAAAAACTAGCTGAGACGGGTATAAAGTACCTTTTCCTAGGGCATCTTGTCGGTGGCCGTCCCGAAGAAGAAGATTTTTACGATATGCACGGTCATGTCGATTATGATTATTTGCAACGGTCATCCCGATTTAAGGAGGGTATCAGTAGGCTACTCAAAGGTATCCAAGTCTGTAAAGTGGCTGTCTTTTGTGGGGAAGAGGACCCAACCAGTTGCCATCGGCGGCTTTTAATCGGTCGGGCATTGGCTCAATATGGGGTTAAAGTGCTTCACATCAGGGGGGATGGCAGCTTACAGAACGAAGCCGAACTGCTCTCCAAAGAAAATCTAAGGCCAGAGAAAAAGCAGAGGAGTCTCTTTGATATAGGGGAAAGTGGGGAGTGGAAATCTACAACGTAATAATCCAGGAGATCAGTAATTTTAGGGAATAAGATTAAAAAAACCGGGAAGTCTTTGCCAACCCCGAAATTATCGCCGCTTATAGACTCCGGCACCATGCCCCTGGCGGCCCGGATGCGACCCCGGAACCTGGAAGAATTCGTGGGTCAGGAGCATCTGATCGGGCCGGGCCGGTTGCTGCGGCGGGCCATTGAGGCCGATCGCTTATTTTCTTCGCTGATTTTCTGGGGTCCGCCAGGATCTGGCAAGACCACCCTGGCTCAGGTGATTGCCAGCCTTAGCCGGAGTCATTTTGAGAGCTTGAGCGCGGTGTTGAGTGGGGTCAAGGATATTCGGCAACTGGTGAGCGAGGCCGAAGCACGACGTCCGCACGGCCAGCGGACCATGGTCTTGATCGACGAAATCCATCGTTTTAACAAGGCCCAGCAGGATGCCTTGTTGCCGCATGTCGAAGCCGGAACCTTGATGCTGATCGGCGCCACCACCGAAAATCCCTATTTTGAAATTATCGGGCCGTTGCTCTCCCGGGCCCGGGTCTTTGTCTTCCATCCCTTAAGCGAGGCCGAGATCCTGGTGTTACTGCGCCGGGCTTTACAGGATCAGGAGCGGGGCCTGGGCACTTATCAGGCTGAGGTGGATGACGAAGCCCTGTCCCACCTGGCCCAGATGGCCGGCGGCGATGCCCGCAATGCTCTGAACGCCCTGGAACTGGCGGTTTTGAGCACACCTCTCGAACCAGATGGCGGCATTCGGGTTGATCTGGGAGTGGCGGCCGAGTCCATTCAGCGGCGCGCGGTTTTATATGATCGGGATGGCGACGCCCATTATGATACCATTTCGGCCTTTATCAAAAGTGTGCGCGGTTCTGATGTGGATGCCGCTCTCTATTGGCTGGCCCGCATGGTCTACGCCGGCGAAGATCCGAAATTTATCGTCCGGCGGTTGTTCATTCTGGCTGCGGAAGACATCGGTCTGGCCGACTCCCAGGCCCTGGTCCAGGTCGCGGCGGCAGCTCAAGCGCTCTCCTGGGTAGGACTGCCGGAGGCCCAGTATCACCTGGCCCAGGCCACCATCTATCTGGCCCTGGCGCCCAAAAGTAATTCCACCCAGGCCTATTTTCGAGCCTTACAAAAGGTGCAGGAGGGGGGCGTGACTCAGGTTCCTTTACATCTGCAAGATTCCCAGCGGGATGGCCGTGCCTTGGGCCATGGCCGGGATTATAAATATCCGCACGACTACCCGGGCCACTATGTCCCTCAGACGTATCTTCCTGCCGGGCTTGAGGGCGAGAGGTTCTACGAACCGGGTCAAGAAGGAGCGGAGCAGGACTTGATCTCCCGCTGGACACGGTTGTACCGCTCAGATCCTGATTCTTGAGGTGATGTTAATTTTTTCACGGACACATCTGGACAGCCAGGATTTTGGTTATTATAATAGAAACGGATAGGTATATTATTAGAAAAAGGAGGATAAGATCAGCTAAATTTTATCTGAACAGCTAGCGCGAGAATAATCGTTGGCAGGGCCATGAGAAAAATTTAACCCTTGGTAAGGGAGGACCCTATGGCCCGGATCCTGTTTGGTGATAGCGACCCACATATCCAAATGCTCTGTCAGGAGGAGTTTTTAGATGAAGGATATGAAGTGACGGTCGCCTGCGATGGTAAGGAATTAATACGCCTGATGGATTCGGTGCATCCGGATCTGGTGGTAATGGAATTGTTGTTGCCTGACATGTCAGGGTTGGAGACCATGAGAATTATTAAAGGCACTGCCCAAGCGCCTCCGGTGATTTTTTATTCAGTTTATAATTTCTCATTGCCGGCCAAAGCCATCGGTGCCGATGGCTTAGTGGTAAAAAGTTCTGACCTGAAGCTTCTCAAGAAGTCTGTCCGTAAGTTTTTGAAATCCAAGAATGTCTCTCAATTGTCAAATGGCAATTCCTGCAACTAAAACCGGGTGACACAATGGCGATCATGGAAATTAGCGTGGTCCCCCTGGGGTTGGGGCAGACCAGTGTGGGCGACTATATTGCGGCGGTAGTGCAGTACTTACGACAACAGCAACTGCCCCATTATTTAACTGATATGGGGACGATTGTGGAGGGCAGTACCGAGCAGTTGCTACAGGTAGCCCAGGTTTTGCACGAAATTCCTTTTAAGCGCGGGGTCAAGCGAGTTCTGACCCATCTAACTATCGATGATCGACGTGACAAAGAAGTTCATCTGGACGATAAAATTCGCGCCGTCAAAGCGCGGTTGACCTGAAAATAAATGGTACAATTTAATAAAGATTATTATCAGATCTTAGGTGTTCCCAGGGACGCTAAAGCAGAGGACATTAAGAAAAAATACCGGCAACTGGCCCTGAAATATCACCCGGATCGCAACCCCGGCGATAAAGAGGCCGAAGAACGCTTTAAGGAAGCCTCCGAAGCCTACGAGGTATTGCGTGACCCGCAGAAGCGGCGGCTCTACGATCAATACGGTCATGAAGGTCTGCGTGACACCGGATTTACCGGATTCCGCGACTTTTCGGATATTTTTGGTGCCTTTGGCGATATCTTTGAAGACCTGTTTGGCTTTGGCGGGCCGGAGCCATCTCGTGCCGGTCCGCAGGCCGGCGTTGATCGGCGCTACGATTTAGATCTTGATTTTGTCGATGCCGCCCTGGGGACTGAAATCAATATCGAAATTACCCGGAACGTCAATTGCCGCGCCTGCCAGGGCACTGGCGTGCGACCCGGTACCCATAAGATCCCCTGCCCGCAATGCGGGGGCCGCGGCCATATTATCCGCAGCCATGGGTTTTTAAGAATCAGCACTACCTGCCCCCGGTGTCAAGGGCGGGGGGAAATCATCGCCGAACCGTGCTCTAAATGTCGAGGAACGGGTCGGGTGCCGGAGAAAAAGAAATTATCCGTCCGGATTCCCCCGGGGGTGGATAACGGCACTCACCTGATCATGTCCGGAGAGGGTGACGAAGGCGTGCACGGCGGTCCGCCGGGCGACTTGTATATCGTCATGCATGTGCGCCCCCACGAACTGTTTGACCGGGAGGGTTACAACCTGCGTCTAAAGCTCCCGATTTCCTTTGTGCAAGCGGCCCTCGGCGACCGGGTGACGGTTCCCACCTTGAATGGCCAGAAAGAGGTGTCCATCCAGCCCGGCACTCAGCCAGGGGAGATCATCCGTCTGAAGGGCGAAGGCATCCCGGTTCTGAAAGGCTATGGTCGGGGGGACTTGCTGATCGAAACCCATGTGGTAATCCCGCGGCACTTGAGCACTCGTCAGAAAGAACTATTGCAGGAATTTGCCGCTGAGGAAGATGTTAAGATGACCGGCAATCCCCATGCCCCATCCTCGGAAGGCTTGCTGAAAAGATTATGGCGGTCGCTCAGGGCCATGGTCTAAGTTACGGGGCCGGTTCCGGCTGGTTGCCCTAAATTCAATTAAATTCGGCTATTATCAAATAATGCATTTTTTTCTGTTAATTTGATGGGGATTAATGATATAATTCACAAGGGCTAGGAATTTAGGGCACTAGCCGGAGATGGGTGATCGACAGGTTGTTAGTAATTGCTGATTAGTTCAACTGGAAAGGAGTTAATTGCGATGACGGCCCTAAAAGATCTCAGTTCGTGGGATATTTTGCGGGACCCCAACCGTATTTTGTTAGAGGAAGATTACAGCTCTAAAATGGAGCTGTTGATTTATTTTCTGACGCTCAGCGTCGAGTTTGGTCTGGCTCTGGTGTTTGCTCTGACTTATCTGCGTCATTAAGCGGCAGTGAGGGGGTAAGAAATTTAGGCCATTTTCTTATCATGCCGATAATTAATGAAAATACAAAATAAGGGGTATGATTTTAACCTTGGTGAACTAATATCCAAGTTGCCATTGGTTCATAATAAGTAGGTCCCGACCCTTGACATTTGCGGGAACAGGGTTAAAATAAAATTGGGAAACCAGGACACTTGTCTATGATGCACAAGGCCCTAGGTGAAGACAAAACCATCCGAGAAAGGTTTCGGTATGGGTGGCGGTAATTTGAAACCTATGGGAGGCCTTGGAAATGAGCAATGAATTATTAGCACCAGGCGGCAGCTTGGCAATGGTAGAAGCGGTGTTTAAAAATGGCGCTGACGCGGTCTATGTCGGGGCGAAGGGGTTTAGTCGGCGCAAATGTGCGTGGGAATTAGAAGACAGTCAAATCAATGCAGCGGTTAAAATCGGTAATGCTTGGCAACGCAAGGTACGTGTAGCCTTGAACGCCGAGGTTCCGGAAGATAAACTAGAGCTGGCCTTAAAAAAAGTCGGGAAATACGCAAGTTATGGCATTGAGGGCGTAATTGTCAAAACCCCGGCCTTAATTAAATTAATTCATCAACATTACCCGGAATTGGTCATTCACGCCAGTGTCGGCTGCAACATCCAGACCAAGGCGGAGATGGCCCGTTATCAGGCGCTGGGGGTTACTCAGATCGTCGCCTCCACCAATGTCAACACCGTGGAGAAGCTACGGCGGTTCAAGGAGGATGCGGATAGCTTGGGCATCAAAACCGAGGTGCTGATCCATGGCAATCGGTGTATCGGTGGGGTCGGAAACTGTATCTTCCATGAACTTATTGCCGATTCTTACATTCGTAAAGTTTATTACGATGAGGATGGCAATGAGATCGTCGAATATGAGGGTTGGCCCGACCGTAGCGGCAGTTGTTTCCGTCTCTGTCTGCTGACTGACGAGCAGCGCCGTAAGGTCTTATCTAAGCGTGGGGTGTCCGAAGCCCGGATCGCCGAAATTAATGACCGGGTCCGCCGCGATCCTAACGTGGCCTTCGCCATCATGGGGGAGGAATTAAAACAGTATATTGATCTGGGTCTGGCTACCCTAAAGGTTCAGGGTCGGGAATATGCGGTCTCCATGATCGGCAAGATGATCTGCTGCTATCGGAAATTGATTGATGGCCATCTGCGCGGCGACGATATCAACGGGCCTATCTATCAACGTATCCAGGATCGGTTAGCAGATCTGGTGGCTGACCGGGATCGGGCCCGCTGGGAAAAAACCCAAGAATTGCACAAAAATATCGTTGGCCTATAAGGAGGTCAGCGCCAGTTGCGGCCCCAAAAAGCCTGTCCTTGCCGCGGACGGGCTTTTTGCATTATAAGGGAGGAGAAGCCCGCCATGGGTAGCCAAAGTGACCAACCCAAAGGTCAGGACAGGTCCCAGGTTAACCGCCAGACCTCGGGGGGCTTATATCGCCCCTTTCAAGGTCTGGGTGCCCTGGTAAAAGCCGAGCAGCTTCCCTTAACCAACAAACCCTGTCCGCCTCGCCTGCGCGGCAACTCCGATGATCACCTGCTCTTCCAGGAAGCTATGCGGCAGGTCCGTCCCCTACCTCGACAAGGGGCCAACATGGTGCCGTCTCGAACCCCAGCCCATCCGGTATTGTCCTGGCCCGATGAGGATTGGGAAGTCCTGACCCAGTTGCATGAACTGATCGCGGGGAAGACGGATTTTGATCTTGCTTTTACCGATGAGTATATGGAAGGGCAGGTGACGTCTTTAGATCCGCGCATCATGGCGGCCCTTCGAGCCGGGGCTTTTCCCATCCAGGATTACCGGGATTTCCACGGCCTGACCGTTGCCGAGGCGCGGCAAGGCCTGGAGAAGTTTCTGGCCCAGTGTCAGGCGCGCGGCTATCGCACCATCTTAATCATTCACGGTCGCGGGCACCGCTCCCCGAACCAGATCCCGGTATTGAAAAAACATCTGCAGTCCTGGTTGACCTCGAAGCGCTTCCGCCGCCAGGTGCTGGCCTTTGCAACGGCGCAACCCTATGACGGCGGCGCCGGGGCGTTATATCTGCTGCTGCGGCGCTATAAGCCTAGCTAACCCCCACAAATTTAAAAATTTCCCACTTACTCAGCCAAACCAGCTTATCAATTCACTCAATCAATGCTATGATAGGGGGAAATTTACCCTGCCTGAGGAGATCAACATGAGCGAACTCAAGGTGATGTATCGCACCGTGATGGAGGACCATTTTCCCGAGCACCTGACCATCAGCTTCGGCGACCAGCAACTGCGGTATCGGAAACGAACCTGGAAACTGCCGGATGACAAGACCGGCGAATTGATCGAAAAAGGCCTGCGCTATGGCGAAAATCCCGGCCAGGAGGCCGCCCTCTTTGAACTGGTCAACGGCAACCTGACGCTGGGCGACTGCCGGTTTATCGAGCCTAATCTGGGGTTGGTGAGTGCCATTGACGAGGCGGCGATGATTCAGGCCGGCAAACATCCGGGCAAGACCAATCTGACCGATATTGATAATGCCTTGAATATCATTAAATTTTTGACTGCCAAGCCCGCGGTGGTGATAGTCAAGCACAATAATCCCTGCGGGGTGGCCTATGGCAACACTTTAGCCGCGGCTTATGATCGGGCCAATATGGCCGACCGCATCGCGGCCTTTGGGGGAGCAGCGGTGTTTAACCGGCCGGTAGATCTGGCTACTGCTGAACTGGTGGCCCAGAACTATCTGGAGGTCCTGGCGGCACCGGAATTCGATCCGGGCGCAATAGAGCTTCTCAAGAAGTCCAAAGACTTAAGGATCATCCGGATTGCCCGCTTTGACCGGCTGACCGACCTGGTGAGCCGCCGTTTTGTCGATTTTAAGAGCCTGATGGACGGCGGCCTGATCGTCCAGCAATCACCCCTGAACGCCATCCTAAGCAAAGCAGATTTTAAGCCCGCCGTAGCTTCCTACCAGGGGCAGGAATACCGCATTAAACGACCGCCGACCGCGGCCGAACTGGAAGATTTACTCTTTGGCTGGCAGGTGGAGCAAGGGGTGACCTCCAATTCGGTGCTCTATGTCAAAGACGGCGTTACCGTGGGCATCGGCACCGGCGAGCAGGATCGGGTCGGAGTGGCCGAAATCGCCATCTTTAAAGCCTATACCAAGTATGCCGATGCCCTGTGTTTCCGGCGTTATGGTCTGCCTTATAAAAACCTGGAATTGGAGGTTCTGGCCGGCAAGCGGCCGAAAGCGCAGCAAGAGGAGATCGATGCCCAGACTCAGGCCGATAAGGGCGGGTTGATCGGCGCGGCGATGATCTCTGATGCCTTCTTTCCTTTCCGCGACGGGGTGGATGTCGCCATCCGCCAGGGCATTCAAGCCATTGCTCATCCAGGTGGCTCCTTAAGAGACTTTGAGTCCATCCAGGCCTGCAATGAGGCCGACCCGCCGGTGACCATGGTCTTCACCGGGCAACGGGCTTTTAAACATTAGAGTTTACGCCAAGACGCCAAGGCGTAAAAACAACTTGGCGACCTTAGCGTCTTGGCGTGAGATGAATAAAAATGGCGGAATATTTTGATAAACAGGTCGCGGCTTATGAGCGTTGGTACACCACGCCGCTGGGACAACTGGCCGATCGGGTAGAAAAAGAAGCTGTCTTTGCCCTGCTCCCGGATCTGACCGGGCACCGGGTGCTCGACGCGGGTTGCGGCACCGGCAATTTTTCCCTGGCCCTGGCCCGCCGCGGGGCCAAGGTGGTAGGATTGGACCGGTCCGCGGCGATGCAACTGACCGCTCGCCAAAAGGCCCTGAACGAAGGCCGGAATTTGCTTTGGGTGCGGAGTAATCTTAGCCAACTGCCCTTTGCCGAATCCAGTTTTGATGGGGTGGTATGTATCCTGGCCCTCGACTTTGTGAACGAGCGGCAGGCCGCGCTCCAGGAGCTGGTCCGGGTGCTCCGCCCCGGCGGGTTTTTGCTGATCGCCATGCTCAACCGTTACAGTCTCTGGACCTTAAAGCGCACTATCCGGGCCTGGTTCATTCCCAGCCTGTGGCGCCAGGTCCACTTCCTGAGCCGCCGGGACTTGGAGCGGCTGCTGCAACGCCAGCCGGAATTGACAAAACCCCGCTGGGAGCGGGCGATATATTTCCCGCCCTTGCAATCCCCGCGCCTGGTGTATTATTATCCTTATCTGGAAAGACTCGGCAAGAAATTATGGACCCCCCTGGCGGCTTTTCTGGCGGTAGCGGCATATAAAAGACTTGATACCAGCAAAGGAGAATCCCAGACATGAAAGTGGGCGTGATTATTTCGAGCGGTGATCCCGAAGTCCTTTATAATGGCATCCGATTCGCCAATTTTTGCCTGGAGCAAGATGATGAGGTCACCTTGTTTCTCAATGCCAAGGCGGTGGAATATTACAAATATGATTCCCCCCAATATAAGCTGGAGGACCTGGTCAAAACCTTTGTGTTGGGTGATGGGGTAATGTTGGCCTGAGGCTCCTGTCTGCGCTCCCGGGGTCTGGGAGCTGATGCTCATGCGGAAACCGTTACCATGCAAGCCCTGTACGATCTGGTGAAGAACAGTGATAAAGTAGTCTGTTTCTAAGGCACCTAAAATTATCCAGAATAAATTCTTGCTTTAAAGAGAATTTTCCTGTATCATTTACTTTTTGAGTAAGGAGGATTCTCTTATGGCCAAGGTTTGCGAAATCTGCGGTAAAAAGCCGCAGGTCGGACACAATGTCAGTCACGCCAATAACAAGACCAAGCGGCGTTGGTACCCCAACCTGCAGCGGGTGCGCGCCCTGCAGAATGGCCAGGTGCGCTATATCCGGGTCTGTACCCGCTGTCTACGGTCCGGATTGGTGACCAAGCCGGCCTGACCGCGCCAGCTTACCTTAGCTAGTAACCCGTGATACCGAGATAATATCATTAACCCGTTTGAGGGCATTGAACACCTGGTTCAGATGATTAGTATCGGTGACCTCGATGGTAAACCAGCACACGCCTTTTTGATCCACCGTAGTTTCAATGTTGGCTTTAATAACATTAGCGTCAGCGGTTTTTAAGGCTGCGGTAATGTCGGCCAGCAGCCCGGTTTTATCGAGCGACACTACCTGGATGCGCACCTGATGACGACCGGACTGATGGCCGTCCCACTCGGCGGCGATATGCCGGAGCGACTCGGTGCGGGACAGATATGGGCAATCGGCCCGGTGAATGGTGATACCTTTGCCTTTGGTGATATAACCCATGATCTCATCGCCGGGGATCGGGTTACAGCACTTGGCCAGGGTGATCAACAGGTCCTCCACCCCTTTGACGGTGATGCCGCCGCGCTCACGGGGCCGCTCCGGTTCGGCAGGAGTAGTAACCAAGCCTTTTTCCGGGTGGGGGAGTTCTGGTTTAGGGATTAATTTGCCAATTATCTGCCCGGCCGAGATCTTGCCATAGCCTACCGCGGCGATCAGGTCGTCGATCCGCACAAAAGACAGTTCTTGAGCCGCCTTTTGTAACTCCTCTCCTGATTTTAACAGCTTGGCCAGGGACAATCCGGCCTTGCGCAGCTCTTTTTCCAGAATTTCCTTGCCCAGCGTGAAGCTTCGTTCCCGTTCGGTGGTCTTTAGCCATTGTTTGATCTTGCTCCGGGCCCGCGGGGTGCGGACCAGATGCAGCCAGTCCCGGCTGGGGACATGGGTCGGGGAGGTAATAATTTCTACGATATCACCGTTTTTAAGTTTGTGTTTCAGAGATACCATGCGGCCATTAACCCGGGCTCCGGTACAGGTGTGGCCGACCTCGGTATGGATGGCGTAGGCAAAATCGACCGGCGTGGCGCCGCGCGGCAGCTCCTTGACATCGCCCCGCGGCGTATAGACAAACACCTGGTCAGGGTAAAGCTCCAGGCGCACGGTTTTTAAAAAATCAGCCGGATTCTGGTAATCCCGTTGCCACTCCACCAGACGCCGCAACCAGGCGAACCGTTGGTCCTCTTCCTCCTGGAATTTGCGATGTTCCTTGTAGCACCAATGGGCGGCGATCCCCTCTTCGGCTACCCGATGCATTTCTTCGGTGCGTATCTGGATTTCCATGCGCTCGCCATAAGGGCCGATTACCGCGGTGTGCAGCGATTGATAGTTATTGGCCTTGGGGTGGCCGATGTAATCTTTAAAACGCCCGGGCACCGGCTTCCACAAGGAATGGATCAGGCCCAGCGCGGCATAGCAGTCTGGAATGGTCTTGAGGATAATTCGAAAGGCCAGCAGATCATAAACCTGGTCAAGGCTGATCTGTTGGATCTGCATCTTGCGGTAAATGCCATAAAAATGCTTGGGACGCCCCGAAACTTCCCCTTGCAAGTTGTGTTCGGCCAGCTTCTGGGTAATGATCCGGGTGATTTCATTTATATAGGCTTGCCGTTCCCCCCGTTTGCGTGCCATCCCTTCCTGGAGCTGCTGATAGATTTCGGGCTCCAGGTAAAAAAAGGCCAGGTCTTCTAATTCCACCCGCAGTCGTCCCATGCCCAGGCGGCTGGCAATCGGCGCAAAGATATCCAGGGTCTCTTGGGCGATGCGCCGCTGGCTGGCCGGATTCATATAGCCCAGGGTGCGCATGTTATGCAAGCGATCGGCCAACTTGACCAGAATGACCCGAATATCATGGGCCATGGCCAGAAGCATCTTGCGGATGTATTCGGCCTGCTGGGCTTCCCGATTGCTGAAGCTGATCTGACTCAGCTTGGTCACGCCGTTGACGATATCCGCGACTTCCTCGCCAAAATACTCATCCAGGTCATCCAGGGAGGTGTCAGTATCCTCCACGGTATCGTGCAGCAGACCACAGGCGACGGTTACCGGCCCCAGACCCATCTGGGCCAGAATATAGGCTACTTCTAAAGGATGCGACAGGTAAGGCTCTCCGGTAAGGCGTAATTGACCCTCGTGGGCCCGGGCCGCGAAGACGTAGGCTTTTTCAACCAGCGCCACCTCGGCCTGCGGGTGGTGTTTCAGCACCTCGCTAACGATGTCATTGATGCGGATGATTCGGGTCATCGCGCTCCTGTGCGATACTGGCTTGCAGGTAGCCAAGCAATTCAGCCAGCGGCACCATTTGTATCTCTTGGCTCTGGCGGTGACGCACCTCGGCCTGATGTTGGGCCAGGGTTCGGGGTCCAACTACCACCCGTAGGGGAATTCCCAAAAGATCACCATCTTTAAATTTTACCCCGGGGCGTTCGTCCCGGTCGTCAAACAACACTTCTATACCTGCTGCGACCATCTCCATATAGAGTTGCTCGGCGGTGGTGACGGTAAATTGATCGTTTATGGCGATAGGAATGAGCAGTACCTGAAAAGGCGCTAAGGACATGGGGAAAATAATGCCCTCGGCGTCATGGTTCTGCTCGATGGCCGCGGCCACGATGCGGCTGACGCCAATGCCGTAGCAGCCCATAAACATATACTGTTCCTGGCCATTGGCATCTAAATAGGTAGCCTTCAAGGCGCGGGCATACTTGTGGCCCAGTTTGAAGACGTGGCCGACTTCGATGCCCTTTAAAAATTCCAATTCGGCCCCACAGCGGGGACACCGGTCTCCTTGGGTTATCTGGCGCAGGTCAGCATAATGACTGACTTTGGCATCCCGTTCCAGATTCACCCCCAGGTAATGATGGTGGTCCTCATTGGCGCCGGCCACCAGGTTGGCCAAGGGTTGCAGGGCATAATCGGCATAAATCGGCAGATTCAACCTCAGCGGACCAGCAAACCCTACTTCCGCGCCGGTTACCTTGCGGATCAAAGCTTCCGAGGCCAGGGTTAAGTCGTTAACCTTTAGGAAATTCTTTAATTTTACTTCATTGACTTCATGATCGCCGCGGATTAAGACCGCGACCACGCCCCGTTCGGTTTCATAGATCAGGGTCTTGATCAGCTGCTTTGGGTTGACCTGTAAAAAGGCCGCAACTTCTTCAATGGTCCGGACGTTGGGGGTATGAACCTTAGTCAGGGGTTGGGGCGGCTCCGCGGCTGCAGCCGTCGGCGATGTCAAGGTTTCCGCCTTTTCCAGGTTGGCGGCATAGGGACATTGGCGGCACGAAACCAGGGTATCCTCCCCGGTATCGGCCAGCACCATGAATTCATGGGAGAAACTGCCGCCGATGGGGCCGGTGTCGGCCTCGACGATTTTGAAGCGCAGACCACAGCGTTGGAAGATGCGGCTGTAGGCCTGATACATGGCGGCATAGGTCTGATCGGCTCCGGCTTCGTCCAGATCAAAGCTGTAACCGTCCTTCATGATAAACTCCCGGCCCCGGATCAGGCCAAAGCGGGGCCGGATCTCGTCCCGAAACTTTGTCTGAATCTGATAGAGATTGAGGGGCAGTTGCCGATAGGAATGGACGTCCCGACGTACCAGATCGGTAATCACCTCCTCGTGGGTAGGACCTAAACAGCAGTCCCGATCATGGCGATCCTGAAACCGGAGCAATTCCTTGCCATAAATTTCCCAACGGCCTGACTCTTTCCATAGTTCCGCGGGTTGCACCGCGGGCAGCAGCACTTCCTGGGCCCCGGTCTGGTTCATTTCTTCCCGCACGATCTTTTCTACCTTGCGAATCACCCGCAAGGCCAGGGGCAGATAATCATAGATGCCTGCCGTCAGTTTGCGGATCATCCCGGCCCGCAGCAGCAACTGATGTGAAATGGTTTCAGCCTCCGCAGGAGTCTCTTTCAAAGTAGGAATCAGCATTTTGGAATAGCGCATCAGTTTCTCCTTAAGCCCCTGACTTTAAGAGTCCATAAACCTTGGTCTAAACTTTTATTTAAATATAACCTATTTTCGGCCTTGGGGGAATCAGGTTTTTGGGCGAGTGGCCAGGGCCAGGACGCGGGTTTGAGAAAGTTCGTAGGACCGCAGCATCAGGGTTTCCAGATTGATGACGTCTTCTTGGTTATAGCGCAAGAGCAGGTTCCGGGCGGTATGATCGCCCCGCTGATAACGCTCCCAGAGTCGGACGGCCATGTAACCATCCATCCCTTCTACGTCCGGCGGGCGCTTTACTCCCAATTGCGGCTCAATCCGTTTCAAACCGCCGCGGTATCCCAGCCGGGCCAAGACGAATCGGAGATCAATGTGGACCGGGGGCCAATTCAGACCGGGGAAATTGGCGCGCAACACCGGCAGGTCGAACTGAGTGCCGTTGAAGCTGATCAGGACCGAATAAGATTGGAGGAAGCCGGGGAAGTGCTGGAGATTTTCGCCCTGAATGAACTGCTGAAAGCCAGAGCCGTCATAGAGGCCGATCACCGTGATGGTCAGCCGCGGCCAGTTAGAGCCGGTGGTTTCGATGTCCAGATAGGCGGCGCGGTGGCGGAAATGTTGGAATAAGCGCCAGTACTCGGCTACCGGCAGACGGGCGGCAAAATAGGGCAGGTCATGGATGCGGGCCAACGACTGGCGCACTTCGCCTTGCAGCCAGCCCAGGCGTCCCGGACTGAGCCCACGCACTCGGGATACCGCCAGAAAATCCTCCCAGGTCTGTAAGCCCAGACGCCAGAAATGGGCCTCGGTGCGCTCGCCGACGCCGGGTAGATGAATGAAGGTTCGCTTCAGCATAGATTGGTGAAAATAAAATTAACTACCGAAATCCAAATAAACAATTGACATTCGCCTTTTGGGTCTAGGATAATTTCTATATGCCCAGCGTTGATACTTTAAAGGCCTTTGAAGATTTAAAAGCCGCTGAACTCACGGACATTCAAGCCAAGGCTATCCTGACCGTGGTTAAAGAGGCCTACGAAACCGGCTTAGAGAAACTAGCCACTAAAAGTGACCTAAAAGACTTAGAGATCAAAATCAGCAACCTGGAGGCCAAGATCGAACAGGTCAAATTTGATCTTCTTAAGTGGTTTATCCCCCTGCTTTTGGGGCAGGCCGCCCTTATCTTAGCCCTTTTGAAGCTTCTGAAAAGCTGAGAAGGGCAATGTCTAATTCGAAAAGCACCTCCAATAAGGAGATAGTTGCTTGCGGATAACTTCTACAACCTTTTGGACTTCTGCTAACCCATAGTCTGATTGAAACTCAGGCGGAATCGGCTGCGGTTCCGAGACCTCCAAGTCCACGCCAGTGACCCCGGCTATCGAAGCCAGCCAACCCAGAGAGACGATCTGAGGATTGGAGCTGTAACCCGAGCCGATAAAATCAACCATCTTGCCACCACAAAGCTCATCGGCTTTGCAGCTAATAATATTGCCCACCATCCGAATGCCCGCCAGGGTAAGACCCATGCGGGTGATGCGATCCGTGTAATGCGGATCGCTGCCATCCACCATGAGGATAATCTGGGGTTGAAATTCTTCTGCCAAAGGAACGAAAATTTTCTGAAGAGCCAATTCATAAACCCGAGCGCCGGATTGGGGCGGCAAAGGGATGTTGATCGAATAACCCTCGCCCTCATCGCGGCCGATTTCATGGATAAAACCTTTGCCCGGATAGAGAGTGCGAGGATCCTGATGCAGAGAGATGAACAATACCTGGCTATCAGTGGCGAAAATTTCATACAGGCCTTCGCCAGCATGAGCATCAGTATCAATCATCAAAATCCTGGTTACCCCAAAGTTGCGTTTTAAGTTTTCTGCACATATGCCAATATCACTGAATACCCCAAAACCTTTTTCGCGGCTTCGGGTAGCATGTTGCACGCCGCCCCCGACCACAAAGGCCTTTTGGTATTCCCCGGAGTATACCAGTTCCCCGGCCAATTTCCCAGCACCGGCCAAAAGCTTGGCGGCCCGGACCAGACCAGGGGACAGCGGCGTGTCGAAGGGGTCGAGACCTCGCAACTGGTCAATACGTTGGATATATTCTTGGGTATGGATCAGTTTAAGGTCATCATCAGTAGCAGAGGGAGGGGCAATAATGTCGAAATCAGGATGGCTACCGAGTTTTTCCTGGAACAGGTCAATGAAATTCTGATAACGATCCTGGGTCAGCACATGTCCCAGATCGTACTCTTTGATTTTTTCACTATATAACACGGCATATTTACTCACGGGTTGCTCCTAAATATGTCTGGTCGCGTTGGCAAGTATATATCTCGAGGGTAACTAATATTCTAGGTTGAATTAATCCCTGGGGGATGATTTTGATTTTACTCTTCTTTTAAGACCGCGGCCAGATTGGCCTGTAGGGCTCGCCAGGCCGGGTAGGCCCCGGCGGTCAGGCCGACGGCCAGGACCAGAGCTAGGGACTGAATGTAAATATCTGGAATCCATTTGAATTGGATGGTCCAGCCAAAGGATTGCTTATTGATCACATAGATCAGCACCAGGGAGAGCAGCGTACCGGCCAACGCTCCTAACAGGTGACTGATCAGGCCCACCAGGCCGCTTTCCACAAGAATCATCCGAAAGACTTGTCCCCGGCTGGCGCCGATGGCCTTGAGCAGGGCCAGCTCGCGCTCGCGCTCCATGATCAACACCAGAAAGGTAGTGATGATCCCGAATATCGCCACCACCACGGCGATGGCCTCCAGGGCATAGGTCAGGGCAAAACTTTGGTCGAAGATCTCCATGATCCCGGCCCGCAGCTCGCGGTGGGACAGGGCCATCAGCCGATAACGGGAGCCATAGTCCTGCAACAGTTGCCGTCGGAGCGGTTCCAGTTGCGCCGGGTCTTTGAGGTAGAGACGGACGGCATTGACCAGGGAGTCCCGCCAATAGCGGTGCATAAACTTAATATCCATCCACACCGTGTGGCCGTCGGTGCGGTAGTCGTAAAAGACGCCGACGATATTAACGGGCTGGGGGCCACTGGGAGTGGGGAGCAGGAAATTATCCCCTTCGTTCAGATGATTGAGTTCGGCGAAGCTCTCGGAGACGATGACGTTGCCCTCGGTCTGGAGCCGGGCAAAGATCTGGAGCGACCGGCCGCTCCGAAACAGCATGCCGCCATGGCGATCCAGCACCGCCATGCTGCCGCCGATGACTAAAATGGGACGCCCCTTATAGGCCGAACGGACGCAGCGGTAGAGATAAACATCGGCCAGCTCCGGCCGATTCTGGACCTCGGCCAGCACCTCGGGGGGGAGATAAGCATCATAGGCGGCGGTGGAGAAGATATTGGGACCCAGAAAGATATCGCCGCTGATGGATTGGGTAATCCAGTGGTCCACGGTCTGGCGGAAGCTCTGGATCATGATCGCGGCGCTGACCAGCATGGCCAGGGCGGCCAGCAAAGCGCCGATAGATACAGCGGTGCGGCTCAGAGAGGACTGTAGATAACGGCATCCCAATTCCCCGGGAGGGCCTAGCATGCCGCGCATCATGGGCTGGAGCAATCTCCCCAGACCCACGGCGCACTGGGGGGTTAGTAAGGCAAAGCCGATCAGGATCAGAAAGGCGGCCAGGAAGCCGAATATTGGTTTGCCAGCCACTGGTCCTTGCGCGGCGCAGAAGCCGGCCAGTATCAGTATAACCAGCCCTAGCCCAAAAACCGGCCAGGCCCGTTTTTTGAGCTTCTCTTCCAGTTCCTCCCGGTGCCAGACTTCCCGGGGCTGGGTGCGCGACGCCTCCCAGGCCGGGAAGAAGGCGGCTACCAGTGAGACGCCCACCGCCAACAGCAAGGTCTGCCCTATTAAGGTCCAAGACAGGCGCAAGCTTTCGGCCTTGACCAGGATAAACAAGGCGGTCAGGTTCTGGGTCACTACCTTCAGGGTGGCCTGGGCAAGCCAGATGCCTAGAACGATGCCCAGGAGTCCCCCGATAACTCCACTTATCGCCCCCTCGCTCAGAAACAGGGCCATGATCTGGGCCCGCGAAGTCCCCAAGGTACGGAGCAGGCCGATTTCCCGCCGCCGCCGCACTACTGACAGGGACACCGCGTTAAAGATCAGAAACATGCCGACAAACAGGGCAATGAGGCTCAAGACCAAGAGATTGAGGCGGTAGGCGGCCACCATCCGGTCCACCTGCTGGCTGCGATTCTGCGGACGTTCGACGATGACCCCGGGAGGCATCTGGGCCTGCAGCCGATGCGCAACCTGATCCACCGGTTCCGCCGTCAGCAGGTCAATATAGTCTAATTTCCCTACCCGATTGAGTAGTTCCTGGGCCTGGCCCAGATCGATCAGGGCGTAGGCCCCGTTTAAGGCATAGACCCCGCTGGCCGGGCGGAATATACCCTGGATCAGTAGTTCCTGGCGTTGTGAACCCAGGATCACAGGCAGGCGGTCACCGACCGTCAGGCCCAAATTGGCGGCCAATCGGTCGGTGATCAGGATGGAGTAGGGTTGAATCAGAAAATCAACCAATCGTTCCGAGTCCTGGTCCTGATGCTGGTTGAATTCGTAATCCCGGAAGGGGCTCTCGGCAAACAGGTCGATTCCCAGCAACATCAGCGGTTCGTTGCCCGCCTGAATCATTTCGGCTACGGTCTCTATAACCGGGGCCGCGGCCTGGACGCCGGGAATCTGTCGGACCTTAACCAATAGTTGTTCATCCAAACTTGCGCCGGCTACCCGCAGTTGCAGATTGGCTTTTCCGGCGACCGCGTCAACGCTGTCTTTAAAGGCTGCCAGGGCGCTGACCTCGGCCAGGGCGATGCTTAGATATACGGCAGCGCCGAGGGCGATCCCCAGGATGGTGAGCAGGGTGCGCCCCCCATGGGTACGGAGATGACGGAACGGTAAGGCAAAGAGGAAGGGCGGCATGGCCATGGTTGACTCAGGACACTAACTGGCCGTCTTGGAGTTGCAAAATACGGTTGCTATAGCGGGCCGCCTCCAGGGCATGGGTGGCCAGGATCACGGTCTTTTGCCACCGGGCCTGGAGGCGGGCAAAGATTTCCATTACCTGCCTGCCCAGGCGCGTGTCCAGGTTGCCAGTCGGTTCATCGGCGATGATCACCATGGGGTCGTTGATCAGAGCGCGGGCGATGGCCGCCCTTTGCATCTCACCTCCGGAAATTTGGTGGGGTTTATGCAGTCGCCGCGCCCCTAAATCAACCTCTTCCAGCCAGTCCGCGGCCTGGGCCAGGGCCTGGCGATAAGGTGACCCCTGGAGAATACGCGGCAGCGCGACATTTTCCTGCACGGTCAGCAGCGGCAAAAGATTAAAACTCTGAAATACCATACCCACCTGATCGCGGCGGAATAGGGTTAGTTCAGCATCACTCAAACCGCTCAGGTTCTGGCCGTTGATGCTTACCTGACCCGTGGTGGGGACTTCCAGACCCCCGATAATATGCAAGAGCGTACTCTTGCCACAGCCACTTTTGCCGGTAATGGCCACAAACTCCCCCGCCGCAATGGCCAGATTGATCCCTTGTAAAGCGTGGATCTCTTCCGGCCCCCGGTGATAAGCCTTACTGACCTCGGATAAGGTAATCATCTTCGGTGGCCAGGATTAATAGCCCGATATTAACCTCACTCATAGTTTTGCGGTTTACCTTTAGGATTTTTCTTTTTTAAGGAACTTCGCCGCGGCCGCGGCGAATTGGTCCCGACACAGTTCAGAGCAGAAATAATAGGTTTCTTCCTCAAAATCATAGGCAAATTTGCCGTCTTCAGCAGTTAGATCAATGCCACAGCCGGGGTCGACGGTACATTTCGGTTTGCTTTCCTGGGCTATGGATATTCCCTCCTTAGTTGGAATAAATTATCTAATATTATAATGATTCTTTGCCATTCTGTCACGGGGGCCAAAAAAATGCCCAGGATCCGGCTGTCGGGGAGTTGGATAGCAGGGACAGCACAGTTCCAGTAAGGGTATTATACTCCCCGACAGCAATATTAACCAATGCTAATTTGAGATTTAAAGCAAGGGGTTTCATCAGGAAATCGGAACTTGGATTAATGATTTGCTCCAAGTAAGCCGATAAATGGACCAGATGTCAGAAAAGTTCCAATCGTCCAGGGTAAGCCCTGGCATTTGGAATATTGAGAAAAGCAGATAGTCATGACCTCGGCAGTTGTCCAACCAAAGTCTAGATTGTCGCGATGATCCTAAGTCCAGCCGAATTAACCCGCTATTCTCGGCAGCTCAAGCTCCCCGGATGGGGGCCCAAAGCGCAAGAACGCCTCAAATTGGCCCGTATTTTCGTGGCTGGGGCCGGGGGGTTGGCCTCGGCCCTGGCGGTCTATCTGCTGGCGGCGGGAGTCGGACGGATCCGGATAGTGGATAGCAAGCGAGTCACCCTTGACACCCTCTACCACCAGTTATTCTATCGGGAGCGGGATCTGGATCGCTGCAAGGCGGCCATTGCCGAGCAGCGCCTGCGGGAGATCAATCCGTTTTCGGAGGTAGAAGCCCTGTCCCGCAAGATCACCGATTACAATGTCCTCCGCCTGACCGAGGGTTTCGACCTGCTGATAGATACCCTCAACAATTTTCCGGAACAGAAAATTCTCAACCGGGCGGCCATCAAACATCGCTTGCCGTTAATCCATGCAGCCGTAGAGGGCCTAAACGGCCGTCTGACCACTTTCTGGCCCGGACATGGCCCTTGCCTGCTCTGTGCCTTTCCCGACCCGCCTCCCGAAAATTCGGCGGCCTTGCTGGGACCCATGTCGGGAATCCTGGGAAGCCTCCAGGCCATGGAGGCTTTGCGCATCATGGGCGGTTTGGGACCGGCGTTGTTGGGACGGATGTTGCTGTTTGATGGGCAGCACTTCCGATTCGCGGAACAGAAGCTTGAGGTCAATCCCGATTGTTCGGCGTGCAAAGGAAGCGCCAGTCTCAAACTATAAATCTCTTCCCTTGATTTTCTCTGTTCTTACGAACGGCCCGGCCGGGGTGCCAACCCCGCAGAGGTTCGATCTTCTGTTATTTAACCATCTCTTCTCCCTTTGATATCATTTAATAATTTAGATTTTCTGATCAGGCCGGGTGGCGAGGGCTACCCCAAGCTTATCAAAAAGTTGACAGCGGCAGAACATTATGGCACCTTAAAGACAGGCAAACACGAGATTATCTCATGAAAGGAGAGCATCATGCCCGAAAGTCCGTTATCCAATGAAACCCAGGCCGCCATGGAAAATTTTCCGCCCGCGGCCCCGACTGTGGCCGAACCCGTATTTGAAGGTCGAGTCGCCAAGGTCAGTGTCACCCTACCTACCACTGATGCTGATGGTGGTCCGCTTACGGGGCTGGCCAGTTGTACCTTATTCTATAAAACCTTTTCTTTTGCGGGCTCCAATCCCGAAGCGGAGCGCAACGCCGGCACACCCCATCAAGAACAAGAAGTTAACCCGGAAATGGCGGGCCAGACCATAACTTTCACGGTAAACGATTTGGAATACGGCGTGCTCTATTACTTTGCGGCAAGTTGCGCGGACTGATGGGGCTGACTTATGGATGGCCCGTTTTCCAATCAGGTCCAGGCTTATGTCCCCAATTGGCCTGGCCCCCAACTAAGGAGCCTGCTCAAGAAATTGCAATCCTTCTTATTCGGCGTTAAAAGCTGGTTCTGGTAGGCCGGTCCCGATGGTGTTGCCCTGATAAAATCAGCTTTAATCCCTGACCCCGACAGCTTTCGCTAACCCATCAACCTTAGAGGGCCTTGGGCTCAAGGCCCCTCCTCACTCTTTTAAAAAACAGCCGAGCTAGTTTATCTGATATTTTATGTCATTAATTTCATTAAATTAAATTGAGTTGTCTTAAAAATCAAATTTTCTCTTCTTAAATTGCGTCTGATCAGAGGGACCCCGGTGATTTATAGGTGCGCTTGATCGATACGGGAGGTATTAGCTTGACGTTAATCCTGGTTTTCTTTACTATAGGGCAAAATCAGGTCGCTGCTCAACACCCCGTTGACTTATCAACCCGATAGATACAACTTCGCTCGACTTTTGGACCTGTTCTTGCCACTCTGATTGAGTTCCAGGAGAAACAGAGATGCCAGTTATAGTTGCCATTATTAACCAAAAAGGGGGCACTGGAAAGACTACTACTACCATCAATCTAGGAGCTGGACTGGCATATCAAGGGTTTCAGACCTTGCTGGTCGATCTTGATCCCCAAGGCCATACCACCCTGGGTATGGGGGTAGAGCCAGATTCCTTTGAGGAGTCTATGGCCGAGGTTATCTCTATACCGCGTAAAAACATTGCAGATGTTATCTTGGCGACCTATATCAATGGGCTGTTTCTGGCTCCGAGCCATATCAAACTGGCCCGCGCCGCCGAACAGGTCTATTCGCGCCTATTTCGGGAGACTATTCTCCAGCAGGCGCTAAGGCCCCTGGATTATGATTTTATTCTGATTGATTGCCCGCCGTCGCTGGGAGTGCTGACCGCCAATTCACTATATACCTCACAATTTGTTATTATTCCTTGCCAGATGTCGCGCTACTCCCTGGATGGGCTGGCAGATTTATTGACCACCATTGAGGAGGTAAAAAACTTAGATGGGGAGGAATTATTTTCGGGTAATTTCTTTCGAATCTTGCTTACCATGTTTGATAAACGTAACCGGGTCACCAACGAATTTATTCTGGAGCAATTAAGACCATATCTGGAAGTTACCTTTGCCACCATAATTATGAGATGCGAGGCCTTAAACCAGGCCCATATTGCTCAGCGGGCTGTCTTCGACTATGACGCCAAAAGTACGGGAGCCCGGGATTATTATCATTTAACTCAAGAATTTCTCTATTTATGTCAAAAAAGAAACTGCTTGCCGGAAAAAAGACCAAACTTGCTAAGCATGCTCTGACCCGGGCATTAACCGATAAATCCCCATCTATTCCTGAGTCTTCTCCGGCATCGGCCCCGGCCAGTCCCACCCTAAGCCAAGTAGTTGAGGCTTTGCGAGCTTTGCATGAGGAACTGGACCAGCCAGTGGCGTCTTCTCAGAGTCCGACAGATGCGCCGCGACCCTGGCCAGGCGTGGAATATTCCTTCTTTCATCTGGTGCAAGATCTGCGCGAGTTGCAGGAATTGTTGTACCCCGGCCACCTGCCTCCAACTCTTTCCAAAGAATGGAAGGACCATCTGGTCCTACCCCGTCCTGAGGTTTTTCAGAAGATAATCCGGCTGACCGTAGCCACCTTACAAGAGCTGAAAAAAATATTGAATTAGCTCAACCCCAAAAGGCGACCTGGGGAGGTCGCCTGAGGGGGGGCCGATTAATCTTGGTTGATCAGATGCTGGTCGGCAGGCCGGCGTTGCGCCAGGATACCATGCCCCCGGCGACCGCTGACACCCGCTTGGCGCCGTGCCGCATCAACAGACTGCCGGCAATGTTGGCGCGGTAACCATTGCCGCAAATGGTAACCACTTTCTGGGCGGCATAAGGACTGAGGTCGGTCTGACTCATCTGGGAGAGCGGCAGGTGTTGCGCCTCGGCGATATGGCCCTGCTGCCATTCGGGTGCAGTGCGCACGTCCAACACCACATCCGGTTTGCCGGCCTTCAACATTTCGGCCAATTCCCGGGGGGTCAGTTGGGGGATAAAACCCGTGGGCTGCGCGGCCATTTCCCAGGCCTTGATGCCGCCGGATAAGAAACCCTCGATATTGTCGTAACCGACTCGATAAAGTTGTTTGACCACCTCTCGCAGGCTTTCCTGGTTATCGACGATCAGCACTAGGGGAGAACCGGGTTCGAGCACCATGCCGGCCCAATTGCCGATCGGTGGCGATAGGCCAATATTGATGCTGCCGGGGATATGAGCCCCCCCGAACGCGGCCTCATCCCGGGTATCGACGATGACATGGCCACTGTCCAGTTTGGCCTTGACCTCCTGCACGTTCAGGGGGCGAAACGGCTTTTGTTGGTCCACCAAGGGCGGCCCGGCCAGATTAGTGGCAATGATATGGGTGAAATTTTTCGGCCGGGCAGGAAATTCCTGCATCACGGCTGCTTTAAATTCCGCCAGCGAGCCTTTCTGGAGGATCGGATTGTTATGACGTTCAAACCCTAAAGTTGAGCTCAGTTTGCTGCTCAAGGCCCGGCCACAGAGGGAACCGTGGCCGTGGGCCGGATAAATTTCCAGGCGGCCCGGGAATCTTCCTAACTTGTCGTATAAGCTGTGATAGAGATTTTCCACCTGTTCTTCCAGCTTTTCGGCCCCGGCCAGGTCCGGCCGGCCAACGTCGCCGACAAATAGCAAGTCGCCGGTGAGCACCAACCAGGGCTCGATGCCCCGGCTGGTGTCGGTTACTAAAACCGAAACGCTATGGGGCGTATGACCGGGGGTATCCAGAATTTGCAGACGGGCGCTGCCCAGCACCAGTTCCTGACCTTCCTGTAAACTCTGATGTTCATATTTAACCGGCGCCTGTCCATGTACATAAATTGGCGCCTCGGTAACGCGTTGGAGTTCCTGGCTGCCGGTAATATGGTCGGCGTGGACATGGGTATCAATGATCTGGGTGATCTTTAAGCCCTCCTGGTGGGCCAGCGTCAGGTAATCGCCGATATCCCGCCGCGGATCCACTACGGCTACCACTCCGGCCTGGGCACAGCCGACCATGTACGAACAACAACCCAAGCCTTCGTTGAAAAATTGCTTGAAAAACATCTGACCTCCATCTCTGAATTTCCGATTGCCAATGATAATCGAACTTGCCTAGTAAATCTTCAAACCGCCGAATCAGGCATTTTAGTTTTTTTTTGAAATAAGGGTAGTTACCTCTATCCCAACCAGCGCCTTTAGGTAAGATGGTTAAATTGTCTATCATAGGAAAAATTATCAAAATAGTATAATTATTAATCTATAATTGTCAATGTTTATAACCAATGGGCATAATCAAGAAGGGCTCCTGGGCCGTGGGCAGATTCATAATCTGGCTTACCTCTTGATTCTCAAAAGCTCCCACGATTCCAGCCCCCAGCCCCAAGGCTTCGGCTTGCAGAAACAGATTCTGGCCCACGTGGCCGACCTCGATATGGGTGTAGAGGACACCCCGTTCGCCATATTTTCTGGTGCACCGAGCATATGCGCCGGTAATAACCATCATGATCGGGGCCTCGGCCATCCAGCTCTGATAAAGCGCGGCCTTGGCCAGCTCCTTGCGGATATCATCTGGGGTTATGAGTTCCAAACCCTGCTGATCCGGGAGATAGTGATAGACACCGGGCGGCAGGTCTGCGACCGAGCGCTCCCCCACCGCGACATAGAGGTCTAAAGGATACAACGCGCCTGCCGAAGGGGCAGACCGGTAACCGCGCTTGGGATCGGTAACGCCGTCCGCGGCCCACAGCAGTTGGGAAAGTTGGGCCAGGGATAAAGCCCGATGGCCAAAGCGGCGGATGGTCCTCCGGGTCTGAAGCGCTTCCTCCACCGACATCCGGCCTTTTAAAGACGGTGCCGGCAAGTTGACCACGGTGCCAGCCGCTGCACCGCCCCAATTTAACAAAATACCGACCATGAGTAAGATTCCTCCATATAACCAATAGATTTTCATGACCTTGGCCCTGGCAACCGGGATTAAGGCGAATATGAGGAAATGTTGCCTTATGATATCCGGGTTTTTCGGTAGAATGAGGTTTATTGGGTGATCCCTGCACCGCAAGCCGACAACCTTTGTTTTAAGATAAACATAAATTACGGCCAGGGAAGGGGTGAACGGATATTTTGTGATTGGCTAATAAATCTGGCTTGACCTGAAAGATACAGAGATGATTGGCAGAACCGCCTATCTAGGCCAGCTCAAACCCCAAGGGAGGTAGAACAGGCGCAATCGTCGGGTGTCGCCCTGGCGCTCCAGGGTCAACAGTCCCGAGAGCAAACGGAAAGTGCTGCCTTCGGACGTTACCTGCCGGGAAGCCAGAAAACTCAACTCCCACAGGGCATAGCTATCGGTCCGTTCCCAGCGGTAGAGGCCCCACAAGGCCCGACCTTGATGCCGCGTCCCTTGGCGCTCGAGGGTCCAAAGATAGAGCCAGGGTCCGTAAAGGCGGTCCCAGCCTTCAGTCTGGATAGGCAACAGGTCGGGAGCATGCGCCCGGAACTGTTCGGGCCGGCCCTCAAAATAAAGCAGCGGCCAGAGGCGGCCTTCTTCCTGCCAACCAGAAGGGGTGACGCGATTGCGGTAAAGACTAAACAGCAGCCAGCGGTGCTGGACCTCGAAACGCTCGGGGGTTTCATCACGTTCACCTAAATATAACGGCCAGAGCAGATGCAGGCGGTCGCGCTGCTGATCTAGATTGCGGTAGTAAAGGGGCCAGAACGAACGCACTGAAAATTGATCCCCCTCTCCCCAGATAATTACCGGCCAGGGTAGATCCCACTGCGTATAATCGCCCTGATCCTGATGATAGTAGCTGAAAAAGGGGTACAAGATGCCTCGTCTGTAACTAACCGGGGTAGTGTCCTCCAGATAAAAGGGCAGCACCGCCTTTAAGGTCCGCGGTCGATCAGTATCCAGATTCAGACGCTGATAATGCCAGCTGGGCCACAAGGCATAGTATTTGTCATAGACTCCGGCTTTGGTGATGCGGCCGTACAGCGGCCAGAAGGTAAAGGCCGATTCGCGCCCCGTAGAATAGGAAAATAGCGGCCACAGGAAATGATAATGATGGCTACCCTCGCCGCGGGAGGTGGAGAACAACGGCCAGAGAACAAAGCTAATCGATTCGCGGCCAAAACGCTCTTTAAGAGTGCCGCCTAACGGAAAGACCCCGCCATAAGGCACACCGTCCGCAGTACGCCCCCAAAAGAAGGGAAAAAACTGAAACTCATTAACCCCCGGGCCTTGCCGAGAACGGCTCAGAGGCAAAAAATTGAACCGCTGGCCCACAGGATCCTGCCGGTAGCGTCCCAACGGGTAGAGGAATTCCAGTTCCTGGACTTCCTTGCCAGTCTGCCAGTAAAACAAGGGTGCCAGCGTGGTAATAGTAGTGTTCGTGGTCTGTTCGCGGGAAAACAACGGCCCCAGCAGCTCCCAGCGGGTGGTCTGCTCCTGCGCATCGTGGCTGTAAAACACCAACGGCGTCAGATTCAGTCGCTGGCCGCCCTGGGGGCCGGGCACACAGGCCCACAGATTGAGGATTACCAAAAACAAGATAAGATGAGCACAGTAGGACATAAATGTTAGATGATTATTTAATTAGCTAAATTTATTAGTATTTTATACTACAGGATATTTATCATTGCCTGGCAGGATCTGCCTCGCCATGAGGAGGTCAAATTTTGGAGCACTAATAGACCCTAGTAAGGATCGATTCGAAAACCAAATTTCTCCCTTCACCCAGAAGCAGAGGGATGCGATTCCCCGCGGGGCCATAAAAAACAGAGGATAAGGTCTCTAGGCCTCCATGATAACCTCAAACGGCAAAAATGTTAAGCATCTTGAGGTTACAAATGGTGGTACAGACGGTATTTTGGTTTTATGAGGATTAAATAGTGTGCAGCCGGGAAGCCGCTTTTCCCTTCCCCGAAATCGCAATAGAGATAGCTCTGGATGGAACCGGAAATCAAGAACAGTAAATCGGAAGAGTTGGACGACTTTACCATAATGCTCCATGCCGGACTCATGGTGTTTGGGGTCCCGGCCTGATTCACCGAGGAATGGGCCGGGGACTATAAGCATATGGCGCATTGGGGATTCACGGTGCATAAGTGGTTGGGGATGGTTACTGCCCTGTTTATCGTAGCCCGCCTCTTTCATGGCTTTTATGGTCCAGACCAAGCCCGTTTTGCCCACTGGGTGCCCTATACCGGGGAACGGCTACAACTTGTTTGCGACGATCTCCGCACTCTTTTAACCATGAAGCTACCCAATCGTTCACCTCATCAAGGAACTCCATGAGCTTGGGGCATCGCTGGTCCCCATATTTCTGGCTATCCATGTGTCGGCCGTCATCCTGCATGCCTTGACGGGCGGCCATCGTTGGCGGAGAATATTTAGTTTCTCGTCTGATTCCTGAAAAATTCACCCTGTAGCGGTATATGCGCTTGCCACCTCAAAGGTGATAGCTTGACCTTTGGACCTCGAAAAGGTACTATAGTCAAGCAATTTAACAGCGATATCCGGGGGAGGGTTTTCTTTGGTAATCAGCCACCAAATTATCGTCGGCGATTGTCGTCAGATGCGTCTGGTACCAGACAAGTCAGTGCATCTGATCATTACCTCGCCGCCCTACTGGCAGTTAAAAGATTATGGCCCCGGCGGTCAGATCGGCTATCATGAGAGCTACGAAAGTTATATCAACCATCTTAATCTAGTCTGGCAGGAATGTTACCGGGTCCTACATCCGGGCTGTCGGCTGTGCATCAACATCGGTGATCAATTTGCCCGCGCCGCCTATTATGGCCGTTATAAAATCATGCCGATCCGCACCGAGATCATCAAATTCTGTGAAACCATCGGCTTTGATTATCTGGGGGCGATCATCTGGCAAAAGGTCACCACCTGCCATACCAGCGGCGGCGCCACCATCATGGGTTCTTTTCCTTATCCCCGCAACGGCCTGTTAAAACTGGATTATGAGTTCATCCTGATTTTTAAGAAATTGGGAGTAGCGCCCTCGGTTTCGAAGGAGATTAAGGAGCAGTCCCGCCTGAGCACCGAGGAATGGAATACCTATTTCCACGGCCACTGGAATTTCCCCGGCGAAAAGCAACGCCGACATCTGGCCATGTTCCCGGAGGAATTGCCCCGGCGGCTGATCAAGATGTTCAGCTTTGTCGGCGAGACGGTTCTAGACCCCTTTTTAGGGAGTGGCACCACCTCCCTGGCTGCCAAAAATCTGGACCGCCAGTCCATCGGCTATGAGATCAACGAGGAATTTTTGCCGCTCATCAAAGAAAAACTGGGACTGCAGCAAGCCTCATTGTTGAGTACCAGTGATTATCAGATTATCTATCAGGAACAATCAGATATTGACTATCAGGCCCGGATTGCCCGCCTGCCCTATATCTTTCGGGATCCCATCCGCTTTGACAAAAAATCCGATCCCAAGCGGCAGACCTTTGGGTCGCAAATTGATTTGCAAACCCCACGCCTCCGGGATCATTACCGGGTCAAAGAGGTGTTGTCGCCGACCCTGGTCCTGCTTAATGACGGCCAGACGGTGCGGTTATTAGGGGTGAAGGAGGATCCTGAGCAACACGAACAGGCCATGGAGTTTCTAAGCAACCTGGTCAACGGCACCAAGGTATATTTACGCTTCGATGACCACCTAAAATCTGATCATGAAAAAAACTCCTGGGCCTATCTATATTTGGCCAATAAGACCTTCGTTAATGCCAAGTTAATTAAGCAGGGTTTGGTAAAAGTCGATGTTGAGCTGGAACATAAATATCGCTCCAGGTTTCTAAAATACAGAATTGCTCGAGGTGGCTGATCTACTGCATCAGAAACGGGCGGCTTATACGGCTCGGTGACAAGAATCATTAGACCGCTTGATAGCTAAATTATCGACCTTGGAAGAGGTGGAAGCCTCAGCCTGGTCGGCTCTGACGCCCGGGGCCGGGTTGATCTGTTTACTGACCTGGATATTTTGGTAATCATGCGAACCGAGCTACCCTTTCCAGAGCGACTCCGCCAGCTTTACGGGCTTTTGGCCCTACCGCTGGATCTGGACCTGTTCTGTTACACCCCGGAGGAATTTGCGGCTTTACGGGAGAGACCGTTTCTCAAGAATCTGTTGCAGAAAGAAGTGGTGCTTTATGAGAAAACTTGCCCGGCAGGCTATTCGTTTGGCTGAAGAAATGACAACCCTGGTCCGAGACCAGCTCACGGCATCTTGATGAGTCGCAATAAGTCTTTGGTGAGGCATTTTTAAGCATGGCACCGGCTGCTTCTAAACCTCCAGATCCCCAAATTCGGCAGCGCGCCGCCCAGTTGCGGGAGCAGATTCATTATCACAATTACCGCTATTATGTGCTGGATGCGCCGGAGATTTCTGATGCCGAATTTGACCGATTAATGGAGGAACTGCAGCGCCTGGAAGAGCAGTACCCGGAACTGGTCACCCCGGACTCGCCGACCCAACGAGTCGGGGCCCCGCCGTTAGAAAAGTTTGAGACCGTTACCCATCGCATCCCGATGTTGTCTTTGGAAAATGCCTTTAGCGAGGGCGAGACACGGGAGTTTCAGCAACGTCTGCAACGTTTTTTGCGTACTGAAGAGCAATTCGATTACGTGGTGGAACCTAAAATGGATGGGGTGGCGGTCGAGTTGGTCTATGAAAACGGCCAACTGCAGGTCGGATCGACCCGCGGCGATGGCTGGCGGGGGGAAAATGTCACCCAGAATCTCAAGACCATCCGTACCATTCCTCTGGTATTGCTCAAAAGTGGCGAACCTATACCGGCCCGCCTGGAGGTGCGGGGCGAAGTTTATATTGAAAGAGCGGATTTCAAAAAATTGAATGAGCAGCGGTTGGCCCAGGGGGAGCAGCCCTTTGCCAATCCCCGTAATGCCGCGGCCGGGTCCTTGCGGCAACTCGACTCCAGCATTACCGCGCAACGGCCGCTGAATATCTTTTGTTACGGGGTGGGAGAGGTAAGCGGCCATGAGTTTGCCAGCCACTGGGAGATCTTGCAGCAGCTGGCGGCCTGGGGCCTGCGGACCAACCCCTACATTGAGCAGGTGACGGGCATCGACGCGGCTATCGCCTATCATCATCGGCTGGAGCAACAACGGCCCGCCCTGCCTTACGAGATTGACGGCGTGGTAATCAAGGTCAACTCCATAGCGCTGCAGGAACGCCTGGGCATTAAGGCCCGTAGCCCTCGCTGGGCCTTGGCTTACAAGTTCGCCGCCACCCAGGCTACCACCCGGGTGCGGGAAATCCGGGTCAATGTCGGCCGCACCGGCGCGGTGACTCCGACCGCGCTCATGGACCCGGTCGAAGTGGGCGGGGTGACGGTCAGCCGGGCCACCTTGCATAATGAAGATGAGGTGCGGCGCAAAGATGTGCGGGCCGGAGACTGGGTCCTGATTCAGCGGGCCGGAGACGTGATTCCGGAAGTGGTCATGGTTATCAAAGAACGTCGGCCGGAGCATACCGTGCCTTTTGAGATGCCGACCCATTGTCCGGTATGCGGCACGAAACTGGTGCGGCCCGCCGGGGAGGCGGTCACCCGCTGCCCCAACCCGGACTGCGTGGCGGTGCTCAAACGGTCGATTCGCCATTTTGCCAGCAAGGGGGCTATGGACATCGACGGCCTGGGGGAAAAGATCGTTGATCAACTGGTGGATAATGGACTAATACAAAACCTAAGTGATATGTACAGCTTAACCGAAGCCGACCTGATCCCCCTGGAGAGATTTGCCGAAAAATCCGCCCAAAACATCATAGCCGCCATTCAAGGCCGCAAACGGGTGTCGTTGGCGCGGTTTATCTATGCCTTGGGCATCCGCTATGTGGGAGAAGCTACGGCCCAGCTTTTGGCCCAACATTTCCAATCCCTGGAAGCCCTAAAGCAGGCCAGTGAGGCCGAGCTTCTTCAGGTGGAAGGGGTTGGCCCCCAGGTGGCTGCCAGTATCCGGGATTATTTTCGGAATCCCCGTAATCTACGATTACTGGATGAACTTCAGGCCGCCGGGCTGGAAATCGAAACCCCGGAACGGCCTGCCAAGCTGCCCCTGGCCGGTAAGACCTTCGTCTTTACCGGAGGCCTGGAAAAATATTCCCGGGACGAAGCCAAGGCCCTGGTCGTGGCCCGTGGCGGCAAGGTCAGTTCCGCGGTATCGGCTAAAACCGATTATGTCGTGGTTGGGTCCGAACCGGGCAGTAAGTATGCCAAGGCTCAGGCCCTGGGGGTGACGATCCTGGATGAAGCGGCCTTTGAAGCTTTATTGAGGAGGAGCGTATGAGCACAGAGGAGTTGGTCCGGGCGCGGGTGTTAATCCAAGGAATGGTTCAAGGGGTCTTTTTCCGGGCCAGTACCCGGGATGAAGCCCGTCGCTACGGCGTTAACGGCTGGGTGCGTAATCTGCGCGGGGGCGGGGTCGAGGCCCTGTTGGAAGGCCCCCAAAAGGCGGTGGAGCAGGTCATTGCCTGGTGTCATCAGGGCCCGCCGCACGCCGTGGTCCAGGAGGTAAAGATCCAGTGGGAGCCTTATGTGGGAGACCAGGCGGGGTTCCAAATCGTCTATCGCTAATCCTTTAACTGAAACGGTATCATCTGCTAAGCCGGGGTCATAACGGAGGACAGCTAAACATGGCTATTTCTGAAACCAAAATCATTACTCCCTCCTGGCGGGCCTTCCTAGTCTATTATGTTGCTATCGGCCTCTGTGTTTTGGGGCCTTACCTAAATCCGGAATTCAGTGGGCAACTCGGATTAACTCCTAGACGGGGGTTGATCATCGGGATAATCTTGCTTCTGGGCGTGGTTTATCTGAAATGGAGCCAGGAATACCGGATTTCCCCTCAGGGCGTCAAAAAGATCAGACGCTTTCCCGGGCAACAGGAAACACTGGCCTGGGATGAGATCGACCAGATAGAGATGCGACGCGGACTGACCCAAACCCTGCTCCAGGTGGGTAATATTATCGTTAAACCGCGACCGGCTGATAAGCAGCCGATCATGTTTTACGGCATTGATCAACCCAAGGCGATTAAAGAGTTAATGGACCGGGCGCAATTATGAATCTGCCAGTGGACTGGGTCGAAAATGACGCCGGGGAAACTTATGCCCCCGCCCTCCGGGTGTCGATCCCCTGGGAAGACCCGGAATTACCGGTATTAGTGGCGTTATTCCGCACCATCCGGATGATCTTAAGCCGTCCGGGGGAGTTTTTTCAACACCTGGAGCCGCAAGCAGGCTTAGGTGCGCCCCTGGGCTTTGCGCTGATTTTAGGGACCATCGGGCTGCTGACCTCCGGTTATTGGCAATTAATCCAACTGCTAGTAATCGGCAAGATGGGGTCGTGGTTGTCCCTGGCAGTCTTTAAGTCATTTAATATCGGGCCAAAAATCGTGGTCGGCGTGGCTCTGCTGGTGCCGCTTTTGGTAGTCATTACCCAGTTTGTCAGAAGCCTGTTTCTCCAGTTGGCCCTGTTGCTGGTGGGGGGACGAGACCCTAGCTTTGGCGCCGCCTTTCGGGTCATAGCTTATAGCCATGCTCCTTTAGTAGCTACTTTTATTCCGTTCTTGGGCGGTATGGTAGCCAGCCTGTGGTGTCTGATTCTGGAATTTAAGGCTCTGGTTCGGGTTTTTGGGTTGTCCAGCCTGTGGGCCGTGGTGGCCCTTTTACTGGCCTCGGGCTTCTATCTGATGATTTGCGGAATTCTAACCCTGATTGTGGTAGGAGCTTTAGTGGGTTGAGGAAAGGTTGGCTCTGTCCCTGCCGAGCTGCCGCACCAGTCAGGTTTCAGGCGCTAGTAAAGCCCGGTGGGTCCGAAACCGGCCACTTTTTATGAGTAAATTTTATCAATAAACCCACGCTGACTAATTTTGCCACCACTTTATATTTTTCACCGCCGGCTCGGCCGTGAGCGGCGCGAAACGTGTTAATCTTGCAGGTGTCTTTTGACCGCGGCTTTCAGATCCTCGAGATCGGAAGATTTGACCAGATATTCCTCGGAGGCCCAGGTCCCAAAGTCCTGTTTATATTCACTGTAGGCCGAGCTCAGGAGCACGGGTAAGTTAGGATTCTTTTCCTTGATTTGCCGGAGTACTTCAATACCGCTCATTTCTGGCATCTTGATGTCCAGAATAACCAGGTCCAGGGGATTTTTTTCGACAATGTCCAGTGCTTCCCGGCCATCGGCGGCAGTCAGGACTTCGTATCCTTCGTCTTTCAGTTCCTCACTGTATAGCAGACGGATGCTCATTTCGTCATCTGCGACCAGAATTTTTTTCATCCTTAACCTCCTCTAAAATAGCGTCCGAAGCCATTGATGCCAGATCTCGTTAGGTTTGGGCTTCCTGGTCTTCAGTTGATTTAATCAGACAATATTTGGCAATCGGCAGAGTAACAATAAAGGTAACCCCCTTACCCAATTCATTAATGATTTCGATCTGCCCGTAGTGGCGGGAAACGATGCGTTCGGCAATGGAAAGCCCGAGGCCGGTGCCAAACTCCTTGGTGGTAAAAAAGGGGTTAAAAATATTATGCAACAATTCTAGTGGGATACCGCCACCAGTATCCGAAACCGCGGCCGCGGCGTAGAGACCATCCGACTTTTCCATCGGATAAGTGCGGATGGTCAGGGTCCCCCCTTTGTCCATGGCCTGGCGGGCATTTTGAAACAGGTTGTAAAAAACCTGTTTAATCTGACGATCATCACAGTGAACATTGGGCAGCAGCGCGAAATCTTTGGCGACCTTGATATTGCTGGCCACCAGATCCCGTTTGATCAGAGTCAGCGCATCTTCAATTATCTGATTGAGATCGTGTTCTTCGTAGTAACCCAGGTTGACCCCGGAGAAGTCCAAGACTTCGCGTAGCAGTTTTTCCAAGCGTTCGACTTCTTGGGTAATGACCTCTACATCATGACGGAGTGGAGAATTCTTGCCGACCTTTTTACTTATCCGCCGCGCAAAGCCGCCGATCGAGGTCAGGGGGTTGCGGATTTCATGGGCCATGCCCTGAGCCAGACCACTTAAGGCAGCCAAACGGTCGGACTCCAACATCCGCTCCCGGATAAGCGACAATTCGCGGTTATTGGCTTCGATAGTACTGTAGAGCCGGGAGTTTTCAATGGCCAGGACAGCCTGGTTGGCAAACATGTTTAGGATCTGGACATCTTCATCCCGAATGGCCCGTTTGGACTGCTGATTATCAACTACTATAACGCCGGTCACCTGATCTTTGACGATCAGTGGCACGGAGACGAATTCCTGGAGATCATAAGCCCGCCGTAATTCCTGATTAACCCGCGCATCTTGCTCTGCCTGAGCAATATGAAAGGTTTTTTTCTGCAGCACGGTACGGGCTAAGATACCCTTATCTTCCTGTAAGGTTATTTGTAATTGCGAAAGCAGCTTCTCTATTTCGCTCTCGGTCCGGACTTCGACGGGTACCATCAAGGCCTCGCGCAAAGGCAAGGTGGGCGGACTGGGTTTGCGGAACACCCCTTTAACTGCCTTTAAGACATGACGGTCTTCGTTGACCAGCAAGACCACGGCCCGATCATATGCCAAGCCACTCTCTAAAGTGAGGGCATTAAGAATTATATCAAGAATTTTCTCCATCCGGACGGTGGTCATCAAGGCCCAGGAAATTTCCTGCAGTACCGTCAGGACACGGACCATCCGTTCATTTTTCTCCGCCAGGGTTTCCAACTCTCGAAAAGTCAGGGCGTTTTCGATGCTGCTAGAAATCATCCCGGCCATAGTGAAGAGCAGCTGGCGATTCTCGGCATCAAATTCCTGGAATTCCAGGGTTTCGGACATCTTATCAAAGACGCAGAGCATCCCCTTTAAATGTCCCTTGAAATTTAAGGGTACGCCTAAATAAGAATGAAGGTGGCCCTGGTGATCAGGCAGAGTGGTGGCCACAAAGGGCAGTTCTCCACTGACCACGGCCGTCTCTAAGTTCGAGGTTAACAGGCAGGCCGAGGTCTCAGAGACCTCGCCGTATTCGGAGGCCACCCGCGGCATACCGGTCTGTTCATCGATGATTCTTAAGATCGCCCCCCGCGCGTTGATAACTTTAGCCGCGGTACTGAGAATGCGTTCCAACAGGGCATCCAGTTCCATGGTGGCACTGGTAGCCATGCCGATTTCGTACAGGCCCGAGAGTTCAGCGATGCGTTTCTTGGTCTCATCATGGCGCAAGGCCTGACGGATGGTCCCGGCTAACATCAAGCAGGCTAACTTGATCAACTTGAGGGTGGCAGTATCCAGCTTCCGACGCTTTTTGTCCACCAGGAGCAGCACCCCATATAAGAAGTTGTCGTCGGCCACCGCAAAACTGGCCAGGGTTTGAAAGTTGGGATAAATCTTCTCCAGCGGGCGATTGGCCGGGAAGATCTCGGGCTCGTCCCGGTAGGCGATAAAATTCTTCCGGGTCTGGGCGGTTTGGCCTACCACCCCCCGCTTCAACGGAAACTCAATCAGCATGGACGGTGATACTGGCCCCTGACTGCTGGTATTAAGGAGCAGGCGCTGTTTTTCTTTTTCCAGGACAAAGAACAGGGCCAGATCAAAGTTCAGGTTGCGCGCCAAAAGATGGACAAAGTTATCCAGGCGCTCGCCATAGCTGACCGAGGAGGTGAACAGCTCGATGAGTTGGGTTAAAAATCCCAATTGATCAGACATTGTCCCAGGTTAAGCTACTCATTGAGAAGGCGATTTTTTCTGTTTCGCCTTCGCATAAAGCTCCAAATATTTCTGGACCGATTTATCCCAAGAAAAATTCTGCGCCATGGCTTGCTTCATCAGTTGCTTCCAGGCAATCTGATCCTGATAAAGCGCTAGGGCTCGCTTAATAGCACCCCATAGCTCGGCGGCCCGGTAATCGTAGAACTTGAAGCCGGTTCCGGTCTGGCGCTGAGGGTCATAATCTTGGATGGTTTCGTCCAATCCTCCTGTCGCCCGGACTACCGGAATGGTGCCGTAACGCAGACAATAGAGCTGATCAAGTCCACAGGGTTCATAGCGGGACGGCATCAGAAAGATATCGGCGCCGGCGATGATTTTGTGGGCCAGTTCCTCGGCATAACCGATTCTGACCCCCATCTGGTGCGGATGGCGCTGCTGGAATTCATTGAAAAAATATTGGTAGCGCTCTTCCCCGGTGGCCTGAATGACAAAGGCCACCTTTAAATTCATCAGGTCTTCCATGAGATCTCGTACCAACTCGATGCCCTTGCGCTCCGTGAGTCTGGTGGTCATGCCGATCAAGGGCTGCTCCTCAGGGATTTCCAACTCAAAGTATTTAGCCAGGTCAGCCTTACAGATTTTTTTACCCGCGGGCTGGCTCGGACTAAACGACGCGGCAATGAGATTATCATGGGCTGGATCCCAGATATCATAGTCAACACCATTCAGCACCCCGTAAAAATCTTGAGCCCGTTCTTGGAAAACTCCTTCCAGACCATTACCATATTCCGGAGTTAAAATTTCCTGGCGGTAGGTCTCGCTTACCGTACTGATCAGATCGGCAAATACCAATCCGGTCTTCATTAAATTTATCTTACCATAAAACTCCATAGTCTTGGTGTTAAAGAATTCCCAACCCAGACCGGTTAAGGGCATATCATAATGAGGGAAGATGCCCTGCCAACCAACATTGTGAACGGTATAGAGGGTAGATATCTGGGAGATGCGGGGAACATCCTGGTACAGGGTCTTCAAGTAAGCGGGGATCAGGCCAGTATGCCATTCATGGCAGTGACAGACATCAATATCGAGCTCCAGGTCTTTGATCATCTCGGGTACGGCCCGGCTTAAAAAGATAAAGCGTTCGGCATTGTCCTCGTAATCTCCGTAAGGGGTGCCGTAAAGGCCGTCACGGTTATATAGACTGTCCTGGCCGATGAAGAAGCCCTGCAGGTTCGGATGGACCTGGATCTGGTAAATTTCCGCGGTTAAGGTCTTAACCGACATTACTATATTAAGCCGCTTGCCGGTTGAGCTGATGGGCCAGCTACAGTTTTGCGTCTGACGATAATAAGGCGTTACCACGGTCACCTGATGACCTTGTCGGACCAGGGCCCAGGCCAGGCCATGGATTACTTCGGCCAGCCCGCCATTGCGGGCAAAGGGTTTGGCTTCGGGAGCAACGATCATGATTCGCATAAACTTTCCTCTCCGCCATAATTCATGGGCCAGACCGGCATGCCGCCGACTGGTCGCGGTGCAGGATCAAATTTCTACTTCACGTAAATAACGGCTGGCGTCCTCAGGGGGGGTAGGATTGATGAAGAACCCCGAACCCCATTCAAAACCGGCCATCAGGGTTAGTTTGGGCATGATCTCAAAATGCCAATGGTAATGTTCGAGATTACGCTGCCGCAACGGCGCGGTATGAAGAATAAAGTTATATGGCACCCCCTTTAAGGCCGCATCCAACCGCTTTAGGGTTTGCGAAAAGATCTCGGCCAGCAGCCAGAAAGAACTTTCCGCCATCTCCACGTAGGAGGAATGATGGGCCTTGGGCAACAGCCAGATCTCAAAAGGCGAGCGCGGCGCAAAGGGGCAAATCGCCAGAAATTCCTGGTTTTCCAACACCAAACGTTGTTGCTGATTCAATTCCTGGCGAATGATATCACAAAACACACACCGTTCTTTCATCTGATAGTGTCGTTTGGCGCCGTCCAATTCTTCCTGGACCAGTTCCGGGATAATCGGCAAGCCGATAAGTTGGCTATGACTGTGCTCCAGGGAGGCCCCGGCGCTACGCCCCTTATTCTTAAAGATCAATACATAACGGAACCGGTCATCCTTACCCAGGTCCATAATCCGATCCCGGTAGGCATGCAAGACATCTACGAATTGGGCGATCGGAATGGTCGATAAGTTGGCGTGGTGATCCGGGCTTTCAATGATCACCTCATGGGCGCCGATGCCGTTCATCAGATCATATAAGCCTTCTCCCCGCTTATCCAGTTCGCCTTCGATGACCAGGGCGGGAAATTTATTGGACACTACCCGCAGTCGCCACCCCGGACTATTGGGCGCGCTGCCAGGGTCACGGTAAGCCATGATCTCGGGAGGAGTGACATGTTCGTTGCCCGGGCAGAAAGGGCAGAAACCGCCCTTGGTAACCTCAGGTTCGACGACAAAATCATGCGGACGCTTGCCGCGTTCAGTGGAAATAATCACCCAGCGATCAATAATCGGGTCTTTTCGTAACTCGGGCATTCAACCTACCTCCTCCACAAGGTAACCCGTCTGCTTAAAACTCTCCCGCCTCCCAATGGATATATCATTTTCTAAGACGAATATAATACCATACTATGTTATTATCGGTTATCGGTTTCTCAGTTTAATATATAAAATTGTATGGCATCTTTATGAGTAAATTGGTAATTGGTTTTTTCGCAACTCTAATGGGGATCTGTTTTCAGCTATGAGCTAGGCAAGAGTATATCGACCCCCCAGAATATTTCAACTGATTTCCGAGAAAACCTGATAAAATAAGGGGAATTTGGCCTAGCGGCGAAAAATCGCCCACAAGAGCGATAGGAGAATGCTGATTATTAGGCAGGTGGCCAGGGGGAAATAAAAGGTAAAACGTTCGCGTCTGATAGTAATATCACCCGGCAGCCTCCCCAGCCAGGGAATATGGGGGGTTAGCCAGATAATCAGGCCGATCACCACCAGGAACAGACCCAGGAAGATCAGTCCTCGACCTAAGTCACCCATAATTTAACCTCTTTACTAATTCGAGCCGAACTGTTTAGCACTCCTCGGAGACCGTTGGCGTTGATCTGGTTCCCAGAATCTCCTGGTCAATCAGGTCCTTAACGCTTAGCCCAGCTAAACGGGATGGCGGTTCACCGCTTAATAACTGCTCTAACCGGCTGGCGGGGCTGTTTTGCAGGGCAAGTGAGGGACTAAAAGCCGCCCAACGCCGCTGCCGTAAACCATTTACCACCTCCAGCGCCGGTACCCGGTCCAGAGGTCGTTGTGGTAGATAGGTGCCCAACCCCTGACCGTCGCGCCCGGCCAACTCCACCACCAAACCGGTCTGTTCCAGGGCTTTCACTAATTCCCGGGTGGATTCGGGCTCCAAAGAAAACAGTTGAGCCAAGTCCTCCAGGGTCAGGGGCTCTTGCTCCTGATAAAAGCGCTGGCCGATGGTCATCAGCGCCGCCAGCCCCAGATATTCATCGACTTTTTGGCCTTCACGCCGCGGTTGGCGAAATTCTCGGACTAATTGGGGCAGATGTTGATGGGCAAAGGCCACTTCGCTGCCGAACAGCATCACCAGCCAGCTCCAGAAGATCCAGATGATCAGGAATAATAACTGATACAGGGCCCCGTAAATGGCATTATAATAGGTTGCCGTGGCTTGAAACCAGAGAAACAGCCATTGGGCCACCTGCCACAGCGTGCCGCCGACAATACCGCCGGCCAGAGCGGAGTGGATCCGGACCCGGGTGTTGGGCATCACCAGATAAATAATGCTGAACACCAACCAGATCAGACCAAAAGAGATCAGGTAAGTGGCGGCCGAATCGAAAAATCCGGGTAAGAAGGTCTGGAAAAAGCTGCGCACCGCCGGGTGACCCTGGATGGTGCTGGCCAACGACACCGAAACCGCCATCAGCAAGGGCAGGAGCAGGAAAATACTCAAATAATCGCTCAGCTTGCGCCACCACGGGCGGGTATGAGGGACGCCCCAGATCTCATTAAAGGCCTGTTCGACATTGCTCATCACCAGCACCAGGGCGACCAGCAGCCAGACCACGCCAAAAATGCCCAGGGAGGTTACCTTAGTGCCTTCGATATAATCCAGAATCTGCCGGGCGAATTCCTGGGAGCCGCCGGCCAGCCCGGGAAGCAGTTCCGCAGCCAATAAACGCTGTAACCCCAGGCCCTTAAAAATAGCAAAGAGCAGGGCCAATAAGGGAATCAGGGCCAGGATGGTGGAATACGCCAGGGCCGACACCCGAATCAAGGACCTGCGCTGAATTAATCCCTGAAAGGCCAAAACCGGAATTTGCAGCAGGGCATGGACCCAGTTGTAGCGCTCCTCCAAGGCTTCGGGCTGCCACAGGGTATGACTGAAAAAATGACGCAAACGCGCAGGGTAACTAACCATAGAGTTATGTGCCTTAATAGAATTCCTTCAGATTCAATTGCTGCCGTGGTTGTTGCAGCATAAGGGTTCGCTGGGCGATTGCCAGATACTCCGAGTCAACCTCAAAGCCGATAAAGTCTAATCCCAACCCCGTACAGGCCTGGGCGGTATGTCCCAGCCCCAGGAAAGGATCCAATACTGATTTCACCTTTTCCAACCCGTGTAATCTGAGGCAACGCTCCGGCAGCGCCACCGGAAAGGTGGCGGGATGGGGACGGTCCTGATCCCGGCGCAAGATAGTCTTATAAGGGATAAACCAGGTGTTGCCCCGACAGCGGCGATCCTCCCGAACCTTTTCCCAGCGGCCGATATTGGTCTTGTCCTGGTACGGGACGCCGATGGCCAGCCGGTCCAGTTCCACGTCTCCGGACTTGGTCAGATGAAAGATGTATTCCTGGCAATCGTTAAGATAGCGGCGGCTGTTGATCGGCTTGTAATGGCCGACCGCGATATCCCCGAGCAGGCCGGGGTAATTGCCCACCTGACTTTTTTCAATGGCAATCGATTTAATCCAGTGGATGACGTTTTGCAAGACAAAATGCCCCCGCATGACCTGGGCCACCTCAAACGGCACCCAGGGATCCGAGGGCTTGGCGCCGATATTGAGAAACAGCGAGCCGCGGTCGTTAAGCACCCGTTTGACCTGGACGGCCCAGCGGTCAAGCCACTCAAGGT
>Ga0164318_10000098_pt1 | contig 49165 bp, 35 predicted proteins | sample GuaBasSedimGuay9_FD_113734 | JGI IMG/M metagenome (GOLD analysis project Ga0164318, IMG submission 113734) | Subseafloor sediment microbial communities from Guaymas Basin, Gulf of California, Mexico - Guay9, Core 4571-4, 0-3 cm | ecosystem: Environmental > Aquatic > Marine > Hydrothermal vents... | reverse complement strand
TGAGGCTCTTGGCTTCCGTGCTGGGAAAGTGGAGGAGGGCTACGACGCGGACCTCCTCCTCTTCAAGCGCCGCCATGTTTCATTCACCCCGGGGTTCAATAGCATCTCCGACATCGTCTACTCCGCTGGCCCCTCCTCGCTTGACACGGTTATATGCCTAGGAGAGGTTCTCATGGAGGAGGGTGTGATTCCCTCTGAGGAGGAGGTCATAGAGAGGACAAGGGAGGTGTCTTACGACCTCATTGAGAGGTGATCTTATGAAAGAGGTTGAAATGGCTAAAGAGCTGCTTAGGGAGAGCATGAAGAGGGTACCCACGATGAAGAAGGGGGACTATCTCTACTTCATTCACCCGCTGACGGATGGGGTACCGTATATAACCCCCAGTATTCTTGAGTCTGTGACAGAGGCCTTCGCTCAGCTTCTGCCGCAGGGGACGGAGCGTATAGTGACTGTTGAGGCCATGGGCATCCCTCTTGCCACCGCACTCTCTCTTAAGACCGGCATCCCCTTTACCATAATAAGAAAGAGATCATACGGGCTGGAGGGGGAGAAAGAAGTGGTGCAGGTGACGGGATACTCCCGCTCAAAGCTCTACATAAACGGCCTTGAGAGGGGGATGAGGGTGGTAATTGTGGATGACGTTCTATCCACTGGGGGCACCCTAAGGGCGGTTCTCAAGACCCTTAAAGGTATGGGTGTTGAGGTGCTCAGGGTTCTTATGGTTTTCAATAAAATGGAGGGGCTGGATGGGTTCCAGAGGGAACTTGGCGCAGAGATCGTACCCCTGCTTGATGTTTTTGTTGAGGGCGATAAACTCGTGTACTAGGATGCCCTTCGGGAGCCGTCGATTCCTTCAGTAGCCGTGTTTACCTATAAGGGGCACAAAGACACATTCCGTACGGTCCTCTTCCACTACTCTTCCCCTTCTCTTCCGTATCTTCTTAAGTATCTGGTAGCCGTAGCCAGTCTCCACAGGAATTAGAAGAAGCCCACCTTCCTTCAGCTGTTCAAGCAGGGGTGGGGGGACCCCCGGGGAGGCAGCGGTCACATAGATGCGGTCATAGGGTGCAGAAGGGGGATAGCCTAAGGAGCCGTCACCTGCTACTACTTTCACGTTATCTATGCCAGCCCGTCTTAGGTTCCTCTCAGCGAACCTTGCAAGCTCCGGGATGCGCTCAATTGTGATGACCTTCCCACCCGGTAGGACCAGCCTTGAGATCACGGCAGCGTGATAGCCCGAGCCGCTGCCGACTTCTAAGATAACCTCACCCGGCTGGGGATTAAGTTCCTCTACCATGATGGCCACCATATGGGGTGCGGAGATGGTCTGACCGTGCCCTATGGGAAGGGGTCTGTCCACATAGGCGACTGGAAGGTTAACTTTCCCCACGAAATGCTTTCTGTCCACTGCCATAAAGGCCTCCCTCACCCTCTCGCTCTTTATAATGCCATCCCGCAGGAGGCGCTCCACCATTTGGCGGTTTGTGTACATGCCAGCCCACCTTTTCACATCTTTCTACCTTCATAGAGAACGAGAGTCTCCTCCCTGCTGGGGCCGTAGGATATGAGGGAGATTCTGGCTCCGCTTTCCTTCTCTATGAGCCGGAGGTATTCCTTGAGCTCCCTCGGGAGGTTCTCCGGGGTGGTTATGTTTTCGGTGGAGTCCCAGCTGCTCATTTCAACGTAGTGCGGCTCCACCTCTTCAAGGAGGTATGTGGAGTCCGGGTAGTAGTACAGCTTCTTCCCGTTGTGCAGGTAGTAGTCGGCCACCTTTAAGGTGCCCATGCCGCTTAACACATCAAGTTTTGTTATGGCCAGATGCTCTATGGAGCTCAAACGAACTGCGGTTCTCACCATAACCATATCTAGCCAGCCACATCTGCGAGGTCTGCCGGTGGTGGTCCCGAACTCACCTCCAGAGACTCTGAGCCTCTCTCCGTATTCGTCGTGAAGCTCCGTTACAAAGGGTCCTTCCCCCACCCTGGTGGTATAGGCCTTCACCACGCCCCATATCTCAGAAATATCTTTTGGGCCGACACCTGTTCCGGAACAGGCGTTTCCGGCCACCGTGCTGGAGGATGTGACGAACGGGTAAGTTCCCCAGTCAATGTCAAGGAAGGTTCCCTGTGCCCCTTCAAGAAGGATATTCTCCCCCCTCTTCACCGCATCCTGAACCAAGGGAAAATGATCCTGGATGAACGGGAGAAGAACCTCCCGGGCCTCACGCAGCTCCTTAAGGGTGGCTTCTGGGTCCAGATCCACACTTTCCCCGTAACTTTCAATCACCCTTCTTTTTATTTCAAAATGCCGCAGGTAAAGTCTCTGGAATCTTTCCCAATCGAGGAGTTCTCCCACTCTGAGACCCACCCTGGAGGCCTTGTCTGAATACGCCGGGCCAATACCCCTCTTTGTGGTGCCGACTCTTTTCCCGCCGGAGGAGTCCCTGAGGCGTTCTTCCTGGGCGTCCATAACCCTGTGGATGGGGAGGATGAGGTGTGCCCTTGTGGACAGCACAAGGGGGGAGGTGTCGATTCCCCTCTCTTTCAGCTCCTCTATCTCCTTTCTCAAAACCAGCGGGTCAACAACGCATCCAGATGCTATTACCGCTTTGATTCCGCCCCGTAGGATCCCTGAGGGGATGTGGTGGAGTTTGAACTTCCTTCCCCCGAAGACTATCGTATGGCCAGCGTTGTTTCCTCCCTGGAATCTAACCACCATGCTTGCATCGGATGCGAGGTAGTCAACGACCTTACCCTTCCCCTCATCTCCCCACTGGGTCCCCAGCAAAACCTTAACTGGCAGCTTAACACCCCCTTTTGCATTGGACGACAGCGGGTTAAAAGACTCTCACATTAAAACCCTACCGATTCACTTGCCCAGGGCTCCACCCCCAACCGTGCACATAGGGCTCGCAAGGGCAGAGTTTAGGGGAGATCCCCAACTATTCAATAATAAAAATTAATATGTAGAATGTTTTATAACAGCCTGCTAAAAGTCCACGAAGAGGTTGAAGACTATGTTTTTGGACACCCTTGAAGGTCTAAGCAGAATATTCAGAGGAGACATAAAGCCCCCGAAAGTCATTCTGGTTACGGGCCCTCCCGGATCTCTCAAATCCTCCTTTGTATACATGCTCTTCTCAAAGTACTTGAAGAACCGTGATGAGGTGGGGCTTTACTGTACCCTGGAGGAGTCCGTTGCCTCGCATCTTACAAACATGGAGAGTCTGGGAGTGGAGCTAATATATAACATGCAGATCATTGACTTCTCGTCCCTGAGGAGGGAAGAGGAGGAGATGGACTATCTGGAATTCCTCAAAAAAAGCCTGGTGAGGTTCAAGGAGAAATACGGAGAACATTTTACACTCTTCGCCCTGGACTCCTTAGGCGCCCTCTATTCCATCATGGAGGATGACACGAACCTCAGGAGGAGGATGTATCACTTCTTTCAGTTCCTGAGGGAGCTTAATCTCTTCTCCTTCCTCATCATGGAGAGGGACCCAGACAGCCCGTCACAGTTTCTGGGAAATGAATCCTATCTCTCCGACGGCATAATCTATTTGGGGATGAAGAACCGGAAGGGCCAGATCATAAGATTCATCCAGATCGAGAAGATGCGTACTGTGGAGCACAGTATGGCTCCCCACGCGATCACCGTTAGAAAAGGAGACATCTCCATACTAGGAGAAATCCTTGATTGAGGGGGTGAGGAAGCTGAATGGGACTTCAAAAGAGGACGAAAAGGAGAAGAAAAGGCGGTGGCTTCAGGAGCATAAAATGCTTCAGGATGAACTCCTCAAGATGAAGTTTGAGATGGTGGCTGAGGGGAAGAGAGATGGGAAGATGGAAGTGAAATCCCCTTACCTGGAATCGGTTTCCGAGAGAATAGTCTCCGGGAGGACCGAACTGCCTTCAGTCCCAACAGGAAAGAGCGAAGGTGGCCCGAGGGGTGAAGTGCCTACCATACCCAAGCCCCCCGGGTTGGCTGAACACATTGCCAAGATCCTGGAGCACGAAAGCAAGATCAAGAGGATGAAATACAAAATGATGAGGGATGAAGAAGAGAGCTTTAAGAGGGCGGGAGAGAAAGCACCGAAGCCGGTTGAGGGCGCAGCTCCCACGAGGCCCTCCAAAGAGATTGCGGAGACAAAGAAGGCAGCACTTCAAGCAGAGAAACCTGCTCCTTCCCCCCTAGGGGTGTCGCCCCCTTCGGCTCCCCCACGCCCGTCAGATGCAGGGAAAGAGGTACCAGGTGAGGGCACCCTTTTGAAGGAAAGAACCTCTGAAAAGTCAGAGGTTTCCCCGGGCGTCCCCTCTCCCAAAGTTGTTTCATCCTCAGGTGACGAAAAGAAGGAAGCAGTAGCGCCCAAGAAAGTACGGAAGGTGAGGGTTATAAGGAAGAAAAAGATTAAACGGAAGGGTGTTTCATGAACGTTGAGGAGATGGCGAAGAAGGCGATGAGAAAAAAGCGCCTTCCAGCAGAGGAGCATTTAATCTTACTCAGACTTTCCTACGTCACCGGTACGTTCAAAAAAAAGGAATTCTTAAAGCTTAGGGAGCGCATTGAAAGGGGGGAGATGGGGAGAGACGAATTTGAGAGGAGGGTACTGGAGCCGTTGAGTACTAATCTGAAAGAGATCCTCCTTGGTTTCTATAATGGCCTTCTAGCAGACCTACCTGAAGGTTTCTCAAAAAAGGGAAGAAAGGAGGCGGATCTCTCGGAACAAATCGAAGGGAAGTTCGTAAGGTGTTCGAAGGGTCTTAAGCGTCTTGAGAACCTCATAAACGCCTTCCCCTCCACCCAGAGGATTTTTTACCGGGAAGCGCTGGAAAGATTGAGAGACGTCATAGAGAACCCCACATGGCTGAAAAGTATAGAGGACAGCATGCTATCTCAGGTTAAAATAAGATTCACCTCCTACGCGAGGGCCCTCAAAAAAGGGAACATAACGCTATCGCTAGCCCATTCAAAAAGACTTATGGAGATAATACGCTATTCTAAGCTTATTGTAGAGATTAATTCAAATGTTGAGGAAGTCTTAACCCACGTTGAGAACATACTAGTTGTGAAGAGAAGAAGAAAGGAGATAAAAAGCCTCCATAAGCTTCTCCTGCGCAGCGGGGTGGATGTGAGGAGTTACATCCACCGGAGGCATAGGCTCACCAAGGAACTCGGGAAGGAACTTCTTCACAACGAAAGGGAATATTTGGAGAATCGGGTGAGTGGACTGGAGGAGTTGGAGGAGACAGTGGATACAATCACTCCCATCCTATCCGCCCCGGTGAATCTTTCCAGAAGGGACAGAGTTCTTAAACATCTGAGCGACGTACGCAATACAATTCCACACGATGATTATCCCAGCTACGTTCTTCTCACCTTTCAACCCTTCACCTCTATGGATAAGATAGAAGACGCAAAAAGGATACAGATGCTGAGATGGGACCTTGGCGACCTTATGACGGCAGGCGGCGTTACAGAGGACACTCTCAGATCATATCTCAGGTCTATGGCAGTTATTCTTGAAGGAAATCTTAAAGGGACTGCCCGGGCAGAAAGCCTCTATGATACTGTAGAGGTGATGAAGAGTCAGGGCCTTCAAAATACCTGGCAGAGATTGAGGATGAGGCTTGATGCCCTTCGAAAGGCCACGGAGGCTGTTAAGGAGGCCGGTATTGAACCTTCCGAAGAACAGCTCCAGAAGATGGGGGAACTCGAGGAGCTTCTCCGCGGGGAGCCGAATTTTGCGATTGTAGAAAGCGTAACCGAGAAGCTGAAGGGTGTTGAGAAGGAACTTGAGGGGATTATGAAGGGGAGGGAGGATCAACTGATACTTGAGAGGGCGGAGAATTTGATGGCCTCTCTGAAAGCGCTTCGGGCCGAGGGATTGGATGTCACCCCACTACTTGAGAGAGTTCAGGAAACCCTTGTTAAGGAGAAAATCGTCTATCCCATGCAGGAACTCATTGACCTTTATGATATAGAGAGGGAGATAAGAAAGCTAGAGGAGGAACTTAAGGAGAATAAATTGAAATCCATGAAAGCGGAGATAGAAGAGAGATTGAAAGAGGCCGAAGAGAGAGGACTTGAAGTGGCCTTGGAGAAGGAGTCCCTGGCTAAGATCGAGTCCAACTGGGATAAATGGAGCAAGGAGAGACTCACCAATGAACTTCAGGCTCTTAACTACTCCATCATGAACCGCCTTGTGGGAACGAGGAAAGAAGAGTTGAAGGAGCAGCTCCAACTTTTACGAAAAGAGGCTACGGAATCCAGTGCTGCACTGGATCTTTCAGAGGCGATGTCTCTTTTGAACGAAGCTGAGAAGATGTTTGAAAGCAATCAACTGGAATTTGCTGATGCATACTTGAGGAGAGCCCAAGAGGCTCTTGATATGAACAGGAAGGTTTTCATAACCGAATCCTCGTTCTCCAAATTAAATAATTTAAAAGAAGAGGTCGAAGCGCTTAAAGAGAGCGGGGCAGACGTATTTGAGGTTGAACAGCTTCTGACGGAGGCGGAAGACCTTCTTATTAAGGAAAGATACGAGGAAGCTAAGGCTACCCTTGACCAGGTTGATAGGAGATTTTCCACACTGAGGGAGGAATACCTAAATTATTTCATACCCCAGCAGATAGAGCAAATACGTGAGACCTCTGAGAACTTAAGCAGGAAAGGAATTCCCAGCAGATTCATCACCACAAGACTTGAGGAACTGGAAGACGCCTTGAGGGCAGGGGACCTTAAAGGTAGCTTAAGGTTGCTCAACGAAGCAAAAAGAAGTCTTGAGAGGATCTACCTGACGGACAACGTTACTGCCTTACCGGAGAGGATTATGAGGCTCAGGGAGACGAAAGAGAGGCTGAAAGGGTATGGGGTGGCGATAGAAGACGTTGAAGCGCTTCTGGATGAAGCGGAAAGACTTCTTTCTGCAGAAGATTTCAGCGCTGCAAGGGAACTTACGGACAGGGCGGAAAATATACTTAAGGAAAGAGAAATCAACTTCCAGAAAAGCTCCTATAAGACTATGTTTGAAAGGTCTCAGGAGCTCATTGATATGATGAGGAAGGAGGGAATAGAGGTCAAGGTTCCCGAGCTTGAAATCAATCTGGCGCAGGACAGCTACAGCAGAGGCGACTACTCTAAGGCCTTCAATTTGATGAAAAGTGTGGTGGATTATCTTGAGAGGGAATACAAGGAGAAGTACTTCTCTCGGAAGAAGCAGGTATACTTTGACCAGATAGAAGAGCTTAAAGGGATTTATAACGAGCTGCCAGAGGATAAAAAAAAGGAATTTGAGGAGGCCCTCAGGGCAGTGGAAGAAAGGCTGCTTCTTGATGACCTGGAAGGCGCTGACAGTATGCTGGAGAGGATGAGGGAGATCGTTCTTAAAGGGGAGGAGCAGATTCGTGTGGAATCCCTCAGAAAGAGTATACGGACCATGGATGTTCTGATAAAGAGGTTGAAGGACGCTGGGGTGGATGTAGGTGAGGCACCGAAGCTGTTAAAGGAAATCGAGGAAGAGATTGACAGAGGCAACATTGAGAAAGCTGAGGAACTCACTGAAAGGCTTGAAACGTATCTGGTGGAGGAGAAGAGGGGAGCGCTTGAGGAGAACCTGCGGGTTGAGATTGAAGGCTTGAGAAGGAGAATCAGAGATCTCCGCAATATCGGGATGGATATGGAGTATGCTGTTAATATCGTTTCAAAAGCGGAAGAGCTTATTGAAGTGGGGAAGGTGGATGAGGCTTCGAGGCTCCTTGGTGAGGCAAATGAAATTGTGGAGGCAGCGGAAGAGGTCGCCAGAGAGGGCCGTCTTTTCGAATCGGCGAAGGAGGTTGAACAGCTTATAGAAGAGTTGAAGGGCGAAGGGGTTGAGGTTCCGGAGACCGAGCTTCTTGAAAAGGCCAGAGAGCTTGCCGCTTCAGGGGAACTTGAGGAAGCGGAGGAGATGCTGAGAAGATTGAAGGAGACGCTCAGTGCCAGACGGAAAGAGATCCTGGAAAGCCGTTTCACAGAGGAGGTTGGCGAGATACTCAAGGAGGCAGTCATATTGAAAGAGGAGGGGCTGGAGATAGAGAATATAGAGGCTAAGATTAAAGAAGCCACAGAGAAGTTCCAGAATGAGGATTATGAGCGTGCATTTCAAATTCTTAAGGATTTAAGGACCATAGTAGATGAGCTGAAGGGAGCTCGGGAGATAGGGGATGTCAAAAAGGCGCTGGAGAGGGTTCTTGCCTCTCTTGAATACTATTATGGGAGAAGGGAACGTCTGCCCAGAAAGTTGCGAGAGCTTGAGAAGGCAGTCAAATCCGCCCTGGAGAGCGGTGATGAGGAGGAGATGTCAAGCGTACTGGAAGAGGTATTAAGCCTGCAGATGAGCGATAAACTGGCTAGAGCGGTCTCCAGGAATATTAGGCGCTATTCGGGTGAACTGATCTCGGAGATAAAGCCAGATGAGGAGACCATGGAAGTAGTGTCTGAGAGGATCTCCAGGCTAACCGAACTAATAAAGAGGGGAGATTACAACGAAGCTGTGAAAGAGGGCTTAACTCTTCTGGGAATGCTGGTGGAGATGAAAAAGAAAAAGGAATTTGAGAAAGAGATGAAAAGGATTGAGGTGTTAAGAAGAGAGGTGGAGCTTCTCAAAAATGAGGGTTATAGTGTTGAGGTAATAGAGAACATCCTCACAGAAGCGGAGATGGAGTTTCAGGAAGGTGATTACGATAGAGCAAGGGTGCTTCTGAAAAGAGGTAAAGACTATCTGAAGGAGCTCAGCCTGAGGTATAAGCTGGAGAGGGCGAGAGAGGCCATAGATCTGACCGAGGCTCTTGTGAGGTATTTGAAGGATAACTTTGTGGGCATCTCTTCCCATCTCCGCAAGCCAGAAGAACTTCTTAAAAAAGCTAGAGAGGCTTTCATAAACAGAAAATACCGGACGGCTGAGAAGTATGCAAACCGCGCTAGGGAACTTATAGAGGGGAACGAAGAGCTGAATCTGGAGCAGTTTCTCTACGTCTTCTACTCCCTGCATCTTAACGAGAGAATCAGTGACTATATAAGCAAATTGGAGGCTATGAGCAAGAAGGTGAGAGGAGCGGAGGGGATAATAGAGGAACTTAAGGTCTTGAGGCGGGAGCTGGAAAGCGGTATGGATCCCACAGTTGGTGAGATGAGGTTAAAAGAGATCAGAACACGGATGAGAGCGCTGGAAGAGACAGCACAGAAGAATGAGGCTTTTGAAGCGCTGAACAACCTCTATAAGAAGCTCCAGCCGTATATGGACCGAAGGGAAAAGAGCTTCCGTGAGGCTGTCAAATATTACAATCTGGCAAAGGAGGCCTTCTCCTTCCAGGAATACTCCAAGGTAATACTCTATTCAAAAAGAGCACTCTTTATGCTCAAGAGAGCCCTGACGAAGGAGAGAAAGGGGTGAGCAACGGTGGGAAAGGAAGGGAAATGGCTCCCATCAGTGGAAGAGCCAGAACCTCTGGAAGCTTGTTCTTACGAAGACCCGGCTGCGCACAGGGAAGGGGTGTGGAATCTTCTTCTCAGAGTGGGCCTTCTTCTTTTCAACGTGGCTCTGGTGCTCGGCCTGCTCCTCTTCCTCTACTTCTACTTGAGCGGCTGATTTCAGCATATACCTTTTAAGTAGCCCAGCGCTCCCATAAGATGGTATTTTCCCTCCCCGCTGCACCAGCTACCGTGGCCCGGGTAGAGGCTTCTGAAGTCCTCTTCGATCAAGGATTTCAAGGAGCTACAAAGTAGTCTCAGGTCGCCCCCGGGGAGGTCCCACCGCCCTACCCACCCGCCACAGAAAAGCAGGTCACCTGAGAAGAGTGCTCCTTCCTCCTCATATATATACACGGTCGAGCCCGGGGAGTGCCCAGGGGTGTGAATGGTCTTGAGGGAAAGGCCCCCCGGGAGGTGCAGTGTGCCTTCTTGAAAGGTCTTAATCTCCTGAGGGGGTCTGAACACCTCCCCGAAAAGCCATCCTCCAATGTAAGTGTCATCTCCCTGGGCGAGTGTATCCCGAGCTACTCTATGCGCAAAGACGGGACAACTGAAACTCTCCTGTAGCGCGCGAGCGGCCCCAGCGTGGTCAATGTGTTCGTGGGTAAGCAAGATGCACTGGAGGTCTTGGGTGTGCCTCTCAATCCTTCTGATGAGCTCCCTCCCTCTAGAGGGGAGGGAAGTGTCTATAAGATACCAGTTATCAGAGTGGTTGATCAGATAGGAAGCACACCCTATGGAGTCATCCCCACACTGGATAACCTTGAAGGGCATGATACACTCAATCATTTATATGCTTAAACGTTTACCCTTCCGCATGCACATGTTGGGGGAGAAACATCGGAAGGTCAGGGAGGAGGTGCTAAGGAGGGTTAAACCCACCCCCGAAGAGGACAGGCGGATTGAAGAAGTGGTCCAGGAGTTGATGGAAAGAATAGAAAGAGCGAAAGAGCTACTCCAGCTACCCTGGGAGATCAGAGCGGAGCTTGTGGGGTCCATCGCTAAGGGCACTCACCTGAAAGACCCCGACATAGATATCTTCCTCCTCTTTCCCCGGGGGGTGGGTGTTGAGACGCTACACACGGTAGGACTGAAGCTATGCCTGGAAGTCCTCCCCCAGGGCCAGAAGCTCTACACCCAGCATCCCTACATACACGGCGAATTCATGGGATTTGAGGTCGACCTTGTGCCCTGTTTTGAGATGAAGAAGGGGGAGGAGATAGGGAGCATGGTGGATAGAACCCCTCTTCACACAAGATTTGTGAAGGAGCACCTGGATGAAAGTGGAAAGGACGAGGTGAGGTTGCTTAAGGCATTTCTCAAAGGAATAAAGGCTTACGGGGCTGAGGAGGCGGTAAAGGGAATGTCCGGCTATCTAGCTGAGCTCTTCATTATAAAATTCAGCAATTTTGAGAAGACCCTCCACGAGCTCTCCCGAATACGTCCTCACACGAAACTGACCCTCGGCGGCCGGGAGGCAGCAGTCGCTGTAAGAAGAAAGTACACCGATGATGACCCCCTGATCTTCATTGACCCTGTGGACCCCAGTAGAAACGTTGCATCCGCACTTTCTGCAGAGAACCTCCTCTACGTAAAGAAGGCAGCTTGCTGTTATCTCAGAGCTCCTTCGTTAAGTTTCTTCTTTCCCCGGAGAATCAGCGAAATAGACGGAGCTAAAGATATCGTATGGGAAAAGGTGCAGGCTATTCTCGGCAGCGGGGGCGGGATCCTTCTTTTAACAGTAGACCTCCCCCCCGTTCAGGCGGACATCTACACTTCTCAGACCAGAAGATTCCTTAAGAGGGCTGTTGAGACCTTTGAACGTGAGGGCTTCAGGAAAATAAAAAGCGGGTTTTACATCTACTCGCCCCCCCGTGTGGGCCCCTTTCCAGCTCCCAGAATAAAGGAGCACATAGAATCTGAGAGAGTAGAACTTGTAATGCTGTTCATATTCCCTCAGTACAGAAAAGGTGAGCGAAAACTCCACCTGGGGCCTCCGGTTCATGTGAAGGCTAGAGCGGAGGACTTCAGAAGGAAGTGGGAGGGGAGGGAGGAAGCCCTTTCCAGGATATTCATCAGGGATGGAAGGTTGGCCCTGTACATCAGACGTAGAATAAGAGAACCTCACCAGATGCTTCCAGTGGTTCTGAAAGCACTTCCCTCACACTTGAAAAAGGCATATGAGTCGAGAATCACCATCTCCGTAAACCGGGGTATAGATATCGAAAGGTACTGGGAAGCCCTCTATCTTGCCCTCTCTGGCAGGGAGCTGTGGGAGCTTGACGAGGATACTGGCTAAGGAGGTCCATAGTGCGCATCAGGATACGGAGCCATCTGTAGGACATCTCTCCAAGTTGGGAAAGAAAATCTATATATACCGGATCTCTATAGAGCCTATTGATGGCTTTTTATAAGAATTATCAGGTGTTCATCATTGTAGCACTTCTCTGCTCGGTGCTGCTCGCCCCCACAACAGGGGCTGTTAGAACATTTTATATTGAGGGTAATGAGGTTGAGACCCAATCCATCCCCGGGCAGACCCTTCTCTTCATAAACATCACGGTTGTCAACGGAAGCAGGATAGACCTCTACATAATAGAAGAGGAGCCCTACATACGAATCATGGACGAGGGCGGGGTAATTGAAGACGAGGCTATACTCATCTGGAAGAACGTCTCCAGCCTGAAGTTCCAGTTCTATGGTGAGAATTCCACCCGCTATTATCTCGTTATGGTGCCGGTTGGCGGTGCTGATGACCTAGATGAAGAACAACCGTATCTGACGGATGTGACAGGCAGTACAGGGAGCACGGTGAATATACAGATAAAATATGAGGAAGAAGAGAAGCAGGGCTTCTATATGGGAATGGGACTTACCGCGTTGACGTTCCTCATAGTTTTCTATGGTGCCCTCAGAAAACATTGAACAGAGAGAGTGTCTCTGATGAGGATTGCGGTTGTTGATTATGACCGATGTCAGCCCAAGAAGTGTTCCCTGGAGTGTTACAACTACTGTCCTCGCGTCAGGATGGGAGATGAGATCTTCTCTTTTGACAGAGCAGGCAAACCCATAATTTCAGAGGAGCTATGCATCGGCTGCGGGATCTGCTATCACAAATGTCCCTTCAAGGCCATCCACATAATTGGCCTACCACACGAAATAGAGGAGGAGATTGTTCACAAGTATTGCGAAGGGGGTTTTAGACTCTACAGGCTCCCCCAGACCTTGGAGAAGAGGGTTATAGGCTTACTTGGAGCAAACGGCACAGGGAAATCAACGGTCCTTAACATACTCTCTGGACTTCTCACACCGAACTTTGGCATCACGGACAGAGAGGTTACAAGAGAGGAGGTAGTTGAAAAGCATCTGGGGGTTCAGCTCAGACAGTACTTCTCGGACCTCTATAGTGGAAAGATAAAAGTCGTAGTGAAGCCCCAGTACGTGGACGATATACCCCAGGTTTTCTCCGGAAAGGTGAGAGACCTTCTGAAGAGAGTGGCAGATGATGAGAGGATTGAAGAAGTGTGCAGAGAGCTTGAGATGATTGAGATACTAGACAGAGATATTCCGACGCTCTCTGGGGGGGAGCTTCAGAAGGTGGCAGTGGCAGCAGCACTTCTTAAGGAGGGGGATATGGTCCTCTTCGACGAACCATCCTCCTATCTTGACATACGGGCTCGCCTGCTTGTGGCCCGTGTGATAAACCGTGAAGCCGAAAAGAGAAGGATGGCTGTAGTAGAGCATGATCTTGCCATCCTGGACTTCCTCTCAGAAATAATCTATGTTCTCTACGGGGTGCCCGGGGCCTACGGTGTGGTAAGCGTTCCAAAGAGTACCTCTAAGGCCATCAACGAATTCCTTGAGGGCTACCTAGCTGAGGATAATATCAGGATCCGAAGCAAATCCATAAAGTTCACCCTCCACCCTCCCCACAAAGCTGAGAGTAGGGTGGCCCAGGCTGAGTTTCCCCCCTTCACGAAGACCTATGAAAACTTCAGTTTCTCCTCCAGCGGAGGCGTTCTTTATCAGGGGGAGGTTGTGGGTGTGGTAGGACCCAACGGTATAGGCAAGACAACATTCTTCCGCGTTCTTTCGGGGGAGATTGAAGCAGACAGCCCAATAGATATGAACTTGACTATATCGTACAAACCACAGTATTTGGACCAGGAGTACCCTGAAACAGTGGAGGAGTTTGTTAAGGAGAGGCTTGAGGAGGACGAGCTTGAGGATTCCTTCGTGCAGAACGAGATCTTCCACCCTCTGAAGATAAAAGACCTCTACAGCAGTGAGGTACGAAACCTCTCCGGTGGGGAGCTTCAGAAGCTTCACATAGCGGTGGCCCTTGCCAAGGAGGCGGACCTCTATCTTCTGGATGAACCCACAGCTTACCTTGATGCTGACCTGAGAATGTACGTAGCCAGGGTCATAAAAAGGATGATGGACAAGAGAGGAAAGCCCGCCATGGTCATAGACCACGACGTCTATTTTATTGATCTAGCTAGCGACAGGCTCCTTGTCTTCACAGGAACCCCGGGGGTGGAAGGCCGCAGCGTAGGGCCTTTGGATCTGAAAGAGGGGATGAATCTCTTCCTGAAGGACCTGGGAATAACGTTCCGGAGGGATTACCAGACCCATCGCCCTAGGATTAACAAGCCCGGTTCCAACCTTGACAGGGAGCAGAAGAGAAAAGGAGAATACTACTACGCTTCCTGATTCCCCTGTGCATCTCCACTCGCCGAGGCTTAAGGTTTAAATTTTAAATAGCATGACTCTAATTGCACCCCGGAGGGTCTGAATGCTGAGATACTGTTTGGACGGGCTGGAAAACGTGGTTTTCACAGACATTCCCCGGGGATATATAGTCCTCGTCACGGGTCCCCCTGGTAGTTTCAAGACGGGCATCACGTTCAACATTATGGCCAACTACCTTAAGAATACCGGTGAGTTCGGGGTTTACATGACCCTGGAGGAGAGCACTGAATCTCACCTGAGGAACATGGAATCCTTGGGAATCGAGGTGCCGGACAATCTCCTTATAACGGATTACTCCGATATAAGAAAGCGGTTTGAGTCCTCCGAAGAACACCCGGATTTCCTCGAGATGGTGGACGGGGTGATCAAATACTTCAAGGAGAAAGAGGGTGAGCGTTTTTCCATCTTTGCCCTTGACTCTCTGGGTGCCCTCTACTCCCTCATATCTACCCAGAACCTCAGGGCCAGAATGTTTCACTTCTTCAAAAAGCTCAGAGATTACAACCTCTATTCCTTCGTCGTTATGGAGACCCCAAAATATTCAAACATTGCTGAGGGGGAAGGAGGAGAATACTTCCTCACAGACGGAATAATCGAACTGGGTATGATCGAGCGTGAGAGGGATGTGAGGCTTTATCTCCAGGTCCCAAAGCTGAGGGCTGCCTACCATAGCAGGAAGAAGTTCTATATCGATGTTGGAGAGAAGGGTCTGTCCGTGCTCAGCCCTGTTTATGACTGAGGCCCCTCAAAGCAGCATCCCCCGAGCTTTGGCTCCGAGGTTCAGGTTTTCTATGGGTTTGTGACAGGGCAGAGGCTTGCATGCCCTTTGGACACCTTGTCAGCGGCTAGAGTGCTTGATAACTGTTGTATGATGACTGAGTTGTCAACCTAGAAAAAGAGGGGGAATGGAGGGTGGGAAGAGTGCAAGGCACCTTCCCGGCTATCCTTCTCACTCCATTTCATATTCGTATTCGTCTTCCAGCTCCATCTCCTCTGCTACGGGCTCTCCACACTTTGGGCATATGTCAGCATCGGCAGGTACCAGTGCCCCGCAGTGGGCACAGCGAACCTGGTCCTCAAAGACCGCCCCACAGTGTGGACACTTGGTAGCGTCCGCGGGAACAACCTGTCCGCACTCCGGGCAGACGAACTCCTCCACCATCTCAACTTCTTCTCCTCCCTCCATCTTCTTCTTCGCCATTGCCCTCATATAGAGGATGAGCGCTATAAGTGCGGCAATGATTACCAAGATGAGGATCACTGGGGTGGTGAGGAGGGGATTCTCCTTCTTCTTCACTATGATCTCAATGGTAGTACTGTCCACAGGTTGGCCTGTGCGTGGGTCTTCCAGTTTGATTATAACGCTGTATTTACCCTCCTTTGTAGGCATGGAGACCTCAACCTGCCATTTCCCATCCTGGACAACCCCGTAATAGTACTTCCCAGCTATTGTTATGTTTACCCTGTAGCCGTCTGCAAATTCGGCTTCGCCCCTTATCACGTGCTTCTCCCCGGGTGTGAACTCACTTCCTGACCGTATGGTTGCAGTATCTGGATAAAGTTTCGGGCTGTATATAGATTCGTTGCCCGTGGTGAAGGTGAGGTACCAGGTTTCAAGTAGCCTTGCCCCGTTCTTTCCGTAGCGTACTCCCCCGGGGATGCTTATATTATAGGTGGTGTAAGCGGGAAGCTTCCCATGATATATCGTAAGCACACGCCCACCGCTCCATGTGAAGTTCACGTTCGGCATCTGAGGAGTTATGGTGATTGAATTGTTGACCAGGTCAGTTAACACCTCTTTAGAGAACTGGATAACTATAGGATCTCTCTGTGAGACGTTTGTTCGGTCCTCCGGCTGTATGACATCCACGAAGAGGGGTGTGGGCTCGGTGGTGAAGGTAATGGATTCGTTCCACCAGAGGGCCGGTGTACCATCGGAGTATTTTATGGTGTTGTAGATGTGGAGGCGGTATGTGGTGCCGTAAGAGAGAGTTTCTTCGGGAGCGAAAACCGCCGTTCGGTCACCGTCCTTGAAGCTTACCTCTCCCCCTATCTTAACCGTCGAATGGCCCAGTGGAGAGAGGGCAAACCACTCCGTGACGTTGGGGTCATCAATCTTCAGGGGCATGTCAAACCTTACTTCGATTATAACGTCAACAGGCACGAGGGTCTCACCATCTTCAGGATATGTGGTATATCTTCCCTTTATCTTCTCCAGGGTGACGTTGAGGAACTCCAGGATCTCACCGGCGGACAGCGTCACGTCAGTTATTGTTGTGGTGGTGTATCCAACACCGCTCCCGTTGAACTCCACTGTTAGGGAGGACATGGTCTCTTCCGACGGTCTGAGCATGAGCTGGTAGAAGCCAGCATCATCGGTGGTATCCTCTGAATCGAGGCAGCGGACAACGATGCCCGCTACAGGTTCCCCGTCCTCGGCGTCCTTCACGTATCCGCGGATGTAGGCCGGAGGCCAGGGTACGGTGGTAAAAGTGGCCTGATAGTTCTTCCACAGGAATAGGTCTCCGGTGGCGTTTCTGATATCCTTGCTTATGAAGATGGTATAGCTGGTCTCATGCTTTAGGTCGCCTGACGGGTCGAATATCACTTGTCTTGAGGTGATGGCGTGTATAGTACCAGGAACAGGAGTTACCCCGTTCTCGTAGAGCTTTACGGTGGAGGTTGTGACGGTGCTGATAAGGACATCCTCAAAGAACGTTATGGTTATGTTTGTGTCTACTGGCACTTGGTCCTCACCGTCTTCGGGTGATGTTGCAATGGGAAGTGGAATAGGTACCAGATTGAAGTGCACCTGGGTGACCTCACCCTCTCTCACAACCACAGAATAGTTTCTCCCGGTGTAAAAATGCTCTTTTTCAACAGTGATAGTGAGTGTCCCTGTGACCACCTCATAGAACATAGCGATGCCTCTCTCGTCGGTATAGTTCACGTACGGTGTTCCGTGAAGGATCACCTCCGCTCCCTCTATGGGCTCTCCTTCTGAAGTCACCACTGTCATGACGGTCCCTGTGGGTCTCTTCTCCACCCAGAGGTCTTTCACCTCAATGCGGTCTCCTTTGTATACCACCACGCTGTTGTTGAAAGAGCCTATGTAAAGATATGTGCTCTCCACTGAAACGTTGAGAGGGATCCCGTAGGTTCTGATGTTATCTATCTCAAAGTACCCATTCTCATCGGTTGTTCCCTGCGGCAAGCCGTTAATCTTGATGGTTGTCCCCTCAGGTGCTGGAATGGAGGTTCCTTTGAGATAAACCCATCCGTAGATCGTTGCGGGCCCTTTTTCTGTTTTGAAGACCGATACGTAATCTTTCCAAATGGGATATCCTCCGCTTAAGTCCTTAACGTTGCTACTTACTCTTACTGTGTACCAGGTGTCGTACTCAAGTGGCGGGTGCGTGAGCCTGAGGCTTCTATTGTTCGTATTCGGTGTTATGTTTATTGAATAGTTCACCGGTATGTCTGGGTTTTTGACAAGTGTTATGTTTTCTTTCGTTAGAGACGCTGCATCCATATCCTGATAGAAGTAGATGTAGATGTCCCCCACCACAGGGTAGGTGGTGGTGCCATTGGTGGGAACAACGTTCACCGGGAGAGGCTTTTCAACCAGTTCTATATTGGCATAGTTCACCGTGTTTGCCCTCACGATGACTGACCTGTTTACCCCCACCTCATAATGCTCCTTCTCCGCCTGAACACTTATGGGCAGTAGGGACTCCACCACATCGACAAAGCGGCATTGCCCTGATGAGTTGGTGATATCAGAGTATCCAGAGCCGTCGAGAACCCTCACTATAGCCCCTTCCATGGGCTGACCACCGGAAGTGACATTCACTATGAGGGTCCCTGTTGGCTTCTTCCAGACACGTAATCCTGTGATGTTGACAGAGTCCCCAGCGGAGAGGGTTCTGTTCAAGGCCACACTGTTGCCCTGATAGAGGTAGGTGGATTCCACCCTCACCACGGGGGGTTGACCACCCTGTTGACCGCTGGAGATGTTTACTACGAAATAGCCGGTGGTATCTGTGGAGGTTGAGTTTATCAAGTTGCCACCGGCAGTGGCGTTCTGATAGACGGATACTATGAAGGTCTCCCCAGTCCCAGTGACATTCTCAACAATGCCGTATAGATATACGTCATCTGCTCTTATTGTAGGAAATCCCGTGGCGTAATTATCCTGATAACCCCCGGGTAATAATAGTGAGAAAGTGCCCAGGGTTACTATTAATGCCATAAATAAACCAGGAGTGCTCATCTTTCTTCTCATGTTTACCCCTTCCTGCTTATGAATTTATCCGATGCAGGATTATGAGGTATCTGTATATATAGTTTTTTTTGTAGAATGACCGGTGTTACAAATTACAAAAATGCTTTCAGAGAGTGTAAGAAAGGTCAAAGGGGAGCTGCACAACGGGCAGCAGGAAGCAGCTGTAGCTTTAAATGGCTATTTTAAGGCTTCTTAACCATCTTTAGTGAAGGTAATTCGTGCACCCATATAGTCCACTCTGCAAATTTTAGAGAAAATAAGGGGGAAGTCATCCAGAACCCCATCCAGCCGCCTTTTCAACTCCTCCATGATAATCGCCTCCCATGAACGATCGGCCCTCCGATGGGACCCCTCGAGCTCTCTGTAGATGGCATCTATTCTCTCTTCAGGTAGATAGGCGCAAACAGTATTGCCTATCATGACGGGTGAGGAGGGCAGTCCCTCCTCTTTAAGTCTCTCCACAGCTTCTAAAATCTCAACAGGAGCGAGCCGACTCCTTCTCCCGAAGAGCTCTCCAGCCCCTAAAAACCTTTTGGGGGTTATCTTTCCACGAAGAGTCTTAAGCGCTTCTTTATACGCAACCTTGATTCTTTCCAGCGTAGAGCGGTCCCGCAGAATGTCTGGAGTTGGGATCTCCCTTCCCAGTACTGCGGTGTAAAGAAAGCCCTCGTCGGGGAAGAACACCTTCTCTACCCTCCCGTGGGGAGGAACCCCGGGTTCTCTTCTTATCTCCACACCCCCCCTTAAAGCCCCCACCACATCCCCCAGTCCCCACAGCATCTCAACTTCATATTCGTGAACGCTCTCTACAAGGATTCGAAAGATCTTTGAGACATCCTTCCCAGTTTCGGGGGAGAAGAATCCCTCCCTCATCCTCTCCTGGAACTTCAGAGAGTCAACCTTGCTACCCATTGACAGAATCTTCTCTCTCTCCAGGAATGCGTAGATGGCCAGAGCAATGGAGAGGAGGGAGGAGGCAGACATGCCATAGCCCTGTGAGAGGGGAAAGGACAGCACTGTTCTTACCTTCAGGGATTCAAAACCGGGGTTCTTTTCTGGAAGTTCTCTCCCGAGCTTCGCCTCCACCCTCTTTATGAACCCCCCCAGGAACTCTCTATCCCCTCTCCTGCCGTTCAAAGTGTACTCCAAGATACCCTTGCCTCTTCCCACCTCGGCAGTGGCCCCTTCTGATAGGCATATGCCAAACCCCCGGGAGCCCGTCTTCAAAGGCTCCTTTTCGTTTATGTGGGGCACAAACCCAAGAGAGATGTGTGCTGGGGAGAATGCTTTTGTGAAGCTTATCTCCATACTCAACCTCCCGCCTTTTCCATTACAGCTTTAACCAAGGCAGTGGCCACGCGGAACTTATCTCCCTCAAAGGAGCCCAGAGCACCATCCCGCCAATAAAGCGTTATGCGGGTACTCTCCTCCTTAACGTCCTTCAACATGTTCGCAGCGACAAAATCCGCCCTGCCCTCCTTTATGTACCTCATCGCCTTCCTTTCCATTACTCTTCTATCATCGCCGCCGACAGCTTTGAAGGCCACAATGTGAGCGGAGGGGAAAAGGTCTCGTAAGAGGTTGAGGACCTTAGGAGCGCTTCTCATTCTGAGTAAGAGCTCCCCGCCGGAGGGTATTTTACCCTCTCTACTCTCGGGTATGAAGTCGGAAAGCGCTGCGGGCATAAATATGAAATGAAATTCCCTGCCCTTCATCTTCTCAAGCAGCTTTATCAATTCCTCTACCCTCCGGAAGCCCGTAATTTCTCCCACTTTGGGAGGAGGGGTGGTAGTTCTGCCCCAGAGAAGGGCTACTTCAAACCCCTCTACGAATAATGCTTTTGCGATCTCGGAGGCCGTCTTGCCGGTGGACCTGTTGCTTACAACCCGCATCTCGTCAATGGGCTCTTCGGAGGCACCCCCTATCACAAGGGCGGCCACTCCACTTCCCTGACCTCCTCTGAAGGCTCTGAGCACATGGAGGAAGACCGTTTCTACATCTGGAAACTTTTCCTTCCCCTCCTCCTCCCTGGGTTGGATGAATTCAACCCCGAGTTCTTTCAGATACTCAATGTTCTTCACCACCGCCGGGTTTCTGTACATCGCGGCATGCATCGCCGGGGCGATCAATATTGGCATCCCCGAACCCAGTGCCACTGTGGCAAAGGTGGTAACCGGGGTATCGTCTATTCCGGTGGCAATCTTTCCGATGGTATTGGCTGTGGCTGGTGCGATGAGGAGGAGAGACTTTTCAGCCTCCTCCTCACCTGCAAAAGTCACATGCTCCACCCCTCCACCCAGCTTTGTGATGGGAGGCTTTCCCGTTGCAAAAAACATGGACTCCGGCGATAAAATTTCTTTAGCGCTCTCTGTCATTACCGCAATAACATCCGCCCCGTGCCTTATCAGCTCCCGGGCTAATCTCACGCACTCCACCGCTCCAATACTTCCTGTGATGCCAAGGATGATTCTCTTTCCCTCAAGGAGATTGCTTTTGCTTCCCTTTATCCTTTCTGCGGGATGTACCATATGAATCACCATTCCTTCTACGCTCATCAGGGTATTTCAGGGTAATAAGTCTTCTTGCTGCAAGCTGCCTTAAGAATAAAGCTAGGGTGTAATAAACCGGGTCCACCCTCTCCCCAAAGTTCTCCCTGAGCTCTTTCCCTATCTCTCTTACATCTCTTCTACCATCTATCCTCTCCACCACAAACCTTCCAACATCATCAAGGTATGTCCTTTTAATGCTGCCCCTTTTTGTAAACTTCAGACAAAGTCTTCCAAAGAAGCTTCTAGCTGTGGGTGAATAGAGGACCCCATCAGAATATCTCACCCCCTCGGCCAGTGAGGGCACGTAATTAAGCAGGTTCTTTCTACTTTTCCATCCTCTTTTTCTCACCATACCCACCCTACAGCCTGCGGCGGAAGGTTCTTCTCAGGGTCTCTCGGACCTCCTCTTTGCTCATCCCCTGGAGCGGTTTTCTAACAACAATGTAGAAGATGATATACATGAGATAGAGATATGCTATAAGCCCTGGCCACCCGGCGGCATCAGTGAAAAGGGCGATATTGATCTTCCCTATCTTGAAGATGGCGTTCACAACGCCCATCAGGGCCTCCCCAGCCACCAGGCCTGCGGAGAAGATGAGCCCATAATTGAAGGTCTCACTTTTGAGTTTCTTGACACGCTCTTTAATGGCGTCCTCTGAAAGCATCTCCCGTCTCGCATCCACAACTCTGACCCGGTGCTCAATAAACCTCTCCGAGAAGTAGGCTATGAGGCCCCCTAGCATAATGGGGGTTGTTAGGGTGAAGGGCAGATAGATCCCTATCGCAACAGCCATAACGGGCAGTTTGAACCTTATGAGAACAATGGCTATGATGACTCCCAGGATGAACATGGAGATCTCTATGTCTCCCTTAAATATGGCGACAACGGTTGATCCCATTATCACCGCCTGAGGTGCGGGGAGGGGGTTGGGGTGCCCGGGGGTCTTCACACCGATTCCATAGGCGCTTTCAAGCATCCAGACCACAGCGGGTATAGTTATGCTAGCTGTAAGAACTCCGATAATCCTGCCCTTCTGGATGTCGTAGGGGGTGGCGCCCACCATATTGGCGGTTTTGAGCTCCTGCATGGAGTCCCCTGCGATGGCCGCCGATACGCATACAATTGCCGCAACCAGTATTGTGGCGGGCATCCCGACAGAGGGGTTCACCTGCAGGAGGTAGAGCATGGCAGCGGTTATGACCAGCGTGGATATGGTCACCGAGGAGATGGGGTTGTTGGAGGAACCCACGATCCCCGCGAGGTAACCTGCAACCGCTGTGAATAGAAATGCAGCTGCGAAGAGTACAAAGGTGGATACCAGCGTGGCTATGAAAAGTTTGAGGACATAGTAGTTAATAATGAACATGGCAACGAATATGATAACATAATAGGCAACGTGCACCTGCATATCCCTTTCTGTTCTCGGCAGCTCTTCGGTGGATCCCACACCCTCTTCTTTTCCAATCTTAATGCTGGATCTTAACGAGTCCATAAGAGTTTTCCTTAGAGTCCAAAGTGTCCAGATGCCTCCAGTAAGCACTGCACCGACGCCGACCCATTTTGTATACTGGAACCAGACGGCGTAGACGGCGTCAACAGGGTTTGTTATGGGGTTCCCCTGGAAATCCACAGTTGGCCATCCCACAAGAGCACCTATAAGGGGGATGAGCACCAGCCAGCCCAAAACACCTCCTGCAAAGACCATCCCAGAGATTCGGGGTCCTATAATGTAACCCACTCCTAACAGGGCCGGCGAGATATTTAACCCCCCGAAAAGTCTAGCTTTTCCCCTGCCCAGGACATATTCCAATTTCTCCCTCCAAAGATTGAGGCCAGAAGTTGACAGAAACTTCATCCCCCCGGCGATCAGCATTGAGAAGGTGATGTAGTGGAGCATCTGCTCTCCGCCATACATGGTTATGAGAACCTTACCTGAGGCCACACCCTCCGGGTAGGGCAGCTTCTCCACCTCAATGAACACACGCCTTAACGGAATGGTGAAGAAGACACCAAGGAGCCCTCCAACGAAAGAGAGAAGCATCACAAGGGGCAGGTGGTCACCAAGGGTGGCCCAGCCAGCCTGATGGTCGGTCACTACGTATATGATGAGAAGAGCAGGGAAGGTGAAGACAATCCCAGCGGCCAGGGCCTCCCCCGCCACCCCTATATTCTTTGTCATGTTGGTTTCCAGGATGGTTCCTTTAAGAGGTCTCATGAACGCAAGCCCTATGACCAGGGCTGGGATGGTAGCTGAGACTGTCATTCCCACAAGAAGTCCTAAGTATGCGTTGGCAGAACCCATGATAATGGTGATCAAAACGCCTACAAGGATGGACTTCACAGTGAACTCGGGCATGGACACGTGAGCCGGGACAAAAGGTTCCTCTTCTGCTACCACTCCAATACCTCCTCAGGAACTGCTCTCCCTCACCTGCCAGGTCCAGATGTTGGCGGTGAGGCTCCATGAATTGCCGGAATCCACAAATGCAATGACGTGGAAAAGCCCCATTCGGTGCTGGTCACCCGCATTTACCATGACCACGTTGACGGTCCAGTTGGAGGAGCCATACATTCTGATGGCATCCTCCTGGGTAAAATTCACCCGCAAGGTTATGCTGCCCTCTCCCCCGGAGGGATTGGCCACCTCCTCGGAGACCAAGGATATATTGAACTCCGGATTCAGAAGCTCTAGCCGGAAGGTGTCCGGTTCGTTCACAAAGAGTCTGTTGCGAGGAGGCTCGTCTTCCCACGTAAGGGTGATCCTGAGCTCTGCCAAGTAGAGGTCGTCAAGAGGAAGGGTCAAAGCGGTGCTCTCTCCCTCGTTGGTCTGTCCACTTTCAGTGTAGGCGGGAGCCTCCACAATGACATCTGTTATGGGGGATTCCTCCTCCTTCTTTTTTTCTTTCGTGATGTTTTTCCCGGAGGCAACGGAGCCTACTATCACAATCAGAGCTATGAAAATACCCGCAAGGAGAGTCTTCCTGTCGCTTGGGTACATCTGTCTCCCCCGAAAAGGTTCTTTGGGAAGTAACAGGGGGGATATCAACCATTCAGATATAAATTTACTCCATGGCGAAATTAAGAATGCTCATCAAAGGCGAGGCCCTCACCTCTTTAGAGGAGAGTCTGGACATGTAGAAATAGGCCTTGAGGGAATCGGTGAGGTAGAGCCCCCCCTCGTCAGGGAGGCTGGACACTACCATGCATGTGTCGGTGTAGACCTCAACTCCCGCCTCTTTCAACTTGTTAACGATTCCACTCTCCTTGGCGAGCTGAAAGAAAACCCTGTTAGTGAATAAAAGCAATCTCACATCTGCCCTCACCCTCCTTCCCCTCATCTCCTTGTAAAGTTCCTTCAGCTCCTCAAAGTCCAGATGCGGACATCCGATAACGATAGTGGAGGCGCCTTCAAGCCCCTCCGATACGGAAGCCGTGAACTCTTCCACCTCCTTTCTTTCCACCACAGTTCGCTCCTCTATCGCCTCCTCAAAGCGGGGGAGTTTCCGTACGGCCTCCGGCGTGGCGCCCTTCACGTGCAGGATGGCACCATCCCCAAAAGCCGCAAGAGCGGCGCCCATTCTGTTGAGCCTCTTCACGGAAAAGCGGAGGTCCATGTTGAAGAGGGGGACCTGAGTTCCGAATCTTGAGCCGATGTAGGCCCCCAACACCTGGCTTTCCCAAATTGTAACCTTCCAGTTCACTTTCACCTCAAGCCTCGGGAGACGGTTTTCTAGAATATGCAATCCAAAGTAAGGTGTGTAGCCGGCAATAGCCGCACAGAGGGCGGAGATGGACCCCTCCTTGTTCGTTCGTGCCCCCAGAACGGAATTTGCAAAAACCACTGCGTTGGACTCCGCCCAGCTTATGTGCTCACCGAACCCCGGGATGTTATCATCCCTATAGGGGATACAGGAGAGAGTGGGCTTGACGCCCATTCTTCTGTAAAGGTCCACGATCTCTCTCTGTTTTTCAACGAATTCTGGTGTGGCGGCAAAATAGGCACCCTGCATTATGTCCAGTCCGCACGGGTTAAGCGTGCTGTGGACGGAGACTGCAGCACCCCGGGAGACGAATTCTCTTAAGGTTTCCACCAGCCCATCACCGCCGGTTCTATACGAGACGCCTGAGATGTGCGCAGAGGATATGGGTATGAGATGGGGCGCTCCCACCACATCACCTATGTTGACCAGGAGCTTCATTGCCAGCATCTTCCCCTCACCCATCTCCCCCTCGAGCATCGCCTCCTGTTCCCTGTTCAGGTACATGCCCCCCAAATATTCAAAGGGGGTTAAGTAACCATCGCAATATCTCCTCATAAATCTGCGAGATTTAAGCGCCGCGGTCGGCGGGGCAAAAAGGTTTATCTATCCTCACATTTACCTACACCCATGGTGCACCAGTGGGGCGGTGCGAGGCAGATGAAGACCACTTTAGTCCTCTTTCAAACAGTGCTTCTCACTTTACTTGTGGGTATCTCCTCCACCCCACTCACTCTATCTGCACCCCAGAGCGAGGAAGAGGAGTTCGACCATTATTGGTCCTATCTTGAGATGTCAGATGTCCTTAAAAGGTGGTGCACGGAGCACGGTGATATAGCAAAGCTTGTCTCCATCGGGAGAACATACGAAGGGAGAGAGCTCTGGGCGGTAAAGATATCAGACTATCCCGAGCTGGAGGACGATGGGGGATTGGAGGAGGAGCCCGACGTTCTGATCATGGGGGCCCATCACGGCAATGAGTGGATATCCTATATGGTTCCTCTATACCTCATCCACTTTCTTCTTCATAATTATGGCAGCCCCGGGGTCAACGGGACGGTGGCTACTTATCTTGTGGACCACAGGGAGATATGGTTCGTCCCCATGGTCAACCCCGACGGGGTGGAGTACAGCAGGCAGACTGATCGGGGATGGAGAAAGAACCGAGAGCCGAACTATCTCTCTCAAAGGGGCCCTTCGGGGGAGTTTGAGCCCGATCTAGTGCCTTTCTCATACGGTACTGACCTTAACAGGAACTACCCCTGGCACTGGGGGGAGTTGGGAGGTTCCGACCCCTATCTCTCCCGTTCACCAACCTATCCCGGTCCACCTGACAACAAAGACGATGACGGCGACGCATTAATCCCGTTGGACCTATGGGATAAAAAAACCCCCTTGGGTCCTGAGGACGGAGTTGACGAAGACCCTGTGGACGGGATAGACAACGATGGGGACGGAATGGTGGACGAGGATCCCAACGGAGGCTTCTCCACCAGGGAAACCAGAGCTATACGGGACCTTGTGGAGGCAAACTCTTTCACCCTCTCCCTTTCCTATCACTCCTATTCGGAGCTTGTCATATATCCGTGGGGGTGGACGGAAGAGCCCACGGAGGATGACCTGACATTCAGAAAACTGGCGGAGTACATCGCCCAGCCCATGGGATACAGAGCTATTCAGGGCTATGATCTTTACCAAACAGACGGGGACTCAGACGACTGGCTCTACGGGGTACATCACGTCTTCGCCTTCACAGTAGAGCTGGCCCGAAGTTATCGCCCGCCGGAGGAGGAGATTGAGAGCATATCGGCGGTAAATCTCGGAGGTTTCATAAGAGCTGTCTCCTACGCCCACAACCCCTATCAGATCCACCTAAACATGAGCATTGAGAGCAGGATGGTAGAAGATCGCGTAAAGGTCATCTTGAAGGTGGAGAACGACCGCTATCCCATCCCTCTACCGGAGAACCCCTTCGTTCTCCACTGGGTGGAGGGAAATGCGAGGGGAGAGGTCCCCATGGTGGCGGATGGAACCTATTACGCTGCTGAGATCCCATGGGGAGGGGGTGAGGTTACCTTGTGGATTGATGGTAAAGACTTGGAGGGGAACCCCCTCATCTATCCCCTTGTAGGTGAGGATGGGGGGGGAATTGCCGTGGTTGAACCCTCTAGCATCAGTGCGTGGCCAGAAGTACATTTCACGCTCTCCACGGTGGTGGCGATGCTTCTCATACTCGGCACTGTATGGGGAGGATTCACAATCTCACTTCGGCACGCCGTGAGAATGGAGAGAGAGAAGAGCCAGATGTAGGTGAAACTAATGGAGAGGAAGGAGACCTTCAGATCTCGCTGGGGACTTGTTTTGACCTCTCTCGGAGCAGCTATCGGCACGGGAAACATCTGGCGGTTCCCCAAAGAGACGGCGGCCAACGGAGGAGGCTCCTTCCTTCTTCCGTGGATAATTTTTCTCTTTATATGGTCCATCCCCATCCTCATGGTGGAGTTCGCCGTGGGCAAGAAGACCCGCAGGGGCACTGTGGGCGCCTTTATGGCTTTCCTTGGCAGAAAAAAGGGGTGGATGGGTGCGTTTATGGCCTTCGTCTCATCCGCTATAGGGTTCTATTACGCCGTTGTTATGGGATGGGTCCTAAGATATGTCTATGTCGCCCTCCGGGGCGACGTAAGACCTGGGGTCGATACTGAATCCCTCTGGTTCAGTTTCCTGACCTCCCCCCTCCAGGTGATATTCTTCCAGATCCTCGCCATCCTTATCACAACGGTCATCGTGATGAAGGGTATAGAGAAGGGGATAGAGAGGATAAACCTGTTCCTCATACCCGCCCTCTTTCTGATAATGATATTCCTAGCAATAAGGGCGGTGACCCTCCCGGGGGCTTCAAGAGGAATAGTGTATCTTTTCACTCCCCGGGGGGAACAGCTCGGTGAGGCCTCCACATGGATATCCGCCCTTGCCCAGTCAGCCTGGTCGTGCTCCGCCGGCATGGGCATGGCCTTAACTTACGGGGTTTACATGAGAAGGAAAGAGGACACCACTTTAAATGCCGTACTGACGGGTCTGGGCAACAACTCCGCCTCTCTCATTGTGGGGATCGCCGTCTTCTCTACTGTGTTCGCTCTTTCCCCTACACCGGCAGCCGCCGATGCCGCTCTTCAGGAAGGAGGCACTGGACTGACCTTTATTTATTTGACGGCCCTCTTTGCCACAATGCCCTTTGGATCTCTTGTGGCATTCTTTTTCTTCCTCGCAACAGCCTTTGCTGCTCTGACCTCCATGCTTTCAACATATGAATTAGCTGTGAGAAACTTCATGGATTTCGGCCTGAGCAGGAAAAGGGCTGTTCTCTACATGAGCGCTGCCACATTTCTTCTCGGGCTCCCATCCGCGGCAGTGGTTCTTAACATGGGAGGGCGACCGGTACCGGTAATTCTTGAGAACCAGGATCACGTCTGGGGATTGGCACTGCTTCTTACGGGCCTCATGCTCTACCTTCTCCTCAGATCTTATGGGGTCAGAAGGTTCAGGGAGAATTTCATCAACAGCCGCTGGAGTGACATAAGGGTGGGCAGGTGGTTTGATGTCCTCTTCAACTACGTCGTACCCGTTGAGATAGCTGTCCTTTTCGTGTGGTACTTCTACCAGACGCTCACGGGGCCCTCCGAGAACTGGTGGGTATCGGGCCCCATAGGCCTCGCACTTATGCTCATTCAGTGGGCGGGTGTGATTGTTCTTCTGAGATATCTGGTCAACCGCTACTCGCACAAAATAGACCTGAGCGATGTGGACGTCAACCTGCCTCTGGATGAGGAGGACCGACATCCTGTGAGGCTCTACGGCGGATACGAAGTGCATTATAAGGACCTGAAGGAGGTGTGAGAGTGCCGGAGAGGCTGGAGAAGATACTTGGCATCCTCAAAGAGAGGGGCCCCATGACAACAAGGGAGCTGGAGGCCACTTTAATGGACGAGGGAGAGGAGTGTCCCGATGGGGTCGCCAGGGTTCTCATGCAGCTCAAGAGCAAAGGGCTTGTGGAAGGAAGGTTGGACAAGAGCCGCGGAACGTGGATATGGAGCGCCAAATAAGCTCCTCCGCAACATCCGCGCGCCTATCCCCGCCGGGGCGAGCCCAGGTGACTTTTTGCAGAGATGAATACCGATCCTCCGAGCTGTTAAGAAATACCCATATTGAAAGGGGGAGGGTTACCTGCGTTTTTCCACCACGCTCTGGTAGATCTCGACAAGCCTTCCTGCGATATGAGAATAGGAGTATCTCTCCCGCACCAGCTTCTCCCCTTCTCTGCCCAGCGCCTCCCTCCTCTCCTCGTCTGCCAGGATTTCCACCAGAGCCTTTTTAAACGCATCCTTCTCCCCGGGGGGAAAAAGAAGTGCTCCACCTTGTTTGAAAATGAAGGAGAGTTGAAGTTCAGGAACGACCACGGGGAGCCTGCAGGCCATAGCCTCCAGCTGGTTTATTGAATTGTTTGACAGCCATACTCCAATATCAGCGGCGGAAAAGTATTCCTTCAATCTCTCCTTGGGGATGAACCCGGTGAAGATAACCCTTTCGGAGATTCCGAGGGCTTCTGCCTTCGACTTGAGCATTCTGAAGTAGTCTTCGGGGCCGTCTCCCACAACCATCAATCTCAGGTTCGGATTCTCCTTCGCTAGAGAGGAGAAGACCTCCAGAACATCCTCCAGCCTCTTCCTCCGGGTTATGACCCCTGAGAAGATAAGGACTTCTCTCCCCTCGAGAGAATACATCTCCCGTATCCTCCTCCGGCCCTTCTCAGTGTAGTGGAACATCTCTGTGTCGGCACCGAGGCCTGTGACTGTGACTGGGGGCCCCCTCACCTTATAGAAATCCTCCAGAAAGTTTCTGCAGGCGGGGATTACAGCTACTATGTGGTCGGCTCTCTTGAAGACCGCGCGGCCCACCAGCCTTCTGAAGGTTACGTACTCGCCCACCACCACTGCGTCCACGGGTCCTCTTATCTCCCTGTGGATGGGGTGATCTGGGTAATCGAAGTCGTGAATGTCCATAACAAGACCGTAGTTCCTTCTCCTCTTTAACGCCGCCGGGAAACCAAAGAGGTGTTTCGGCTCGTGGAGGTGGACCACATCGGGAGAGAGTTCCTCAAGAGCACTTCTCACCCCCGGGGCGAGAACCATATCATAGAAGAACTCGCCGAGAGCTTTGAGACGCACCACTTCCAACCCGCCCAGAACCTCTTTGCCGACCTTCAGTCTCTCTCCCCTGCCGCTGCTAAGGTGTGGAAGTGGTCTATCTGAGGTAAGAACGGCCACGTTGTGTCCCAGCTTCAGCTGCTCCTTCGCTAGGAAGTACTCTTCATAGCCCACCTCAGGCATGAAGTACCCCACAATGTGTACTATCCTCAAGGGGCTCCCCCGTGCTGTTATAACAGAAATGCCCTCAACCTTTTTACATTTCTCCTCCGCTAGTGCCCGCATCCCCGACACCCCTTATTGAGATAGTTTTATTAACACGTAGTGGAAAAATATACCGAAATGTTGGTGGTAGGGGGAGTCCTTCAGTGCGGAGGGTTGGGGGGTCTGTAGGGGGGTGGTGGGGTGCGGTTGTGTAAAGGGGTTAAGGAAATTTTAAATACAACCACCATATGAAGGACACTTACACGCAGGGTGCGTTGAACCTGCGACAGATCCGAAGGGATATGGATGAGCAGGTTCATCCAGCACTGCGTACATCCAATGAGGATTTAAGAAACCCGGCCAGGTGCCGTGACCTCTTAAATCCGACATCAGACGCAATGGTGAGACCCGGTAGGCACAAATATTGTGTGCAGGTAGGGGTTCACGATCGAATCCCCGCCAATTCCGGTTGATCCTGCCGGCGGTCACCGCTATCGGAGTCCGACTAAGCCATGCGAGTCGAGAGGGTTCGGCCCTCGGCGCACCGCTCAGTAACACGTGGATAACCTACCCTCGGGTGGGGGATAACCTCGGGAAACTGAGGCTAATACCCCATAGGCCTGGGATGCTGGAATGCTTCCAGGCCGAAAGCTCCGGCGCCCGAGGATGGGTCTGCGGCCTATCAGGTTGTAGTGAGGGTAACGGCCTCACTAGCCGACGACGGGTACGGGCCCTGGGAGGGGGAGCCCGGAGATGGACTCTGAGACATGAGTCCAGGCCCTACGGGGCGCAGCAGGCGCGAAACCTTCGCAATGCGCGAAAGCGCGACGAGGGGACTCCGAGTGCCTATGCTCAGCATAGGCTGTTCACCGGTGTAAAAAGCCGGTGGAGAAAGGGGTGGACAAGACTGGTGCCAGCCGCCGCGGTAATACCAGCGCCCCAAGTGGTGATCGATTTTATTGGGTCTAAAACGTCCGTAGCCGGCCCGGTAAATCTCCGGGTAAATCGTCCAGCTCAACTGGTCGAATTCTGGGGAGACTGCCGGGCTTGGGACCGGGAGAGGTCGGAGGTACTCCAGGGGTAGGGGTGAAATCCTGTAATCCCTGGGGGACCACCGGTGGCGAAGGCGTCCGACTAGAACGGGTCCGACGGTAAGGGACGAAGGCTAGGGGAGCAAACGGGATTAGATACCCCGGTAGTCCTAGCTGTAAACGCTGCGGGCTTGGTGTTGGGGGTCCTACGAGGGCGCCCAGTGCCGGAGAGAAGTTGTTAAGCCCGCTACCTGGGGAGTACGGCCGCAAGGCTGAAACTTAAAGGAATTGGCGGGGGAGCACCGCAACGGGAGGAGCGTGCGGTTTAATTGGATTCAACGCCGGAAAACTCACCAGGGGCGACTGCCACATGAAGGTCAGGCTGATGACCTTACCTGATTGGCAGAGAGGTGGTGCATGGCCGTCGTCAGTTCGTACCGTAGGGCGTTCTGTTAAGTCAGATAACGAACGAGACCCCCGCCCTTAATTGCGACCACATCCTTCGGGGTGTGGGCACATTAAGGGGACCGCCGCTGCTAAAGCGGAGGAAGGAGGGGTCAACGGCAGGTCCGTATGCCCCGAATCCCCTGGGCGACACGCGCGCTACAAAGGTTGGGACAGAGGGTTCCCACCCCGAAAGGGGGAGGCAATCCCGAAACCCAACCGTAGTTCGGATTGAGGGCTGTAACCCGCCCTCATGAAGCTGGATTCCGTAGTAATCGCGGGTCAACATCCCGCGGTGAATATGCCCCTGCTCCTTGCACACACCGCCCGTCAAACCATCCGAGTGGAGGCCGGGTGAGGGGCACCTTTTTGGGTGTTTCGAACCTGGTTTCCGCAAGGAGGGTTAAGTCGTAACAAGGTATCCGTAGGGGAACCTGCGGATGGATCACCTCCTACGATAGCCTACCGGGCACCAGAATTGCGTCTGATGTCATTTTATCAACCTTTTGTGGCAAAGAATATATACCAGTCGGTTGATTTCATACTGGAAGCAAAGCAAGGACGGGTACACAATGGACATAAAAAGCGAAAAGAGGAACGAAGAGGATGTGGAGGAGGCAGCGGAGGAGAGGCTCCAGATGGTGGAGGAGGAGCTCAAGGAGCTCACCATTGAGAGGCTGAAAGAGGAGATAAAACTTCTCAAGGGCAAGATAAAGGCCCTGGAGTTCAACATAGAGTTTGAGAGAGAGGCCTTTGAGAAGGAGAGAAAGGCCGCTCAGGAGGAGATAGACTCGCTGAAAAGAGAGAGGTACCTTCTGCGCCGACAGCTTGACGAACTGCTCAAGCCCCCCCTTCTCCTTGGTGAGGTTGTGGAGATAATATCCGATAGGGAGGTCATAGTGAAAAGCTCCACGGGCCAGATGTTCATAACAAACGTTTATTCAAAGATAGACCCCAAGGAAATTCAGGTGGGGAGAAGGGTTGCCATGGACAAGAATAATCTTGTGGTTATGAGGGTTCTACCCCCGGGGAAGGACCCAATCGTCGTGGCCGCAGAGGTGATAGAGAGGCCGAAGGAGACCTACAGGGATATAGGGGGCCTGAAGGAGGTCATAGAGGAGGTGAAGGAGACGGTGGAGCTTCCACTTCTCAAACCTGATATTTTCCGGGAGATCGGCATTGAACCCCCTAAGGGGGTTCTTCTGGTGGGGCCCCCGGGGACCGGCAAAACACTCATAGCGAAGGCGGTGGCTAACAAAACACGAGCCACCTTCATCCGTCTGGTGGGCTCAGAGCTCGTTCAGAAATTTATAGGGGAGGGGGGAAGGCTTGTGAGGGAACTGTTTCAGATGGCCAGGGAGAAGGCGCCTTCCATCGTTTTCATAGACGAGATAGATGCCATTGGAGCTAAAAGACTGGCCATGGACACAACGGGAGATAGGGAGGTGCAGAGAACCCTTATGCAGTTGCTCGCAGAGATGGATGGCTTCAGGCCCCTTCAAAACGTCGCTATAATGGCCGCCACCAACAGGATGGACATTCTAGACGAGGCGCTTCTCCGCCCTGGGAGATTTGATAGGATCATAAGGATAGACCTTCCCGATGAGAAGGGCAGGGAAGAGATATTGAAGATTCACACAAGGGGGATGAAGCTGGACAAGAGCGTGAATTTGCGCACCCTGGCCGCCCTTACTGACGGCTACACCGGTGCGGACATCAGAAATCTTTGTACAGAGGCAGGGATGTTTGCTATCAGGGAGGGCAGGCGCAGGGTGACCATGCAGCATTTCATGAAGGCGAAGGAGAAAGTGGACAACAAGCGGGAAGAGGAGAGGAGCAGAAAGAGGGTGGGAGACAAGGGGATGTACATCTAATCCCTGAGCTTCTTCAAATATTCCTCCACCATGGTCTCGTATTTTTTCAGATAAGTGGGGTTCTGGACACCTTTGAGGCTCTCTACGCACTCCTCGAAGTACTCCCTAGCGGCTTCCATCTCTCCCTGTTTCATGTAGAGCTCGCCTAGGGTGAAAGAGGTTGTGGCTATCTTCAGCTTCTCGCCCAATTTCCTGAATATGGAGAGCCCCTCTTTCAGCCTCTTCTCGGCGGTCTTCAAATCCCCTATCCTAAGCGAGGCTTCACCCGAACCCGCCAGAGCATACCCTAGCTGTCTCACCTCTCCTGAGCCCTTGTAGGCCTTTATCGCTTCCTCAAAGTTCTTGAGGGCTAGATCATAGCGTCCCTCTTTTGTGTAGAGGATACCTAGGTTGCTCTTCAGCCTTCCCATTTCAAAGAGATTCCCGCTCTTTTTGAGGAGACCAAGGGCCCGTCGGAACATCTTTATAGCATCCTCTGGCCTCTCCCAGTTGGTGTAGAGTATTCCTAGGCTGACGTAAGCCCTTGACATGAGGTCTTTATCTGAGACCTCCTCCGCCTGCTTTAGGCTCCTCCTCAAGTATTCCCTAGCCGTCTGAAAATCTCCGAAAAGGCTGTGGAGCTCTCCAAGGTCTATGAGGGCCAGGGTGCTCCTCCTCTGGTCCCCCAAGGCCCTAGCTCTGCGCAGGGACTTCTGGAAATAGGAGAGAGCCTCCATTCTTTCCCCTCTTCTTATGAGAATATAACCCAAAAGGCGGGAGGCATCGGCGGCTACAAGGTCATCGTCGGACTTCTCTGCCCTCTTCAGCGCCTCCCTCAAGGTTCTTATCGCCGTGTCCCACCGTCCGAGGATCACCTCCGCCTCCCCTTTCAGGTAGTAATAGGAGGCCTTCAGCTCCTCCGGCACGTCCTTCTCTCTGATGTTCAGAAGAGTTGAGTAGAACTCATCCGTCATCCCTATGGCAATCATCTCTTCCCCGTGGGTTAGGAGTATTTTGAGGGCTTTGTAGATCTCGGAGGCTCTTATGTAGTGGTAAGAGGCCTCCACAAGGTCCTTCTTCTCTCCCCTCTCAAGGTAATATTGGGCTGCTGCCCTGTGAAGCCTTCTTCTCTGAATCGGTGTCAGCCTTCTGTAGAAGAACTCCTTTATTATATCATGGACCTCGTAGAAGTCATAGGAAATCTCCTGAAGCAGGTTCTTCTCCACCAGATCGTCAATGGTCCTGAAATCTATCTCCTCGTCGATGAAGAAGGCGTTTGAGGAGACAGGGAGGCGGTATATGGAGGCCACCGAGAGGAGGTTGATCTCCTCCGGGGAGAGGTTTTTGAAGATCTCTTCGTAGATGTAACGCTTGATGTCCATCTCTCCAACAGGCTCGCTGGTGGTGGAGATAATTTTCAGAAAGAGAGGGTGGCCTTTGGTAATATTATAAATCCTCCGGAAGACCTCCTCGTTTTTCACCTTCTCACCGAGGAGCTTCCGGGAACTCTCCTCATCCAGCCCCTCAAGTACCATCTCCTTCACGAAGCCTTCCAGGACTACCTCTCTCCTGTCGTAGATGGGTATGACGTGCCTGCCGATGAGAATAATCTTTATACCCTCCGTATCCTCAATGGCTTCCTTCCATGTTGTGAAGAACCCTAGGAGCTCGTCGGAGGCCCTCTGAAAGTCGTCAAAGGCCATTATTGTTCCGGTCCCGTTCAGGTCCTCTTTTAGGATCTGGACTATCTCGCCGAGCTGTATGTCTTTGTCCGTGGCCAGAAGGCTTTTCAGTCGAGGTCTTCCAGTGGAGGCAAGGAAGAGGGCAAGGTGGCTCAGAATGGATTTTAAGGAGTCCCATCGGTGGATTCTCTTCCAGAAGACGTGGAACTCCTCCCTCTTCCGGTTGAGGAACTCAGCGGCTAGCGTGGTCTTTCCTATGCCCGCAATCCCCGTGATCACGTATATCCCGGAGCGGCGATCCATACACCAGTCCGAGAGTTCCTTCAATTCCTGCTCTCTTCCATAGAACACATGCGGAAGGGGTGCCTCATTCAGGTACGCCACCCTGTCGGTTTTCTCACCTTTCAGGATGGAGTCTATCATGGTGCGGGTGACCGTGCCTTCTCCCTCCCAGATCCTGAAGAGAAGGGAGAGAAGCTGGCTTTTTTTAAGCCCCTCCTCCTCCATCAGCTCTCTCAGCGTTAAAGAGCGCAACCTACCCTCAACGTCTTTGTAAGAGACCCGCTCAGAGGCTATTTCCTTGTAGAGCTCCTCTGCCACTCGCTGCCCTTTGGGTGTGAGAAAATACGCCTTTCTCCTTCTAGCGTACCCCCGCATGTGCATAGTGCGCTCCTCTATGAACCCCTCGTCCCTCAGCCTCTTGAGCACCCTTGGCAGGTTGTCCTTTCTTATGGATATACCTTCGGAGATAAGGTCCTGACCAACCTCCCGGGGAGCCTCAAACATCTCTGGGCTGTATCTGTAAGGTAGAAGGTAGAGAAGGAGCCTTCTCTCCGCAGGCAGGGGTCTCTTCAGAGCTTCTCCGTTCATCTTCCCTTAATTGGACATCTCAATTATTACATTTTCTGAACTCTCCCTCCCTTTAATCTTCGGGCGGGGTCAGGATAAAATAGTTTGGTGCGATTGGGGAGGTGGTGAGCCTGATGGGTGAGATGATCAGGGCCAACCGAAAAGCCATTCAAATAGAGTATGCCATACGGGATGTGGTAGTGGCTGCTCAGGAGCTTGAGAGGCGGGGAGAGAAGGTCCTGAAGCTCAACATAGGAGATCCATGCCAGTACGGCTTCCAGCCCCCAAAAGAGGCTACAGATGGGGTTGTGGAAGCCCTCCGGAGGGGTCTCAACGGCTATGCGCCTTCTCAAGGCATCCCTGAGGTTCTGGAGGCGGTAGAGAGATACGAGAGGTGGAGAGGTTCGGAGGTCCCAAAGGAGAACCTTCTCATTACTGCGGGAGTTACCGAAGCGATCCAATTCACATACTTCTCCCTCCTTGGGGAGGGGGATGAGATCCTTCTGCCTGACCCGACCTACCCCCCCTACATAACCTACGCAAAGATGCTGGGCGCGAAGCCTGTTCTCTACCGGTGCAGGGAGGAGGAGGGATGGAGCCCCTCCGAAGAGGACATAAGGAGAAAGATCACGCCTAGAACGCGGGCCATAGCCCTGATAAATCCCAACAACCCCACCGGGGCCCTCTACGATGAGAGGACCGTGAAGCTGATAGGGGATATAGCCGCGGAGCACTCCCTTCCGGTGATATCCGATGAAATATACTGCGAGATAACCTTCACCGGGGTGCCCGCTCCCTCAACTGCTGCGCTGCTCAAAGATGTCCCTGTGATTGTGTACAACGGGATGAGCAAGATCTTTCTGGCCCCGGGGTGGAGGATAGGATATCTGGGTCTGAGCGACCCCGAGGGGGTTATGGTGGAGATCTGGGACGGGATAATGAGGCAGGCCAGAGCAAGGCTATCCCCCTCATCCATTGCTCAATGGGGCTTCATGAGGGCCCTTGAGGGAGACCGAGGCTATCTGAGGGATTTCCTGAGGAAGCTTAAGGCCCGAAGGGATATCTACGTAAAGCACTTCAGCGAAATGGAGGAGTTTGATCTCTCCGTCCCAGAAGGCGCTTTCTACATATTCCCCAAGATCGGGCGCAGATCTCCTTGGAAAGATGATAGGGAGTTTGTTCTCTCACTTCTGAGGGAGGAGAAGGTATTGACGGTTCACGGCTCAGGCTTCTCTCCGGAAGGTGGTGCATGGCACTTCAGGGCGGTCACGCTTCCGCCGGAGGATGTGATTGAAGAGAGCATGATTAGGCTTGAGAGATTTATGAGGAGGCATGAGAATGAGTGAGCCGGAGGGCCTGATAAGGATACCCGAAGAGGATATAGAAAACATCCGGAAAGAGGTTGTTGAGAGGTTCTTGAGGTACGTCAAGGTAGACACGCAGTCGGCCGAGGACTCCTCAACCTATCCATCTACGAAAAAACAGTGTGAGCTGGCCGAGCTCCTCAGGAAGGAGCTTACAGAGCTTGGCCTGGAGGATGTGGAGGTGGACGAGCACTGCTACGTGACTGCAACCCTCCCGGGGAACAGAGACGCCCCCATCATAGGCTTTATATCACACATGGACACCTCCCCAGAGTCCCCCGGGGCTGGGGTCAAACCGATAATACACCGTAATTACCAGGGGGAGAAGATAGTTCTCCCGGGGGATGAATCGCAGGTCCTTGACCCGGAGGTGGATGTGGAGCTCAAAAAATGGATTGGAACGGACATAATAACCTCCGATGGAACAACGCTCCTCGGCGCCGATGACAAGGCGGGGATTGCCGAGATAATGACTGCCCTCTCCTACCTCAAGAGACACCCTGAGGTGCCCCACGGGACTATAAGGGTGGCCTTCACCCCTGACGAGGAGGTGGGCGCCGGGACGAAGTACTTCGACATAAAGAATTTCGGTTCTGATGTGGCTTACACAGTGGACGGCGGAGAGGCCGGCACCCTGGATGTTGAAACCTTCAATGCCGCAGTTGCCCATTTTACATTCCACGGAGTGGAGGTCCATCCTGGATATGCGAAGGGGAAGATGATAAACTCCATACGCATGGCTGCTGATGCTATAAAGATGCTGCCGGCCTACGAGGCACCGGAGACCACCGAAGGCCATGAAGGATACCTTCACCCCTATGTGATAGAAGGCGGTGTTGATAAGACTACTTTGAAGGTTCTACTGAGGGACTTCACAGCGGAGGGGCTTAAGCGGCGCAAAGGGATTATAAAAGACATCGCTAGAAAGGTTGAAGCGCTCTACCCCGGTGGGAGGGTGGAGGTGGAAGTCAAGGACCAATACCGGAACATGAAGGAACACCTTCAGAGAAGGTGGGAGGTGGTGGAGAAGGCAGAAGAGGCCATAAAACTGGCGGGCCTCAAACCGGTGAGGTCCATAGTGAGGGGCGGCACAGATGGGGCCATGCTCTCGGAGAAGGGACTTCCCACACCCAATATATTCACTGGGGGACACAACTTCCACAGCAGGAGGGAATGGATTTCTACCCAGGCAATGGTGTATGCGGTAAAAACCCTGATATACTTATCTCAGCTCTACGCACTTTAAGAGGAGCCGCAGGCCCCTGGCAGTACTGGAAATATTTATATAGGGCGACAGATGATTGGGGTCGGGAGTGGGCACCATGGATCAGGATGACGAAGAAACCACCATTGAGATGAAGACCAGAACAGAGAAGGGAGAGGAAGAGGTAATAAGGGTAAAGCTTCCGGACCGAAAGAAGGGAGAGATGTTCGCCGTGGTTGACCAGGCGCTAGGCGGTGCCCGCATGAGGGTGATATGTCAGGATGGAAAGGTGAGGCTTGGCAGGGTGAAGGGGAAATATAAAAAGAGAATGTGGATAAGAGTTGGTGACCTTCTGATTGTTCAGCCGTGGGAGTTCCAAGATGAGAAGTGCGACATCATCTATCGCTACACCAACACGCAGGCGATGAACCTTAAGAGAAGGGGTTTCCTCCCCACCCACCTAGCATCCCTTCTGTAAGCGTTCAAGGTGGGCATAATGCCTAAGGACCCCTTAAAGAAGATCACCCGCGAGCTTTACGGGCCGAAAAAGATTGAAAGACTCATTAAGGACCCGGAGGAATTCAAGACAGAGGACGAGGTCTTCGACAAACATAACATGATGGTCCTTTTCAAGCTGATGAACAATGGAATACTTCAGACCCTCAACTACCCGGTGTCCACAGGAAAGGAAGCGAACGTCTACGAGGGAAGCAACCCTGTGGGGGAGAAAGTGGCTGTGAAGATATTCCGTACCTCAACGGCCACTTTTAAGTCCTTTCTGGAATATATTGAAGGGGACCCCCGATTTGAGAAGCTGGAGAAGGGTAGATGGGGGGTTATATTCACATGGGCCAAGAAAGAGTTCAGGAACCTCAAGGAGATGGAAAAGGCTGGGGTTAAGGTACCCCATCCCATCCACCGCATAGACAACATTTTGGTCATGGAGATGCTGACCTTTCAGGGCAGGCCCGCACCGCAGATCCGACAGATTGAGGCCGAGCGGGAGGACTGGGAGGAGTTCTGGGAGGAGGTGATCGACGGAATAAAGAGACTCTACCAGGTTGGGAGGATCGTTCACGCGGACCTCTCAGAGTATAACATCCTCTACACCGAAAGGGGGCTCTACTTCATAGATGTGGCCCAAGGGGTCTCAATAGAACACCCCCGGGGATACGAGTTCCTCTTCAGGGACGTGAACAACGTGGTGAGGTTCTTCCAGAAGAAGGGGGTTGAGATTCCCTACCCTGAGATCTTCGAGGATATCATGGGCAGGGAAGCGGAGGTGCTCCGCCTTATTGGGCTTCTTCCAAAGTAAAAAACTTTTTTTACCTCCGCACAATGAGCCGTGGGAGCCATATGAAAAACAGCGGTGCAGATGAACTTGCGAAGAAGATGAAGGTGAAGCTAGATAAGGATAACTTCCCGGAGTGGTACAGCGAGATTGTGGAGCTCTCCGGCCTGGTGGACAAGCGTTACCCCATCAAGGGGATGAACGTCTGGCTACCATACGGCTGGGAACTTATGAGGAACATAGATGAGGTAATACGGAGGGAGATGAGAAAGACATCCCACAAGGAGGTCTGTTTCCCTCTGCTCATCCCCCAGAGCGAGTTTCAGAAGGAGGCGGACCATATAAAGGGATTCTCCGATGAGGTCTACTGGGTTACCCACGGGGGCAGCACGCCCCTTGATATACCACTCCTTTTAAGACCCACCTCCGAGACCGCCATGTATCCCATGTTCTCCCTGTGGGTCAGGTCTCACTCGGACCTTCCGCTCAAGATATTTCAGATCGTCAACGTCTTCAGATATGAGACGAAGCAGACACGCCCCTTCATCAGGATGAGGGAGATACACTTCTTCGAGGCACACACCTGCCACAGAGACTTCGAGGAGGCGGAGAAGCAGATACAGGAGGACCTTGAAATCATGGATAGCGTGGCGAAAGAACTATGTCTTCCCTACCTTAAACTTGTCAGGCCCGAATGGGATAAGTTCGCTGGGGCCTTCTACTCCGTTGGCATAGACACCCTCATGCCCTCGGGAAGAACTCTACAGATAGCTTCCATACACCAGTATAAGGACAACTTCGCCCGGGCCTATAGAATCATGTACGAGGATGAATCTGGTGAGCATAGATACGCCCACCAAACCACCTATGGGATGTCCGAGAGGCTTATAGGTGCCGTTGTTGGGATGCACGGGGATAACAGGGGAATAGTGCTTCCCCCTGCTGTAGCCCCCATTCAGGTGATAGTGGTCCCGATACCGAAGAAGGGAATGAAGGAGGTGGTGGAGGAGGAGGCACTTAAAGTGAAGGAAGAGCTCGCCGGGGCGGGAATGAGGGTGGAGATAGATCTGCGGGACCTTCGCCCCGGGGCGAAATTCTACGACTGGGAGCTGAAAGGAGTTCCTCTGAGGCTAGAGATAGGAACGAGGGATATTGAGGAGGAGGTTGTAACAGCGGTAAAGAGGAACACCTTTGAGAAGAGAAAGATCCCCATAAAGGAACTTCTCAAGAGCGTGAAAGAACTTCTGGATGAGGTTCAGAGTGAGCTCTATTCCGCAGCTGAGAACTTCCTGAAGGAGCACATTTTCACGGTGAGAAACCTGAAGGACGAGGCGGAGGCCTATCGGGGAATCGAGGGTGTTATCAGAGTGAACTGGTGTGGGGACATGAAGTGCGCCGAGGAGCTTGAGGTGAGCCTAGACAAAAGCTTCCTTGGATTTCCTCCGGAGGAGAAGCCGGACGGCCCCTGTGCCGTATGCGGAGGGAAGGCGGCTGAAGTGGTCTACCTTTCAAAAAGCTACTGAGCCCCCTTTTGCGCCCTCTCTAGATTTCTATAATGGAAGTGGCCAACAAGGCCGAAAAGCGTGATCACAATGCATATTGAAAAGAGACCAACGTCGAAGAGCTTACCTTCCGGCAGGAGGTAGAGGGCTGTCCAGATGGTGTATATCAGGACACCTCCCAGAAAGAGCATATCACTTATGAAGAGCGGCAGAACGGGTGGCGCTGCGGTCTCTGTGGTGGCTAACTCTTTGGGCATCGCCCCTCAGTATTCGGGCTACGTAAATAAGTTTATCGGGGGAGATGCCATATACCTTTATCCAAGTAGGTGAGAAGAATGGATGCGAAGGTGACGATTCTCTACGACAACACCGCTGAGGAGAGCGGGCTTGAGACGGGCTGGGGCTTCTCCGCCTATATTGAGCTTGAAAGCTCTAGGGCGAGAATCCTCTTTGACACGGGGTGGGACGGGGGGGCTCTTCTCCATAATATGAGGGCTCTGGGAATCTCTCCAGAGGATATCGACCTGGTGGTAATCTCCCACAACCATTGGGACCACATCGGTGGGCTCCCCGCCCTCCTGAAGAGGCTGGGAGAGAGCACAAAAGTGCTCCTGCCCTCCTCTGTTTCCCGACGGTTCAGGGATGAGGTGAGGAGGCTGAGAGCGGCTGAGATCGTAGAGGAACCGGCGGAGATAGAGCCCTTTGGAGTGTACACCACTGGCAGCCTTCAGAGCGATGTGGTGGAGGAGCAGTCTTTGGTGGTTCCCCTACCGGGAAAGGGCGGCAATCTTGTTATAGTAGGATGCTCCCACCCAGGGCTCGACAGGATAGTTGAGGCCTCTGGGAGGTTTGGGGAGATCTTCGGAATCCTCGGCGGGATGCACTCTTTCAGGAAGTTTGAGCTGCTTCACACTGTTCAATTCTTCGCCCCCCTGCACTGCACCCGCTATAGGGATGTAGTTTATGGACTCTACCCTGGGAGGGTTTCTGTGAAGGGGGTGGGGGGGGTGTATCAGTTTTAAAACCGCTGAGATAGGGGCCCCGGGGAAGGTTTAAATATGAAATTCTCGTTTAAGCCTCTCGCACTAACAAACAGTGACTGGAGGGATACGCAATGACAGACGAGAACGTTGTGTACGTAGGAAAGAAACCGACAATGAACTATGTGCTGGCGGTGGTAACTCTCTTCAACAGCGGCACTGAAGAGATTACCATAAAGGCGCGCGGGAAGGCCATAAGCAGAGCGGTGGACGTTGCCGAGATCGTTCGGAACAGGTTCATAAACACCGTGAAAGTGAAGGACATACAGATAGGCACAGAATCTCTCTCCTCTGAAGAGGGCAGCGACGTAAACGTCTCATCCATAGAAATAACCCTGGCGAAGGAGTGACCGCGCATAAAGTGTCTGCCTCCTTTGAAGAGTACTTCAGAGGAGGCTATGTCTTTTTACACTCCCATCAGCTTCTGCTATGACCACCTCGTCTATCTCAACGAGCTCTCTCCACGGAAGATAATCCTTTTCCGCTCCCTCTGAGGTTATCTCAGCCATTATGAGCCTCTTCCGGTGGAGGGATTCCGCGAACCTGTAGTAGAGCCCAGAGCTTCTCAAAAAGTCGAAGAGCCTGCGGTAGCCTAAAAATACCACCTCATCGCAGTCCTCTAGAAAGGAGATGATGCTCTCTATCTCAAGGGGCTTCCTGAGCAGCGAGAATATGAGCTCCGTCTGATCTACGAAGTACGCATCTTTGGCTTTCCGGCGGAGGTCAACCTCCTTTGCCATCCTGAGGCTTCCGAAGAACACCTTCTTTCCAGGCATACCTGCAAGGGAAGTGAGAAGCTCCCTTGCCACCGCAGGGAAAGCGGGACCAGTGCAGAGAATAAGGAGGTTCCGCTCCCTGTTCTTTAAAAGGTCTTCAATGGCCCCTGAGATTGATTTCTTTGTCATGGAAACAGAGACAGATAAACGGATTACTATTTATCTTTTGACATCAAAATGCCCCCGGAGTTGAAGCATCCCCGGGGACTCAGAGGTAGTGTTGATGGATCTTCCCCAGGAATGTTGATTTGGGCATCAAGCCCACAATGCGGTCAATAGCTTTGCCCCCCCGGAAGAAGAGAACTGTGGGTATGCCCATAACCCCAAACCTCATGGATACCTGGGGGTATTCGTCAACGTTCAACTTGTAGAACTTCACCTTTCCTTTATACTCTTCTGAAAGCTCCTTAAAAATCGGTTCGAGCATCTTGCAGGGTCCGCACCATTCAGCCCAGAGGTCCAAAAGGAAGTTCTCCCCGGCCTCCATCGCCGCCTGGAGCTCCTTATCGGATATGTGTTTTATAAGGGGCTCCTCCTCTTTTGGCATGGTATTTCCTCTTGAAAGCATGTTCAGATATTCCTGCATCTTTTTCCGCCTTAACTCTTCAAGCTCTCTGTCGTCCGTCGCTGCCATGGATACGGGCATGAATATGCGATAGATAAAGTTTCTCCCTGAAGACTACTGCGAAAGTACCCTCCATCGCCTGTGCCAGTTGGATAATACATCGGAGATAATCCGGGAGGAGTGGTGAGTGAAGAACGGGAGGTCACCAGTAGCCTCAAGCACTCTTCTGTAATCCTCCTCCCCGGGGATGTAGATAAGCACAGCCCTTCCCTCAAGATCTCTCTTCTCAAGGCGGGAGATTATTTCAGCCACATCGGAGGGCCCAAGCAGGGTACTCTTGAGCGCGGTTATGATGATAAGAGCCTGCTGGGCCCCGCCTTCAAGGAGGAGGTCAAGGGCTTTCATATATCGCTCTGGGGTGGCATCTGCGATGAGGTCTACGGGGTTTACGGGCTCAATCTGCTTGAGAACCCTCATCCATCTCTCCGCAAGCCCCTCCGGTAGCCGGGGGACTCTAATGCCCCTGGCCACCAGCTTGTCGGAGAGCTCAATGGCTGGGCCCCCTACGTTGGATACGATGTAGACGCCATCACTCTCCGGCGGGCCTGGATTCAAGGAAAAGAAGTGAGTCTGGAGGGCTAGGAGGTCCACCTCATCAACCACTGTGCAGCCGAGACCTCTCAAGACCCCCGAGAAGACCTCCTCGTCCTTTGACAGGGAATCTGTGTGCAGGGCCGCCCTCCTCCTCCCGGCCTCGCTCTTTCCTCCTTTCAGGAGGGTTATGGGCTTCCTCCGGGAGAGCTCCCTCAGGCTCTCCAATCCCACATCCCTTATGTTCATTCCCTCGGTGTATATCCCTATGGAGAAAGTTCCCTCGTCCTCCACGAGTTCTTTGAGGAGATCTCCCTCTTTTAAAGAGTACCTGTTTCCCAAAAAGGCAAGCCTCCGTACACCAATCCTGCAGGAGAGGACCTGGTCTATCACGGCCGCCCCTACCCCCCCAGACTGAAATATAAAGCTGGAGCCTCCAGCGGGGAGTTCAAGGCCCCTCTCAAAGGTTGTGTTCATCCCTGTCCCGGTGTCTATAACCCCAAAAATGGAGTTCGGCCCGAGGACCCTAATACCCCGCTCTTCAATGAGAGCCTTAAGTTTCCTCTTCTCATCAGTTGAGAAGTCCCCCGGAAGGATTATGTAATCCTTCACACCTTTTGCAATAAGCATTTCCATGGCGCTGAACAGCGCCTTCCCAGCAGTTGCGACCACACAGAGGGCCCCGCTCAGCTCCCCAATGCAGCTTAGTTCGTCCCTCCACCCCTCCCCGGAGAGGTCCGCTTCAACAACATCCTTACCCCCCTTCAAAAGGTTTTCTGCCACACTGCCTGAGACCTCGGGCTTTGACATTCCCACCTCTACCATGGGGGCTGATGAGCGAAGCAACACCACCTTCTCCGGGTTGAAGAAGTTCTCAAGGGAATCTTTTCCAGACAAACTATCACCTAAGGGGCCAGATTAATGGATAGCTCTTTTATTAAGGTTTTGTATATTTAAAGGAGGCTCTTTACCGCAGCGTCTTCGTTATCCTAGAGGATGCTGTCCTCCCCGTAACACATCCTGGAGGTTGCAGGCTTTTCTCCTCAGGGTGGTGAATACCTCCTTTAGATGTCACTAGATGCACTTTTCTGAGAGAATATTCTTAATAACCGCTATGGTGCTGAGGTGTTGTAATCGGGTGGGGTACTTCCCTCTCTCGCAGGTTGGATGTTATCTTGTTCAATACCGTATGCGGTTACCTCCTTGGGGACCGGTGGTGATGTGGGGTTCTTCCCCCGGGGGGAGCGTTCTAACGCATGGGGCCCCCTGCCTCTTCCCCTCTCCTTGTAGAAGTACAACAGAAGTATTATCGCTACGGTGAGGGAAAGCACGGCACCGGCCACAAGAGCCCAAGGGATTTCGCCTCCTGCTTTCCCTACTTTTTCGCCTCCTGCCTCCCCGGGGGGTTTGACGTAGAGGGTTGTGTTGGCTGAGCTCGTTCCGAACTCGGAAGTTATTCTAACGACCACCTTCACGTAACCTGTTGTGGTGGGTGTGAAGATAACAACCCGACCGGTGGAGCTGTTGAAGGTGCCCCCGTCGGAGCTCCAGGAAGCGTTGAAGGGGAGGAGGAAGGGCTGCCCTTCCTCGTCCAAGACGTTTACGATTAGGGTAGTATTCTCCCCGGGTTTGAGGACTATTTTCTCAACTTCTATGCTTGCCCCTCCCAGCTTTGGCCTTCTCGCTACGGAGATCTCCGTTGAGTTTCTGAGCGTAATGGAGTAATATGTGGCGCTTACAGCAACCACCGCCACCCCCTCATCTGTCCCTGTGAGAAGTGCACTATCCTCGCTCGAATTGAGCTCTCCAGGCCCCTCCTTGAGGTTCCAGACGAATACAACCTTGCTGGTGATGTCGCTTCCGTCAGCGGCGAGGGCTCTTGCGAAAAGCCTGGTGGTCTCTCCTATGAAAAGGGTTTTCTTCTGGGCTTTTAATTCCAGGTGCGTGAGGGGGGCGGGGATGAGGATGTGGGAGCGTGCCACCATATCCCTCCCCTTGTAGGTGATGCGAGCAACCACATTCCCCTCACCCCAATGCAGCGCTGTTACCTTCACCCTGCAGCAGCTCTGTTGCTCCAGCTCCACTCCTGCCTCTCCTTCCCAGAGAATCTCCCAGCTCACGTTGCACTGGGCTATGATGTTGTAGTCGGTGTCTGTGTAGGCCGCTGCGGAAATAATGATGAAATCTCCAACCTCAAGAGTCACATTTTGGGGGCTCAGCTCCACCCTTGTGAGGTTGTACAGCACCTTAACGGGGATTGTCGTTCTGATGACATCGCCCCACCACTCTACAGTCACCGTTATGACCCCCTCCCCCACGTTCTCGGCTGAAAAGACCTTGTTCATAGGGGAAGATCCCCACGAAAGGCCCCCCACACCCCCTCCCACATCCCATGTGTAGTTAGCCTCCGTACCCAGGGCCCTTCCTGTCGAATCGTAGGCGGTGACGGCTATGCTCACCACCTCTCCCCGGAACAAGGTTATGTTCTTCGGATTCACCACAACTCTGTCAAGGACTGGTCTTACAAGAACGGGGACAATGGTGGATACGTTCTCACCGTAATATAGGGAGTACACCACGATGTCCCCCCTTCCTGGACGTGTTGCTGTGAAGACGTTCTCTGTCCCGTTAGAAGCATGTAAGGTTCCCACACCCCCGGTGACCGCCCAGTAAATTGTGTGTGCGGAGGTCACATCAAAGTCGGAGCTGTTATAGAGGTATGCGAGGAGTCTGACGGATTCCCTGTGCCGAATGTAGACCGACGGAGGCTCCACGCTGATGTGGGAGAAGTAGGGGTTGATTGAGAACAAGGTTGAATTCTCAAGGGTGTCTTCTCTCAGTTTTGCGGTGACCTTTACCTTTCCTGTCCCCGGGGCGATAAGGAGCACTTCAACACCTGCGGATAAGGTCCGCTTCAGAGAGATGTTTCCGTGCGCAGTCCATGTGAGATTGACTAGCTCGGAGATATCCCTGCCGAGGGGATTGAGGGCCTTTGCGGTGACAACGTAGCGTTCCCCCACCCTGCCGGAGACTAACCAGGGGTCAATAATCAGCCAGCTAAGCTTCTCCAGCACAGTGATGTTTATGGAAGCGTTGACCCGGAAAGAGAGGAAAATAGCGGTAACGGAGATGTTTCCTCTTCCCCTAGCGGTGGCGTTGAAGGTGAAATTCTCGCTTCCGAAGATACCGTATCCGGCATCTCCCAGTTCCTCAGGCCAGCTCCAGACGAACCTCACAAGGTGGTTAATCATTCCCCCGTTGACGTTTCTTGCGATCGCCCTTAATGTGATGTTGCCTCCCACAACAGTCGTGTTATTGGAGCAGATTATCTCTACGGTGGAGAGGTGTTCGTTGGGTGTGAGTATATAGAACGGTGCGTCGTTTGTGTCGTTCAACGTGACGTTGAGGTTGGGGTCAACTGCGCTTATCAAGAAGAAGGAGCTGTTTGAGAACGGGAGATAAGACGGTATTGTCCAGTTGTATACATGCAGGCCTTTTCTTTTCATGATGAGGGTGCCCACATTTCCGTAGGGACCGCTCAGGCCACGGTAGGAGAAGTAAATCTTCACGTCAACGGGCTTTGAAGGGGTTGCATTGAGGAGAGAGTAGACGTAAATGGAACATCTCTGGCCGGTGAAGAATATCTCACTTCCATTGGGGTAGAAGAGGGTGAGCCTCTGGCTTCTTCCCTCCTTGTCAATAATCCTGAAGGCTCCTCTGCTGACGGCGGAGGCGGTCCGGAGGGAGGAGTCCTGAACGGTCACCCTTACGTAGCAGTTGGTGGAGGGTGTGTTGGGGACTCTCCACTGGTATTTTCCTGTATCGGGTAGGTTGGTCGCAATCGTGAAAAAGGGTCCCGACGGTCCTGTTATAGAGTATTCCAGCTTGACGGAGAAGGGCCTAGCCGAACCGGCGGAGGTCCACTCTATTGTTCTTATCCCCCCGACGGTGAAGGTCTCCCCTCCCCGGGGGTAAAGCACTCTGACAGAGGGCGTTGAGGGAACGGTCCTTGTATTCTTCCAGACGTAGACTCCTCCGGGATAAGATGTCTTGTCCTGTCCCGTTGAAGCGATAATGTCAAGGTATCCGTTATGGTCTACATCCGCCACGTCGAGACCGTACGGCTTCCCTCTAGCGTTTATGGTTACATTGGTCTGAGTGAAGTTACGGCCATCGCCTCTGCCGTAATAAATGTAGAGGTGGGGGATGTCATTAGAGCTTGACCTGGTGTAGGTCATCAGGACAATATCGTCATTTCCGTCGTTGTTCATGTCAGCGGCCTCAAGTACCTGCGGATAGCCCGCATATCCCTGTATGAGGCGGGTTCGCGTCCAGTTTCCCGTACCGTCACCTAAAAAGACGTTCACATAATACAGACCGGCGGTTGATATAACCACAAGGTCTCTCTTCCCGTCATTGTTGAAGTCGGCGGTATCAACGTCAAGGCCATCAGAGTCGGACAGAACCTGCATGCCTCTGGAGGAATTCCTCCATGTGCCGTTCCCGTCTCCGAGGAAAACCCACCTCCCCCAATTGTTGAAACCGAAACAACAACCGTTCCCGAAACTGGTCACCAGATCAAGGTTCCCGTCGCTGTTCACATCGTCAAAGAGAACGGCGTATGTGTGTTCGTTACTGCCGTCCGGTAGCCCTCTTGATGAATTTGTAAGGTTCCAAGAACCGTTTCCATCCCACCGCCAGACGCCTATCCCCCC
>Ga0164318_10000097_pt1 | contig 49213 bp, 30 predicted proteins | sample GuaBasSedimGuay9_FD_113734 | JGI IMG/M metagenome (GOLD analysis project Ga0164318, IMG submission 113734) | Subseafloor sediment microbial communities from Guaymas Basin, Gulf of California, Mexico - Guay9, Core 4571-4, 0-3 cm | ecosystem: Environmental > Aquatic > Marine > Hydrothermal vents... | reverse complement strand
CCCGTTGTTGTTGGCGCCCGATATGAAGGCTCCGAGCGTTCCGACCCTGGAATGCGCCTCGAGGGTCTCCGGGTCCACACGGAGCTCCTTGAGAAGTACCTTCCGGGGAATTGTCGCCTCCGCCGTGACCCTCTTCCCCCTCGTATGGAGTATATTCACCTGGGATCCCTTCTTGTCCGTTGCAAGATTGGATTCCAGGTAGAAGTTCCTTATGCCCTCGTAGTTCTCCATGATCCACGAGCACGCATGGAACGTGGCCTTTCCCACCATGTTCTGTCCGGCGGCATCCCCCGTGGTGTAGTTGAAACGCAGGAAGACGAATCTGTTGGACAGGAACCTGTCTATGTACTGGAGCTTTGCCACCCTGGATGTGGACTCCGCGATGTTCGCTATCGTGTCATGGTTGTTCTCAACCCACTTGGAGAACTCCCTGGCATCCCTTGCCGAATCGAATATGAACACCGGAGCCCTCTGCATCCTGTCGACGGAGAACGTCGTCGTCACCCCCCCTGACAGATTGAGCACCTTCATTCCCCTCGAATACGAGGCCACAAGCGTACCTTCAGATGTCGCGAGCGGTATTATGAAGTCCCCCTTCGCATACTCTCCGTTTATACGGAGGGGGCCCGCGAAGCCCAGGGGCACCTGGGCCACCCCGGTGAAGTTCTCTATGTTCCCCTTCGTCAGGCCGGGGTCGAAAGAGTAGTTCCTTATGTGCTCCAGCCTGACCCCCGCAAAATCTTCTATGAATTTCAGTCTCTCCTCTATGACATCGCTGTCGTAATCCCTCTCCCTGTCATAGGGTATCTTTATTCTCTTCTTGGGAGGCTCGCCTATCCTGTCCTCCACATCGAAGGACAGCGTTCCGAACTGTTTCGTCCTGAAGGAGAGCTCGATCTTGTGATAGACCTCCCTTTCCAGGTTCATGCCGGAGATGTAGATGTCCACCTTCTGTCCGATGTGGAAGGGGACCGGTGATCCCGGCTCTATTCCCAGGGCGGGGTGCTCCTCGTTCGTCAATTTCAGCATTATCCTGGAGAGGTCCACGTCCTCTCCGTTGATCCTCACCCCACCCACACCGGTGAGGGTGGAGTCCGATATCTGGTTCTTGAGGGCGAAACGGATACCATCCTTCGTGTTCGAGAGGCTTCCGTACGTGTATAGATGTCTGAGGATGCTCGAGGGTATCCGCATGATATCACTTCCTTCCGCGGATGTGTCATTCCTTTGAAAAAGGAATACCGCATCCGTAAATGTGTTACGAACGGCATGTATCGAAGAGTGGGAGATAAAGTTAGCGGTCCTTCCATGAAGGATACGACATCGATGATGCCGCTCATCACGCTGAACCGGATCCTGCGGCGGGACCTCCCGGATGATACCCGAGCAGGTTAAGATTATATGGATTGACCTTCATGGAATCGTAAATAGTATCCGGAAGGGATCGAGATGAAGCGAACGTACGTGATCTTCGTAATGCTTTCGATGGTCATTTCCGGTATATTCCCGTTTCTCGTGACGGAAGATGCCCGGGGAGCCGTCCTGACCGTCGCATCGGACGGTTCGGCAATGTACACATCGATCCAGGCCGCTGTCGATGCAGCGTCCCCCGGTGATGAGATAACCGTGGCTCCCGGCTCGTACAGCGAGCGGGTGTTCATTAACACTTCCGGCATCACCATCCGGGGTCTGGACCCGATGAGGGCCAGGGTGTTTCCGGGTACGGGTGCGGGCTTCACCGTGAGGGCCGACAACGTGTCCCTCAGGAGCATCAATGTGACCGGAGGGAACACGGGCGTGGACATCCGGGGATGCAACGGAACCCTCATTGATGGTCTCAGGTTCTTCCTTCAGCAGGGAACGTCGATCGAGATAACGGACTCCGACAACATCACCGTGCTTAACGAATTCATGGAATTCCCTAACGCGTACGGTATCAGGGCGGGATCCTCCTCGAACATCACGATCTCCGGCGGCGTCATATTCTTTGCCGGGAGCGGCTCTGTTCGAATGGATGGCGTGAGATCGGTCGTACTCTCGAACTTCAACCTGACCACACAGTTCGGTATTCCCGCTGCGGTCAGGGGGGATTCTTCCGAAGTGGAGATCCGAAACTGCACGATGTCATCCGGGGTAAGGGGTCTGTTCGTAGAATCGTCCCGCGGCATCTCGGTCCTTGACTGCGATCTCGGTTCCGGGTACAACTCCACGAACATCCTGGGATCCGCGAACATCTCGCTGGAGAACTGCACGATCCGGGGCGCATCGCTGGGGCCGTGGGTGGAGGATTCCTCCTTCGTGTCCATCGGGAACTGTACCGTGAGGACCGTTTCCTTCCCGCTGTATCTATCCGGATCGGACAACGTATCCGTAACGAACGGCTCGTTCAATTCCTCATCAATGGACGGCATGATCTCAGCGAAGTGCAGGAACCTTACGTTCGGGGACAACGAGCTCTGGAACACGGGCATCGTCATCAGGGGTGACGAGGCCGTATTCTGGGATTCCCACGACATATCCACGACGAACAGGGTGAACGGGAGGCCCGTACTATATCACAGCGGTTCCGCGAAGGACCCCATTCCGGGGAGCTACGGCCAGGTGATCGTGGCGAACTGCACATCGGTGACCCTGGGCGGGATGCTGCTCAACGGCACACCGTACCCGCTGCAGGTGGGATTCTCGAACATGGTGACGCTTCTAAACATGACGGTCAGGGACTGCACGGTGGGTGCCTTCCTCCGCGGGTCGGATTCGACGACCCTGGCGGATTCCACCTTCTTCAGGTGTGAGAAAGGGATCGAGCTCCTGGATTCCCACTGGAACTGGATATACAACTGCACGGTGTATTCGGGGGATCTCGGCATCATTTGGGATGCGTCCTCCAACAATACACTGTTCCGGTGCAGCCTGGGTCCCGATCTCGATTTCGGTATCGACATACTGTCCACGGTCGAGGGAAGGACCTCCGATGACAACGTGATCCGGAACTGTTCCTTCTCCGGGATCGCCTATTTGGGCGTAAACCTGAAGGATTCGTTCGGCACCAGGATAGTGGAGAGCGATTTCTCGGATTCGATGTGGGGCCTTTGGACCTCCGACGGTGATCGGGAGGTCGGGGAGATAACGGTGGAGGACTCGTCCTTCACGAATCTCTCGATGGGGGGGGTCCGTACCGGACTGGTGTACGATGTGCTTGTCTCCGGATGCCATTTCGGGAACTGCGGGAACGCCACGATGGCGGTGGGGTCCTCGGGGTTCGAGTTCTCCTCCAACATATTGAGGGATAACTACCGCGCTTTCCACATGTTGAATGTAAACGATGTGCTGATCTACAACAACTTAATCGTGAATTCCCATCCGGGAGATGTATTGTTCCATGATATAAGATGGAACATCTCCAGGACCCCGGGGGAGAACATCATAGGAGGGCCCTACCTGGGTGGCAACTACTGGTCCGACTACAACGGACGCGACCTGGACGGTGACGGCATAGGTGATGAGGATGTTCCGTTCGGACCCGGGGACCATCTCCCCCTCCAGTACGATCTCGTCCCTCCCACGATAGAGGACGTGACCGAGGGGTACCCCACCACCGGCGACGTCTTCGGGATAAGGGCAAGGCCCCGGGATGAGAGGGGCGAGGTCCATCCCACGCTGGAATACTGGTTCGGCGATGACACGGAACATATTAACGGGTCCATGGTCATCTGCGACCCGTGGGGGCTCGACATAGAGATACCGGCGGATTCCCTGGAGCCGCTCCACTACATCTGTTCGGTTATGGATTCCTCCGGCAACTGGAACAGCACGGGGGTCATCACGAGGGCCGTCAGGGACAACGATCCCCCGGCATATGTTTTCGTGGATTACCATGGTCCGGTCAACGTTTCGGTGGACACGCCGATCGAGGTAGGGGCCGCGGCGTTCGACAACATCTCGCTGGGTGAGGGGAGGCTCTACTACACGGACACAGGGGGGATCACGCATTCCACCCCTGTGGATTGGAGCCCCGCTTACGCTTTCGAGATCCCGGGCCAGGAGATTCCCGGGGTGCTGTCGGTGTGGATCAATGCAAGCGATTCCTTCGGCAATTTCAAAAAATCCGACATTCTGACGATAAACATAGTGGACGACATCCTTCCGTTCATAGAGCTTCTGTATCCGGAGAATGGTGATGTGGTCCGCGGTGTGGTGGATCTCGGGTTCAATGTATCCGACATCCATTCCGGGGTCTCCGGGGTCCGCCTGGAGGTGACGAACGATGACAGCGGCATCAAGTCGGTGGAATATGACGGGCCGGTCCCGGGCTCTCTCCCCGCGATCCCCTGGAACACCACCGTGTATCCGGACGGGAGCCATACCCTGGAGGCCACCGTTTTCGACGGATCCGGGAACAGCAACAGGATCACCTTCGGCCTCATAGTCGACAATACCCCTCCCGAGGCACGGGCGGGTGAGGACGTGACGGTGAATGCGGGAGCGGTTGTGCACCTTGACGGGTCCCTATCCTGGGACGGGATCGGAATGGACCCGGGTTCCTACGTCTGGAGCTTCGAATACGGGGGGGAGGAGAGGACGCTGAAAGGGGTGAGCGTCGATTTCACATTCCTCGTTCCAGGGGTCTACGTTATAACGCTTAACGTTTCGGACCTTGCCGGAAATAATGACACGGACACGCTGACCGTTACCGTCTCCGAGGGTACCGGGAGCTTCTTCCTGACCGGATCCAACATTGCAGATGGTGATGCGGATGTGCCCACGGACGCATCCCTCGTGCTGGATTTCTCCCTGCCGGTGAACGCGGGGACGTTCGGGCATTCCATATCGGTATCGCCGGCCGTGAGCTATCATCTCTCATTCGCAGGGAACGACACGAGGGTCACTTTGGAGTTCCCTTACGGGCTGGATCCCGGTGTGACCTACACGGTATCCATAGATTCCGCAAGAAGCGCCGCGGGAATCCTGCTGCAACCGTCCCCGCTGACAATATCCTTCACAACCATCGAGGTTTACGAGGGCCCGATAGAGATCGATATCATGCCCGGGAACGTGGTGAGGGGGCGGACCTTCACGGTCTCCGGAAGGGCCGTGGGAGCCCCGCCCGGTTCCGAGGTGACCGTAACGATCGGGGAGCACACGTTCTCGACCGTGACGGGGGATGACGGCGGCTTCGAGCTGGAGGTCGTCGCACCGGACGAGATCGGCGCGTATGCCATGACGGTGTCCTGCCTGGGTCTGGACAGGATAGAGATAGTGAACGTGGTTGAAAGGAAAGAGACCCGGCAGGACAACACGTGGGAGGTTGTGATAACGATCTTCCTGATCGTCGTGGCATTGATACTGGCGGCATACATCTGGGTCAGGAGGGGAAGCCGAAGGGACATCTACATCGAGGAGTAGGGTCAAACACCGTAGTATTCCCTGTACCATCCTATGAACCTCTTCACTCCCTCCTCGAGAGATGTTCGAGGTTCGAACCCGAGGAGCTTCCTCGAATGCTCTATGTCCGCGAATGTCGCGGGAACGTCCCCGGGCTGCATGGGCAGGTAGTTCCTCTCGGCCTTCATGCCGAGCTCCTTCTCTATGAGCGATATGAAGTATTCGAGATCCGAGGGTTCGTTGTTTCCCAGGTTGAAGACCTCGTACCTGAAGGGCCTGTCGATGGACGCGGTCACACCGGCGACTATGTCGTCTATGTAGGTGAAGTCCCTCTGCATCTTCCCGAAGTTGTAAACGTCGATGGGTTCACCCGCGATGATGGCCCTTGTGAACTTGAAGAGGGCCATGTCGGGTCTGCCGTAGGGCCCGTAAACGGTGAAGAACCTCAACCCGGTGGTGTTCATGTCGTATAGGTGCGAGTAGACATGGGCCATTAGCTCGTTGGATTTCTTGGTGGCCGCATACAGCGATATGGGCGAGTCCACACTGTCCTCCACCGAGAACGGTATCTTGGTGTTCCCGCCGTAGACCGAGGAGGACGAGGCATAGACCAGATCCGTGGAGTCGTGATGCCTGCATGTCTCCAGCACGTTGAGGAATCCCACGAGATTGGAATCGACGTAGACCTCAGGATGGTCCAGGGAGTACCTAACCCCTGCCTGGGCGGCAAGGTTGACGAACTTGTCGGGAGCGTGCTCGTCCATCACCCTGTCGAGCGCCTTCCTGTCGACAAGGTCCGCCCTGTGGAACGTGAATCCGTCGAGAGCGTTGAGAATGTCCAGCCTGGACCGCTTCAGGGATACGTCGTAGTAATCGCAGACGTTGTCGTATCCGATCACGGTGTCCCCCCTCTCGAGGAGATGCTTTGCCAGATGGAACCCTATGAAACCCGCGCATCCGGTGACCAGGACCTTCATGCATCTTTGAGACCTTTCTAGGATTTCAAGTTTTGTTCCATTTCCATTCGACGGGAGAAATGCCCCGCCCCGGATATGCACGGATCTTCCGTGACGGCAGCTGACCGTTTCTGACCGTATGCGCGAAATGGAAAGAATATACCGGAGGAGCTCTTCCCGTCTCCGGGTCCGCTCAGGGGAGCTCGTTCCATACGGTCTGCGGAGCCGCCGAACGGCGGTAGCATTTCCATGCCGCCTCGACCGCCCTCATCCCGTCCTCACCGGTGACGGGAGGTTTCATGTTTCCCCTGACGACGTTCACCATATCGGATAGAAGGGGAATTATGGCCCTCTTCTCCCCCTTCATCTCCTCTTTCCGGGAGCTTCCGTCAAATACATGGAAGACGGTCTCGGTGAGGACATCGGCCCACAGCACCTCGTTCTCCAGGTCCACCCTCACGTATCTGGTCCTCGAACCCGATACCCTCGATATCCGGAACGCCCCTTCGAGTCCGCTGGAGAGGACCATGCTTCCGTAGGCGTGGTCCTCCCACATGGGGTTCTTCAGTCTTTCCAGCCTGCATTCCACCTGTGATACGGGGCTTCCGAAAATGAACGAGGCGGCATCGAACAGGTGGACCCCCGTGTTGAGCACGCATCCGCCCCGGGCCCTCCCGTCCTTCAGCCATGGGTTACGGGGTGGTTCCAGGGTCTGGGCCATCTCGAACCACAGAACCCCTTCCCTTCCGGAAAGGAGCTCCCTCACCCTCAGGATGGAGGGAGAGTATCTGAGGGTGTGGGCGACGGTCAGGGTGGCATCGGACCTTCTCTCCGCATCGAGGAGCTCCCTGCATTCCTCCGGATCGGATGCCATGGGTTTTTCAAGGAGAACGTGGACCCCCCTCTCGAGGGCCCTTCTCGCAGCCGGCAGATGGGCGGATGTCGGTGCCGCCACAACGAGAAGGTCCACGCCGGACGAGAGGAGCCCTTCAAGGGAAGGATGCATGGGAACCCCTGCCTCCTCGAGTTCGGGAACCGTCCCCTTGGAGGGGTCGCCCCGGACCACCCCCGAGAGCTCCATCTCCGGAACATCGTTAATCATGTGCTTTATGTACCGCATGCCGTGTTTGCCGACCCCGGCAACACCCGCTCTCACAGGGTCCATGTTATCGTATCAGATCCTGAGGTAAATACGTTTACTGTGGTTGAAGGAATGAGACAAGGAGATGATATTGCAGCTTCTGGAGCCATTCCGGATCAGTTGATGAGCAGGACGGAAGCTCCCGTCTTCTTCGCGAATTTGGATCTGAGGTGGAAGTAGCCCCTCTTCCTTATCCTCCCAAGGATTATGAGGTCCAGGTCGTTCTCCTTAGATCTCTTCGTGATGAAGCTCTCCACCCTATCATGGACCACCCCGGTCCATTTGATGCGGTCCCTTGCGGATATCAGTTCCGGCTCCTCCCTCCCCTCGTCCACGTCCCCCCCGGGATCCAGGATGTAATATGATTCCAGTCCGGCACCGAATGCCTTCTTCAGCTTCCTTGCTGCACCGGGTGCTCTCTCGTTGGGTGCCAGGTTCGTGCAGAAGAGACCGATCCGCCTTATGGGGCCCTTGTGCCTCTCTATCCATACGGGGACCGGCGACCTGTCCATTATCCTGTATTTGAGCAGGTCGAAGGAGTGGTACTCCATGAGGATCATATCGCATCCCTCCTCCTCTATGACCCTGGACAGGGCCCCAGCATATCCTCCTCTCACGATCCTGAGCTCGAGGTCATTCCTTCCCGTGAGCCTTTTCGCCTCCTTCACGACAACATCCCTTGCTATCTTCTCGTGGGTTGCTATCATCTTCCTTTCCCAGAGCTCCTGGTCCTTCCCGGTGACAACATGCAGCGACGAGACGGATACCCTCTCGAAGAGATCGTCCTCGATCACATACGATACGAGAAGCCGTGAGCCGAGGTATTCGGACAGATCCCTGGCCCTCTCGAATGCAAGGGAGGGGAACTGTTCCATCGGGACCGAAATCATCACCTTATCGAACATCACCAAACACCTATGAGCTTCCAGTAAGTATATGCGGTAAGGAACACGGCGGCTATCGTCACCAGATTCACGAGGAGACCCGCTTTCAGCAGGTCCTTCTGGGAGAAGTAACCGGATGTGAACGATATTAGGTTTCCGGGGGTGGATATCAGGAACATGAACGCAAGCCCTCCGGACAATCCGACGAGCATGGCCCCCATCTCCACTGGCAGACCCGCAGCGAGGAAGACGGCGGATCCTATGGGGAGCAGCACCGAGACCGCTGCGGTGTTCGACATGAACTCGGTAAGCAGCTTGGTCAGGATCACCACGAGAAGTATGGAAAGGAACGGAGAGCCCCCCGTAATGTCAACGATCCTGTCGGCCAGAAACGATGCTCCGCCCGATTCTATAAGATGGACCCCGAGGGTTATCGCGCCGCCGTAGAGGAGGATTATTCCCCAGGGTATCCTGCTTTCCACGTCCTCCCATCTCATCCCCCCGACAAGGAAGATGGCGACACCTCCGATAAGTGCGATGAGGGTCAGGTCGACGCCGAACAGCGATGGGAGGATGATGAACGATGCGATGATGAGCAGGAGGGTCAGGGAGACGAGGAGGTTCCTTCCCGTTACGGGGGGGAGCCCGCCCAGTTCATCCTCGAGGACCTGCGGGATCGTTTTTATCCTCTTCATCTCCGGTGGGAAGATCAGGACGAGCATGCCCCATACGAGCAGGATGGAGAGCAGCACCAGTGGAAGAGAGAGCTCCATCCATCTGAGGAAGTTCACCTCTATCCCCCTCGAGATGAGGAATCCTATTGTGAGAGGGTTCCTGGCTCCGCCCAGGGGTGTCCCGAGACTTCCGATCGTGCAGCCGTAGGCCGCACCGATGAGCATCCCCTTTCCCAGATTGGACCTCAGCGGGACGAGACCGATGGATGCTGCAACATAGGTGATTATGGGGACAAGGAGCACGATGACACCGTGCTCGGGCATGAGGAACGAGAGAAAAGCTCCGGACAGCATCGTGAACAGAACTAGCATCCTGGGAGAGCTTCCGGCGGTTCTGAGGAAAAGCAGCGATATCCTTCTGTGAAGGGGCGTTTTTTCCATGGCTGCCGAGATCATGAAGGCCCCTATGAGAAAGAACACGGCCGGGTTGCCGAAAGCGGAGAATGTCGACCCCACGTCGGCAGCGCCGAGGATCAGGGGGAGGACCATGACGAGTACGCCGACAAGTCCGAGTGGTATGGGCTGGAGCAGGAACATCGGGATGGAGAACGCGAGCACGGCGAACATCGCCTGCCCCTCGTATGAGAGACCGTCCGGACGCGGCAGGGCAAGGACGCTCAGCATCAGCAGGACGGGAAGAGAGAGCTTCCCCAGCTGCCGACGGTCCATATGATACCCTCCCGGGATCAGGAGATGAATCCGAGCTCCCTGCATTTGGAGATGACGGCTTCCACCTCTTCCTCCAAGGTCTGCTCGTGTGATCGGACTATGACCTCCGGGTCGTTCGGGGGCTCGTAGACGCCGTCGTACCCTGTCAGGTTGGATATCTCACCCTTGATGGCCCTGGCATAGAGTCCCTTGGGGTCCCTCTCGATCCTCACCTCCTTGGTGGAATCGACGAGCACTTCCACGAAGTTCCCTATCTCGGACCTTGCCTTCTCCCTGACGTCCCGGAACGGGGAGATGAGGGATACTATGTTTGGTATGTTGTGTTTGGTCATCAATCTCGCATGATTAATGACAATCTTGTTGTGCATCCTCCTGGCTTCCGCGGAGAAACCGATGTCGGGGTAGAGCCTCTTCCTGACGGAATCGCCGTCGAAAATCTCCACCGGAATCCCGTTCCTCTCGAAGTATTCCCTGAGACCGTTGGCCAGGTATGTCTTTCCCGCACCGCTCGGTCCCGTCAGCCAGATCGTGAATCCCTTGTATCCGTTCTCGTTCATCGCTAACCCTCCTTTTTCCATTCATCTTCCATTCCTATGTGAGATGCAAGAAGGGAGACAACCTCGTTCACCCTTTCCGCCGGGTACACCGAGCCCAGAACCTCCCTCTTGCCTCCCGCGTTGATGTCCATTTTCCTCAAAGCATCGATCAATCCCCTCATGTCGATGCCCTTTTCCCTTTCGGGGTCTATCCTGAGATATGTCTGTGCCCTGCCGTTCAGGTCCCTGTTTACAACGAGAGCTCCCGCAAATCCGAGCTCCCATACGGCGGTCCTTGCGATGCGGGAGATAACATTATACGGTGTTGTTATGTCGATGATGCAGTAGGGCCCCTTCTCAATCCTCTTCGAGAGCGCCTCTTCCACCGCATTATCGATGGCCTTCAACCTTGCGTTCCAATCGCGATCTTCGATGATATCCCTGACATCGCCCTCGAGTACCTTCCCGACGGCGGACTCAACGGCATCCCTGTCCATGGATACGTAGTTGGAATCGAGCAGCGACACAATCCTTGCAGCCCTTCCGATATCCAGATCTTCCCTTTCGAGCACCTTCCTGACCCCGTCATGCTTCAGGGAAGCTTCCCCCACATCGCCCACCGCACCGAGGGCCGAGAGGAGATCCCAGCTGTCGAACTTCCACGATATCACCGTGGTGCATGAGGGGAACCGTCCCTCCCGATCCCCCGCAAGGACCGGGTTGATGTGGGTGACCAGGGGGTTGCGTATTGGTTCCTGGTCATGGTGGTCGATGAAGGTCACCCTCTTCCCGATCCTCTCGACGGCCGAGGGTATGTTCAGATCGAGGATGAATATCTCATCATGCCTCTCCATCTCGTCCAGGATCCTGTCATCGAGCCGGAACTCCCCTATCGGGGGCGTCATGTTCACCGGATCTTCCGGTTCGAAAAGATCGATGATCTTCGCAGCGGAGCAGATGCCGTCGGTATCCCAATGGTGAACGATGAGCATGGTATCATTCCACGAAGGGTTTATCGAAGGACCTGATGGTCTCGAAGACCTCCTTCCTCATCTGGTAGGGTTTCGGGAGCTCGCCAGTTTTGAGCATCTCCCTCATCTTCGTCCCGGAGAGGAAGTCATGGTATTGCTTATCATGGGGGCATATCTTGGAATTGACGATGTTCTCGCATTTGCGGCAGTAGAAGAACGCCGGGAACTTCATGGGTTCCATTCCGAGGTCCGGGAACTCCTTGAATATCTCCTGGGCGTCGAAGGGACCGTAGTAGTTCCCGACGCCTGCATGGTCCCGTCCTATGATGATATGGGTGCATCCGAAGTTCTTCCTCATGATGGCATGATGTATTGCCTCTTTCGGGCCGGCGTATTTCATCTCGTATCTGAGTATGGACATGTGGGTGATCTCCTTGGGGTAGTAGTTGGAGGTCAGAACCTCGTATGTCTTCAGTATGACGTCATCCCTGAAATCTCCCGGTTTCTTCTTTCCTATGACGGGGTTTATGAACAGTCCGTCAACGAAGGTTGCCGCCGTCTTCTGGAGGAATTCGTGGCCCAGGTGGGACACGTTCCTCGTCTGGAAGGCCACAACGGTCTCCCACCCCTTTTCCCTGAACAGAACACGCGTCTCGTCGGGATAGAGTGTGTGGGATGAGAACGGATTCTCGATGTCCTCAAGCATCTCGATCTCTCCGCCGAGAAGTGTCTTCCCCATCCCGTACACCCTTTTCACACCGGGATGGGCGGCATCGTCGGTGGAGAATACGGAGCCGGCGAATTCCTTCCTGTCGAAACCGAAGATGTCGTCCACGAACATCCTTGCCATGGGACGCCCGTTGTACCTCAGGATGAGTATGTCCCCCTCTTCCAGGTCATCCGGTACACTGTCCGTGTCGAGAACGACCGGGATAGTCCATGGGACATCATCGGGGAGCCTCATGTTGGCAAGCACGCTCTGAAGCTCATCGGACATCATGAATCCCGTGAGGGGGGAATATATCCCGTGGGCTATCGAGCTGATGTCAACAGCATGTGTCTCGTCGATGTCCAGGGTTGGATATTCATGCGCCTCGCCGAGTATCCTCCTGACCGTCTTTTCGCCAAGGGTCCTTCTCACAAGTCTTCCGCCGTGGGGCCTGTTCACCATTTTCCGCCCCCCTCTCAATCAAGATACCCGAGTGCACGGAGCCTTTCCTTGACCTTCTCCTCCTCTTCCGCGGAGAATACTTCCTCCTTCTCCTCCTCTTCCAGGGAGGCAAGGACCTCCCTGAGGACGTAGGTCACGTAATCGGAAACGGACGTGAACCCCGTCCCCTTGATCCTCTGTTTTATGTTCCTGTACAGCGGGAGGGGTATCGATACCGTCGTATGTTTTCTTTCTTCGGTCATGTCAAACACCACTTCTTTTGGGCAATTCTTAATGTTATTTAATGCAAAGGCATTAAGACTATTTATATATTGTCATGATATTTCACGAAATGATTTCCGGAACGGATCCCGAATTCGGCTGTCAGGCCCTGTTCCTGTAAAGTCTGGCATCGATCGCCTCTCTCATTCTGGTCCTGTCGAGCTTCCCGTCAAAGAATTCGAGGAGCTCGTCCATGCAGGGGTCCGGATCGGTCATGAGATCGTTGTAGGAGATGTAGCAGACCTCCGTGTCCTCCCTGGAGTTCACCTCCTGCTTGAGCATCTTGAGGTACCTGCGAAGAAGGGCTGCCATCTCCTCGTCCGATGAGTCATCCGGGCCCTCCCCCCTTCTCTCCATCATCTTTTTCTGGGATGCGATTATCTCGTCTATGTTCCGCATCATGAAAACCATCCGGTACCGGTATCCCGGGGGCAGGTACTTCACCAGCTCCGCAAGGATCTTGACAACCTTCCCCTTCGCCTCGGGGAGCCATCCCGTATCATCGGGGAGCTTCTTCACCCTCTCGAACTCGTAATAGCCCCTGGGGTTGTCCTCGTCCGGTTTCCTCAGATGGTCCGTCAGGGGGACGAGCCCTCCCTTCTCCAGCATGTTCATCATCAATGAGGTTCCGGATCTCGGAAGGCCTGACACGACTGTTATGTACTCATCATCGCTCATCGGGACCGTGTAGACCATCGCTGCCATGTATATCAAATTTACCCGGATGCCCCATCGAAAGGACCCGGGGCCTCGCCGCGGCAGGTCATTATCCGTTCGACGGCATCCACGACAAACTATAAATCGAGAATTCGATGATTGGGTGCTGGACATCATGAATGGAAGCGAGCTCCCATGGATTGTACGGACCCACGGTCTCTCGAAAAGGTACGGGGAGCTCGAGGCACTGAAGGGGGTGGACCTTACCATCCCCCCGGGTTCGGTGGGACTGCTCGGTCCGAACGGAGCCGGAAAGTCAACGTTGATCAAATGCCTTCTCGGCCTCCTGGATCTCACGGACGGAAGCTTCAACATATTGGGCTACGACAGCACCACGCGTGAGGGGAAGGTCTCATCCCGGCAGAGAATAGGATATGTCCCGGAGGATGACTGCCTGATAAACTCCATGAACGCGCTTTCCTTCGTAAAGTTCATGGGGGAAGTATCGGGCCTTCCGCCCGGCGATTCCATGCAGAGGGCCCATGAGGTTCTCCATTATGTCGGAATAGGGGATGAGAGATACAGGCCCGTCGGGACCTATTCCACGGGAATGAAGCAGAAGGTCAAACTCGCTCAGGCCCTTGTTCACGACCCGGAGCTTCTCATTCTGGACGAACCAACCAATGGAATGGATCCCAAGGGCAGGCAGGAGATGCTGGATCTCATACTGGACATCTCCTCGTCACACGGGAAGAACATCCTGTTCTCGTCACATCTCCTTCCGGATGTGGAACATGTTTGTGAAAGCGTGATCATTCTCGATGAGGGCAGGATCGTGGAGCAGGGGAACATTTCGGAACTGAAGGGTGAGTCCGCGTTCTACGAGATAAGGATCAAGGGCGACCAGGACCTCTTCTTCGGGATACTGAAGGATATGGGGCTGGACGCGGTCCGGACCGGCTCCCTTTTCAAGGTGCCGTACCGGGAGGGACTGCTCGACTCCCTCTTCAGGGAGGTCAGGGGGAAGGGAATCCAGATAAGGCATGCCAGAAGGTTCACATTGACACTTGAGGACCTGTTCGTCAGGAACATAAAGAGGGGTGAGGTCCGATGACCGGTGCTGCCGATACACCCTTTGAGCGGAAGCGAGCCGCATCCGGAAAGGCCCGAAACGACGGGGGCGGATCCAACGGTCCCATCTCCGAAAGGGAGCATCATTCGGGAAGGAGCCCCACAAAGGATTACAGGTCCTTCAAGGGGACCTACAGGGGAAGAAGCTACAGGATATACAGGATGATCGTGACGAATCTGGGTCAGACGCTGAGATCCCCGTGGTCCAAGGGAATCATCATACTCTCGTACATATTCGTTTTCTTCCATCTGCTGTCCATAGTGTTCGGTGCAACCGAGGTTTCCCTAAAGGATGAATACGGGACACTGGACCCGGATGTGCTGTTCACGGTCGAACCGGTGGTCGGACAGGATGCCAGGATACTGGTCGTTCCCGGAGAGACCTATTCGGTCTCGTACATCGTTTCGAACACCGGGAATGATGCGGATGAATTGGAGACAATGGTGATGCTCCCCAGTCCTCTGTGGGAGGAGGAGCATTACATCCAGGGGAAGAGGGTACTGGGAACCGGTGATTCCGCCATCGTACATGTCAATATCACCGTTCCGGAAAGGGGTTTCTCCATTGTATCGGAAGGTGACGTGTTCAGTTCGATCTCCGGTCAGCGCGGTGCAGCGTATTACGATCGGGAGATGGGAGGCCCGAAGGGGGGTGGAGTCAGACCGGAGCCGGTGGAAGGTATCGATCAGGCTTCCAACAGTATGTACATTCACAACACATCGAGGCTGGTCGGTATCGTATGCTTTCCCGGCTCCCTGAAGGAGGACATCTCGGCCGGCGGTACTGAGCTCTACGACGTGAGGATAAGGTCATGCGGTACGGTGTTCATGCTGGATCCGGGCAACGAAACGGTAAGAAGGGAGATGGGAATTCCCGCCACATATTTCCTCCCTTCCTTCGGGATCCGGGTGGAGGAGGATGCACCCGGACCGTACGGGATATCCGCGGAGGCCCCGGAATCGTTCACATTGATCCTCCATCTGTTCAACGATGGGGATTCCACGGTCGAGCTCGTGTTGGACGTGCTTCAGTTCCCGGTGGCCGACCCTTCCGCCTACATGGAGTTCATGTATCCCGGGGATTCCGGTCCCGGGGTGAGCCTTGAACCCGGAGAGGAGATCGACATCACCATGGTGATATCGACAGGTTACATGCCCTACAGGGTCGGATATTCCCTGATGGTAACGGCCACTGATATCTCGGATTCATACTTTCATGTTACGGAAGCCAGGCACGTGACGCTTTCCATCACGGGCTCCTCGGATGAGGAGGAAAAGCCGGGAGAGAGATATCATCAGATCCTGTGGGGCGGCGGTTTCTTCTACGAGAGATATCTCTGGTTGATCCTTCTTTCGGCTTTTGCAGGAGCCGGCATCGTCGGGAGGGACATCGAGGAGAATTCGATAGCACTCTATCTATCTAGACCCGTCACCATGTTCGATTATCTTCTCTCGAAGGCATCCGCTCTCTTCATCACCCTCTCTACCATAACCATCGTGCCGGCCATCGTTCTGTTCCTTGCGGGTATGTCCTTTTCGACAAGGGACATCCGATACATTATCGAACACAGCTACATACTCGGAGCGATGATCCTCTCCTACATCATCGCACTCACGGTGTTCACATCGGTCTCCATGGCCTTCTCCTCGATGGTGAGGAAGTGGATCCTTGCAGGGGTGGGTATATTCGTTCTGTTCATATTCAGTTCGACGATATCCGACATCCTGTTTGCGATATTCGGAAGGGACCATCTGAAACTGCTCAACATGAATTACGTGATGAAGAAGCTGTTCGAACCCCTTTTCGGACTGGGTTACGACTCGTCGGGCACGGGGATCGAATGGTACTGGATGGCCCTGGTACTGGCGGGACTGGTGGTGATCAGCTGGTCCCTGATACTGGTGAGGTTCAGGAAGGGGGTGGTGAAATGAAGGACCCCGTTATCGAACTGAGATCGGTGTCCAAATTCTACGGTCAGGTAATGGGTCTCAACGATGTGTCGCTGAGATTCCGTCAGGGGATAACCGGACTTCTGGGACCCAACGGTGCCGGAAAGTCCACAATGCTGAAGCTCATCACGGGCCAGATCAGGCCCTCCAAGGGTTCCGTACAGGTTCTCGGGGAGGATCCCTGGGATAATCCGGGGGTTTACATGAAGATGGGATACTGCCCCGAACAGGATGCATTCTTCAGGGATATGACCGGTCTCTCCTTCGTAAGTTTCTGCGGGAGGCTCTCCGGCATGGGCCGAGAGGAGGCCGCCGGGAGGGCCCTCCGGACTATGGAAATGGTGGGGATGGAAGAGGATATGGACCGCCCGATCTCCAACTATTCCAAGGGCATGAGGCAGAGGGTGAAGATGGCCCAGGCCCTTGTCCATGACCCCCTCCTTATCGTTCTTGACGAACCCCTTGCAGGGACGGACCCCATAGGAAGAATGAAGATAATCGAGCTCCTGTTCGAGCTGGAAAGGAAGGGGAAGAACATAATCATTTCATCCCATGTGCTGCATGAGGTTGAAAGGATGACCGAGAACATCGTTCTAATCGATAATGGAAAGCTGGTCGCGGAGGGAAACATCCATGCGATCAGGGATTCCCTTGACAGATTTCCACTTACCATAAGGGTGATGACCCCCGACGCACGGGTACTTGCCGGGAGATTGACATCACTCGAAGAGGTCAAGACATTGAGCATAGGTGAGAATGGAGAACTGCTTGTCAGAACCTCCGATCCGAACAGATTCTACAACGATCTGCAGGATCTTGTGGTGGAGGATTCGTTTCACATCGAATCCATTGATTCGCCCGATGACAATCTGAATGCGGTGTTCGAATATCTGGTGGAATAGATGACGAAAGGCGAGGAAGCAAAGAAGGGGTCCTGGTACAACAGGGCATCGGTGCAGGTAGCCAGGACCGTAAAGACAACGCTGATCAACAGGTGGATGTTCCTTGCCGTACCCATACTTCTGATTCCATTCTTCATCGCACTGTATACCGTGATCGATCCCCCCGATCTTCCTGGGCAGTGGCCGGAGGCTTTCTACACGATCGGCATACTGATTTACCTCCAGATTCTGCTCCTGATGTTCACGCTCATCTATGGAACGGCCATGCTGAACGATGAGATAAGATCCAGGAACATCGTATATCTTTTCACTAGGGCATCGAGGAGGTTCGAGGTCCTTCTCTACAAGTTCGTTGGAACATTCATTTCACTTTTCCTCCTGTTCTCCGTATCTGCGGTTCTGACATTCTTCACATTCTCCCTTCACACTTCCACGGGGAACATGTGGGATCATCTTCCGATGCTCGCGGCTCTTGAAGGGTCATTGGCATTGGGCCTCCTGGTGTATCTTGCCCTCTTCTCCTTCATAGGCGTGATCTTCAGATGGCCCCTAGTGGCGGGTCTGATATTGTCTTTCTTCTGGGAGGTGTTCATGGTGAACATTCCCCTGAATATTTCACAGCTCACCATCATGTATTACATACGATCCATCTTTCTCAGTACCCATATGGTGAGGGTCTACTCCGAAGGCAGTAAAAGGGCGGGTCTGTCCGGAGCCATGATGGTATTGCTCGTCCTCACCGCTGTATTCCTTGCTTTTTCTTCAGCGGCCATTTCAAGGAAAGATGTCAACTGACGGGACGTGATCTTTCATAAATCATTGATATTGTGGAATATTTTCGAGAATGTGGATATCAACCGTTCGATGCCCGGCAGGAAGCTCCAGGTCTTATTTTCTTTGATAGACATTTCAACGATTAGCTTTTAATAGAACAATGCCCTATCTTTAGATGGAGCAGGAGGTGCTCGACTTCGGTCGGGCATTAAGTTTTTATTCATCTATTCTCCTCTCTTCCCAAGATGGCCTCCTGCTCCAATCGTTTTGGGTGGTTATCCTGTTATGAGATAGTCGAAAAAAGCATGTTAGGATCTGTATCCGGGAAGGTGACCCGGCTTTCCCGATATTCTCCATCATATCGGAATTGGAAACATTCGGTCCTTCTTCCCTTTGAATACCTCTTTCCGATGTCGAACATCCGATCTCATGTGGTTGGGGCCTTCTGTTTTCTGTCGGAGCCTTCTTCAACCGATGTCCATCCCGGACACCATTATCGGGGAAGCTGCGGACGATCAGGGTTGTTCCCCATCTTGACCTCCTTCCCAAGGCCTCCAAACTTCAATGGGACCCGCTGGCCACACTCCTTGCGACGATAAGAATACCGAGGATACCGTTTCCATGATGGATCAGGGGTGAAGCATTGATCTCCAGTTTGATCCTTGAACCATCGGGCCTCAAAACCTCCCCCTTTGCATTCCTGAGAGGTTCCTTTTCCTCATTCTCGATCCCCTTCAGATATCTCTTCCATCCATCCTTCGGAGAAAACCTGATGAGCCTTGAAACCTCCGTGCCGAAAACTTTCTTCTCCGTGTTTCCAATAAGCAGTTCCACTGCCGCATCGTTCAGGTCGGACACCCTGCCCCTTTCATCGGTGATGATCAGCGAATCCACCGCTGCCCTGAAGGCCGTCGAGAATTTCGCTATCTCGGCCTCGGCCTTCTTCCGCTCGGATATGTCCCTCGTGACACCTGTCAATCCGACGGGCGTCCCGTCCTCATCCGTGAGAATGGTGACATTGATCTCCGCCCACATCAGATCTCCATTTTTTATTCTCAGGGGAAGCTCGAATTTCATGTTCCTATTCGTAACCTTCCTTCCGGAGATGAAATCCGAGAATATTTTCTCCTCCTGCCTCTTGAGTCTCTCCAGAAAGGAACTCTCCACCCTTCCCAGGATCGAGGTTCCGATAAGCTCCTGCGGATCATACCCCGTCATATGCACGGAAGATGAACTGATGTACGTGTAGTTCATATTCCTGTCTGCCATCCAGATAACATCGGATAGGTTCTCTTCAAGGAGTCTGTACTTTTCCCCGATCTCTTTCAATGCCTCCACCGCCCTGTTCTTTTCCGTGGTATCGATCGCGTACTGGATGACGTAGGGGATGCTGCCGTTCTCGTCCACGTAGGGCGACAGGGACATGAGCTGCCAGAATCTGTTATTGCCGAAATCCATCGATACCTCCATCCTGGTGGGGATGCCTGTGTCGAATATTCCATTTATCAGATGTTCGAACTCTTCCCTCTTGTCCGCTGGTGCGAATTCGAAGATCGACCTCCCCAGCACATCATCGGCATTTATACCGTATCGCAAATCCAGTTCCGGTGAACCCCAGAAATATTCGTATTTCATTTCCCTGTTTATAATCCCTATGAAGCTGTCGTAGAGGGATAAAAGGATATTGTTCAGGCGGTTCTGATTCTCCTGCAGCTTTCTCTGTGTTTCAACTATTTCCGAGATATCCCTGATGGTCACCTGGTACAGGGTCTCCCCACCGGTCACGACCTTCTGTATCCTCATGTCCGAGAGAAATTTGGAACCATCCCTTCTCAGGCACCTGCATACCGCATTCGAAGATCCCTTGACCCTTGCCTCGGCAAGCTTCTCATCCAGTTCCTCATCGGATCTCGTTCCGTCATCCTGGGTATCCGGAAACAACGATATCAGTTCCGTTCCAATCAGATCATCCTTTCCTGCGGACCCGAACATCTCGATGCTGGATCTGTTGCACTGAACGATCCTTTTCCCCTTCAGTATGAAGATGGAATCGGAAGAAGATTCGAACAGTGCTCTGTATCTTTCCTCGCTTGTCTTGAGCTTTCTCTCGTTCTCCTTCATGAGGGTGATATCCCTGAATACGCCGAAGGAACCTATGAACTTCCCGAACTTGTCGGATCTCGGGGTTGCCGTCAGAAGTATGACCTTTCTGGATCCGTCATCCCTTCTGATGTTGATCTGGTATGTGTCCTTGTACCCCTTCCTTCGTCTTTCATTGAACCTTGCAATCCTTCTTTTCTCCGATTCGGGAACGAATTCGTCCACGGACCTCCCGATCAGACCGCCCGGTTGAACGCCCATCAATTCCTCGGCCACCGGATTTGCAAAGATGAAACGGTCGTGTTCATCGTTTATGACCAGCCCCTCTCCCTGATTTTCGATAAGGGTCCGGTACTTCTCCTCACTCTCCCTCAGCTTCTCCTCTGCCACTCTGCTTTCCGTGATATTCTCCATGATTATGGTCGCACCTTTCTTTCCATCACCCCACGTGGTCGGAACGAGCTTCCCCTGAAAATAGTGACGTTCCTCGATAAGTTTGATCTCCATGTCGAATGCACTCTCCTCCCCCTTTATCGCATTCCTTATCTTTGCAATACTTTCTTTGCTTGTGAAGATGGGCAACCCTGTGGACTGCAGTTTGACTTCAAGGAGCATCTCTTTCTTCCTTTCAAAGAATTCCAGGAACTTCTCATTCGCATCCACGATGCGGAGGTTCTCGTCCAGAACGAGGATCAGGTCATTCGAGAAATTGAGGAGTCCTGCAATAGGGATCCTGTGGGAAATACTGAAGATCTTGGCCTTTCCCGCGGCCTTCATCTCCACCTGTCCATTCTCCTGGAGGATGTCCAGGTATTTTGCCGTGGAATTCCTGTTCAGCTTGATGCTTCTTGCGACTTCCGATATGGTCAAACCTCTGGGTTCCGAACGCAGAAGCATTAAAATCCTTCCTTTGATGATGTCCGGCTCGTTATTCGTCATGGAGGCAGCCTCATGCAATGCATCAATGCATTGCAAATATATAAATATAAGATACCAAATGAAAAAACGTGAAAAAGGTTCTTTTATATATATAATCGTGGTCTAGTCGTCCATCTGTGGGGTAATGAGAGGGGATTGGAATAAGGGGGTTGGTTTATCTTTCACTCCGTTCTTTTTTTAATGGTATTATTTTTGGATCGCTCTCCACGAAATGTGAACAACAATGATACTGACCAGCTCGTCCGGATCTCTCAGGTATTGCATGATGCGGATACCTCGTATGTATTCTATAAATTATGAATGGTCCGGCAGGAAACGAGCATCTTTCAAACGGACTGCAGGAATTCGACGATCATGAATCCCTCTCACTGACAGGGGTTGAATGGTAAATGAACGAGGTTCTCCACCCAATCCCGAATGATGGGCGGAATTATATATCATCCTATCCTTTCCCGGTGTGAGATATCATGAAAGCGGTAATACTGGCAGGTGGTTCGGGAGAACGATTCTGGCCGTATTCCACCCTGGACAGACCAAAGCAGTTCCTTCACCTCTTCAATAACCGGTCCCTGCTGAAAAACACGTATGACCGATTGAGGGAGAGGTTCTCTCCTTCGGACATAATGATAATAACGTCCGAAAGGTTTGTCGACCTGACAAGGGAGGAATTGCCGGAGCTTCCCGTGGAGAATATTCTAGGAGAGGAGCACGGAAAGAACACAGCTGCCGCATGCATGATCGGAACGTTGGCTGCGGATGATGATGAACCGGTCCTGATCGTTCCCGCAGATCACTACATCGGGGATGTCGATCGTTATTGGGAATCTTTTGAACGGGCGGTCAAGTCGATGCGGGCCCATGACGGGATCTACACGTTCGGTATTGCACCCACCAGGGAGGAAACGGGATATGGATACATCGAGATCGGAGATGAGATCTCTCCCGGGGTCAACAAAGCAAGGTCCTTCATAGAGAAACCGGAGCTTGTCAAGGCGAGATCATTTGCTGCCAGTGGAAAGCATCTTTGGAATTCGGGAATGTTCCTATGGAAAAGGGATACGTTCTTGCGCGAGATGGAGATGTGGGCTCCTTCGGTGTTCATTCCGTTGAAGGGAGTTGATCCGAGGGAGCCTCGTTCCGTTAATGAAGCCTATCGTTCCGTTGAGAGCATAAGTATCGACAACGCTCTTCTCGAGAGATCCGAAATGGTTTACGTCGTGAAGGGGGACTTTTCATGGAGTGATATCGGATCATGGCTTTCCATCATGGAAATGGAAGGTCCCTCGAATGAAACAGATTCCATAGCACTTCCGGGGTCAAGCAACATCCTTGTGAAATCTAGGTCGAAAAGGAAGATTGCAGTTGTGGGACTTTCCGATGTTATTGTAGTTCTATCAGAAGAGGGTCTTCTTGTTTGTTCATCCGAAAATTCTCAGAAGGTAAAGGAGGCCGTGTCCCACTTCAGGAAGTATTCGACGGGCAAACAGAGATCCACCTGATTCATCATGTGTCGAGAAGATCATTTTCTGTTTCATCAGATGGACACTTGTCAGGATCGAGAAGGTTGGTGGAATTTATCGATCATTCTTTTCTTTTCCCCTGTCAGGAGATTGACCTGATCCAGGAGAATATGCTGTCCATCGATCCGGATGAGATTGTATGAAGGGTATGATCTTCCCTTCAACCTTCTTGTACATGCCGTACCGGCGGTCACGAAATGGGATCCCTGGAGCTCCCATACCCAAGGAAGATGCTTGTGACCTGAGAGAATGAGATCCAGGTCCATGTCGATACAGATCGAGAGGACATCCCCCGCATCCGAGAGGATGTTCCATTCCCTTCCGGTTTTCGGGACCGGGATGACATGATGATGGAGAGCAAGAATTCTGACCTTGTCCCTTGAAAGCTTCTCTTTGATTATCGGGTAATTGTGTCTGCCTATTTGCCCATCGTTGATATCGGGTTCGCTGGAATCCAATCCCAGGATCGCAACTTCCTCGTTCTCGAAGAAAGGTTTTCTCGTTCCGAAGAGCTCCTCGAACAGTTCATAACCATCATTCATCGCATCGTGATTCCCGGGAATTATCATGATTCGCGGTTCTATCCTGTCCAGGAATTCCTTTGCAAGTTGATATTCATACAGATGACCATTCATGGTGATATCGCCCGTTACCAGGACAAGATCGAGATCTGCCTCATTCAAACAACGGATCAACTTGTCCCCCCATTCAGGTTCGAACAGAGGGGATGAAACATGCAGATCGGAAATATGTGCAATTCTCATGGAATACCCAATAGTCCATCATATAATTAATCTATATGTAAGACATCAGGAGAACGAAAAAGGTCTCGGGGTATGGAATGCTCTTTGTGTATATCGCAATCATTGCCCTATCATTGGCAGTTGATGCTTTTGCGGCATCATTATCTTGCGGAATGACAAGGGCTAGATCCAAGATCTTTCTCGGTTTGAAAGTGGGAGGTTATTTCGGTCTCTTTCAAGCTCTGATGTTCATCGGAGGGTGGATTCTTGGAGTTCTATCCAAAGAGGTTATGTCATCTTTTGCTCGGTGGATAGCTGTGGTTCTACTGATCGCGATCGGCATAAGATTCATTCAGGAAGCCATTAAGAGTTGGAGACTGAACAGGGAATGCAGACTATTATCCCACAGGGAACTCATTGCACTCTCGATGGCCACATCTGTTGATGCACTGATCGTTGGGATATCCTTCGGCGTTTTCGGCGCTGAGATAATATTCTCAACAATCATTATCGGATGTGTTACATTCGGTCTATCGTTCATTGGAGTTATCGTAGGTAACAGATTGAGATCTCATCTTGATAGATGGGCAGAGATAGTAGCAGGGATGGTGCTGATAGGCATCGGGATCAAGATACTATTTTTCGATATATTTTGATTAATGTACATCCTCTCGTTAATTCTCCGTAGATGGGCTAAATATCCGCTTTTTACCATTGTTTATCATTTTCCCATTCCACTTCCACTTCTTGAAATTTCCTGTTTTCATGAATCTTCCATAACAGCAGCGAAAGGATAAGCCCAAGGATGATCAACACCAGGATGAGAAAGAAGTCCAATGGTCCTCCAATAAATGAAAAAGCCTTTGAAACATAGAGTTTGTCATCTTTTTCCATACGGATCACACCAACCCAATTCTCCCTACCGGGATATCCTTGGGTCTGGAGCTCCTCTCTTTGAAACCCCTTTCTCGTAAAAAAGAACGAAACGTTCCCCCATTTTTCCTCTATAATGAAGTTTCCGTTTTTATCGGTGTAAATAAACTTTCCATTGTGAAGAGTGACCTTGACATCTTCGAGAGCTCTTCCATCAGGTCCGATGACCTTCCCTGAGAATACCGCCGTACCAGAGACGTTTATCCATATTATCGTCCGCTTCATCACATTGCCCGATAGGTCCATACAACTTATGATAAAACTGCAATTCCTCCCGAAGTCCAATGGTTGATCCAGGAGGATTTCGATTGTATTCCCAAGGAATCTTTGTCCCCCTATGATGTCTCCGGTCAGATGGATCGAATCCTTCTTTATTTCTTCCGAGAATTCCAATCGAATTGAGGATGCTCTATATGATATCGTTCCATTTGGCGTATGGGATAAGATCTCCGGTGGTGTATTATCAAAAATTACCGGGATACTGGTTGATGCAACGTTCTCCGCTCTATCGTATGCCACAATATTCAATTCCCATCGACCGTTATCGAGTCCTTCCAGAATTATCTTCGAAGGCTCATCATTCCTTATAAATGGACCACTGTTCAGTGAATACTCAACATGATCCACACCTGACAGTTCATCAGACAATTCGAGGTCTATCTCCACTCTCCCTTTCCAGGAACGAATTTCTTTCCCATCATCTCTGACACTAAGCATCGGAGACGTTCGGTCAATTACAATGGCAACGGAATCGTTCTCCGTTCTTCCCACTTCATCTTTGATCTGTACTTGGATTAATGACATTCCTTCTGGCATGTTCTCGAATGTAAACTCCGTTCTATTTCCAAGGAAGATCCATTCTTCATTCATCTTTCTGATCCTGTATTCCGGTTCGGATGTGGCATCATGCCCCATCCACGATATCAACACATTTTTATCCGCCGTAATGAACTCATTTTCGGGTTGAACGATCTTGATATCGGGGTCATCAAGATCCACCGTAAAATTGACCGAAGAGCTTCTCATATTACCTGCAAGGTCCTTAACCTCCAATGTCAGTAGATGCTTGCCGGAAGACAGACCGGTCCAGTTCCAGGAATCATATCGAAGAACATCTTTCCATGGACCGTTATCGAGGGATGCCGTCAGGCTTGCTACGTTACTGGTATCCTCCGAAACCTTCCATCTTGACGTTACGGTTCTGCTGGAGAAGATACTCCCTTCCAAAGGGGTCATGATTGAGAGCGATGGCGGAAGGGTATCCACAATGAAATTTCGTGTCAAATTCACGGTATTGCCGGCAATGTCCCTTGCCGATAGTCTAAGATAATGTCTTCCATCTGATAGATCATTGTATTTTGTACTCGTCGATCCCAGGACATCCTTCACTCCCATTTCATCAAGGGATATGAGTAATCGTTCGATCCCACTTCCCTCATCCTCAGCTTTGTAGAAAACCTCCACATCTTTCACCCCCAGAATTGCCATCTCGGAGGGTGATGTGATGTCTATTCTCGGAGCTTCATCATCAGGGGAGGATGATTCGATATTGCTGTTATCGCTCTGGCCCAGGTCCGTATCGGTCCTCACGAAATAGCTGTATGTGTGTCCATGTACGACATCATGGTCCTCAAAGGTAAATACGTCTCTTTCCACCTGTGAAAGAAGTAAAAAATCCATTCCGTCCCTTGACCTGTATACGGAGAAACCCACAGCACTGATGTATCCGATTTCTGGCTCCTCCCAAGTGAGAAGTATACTCTGAGGCCTTGGATGAGCAGTGAACGATGAAGGTGGTGAAACGGGGAGTATGGGGGATCCGGAGACTCGGAACGGAGAATCATCAAAAGGAAGCAATGATACTGAAAAAGTGAACAGGATTGATAAGGAAACTGCCATACAGGTAATATCTTGGCACCTCATCTGAAACGGCACTCCATTTCATCTCCTTAATACTTTTTTATAGCATGCGTCATTTTCCATGTCTGCTGAAGGAGTAGTAAATGCGGTTCATATCAGTGGATCTTCAGAATGATTTTGCTTCAGAGGGTGGAAAGTACTACGTTCCCCGCACTTCGATAGAATTTATTGAAAATGTACTATTACCTTTCCTCAGAGATAATGAGATCAAGGTTTCGGAGATAATCTCTGATTACCGACAGCCAAGAAAGGGGGATGACAGGAACTGCTGCATACCGGGAGAATGGGGGTATCTTTCACTCCTTCCCGAAAGTGCTGTCAAGGGTAGAAGGTGGATAAAATCGATGAACGATCCAACGTGGATAAGGGAGAATATCGGCATTCCCGGCAGCATTCCGGGTGAACCCTATCAGCATCCGGAAGGATTCGATGCCTGGCTGGAGGAAAATCTCGGTTCTCCCGAGGATGCAGGACCAGTGACCCTGTTCGGTCTGACACTCGACAGATGTGTTCTTTGCTGTGCACAGCAGCTGACGTTCAGAGGATACAAGGTACTTTACCTTGCTGAAGGAACCGATACAGCTTCGGGAGACGTTTCCGAGAGGGAGCTCATGATAGAATCGCCTCCGTTCATCTACTTCGGGAAGGGGATCCGTTTTTCGGATCTGGTCGACAGATTCTGATGCGGTTTCACTTCACTCCTCTGTATCTTCCGCTTCTCCCTTTTTCCTCAACATGAGGAAAAGCAAGCTACCAAGAATGAGAATGATGAGTATCATCATCAAGCAGATCAGAAGGAACGGGGGATTGCTGCTTGATGAACCCGAACTGGGTTCCTTGGGCATGACAGCGGTACCACTGCTGTCGGGTGCAAGGTCGGCACCTCCTTCCTTGTCCGAAAAATGGTAGGAATATTCCCCTTCCCATTCAAAGGTCTCATACGGGATGAGCACCCTGTAGTGGCCCGGAACGTCTTCCTGGAGGAGGAATGAGCCCACTCCGTCAACGACTATGTATATGGTCAGGCCCGAGGGAGCTTCCACCTTCACATCCCATGTTCCGCTTTCCCTCACGGTGATATTCACCTTCTCGATAGTCCATACTGGGGGAGAATACGGGGCCGGTGGTGTTGTCAGGGTCCCCGAGAATTCCAAAGCCCTGTCGTGGCCCCCGTCCGTGTCGGTGAAAAAATAGGCGTATGTGGTGTTCCATTCCAGCTCATCACCGCTGATATTGCCACGATATAATCCAAGCGGGCCCTCGACAAGAGGAAGATAGGCGTAGTTCTCGAGCATGAAATATATGGATAGATTCGTCGGCGCCTCCACGATTATCGAAACGTTCTTCCCCTCATCCATGGATACGTTCGCCGAGAATATCATCCAGGGATCCGTTTCGTTCCCCGTTACGAAGGTCCATTGGTTGTTGGTTCCGGGCCACAGGAAGAAACCTTCAATGGAATTCACAATGGGAAGGATCGTTATGGAATAGTTGGTATCCGGCATGAATGCATCATGCATCACCGTGAGTAGGGATTGGGAGATATCCCATTCCATCGTCAGGTTTCCCACTTCGGGTTCTATTATAACGGCGTTCTCAACGGAGGAGATGTTCATTGGATGCGAAAACTCCACGATGATGGGGGCATCCAGGAAAACGTTCGACCCTGTGGGGCTCGCGTATGTGATATTGATATATCCACCGGTTTCGAGCTCAACATACTCCAGTACCGGATTCACCTCTACCAGATATCCGGACACGATCAGATCATCGGAAATATTTGCTCTGTATCCGGATCTCTGATCTTCAATGTAAAGCACTCCCTGTGGAGGTTCGGTCCTGAGGGTGTAGGTGCCGTGGTCCACATCATTGAACATGAACCTCCCATCAATATCCGACAGGGTCCACATTACGGGAGTATTTCCGGACAGCAGGGAAACATTGGCATTCGGTATGCCGGAAGTAATGGGTCCTCCCGAAGGGATGACCCTCCCCGAGATATCTGCCTGGCTCCTGTCAGGGAGAATTATCACCGTTGTGATGGGGGCCCATCCGTCGGTTGACAGGTAAGCTCCTTCGTAGGCATCGTAAAGTTCCGTTCTCTGGATCAGTATCCTGTATGTGCCCCTGTCTATCGTAAAGGAGAAATTACCATCATCATCGGTAATTGTCGAATTAACATCGACCATTTCATCATCTTCCAGCTTCTGGAGGGTCACATTAAGGGATGCCACGGGTGATTCGCCGCTGTCCTTCACGGTTCCCGAGAGTGTCGTTCTCGGGGCAAGGACGAATATGACATCTTCCATGTTCCCGTTCACCGTAACCTCGTAGTTGGAGCTGATGGTCTCGTTGATTATCGTGATGGAGTAATTACCGGGATAGAGATCTATCGAAAAACTCCCGTCATCGGGATCCGTCTGGTAGTTTCCTGCGTTATAGAGAGGATGATCCATGTCCTTGATGTTGAAATATGCAAATACCGGATCTCCGTCCTGATCCACAACGGTCCCATTAATCCAGTAGTTGATATCTACCATCGGTTCAAGGAATATATCATTGGTCGTATCGGCTCTTGTTGTCAGATCCACAGTCTCCTCGAGAGGGTAGTAACCATCCCTGTAAGTATGAAAAATAGTGTGGTCCATCCCCCAGGTCCTGTAGAATCCGGATGCATCCGAACCCGTATCATAGGAGAAAAGGGAAACCCCTTTCGGATGTTCCACCACGGGGCCCATGATCATTCTCGTATCGCCGCTGTAGGGGGAATAGGACACCGTGTGGATCTCCGCATGATTGAGGATTCTTCCGGTGGTTGCGTCCTTGACGAATCCTGTCACCGGCTTCGGAACACCTCTGAGAACCACAACGATATCTCCAAGGCTACCCCCGTTTCCCGGGATGGTCCTTTCAACCTGCATCATCGCATAAGGGTTCAAAACTGAATCGTAGAAATAGTCGTCTATCGAGAATATTGCTGTTGTTCCCGGATTGGCCCTGAATGCGATCTTGCCGTTCTCATCCGATACGAACAGCATCGAGAACCCCCCGCTCGCTGCCTGGTACTCTATTCGGATGTTCTGGAAAGGTACCGGTGACCCACTGGTGTCAACAAGGGTCACGTTCACATCCACAGGTACCAAGACATCTGGTGATTCCTCCCTGTCAAGGTAGAAGATCAATGGATCATTCGTTCCGTTGATTATGGATATATCTCGATATTCACCTGCTGCGAAGGAGCAGCGGATGCTGAAGTAGTCGTAATCCCCGGCGGGCATGTCTCCCTCGTAAACACCTGTTTCGTTGAGGTTGTCATCGAAGCTGATGTAATGACCGTTTTCGTAATAATTTCCATAGAGATCGGCATACTGCAGTGGTATGCCGGATACTCTATCATAGGCTTCGATTCTGACGTGGCCCATGGGAACCTGCATCGAGTCCGTTTCCACTTCCCTGAGAACAACATTCACTTCGTGGTTCCCGTTTTTCGAGGCGATTATCTCCATGGATTTTTCCTCGTGGGAACTGGCATATATCCTGATAGATGTGGAATGACCTAGCGGCAGAGGACAGGTGACCTTTCCCTCGCTATCGACATCAAACCGACCTGAGAAGCCCCATCTCCCATCCGGGGAAATAAACATGGAGTTCAATTCGACCGAAGCCGTGGTCAATGGAGCACTCGAGTTTCGAACCGTGAAGTTGTAGAGTACAGCTTCGGGATATGCAAGCTGGATTTCCCTGTCCATCGAACTTCCGTTGTTTATAATGTACAGCGAGAGATAGGTGGAAATTCCAGGATATTCCGGAAGTACGATGGAAAGTCTCAGATTCGCCTCTCCTCTGGAACTGTCCAGTTCGAACCAACCATCGGAATCGGGATGGATATTGTTCTTTCTCTGGAGTCTGTGAGCGAAATCATCAAAATGATAATCTATGTCAAGTTCACCGTTTTTCACAGGTGTGGAATTGGATGGGTAGAGGAACCTTACACGGGATGTTGGATTGATTCCCCTCATCTCCATAAGGAAGATATTCATCGAGTATTCGTTCTTGCCTTCCTCCATGTAGAAGGAGATGGAATGGAAATTGTAGGCCCCCCCACCATGGGTCGTGAGGGAGCATAGATTGTCCCCCGAATAGGGAACCGTGAAGAGGAATTTCCCATCGGATCCTGTTGTATTCACGGTATTGTGAGTGTTACTGAAGATATCCCTTAGATGGAGCGAGACCGTTGCTCCGTTTATGGGGTCCCCCGTTTTACAGTCCCTCACCGTTCCCGAGATAGTTCTGTCGTGAGAAGGGAGGGGTTCGAGTCTGATGTCCAGGAAGATATGTTCATCGGGAAAAACCGAGATCCAATCCAGATATCTGTTGTTCCCACCAGGATCAAGGATCTTCAACTTTCCATAGCCCAATCTGCTGAATGGTATCTCCATATTCATCTTTCCGGTGGAATTTGTCATACCGGACATGGAATAATAGTCCGGATAGAACCTCACAGAATAGCCCGAAGCCGGAGTGCCGTTTGATTCCGTAAGGTTCAAATGTATCATTCCGGGGTGGTACTCTTCGACATGAAATCTAGTTCCATTCGTATTTCCCAAGATTACATTGATGGGTACTACCATTAATAGGCTCAACATTAGAGAGAGTAGGACAGTGTTACGTTTGCACTTCATTTGGACCCCCACAGGTTTACGATTACTGGAAAGGTATTTCAATCATTCGATGTAATATATTTTATTGGAAATAACGGACTGGAGGAACGCACTGGAAGAATGCTACCCCTCCCAGGGCCCCTTACCATCGTCCCAATCCTCCAGGATCCAATCATCATCCTCCTTCTTCTCTCCCTTTACTGCTCTAGAGATGATCAGGGCGAGAACCATGAGGAATATGAGTATGGGAAGAGAGATCATGAGCAATACTCTTAACGAGAATAGTCCCTGTTCTTCCTCGTCCGTGGATCCTGTTCCGCCACTATCGCCCTCGCCTCCGTTGGGGATGGATCCGGCGGAAGGAAGCGTGAGTGTTCCGCTCATCAGTGGGATGAGTTCTTCTCCTCCCGGGGAGTCCGAGAAATGAAAGTTGTGGATCCCCGAACCCTCAACAAGGGCTTTGACAGGAATTTCCAGAAAATAGAACCCCGGGGTCGAACCCTCGGGAATCCTGAAGGAAGAGAAATCTTCTATGACAAGGAAGATCGATTGTCCTGTCCGCCCTTTCAGGGATACCGATAGATTCCCCGAAGGTGTGAACGATACGCTGGATCTCCATATCGAGAATGCACCGGATGAGTTTCCCGTCGAGAAATTCCACTCCATTCCACTGCATCCCTCTGTCCGGAAACCTTCGATTGACAAGGCAGAGAACCCGATCCTTGTATCATATCGGGTCCAGGGATCGAATCTGTCATGATAGACTGATAGGGATCTGTTATCGATCCAAACAAATGAAATTCCCGTAATATAGGGATTGATAACGAATGAGTCTTCAACGGTCGTTCTGTTCATGTCCCTTTCAAATTCGATGTAGATGGGTTCGTCAATTGACACGTTGATACCGGTGGGGTTGAACATGGTTATCTTCACCAGTATCTCATCTTCTTCATAAACGAACGGAAGCTCCAGCTTGACGGATATCCTTGCTCCATGAAGGACCACGTTATGCACAATAGATGATCCGTATCCACTCCTCAGACCGGTGACATGGGATAGTGTATCCGGAGGGAATGCGGCAATGGAATATTCCCCGAAGGGAACATTCTCAAACTCGAAAAATCCGAATTGATCCGTGATCGTGGTCCTAACAGGTGCACCCTCCTCGTTCATCAGCCTCACGGATGATCCATTGATGTTCCCGGTTATGGGAGGTCCTTCTGTGAATACGGTTCCGGTAATGGAACCGTGTATTCTGGATCGAAGTGTGATGGTTATGTGAACAGGTCTCCATCCGTCGGTGGAGATGTTCCAGACCGTTTCGGAAAGGAAATTGTCATTTTCCTCAACCAGCAGTTCGTATTCTCCCCTTGTCACGTTGGTGAAAAGAAATTCGCCTTCCACGGAAGTCGTGGCAGACCGGATGAATACAGCGTGGTCATCATATTCTCTCAGGAGGGAGACATTCATTCCCGCCACCGGAAAGCCGGACCAATTGAGGACCATCCCCGAGATCGTGGTGAATGGCCTGAGAACCAGGTTCTGCTCTAAAGGATCCGGTCCTGAAAGTTCCACCGATATGTCGTTGCAGAGTGTCTCATTCCAGTATGTTATCGAGAATGTTCCGGGATACAGAAGTAGTGAGAATTCGCTTTCTGAAACTGCGACGGATTCGAGAATATGCCATGGATGGTCAATATCATGAACCATCATCTCTCCCCGTATCGGGGTGCCGTCCTGGTCAACGATGGTGCCGTTGAACCATAGTGTCCTTTCGGGAACGGTTTCTAGCCTGAAAAAGACATTTTCCGTACCATCCGATGATTTCAGGTCAAGCGTCATTCGCTCTTTGAAGCGACCCGGTACGGATACTTCTATGGATGCATCACTGCATCCGTAGGTCCTGAAGAAGCCGGTTCCGTCGGTGTGGGTCGAAAAATTCATCAATGGTTTCTTCTCCGTTCCCATTGTTTGTGTCGAGAGGATCCTGACCTCGGCCCAGGGAATGGATTCGCCGGTATCTTCATCCATGACATGTCCTTCCACCGTGATTCTTGGGACGTTCGGAATGACAAGCAGATCGGGAAGTTCACCTCCATCATCGGGAACAATGATATGGTCCTCGCTGCTGAAGGGTTGTCTGAAGAAATCGATAATCCCGGAGGTTCGCCTGCAGTACGGGCCTGGTGGAAGCATCAGGTCCACCCTGCCCTGTTTGTTCGATATCGTTCTGAATGTTCGGGAGGCAGCATCATCATCGGATATTTCCACGATGACATCGTGGACAGGTGTCCCATGGTCATCAAGAACATTGAAAGATGAATGGACACCTCTTGCCGGATGCAACCTCTCCCTGTCGAGTGTTATCGTGAGGTTCACTCCGGTTTCCGGGTACGCATCCATATCGGAGACCTTTCCGAAACCAATGTTGTGTTCGGCAGAGATGTTGATGTAATGACCCGCGGGAATCTCCCCCCGGAAGGCTCCCGAGCTGTCTGTCGTGAAGTGTCTGGTGAATCTCTCACCTTCGTACAGCCCTTCCAATTCTAAGGAAGCCCCGGGGAGGGCGTATCCCGTTCCGGGGTCGATAACGGTGATGTTCGCTCTCACCATATCATGGGAGACATTCTTGGAGATCCCTAGAAAGACCTCCAGCCTGTCCATTTTTCCGGAGTGGGTGGGGTCAAGTAATACTACCTTCCGGTCATGATCCTCGGCCTCTATGCTGAAAGTTGTTATTCCATGAAGGGGGTAGGATATTGTCAAAACTCCGGAGGGATCCGTTGCTGCCCTGCCTTCCATACCGAGAAGACCGTTATCCGTAAGGAACTCCCTTCTGGGCCATGTCACACTGGAATTCCCTATCGGTCCCGAAACGTCCCTGACACTCACCTCGATGTTCCCCAACTCGGGGAGCTTGAGGGGGAATTCCTTTACAATGCTGCTCCCGTTCATCACGAGCTGAAAGCTCATGTCTATCGTCAGATTCTCTCCCGGTTCGCCGGAATACCATGTGATACCGTATTCCCCGTCGGGAACCTCCGCTTTCCACCATCCTGTCTCGTTCTGACAGGGAATGGACCTATCAAAGGGAAGATGGTTCATGTCGGAAGTGGTACCGGAGATGTGGAGCATGTCCCCGTCAATGGTTCCGGATCCGTTGTCCGTGAACCTCAGTTGGATCGTGGAGTCCTCGGGAATGATTGGTTGCAGTTTCAACTCCAGGGAGTAATCGTTCTTGCCGGGTATCAACGGGATGTCAAGGTACGTTCCGTGGAAGGAGGGCAGGTCGAGAACTTCTATGTGATATCCTCCGTCCGCGTAGGGGACATCGAAGTGGAAAGCTCCGTCTATCGTTGTGATGTCCGTGAGGTTGAATGGATTTCCGAATGTATCGATACCGCTCACTTCCACCCTGGCTCCCGAGATGATGCCGTCCCACTTTCTGTCCGAAACGATCCCCGAGATGGAGATATTGAGCGGTGAGGGACCGGATACATTGAAATCGAATTCCTGGGAGTGAAACGGGAGAATGTACACTTCCTGTCTGCACCTTCTTGTCGATGAATTGTCCATTGCGTAGATGGTTCCCGGACCGAAGAATGAGGGCCCGGGGTAGAGGGCTGTGCGCCCCGCGTTATCGGTAATGTTCGAGACGGAACCGCCACCTGTCAACGCATCGAGTTCTACCGTGAAACCGGAAGCAGGCGTACCGTTCATGAAGGTGAGGTTCACCGATATGCACGTCGTCGGGTTCATGTCCCTTGTCGAATTGTCATGGGACATCTGGGAGTGATGGGGGGATGGTGAGATAAGGAACGACATAATGGCGATTATCATGAACGAGGATAAGATTCTGTCCATCTGGAACTCCCCATAATACTGAACCTCGAACCATTGAATTATCTTCTATAAAAATGATATGCAGTTATATGCCTCATATGAATCCGGTTGATCATCCCTTGTTTTTCATCAAATAGATTTTTTAATGCATCCGGTCGATCCGCTATTTGAATGTATCTTAATTCCTCTTACACACAATATCTCTGGGGGTGGGGGATAAAAGTTCGGATACGAATGTATTATCATTTGTGTCCGATTGTTCATGAATTCCTTTTGTTGATATCAAAACCAATCCTTTTTTAAGAAATAAGCAGAATCCACATCAATGTCATGTTTGTTCCATCCTTTTTAGGGTGCGGGAACAGCCATGGATGATGACAGGAATATCCGGAACTATCCGAGGAATGTCAGATGACGGCGGACAGGGAAAGACTGGAAAGGGAAAGGGACAAGTTCAGAAGGATACTCAATTCCATACCTGCGGGGGTGCTGCAGGTATCCTCGGATGATGGAAGAATACTGGACATGAACCCTTATGCAAATGCATTGTTCGGACTTTCGGAGGAAGAACTCAAGGGGAAGGTCCTGCTGGAATTTCTATTCGATGAGAGCGGACAATCCCTTATGGACGGCAGATACTGTAAATCGGGAAAGTATGAGTGCAGACTGAGGTCCGCAACCGGGAAGATGATCGATGTTCTCGTGAGCTGTGACAGGATAGAGTTCGAGGGTCAGATATACCCCATATACTCCATAATGGACATCACTACAGAAAGAGAAGCCCAGGAGAGGCTTCGCAACGTTAACGAGCTGCTGAAGATGGTGAACCGCATCCTTCGCCATGACATGCTTAACAATCTCATGATAGTCATCATGGGTCTGGAACATTATTTCGAGGACGGAGAGGACCGTCTTCTCGATAATTCCATGAGGGCGGCAAAGAGAAGCGTGGAACTCATCGGTTCCATGAAGGATCTTGAGAACTTCTACATGATCGGAACGAATCTCAGGGAATACCATCTCGAGGATGTGATCAGGGTCATCACCCGGAATCATTTCATTGACGTTGATGTCGAGGGCAAGGCAACGGTAATGGCTGATGAGGCGCTGTCATCCATATTCGACAATATCATTTCGAATTCCATCAAACATGGTGGAGCAACCAGGGTAGATATAAGGATCATGAATCCGGACCCGGACAGGATAGTTGTGGAGGTGGAGGATAACGGCTCCGGGATAAAGGAGAAAGATAGGGATAAGATATTCAATGAGGGATTCACCACATCAAAGAGCAAGGGGATGGGAATGGGTCTTCATCTTGTGGAGAGGACCATGCATAGATACGGTGGTTCCATATCCGTTCATGATGGGAAGAATGGGGGGGCCATATTCCGTCTGGAATTCCCCGCTTCGGAAAAATATGCCAATCATTCTTGAAATATCATTCACCTGTAGAGATCCAATGAGTATGGCACGTCCCATTCGTTGAATGGTCCCGGCTCTTCCGAGTGATCATCTTTGATGTATATTGTCGGCAATATCGAGAGAGGCCAATTGAGATGTTGATTGATGGGTTGAATGTACTGGCATATGGTCATGTGCATGATGATGATGGATCGAATTGGTGTGCGTGTCATCATGTCCGTGACTTCCATTGGCATGGGGATGTTTCGGAGCATCCGCTTGACGATGTTTTTCATCATGGAAATGGGGGTGAACCGCATGAGGGTGGGCTCCGACTGGTTTTGGTGGCTCCACCCTTTTCGACCGCACCAGGATAATGAAAAGGACCCCGCTTGCCAGAAGGAGCAAGAGAAGGGCGGCGATCAATAACAGGGCAATCCAGGGTGACCTGCCATTATCACCATTTCCTGTTGAGGGAAAACTAAGAGGATTGTGCGGGTCGGTTCCGGATAGGTATTCCTCTATATTGGAGAATCCATCTTCGTCCTGATCCATGAAGGAATCGTTTATCCCGATATCGAGCCCATGCTGGTACTCCCATAGATCCTCCATGCCATCAGCGTCGAGATCCTCTCCCGGCAGCGGGTGTCTCTCCTCACCTTCATCTGTTTCTTCCTCGGGAACATGCTCGATTATCAGAATCTCTTCCCTGGAAGAGACCGCTATATTGTCAGAATTGTCTCTTGCCTTGAAAGAGAGGTAGAGTGTTCCGTAGGCTTCCAATGAGACGGGGAGGGAGAATATGAACGAACCGTTCATGTATTCCATTTCCGATTCCTTCTTTTCACCACCTCCGAACCACCATGTCACGCAAACCCTCGATACCCGGATGTTGTCGGAGACCCTGCACGATACGTTGAGCGTGCTTCCCGCATCAACGGAGGAAGGAACGTCGATGTCATCTATCGTAGGTTTGATCGAATCCAGGACCGTTATGGTCCTGTTCCGGCTCCAGTTCTCATTTCCGGAGGAATCCCTTGCCATGCACCGGTAGGATATGGGATCCGTACTGTCGGATCGAACGTCCATCATGAACCCGTAGATGTCCTGGCTTCCGGGTACGAGAATCACTTCTTTCTCCCCGGTATTCCCCTGGTCCCAGAATAGTTTGACCTTGCTGATCTCCACGTTGTCGTGAACATTTATGTTGAAGGACAACTTTCCTCCCGCCTCGATCTCCCCGGGTGTTCTGTCGGTTCCGAATACGGGTGGGTCATCGTCGATTATTGTCACGGTCCCTATGTCCGATGAATTCACGTTCCCCGAGCTGTCCACGGCATGGAACCTGTAATGCAGGGGTTCAAGATCACTCTCGGGTGCCATGATGGTGAATTCGAAGAGGCCCTTTACCGGTTCCATGCTCTTGTTATCATGAATGGGCCAGTTGTCGTACCAGTATTCCGCGTGTACGGATTCCACTGCAATGTTGTCAAGAACATCGACCTCAAGGCTGATGGGATCGGAAGTTCCCGCCGTCCTGTTCGTGAGGTCCCTGATAAATGTGGGCCGATCATCGTCGAGTATGGAAAGGAAGGAGCTGTCGGTCCTCCTTGCGTTTCCGGATGTATCGTATATGCAGAAGGAATACTCCATCCTTCCTGTCCGGTTCCACGGGGCGGTGATTGTGAAGGACCATACGTCGTCAACGATGAACATTTCGGATGTTCTGTATCCTTCCCCCGGTGGGGCAAATCGAACCGAAACGTTTCCGACGCCTATATTGTCGGAAGCCCTCAGGGAAAAGTTGTGCGGGTCTCCCGTTTCCGCGAAACGACCCGTCCTGTCCTCGATAAGATAGGGGGGATCATTATCGTTCACGAGAAGGTCCATCCATGGGGTAATGTTCCAGTTTCCGGATCCGTCCATGGCAAGGATCCTGAGTTCCAGAGGTTCAATGGAGTTCACCGGGATGGAGATATTGGTGGTGAACACGGTTCCGTTGCCTTTCAGAACGGTTCTTCCAAGGGAACCGTTTACCTCAAGGTATGCCTCCTTGATCCCCGCATCATCGAGAATCGTACAGTTCACCGAATAATCCTCCCCGGTGGTTCCGGGTTCTGACAGATCCAGATGAATGGTCGGGAGGACATTGTCCACCGATAGGTTGACCGTGAAGGGGAGCTGGTTGAGTGCAGTGATCGTAACATTGAGGGGGTCCAGGTTGGATGTTGTGAAATTGAACCGGGCCTCTCCCGTTTCGTTTGTAAGGGCGTAGGAATAGTAATCCGATTTCTGGAGACAGACCAGGGCATCCTTGATGGGGGTCCCGTTCGCGTAGGATACCTTTACCGGCAGCCCCTCGTATGACATGCCCACGGTGGATGGGAACGTAACGTTCATCACGCCCGGTTCCGAGGTCCTGACCCTTACCTCGGGATCCCCGAGGAGGTTGAGCACGATCTGTATCCATCTGGCCGAATTGTAGGAACCCGATGATGAGACGAAGTAGTTCTTTCCCTCTGCAAAATGCTGGGCCATCCTTACCTGCCCGTTCCTGAACAGCTCGTAGGTCATCACATACATGAACTGTTCCGACGGTCCGAATCCGGGATACCCGTAGGAATACCACCCGTAATGGCTGTTGCCGATACCTGCGATGGTTCCCCCGTCCGGTTCAAGGACATGACGCTCCACTATCGCATCGTTGTTGTTGAACCTGTTGGCGATGCATCCGATTGTGTTAAGTACGCCGTATTTTGCATCGCTCTTGTAAAGGGGAATATTGGAGTTGTACATCATACCGTTCGAGGCGGTCCCGACGCTCATCACGTTCCAGTTGCAGTGCCCCGAATGATAGATCAGTGATGCGCCCATGTCCACCTGATTCATGAAATTGGGCCTGTTCAGGTTCCCGAAGACACCCTTGGCGGAATCGTACATGGATGTTGCGTTCATGGTGGAGGGTAAGAGATTGTTCTTTATGAGGTCCATTCCCTGCGAGGAATTGGTAGTGGAATCCAGATATTCCCCCGCAAGTGTTGCATTATCAAGGTAACCGGATGGGGGGGATATCTCGTAGATCATTGTCTTGTTTACGAACACTTTCGCTTCCTGATATGTCTGGACCGGTGCCCTGCCCACGTAGACGTCAGGTCTCAGATCCACACCGTCCGTGGTTTCTCCCCAGTAGCTGTCACCGTCCTGGTTCCATGTTCCGTCCAGGTCCGAGAAGTAGAGATCACATGCGTTGTACGGTTGAGTGGTGCCTGATGTTCTTGCATAGGCCCCCCTGTAATCGACAACAGCCACATCCCCTCCCAGAAGAACGAATTCGGTGTCCCAGGAATTTACCGCGTCCTTGATGAAGTTCCTTATCTTTTCGGCCATATCCGTGCCGTTGTAATTATCGTTGATGAAAGACGTCTCCACGAGTTTTGTCGGGATGCCTTTCCTGTTCTTCCATTCGATGAACGGCGAGAAGGCATCCCCTATAAGAGACGTGTTTGTTATAACCACATACTGGACGTCTCCATGGTCAAGTATCGAAACGGGTGCATCCATTTTCAGAGCGGGGAACCTATCGATATCCTCCGGATTGAGGAGGTCATGTTCAAGGGAGGACCTGAACACCGACGTGCTCCTCCGGAAGGGTGCTCCGAGATCCACCTGTATTTCCTCTGGTATGTCGTAGGTCAACCTTGCATCGATCTCGGAAGCCGATGTCAGAGCACCCCTTCCGTCCAGAATGATGGGGTCGAACCTGATGTCCAATACCTTCATTCCCCTGACGTATCCGTCTCCGGATACGGATAGGTGTTCCGGCGGGTATTCGAGAGGAGGACCCGCAGGCGAAGGTACTGAGCTCGACACCGGACTCGGTTCGGGCACTCCTGCCACGGGATGGTCTACGGAGATCGTCCGTTCCTCGATGTTCGTGATATGCAGACGGATGTTCTCTGCGAGAGGGTGGACAAGGACCTTCCGTATTGTGAACGGGAGGGCAGCGTCACCTTCCGTGAATGGTATGTAATACCCCGGAGCGGTTACGTACGAGAATCCGTTGTAGGTCAGCTCCCTTGCTGAGGAGCTGTCGAATTCGAGATGGATGTCCACGTGTTGATCGGGTGGTGTGTTCTCCCCGTTCACGTTCGCCTGCGTGAACCGGTCCGAAAGAGCATTGATGTTTGCAATCAGGAAAAAAAGAACGATCAGGGCACTGATGGTGGGGTACCTGATGAATCTCAAGCATTGGCCTCCGGGCAGGATGAACGTTTGGAAACGCTGTTACGGGGTGCCATCGAGGTGCTCTTTGATATTTCTTTCCCGTACAGTTTCGAACGGGGAAATTTTGGATATCCTCCCCGAAGCATCCCGGGATGGAGGTCGGGCTTTTCTATCGACAGGGGAGTGATGGGTGGTACGGTATTATCGGATGGGATCATAAATGGCTCAGCTTCCGGCTACCGCGGATTCCTGGACCTTCAGTATCCGTCCTATACCCTTCTCGGCAAGGTCGAGCAGTTCAAGGAACTGCTCCCTGGAGAAGACATGTTCCTCTCCAGTGGCCTGTATCTCCACCAGATTTCCGTCGCTGTCCATTATCACGTTCATGTCAACCTCGGCCTCGGAATCCTCCCTGTAGGCAAGGTCAAGCTGGTTTTTTCCCCCGACTATTCCCACGGATACGGCCGCGATCTGCCTTGTGACGGGGTCCTTCGTGAGAAGGCCCTGGCGCATGAGGTTGGAAACGGCGATCTTCAGTGCAACCCATGCACCGGTTATCGCAGCCGTCCTTGTCCCCCCATCGGCCTGAAGGACATCGCAGTCGACCCATAGGGTTCTTCCGCCCAGCAGATGGAGGTCCACTGCGGTTCGGAGCGAACGACCTATCAGCCTCTCTATCTCCTGCGTCCTTCCCTTGGCACCCCTTCTTTCCCTCTGAATCCTGGTGTTCCCCGAACCGGGCAGCATGTTGTATGTTGAGGTCACCCATCCATGCAGGGGCTCCCCGTCCTTCATGAGCCATTGAGGCACCCTCTCCTCCACCATCACGGTGCAGAGCACCTTGGTTCGTCCGAAGGATACCATGGCGGATCCCGCCGGTCCGTCGATGAAGCCGGGACGTATGTCTATATCTCTCAATTCCTCCGGATATCTTGTCATGGGATCACCGTGAGAATGTTGGCAGGGAAATGGCAGGATTCAAATGCCCTTTCTCCTGTCGATAACCCTCTTCGCCTTGCCCTCGGTCCTTGGAAGTGTTCCCGGGGAGAGGAGCTCCACCCTTGCCCTCAGCGTCAGGGATGCCTGGAGAGCATCGGAGACCTTCTTGTTGAGCCAATCAAGGTCGACCCTGTTCCAGTATTCGTCGGATACCTCCACCTGGATGTAGAGATGGTCGAGTTTGTCATGTTCCAGGATTATCTGGAACTGCTCTCCCAGCTCCTCGATGCCGACAAGTATGTCCTCCACCTGGGAGGGGAAAACGTTAACTCCGCCCACGATGAGCATGTCATCTGATCTTCCCTTGATCCTCATAATTCTAGGGTGGGACCTCCCGCATTTGCATTTCTCCCAGTTGATAACTGCCAGATCCCTCGTTCTGTACCTGAGAAGGGGCATTGCCTCCCTGGTGAGCATCGTGAACACGATCTCCCCCTTCTCCCCCGGAGGCAGAACCTCTCCCGTCTCCGGATCAATGGTCTCCACTAGGAACTCGTCGGCCCAGATATGAAGGCCGTCCTGCTCGGGACATTCGACGGCCACTCCCGGACCGTAGAGTTCGGACATTCCGTAGAGGTCCTGGGCCTTTATCCCAAGATGTTTCTGGATATGCTGTCTGGCCTCCTCGGACCAGGGTTCCGCCCCGTGCATGCCTATCCTGAGGTTCAGATCATCCTTGGAGATCCCTTCCTTTTTCAGGGCCTCTATCAGGTAGATCGCATAGGAGGGCGTGCATGCGAGAACCGTCGTTTTCATATCAAGCATCATCTTGATCTGCCTTTTCGTATTCCCCGTTGCAGTGGGAACTATCATCGTTCCAAGCCTTTCCGCACCCATGTGGAATCCCAGACCGCCGGTGAACAGACCGTATCCGTAGGCATTCTGGACTATGTCGGAAGGCTCGACACCGGCACAGGAATAGCACCTTGCCATCAGGTCCGACCATGTATCGAGGTCCTTTGTTGTGTAGGATACCACGGTGGGGATGCCTGTCGTTCCCGAAGAGGCATGTATCCTGTTCACTCTCTCTAGGGGTACCGCAAGGATCCCGTAGGGGTAGTGATCTCTGAGATCGTTCTTGACAGTGAAGGGTATTTTGGATATATCGGAGAGCTCCTTTATGTCCTCCGGCCTCACTCCCGCCTCGTCAAACCTTTTTCTGTACATCGGCACGTTTTCGTATGCATGTCTGACCTGCTTCTTCAATCTTTCAAGCTGAAGTGATTCGATATCCTCTCTGCTCATGAACTGTATCTCTTCCTGGAACATTGTTGGTCCCCCTGGTTTGTGCTTTGCCATGGTGTCCCGTTCAGGATCCGTTCTTCTTCGGATGCAAGTGTAATGCCCGGGACGGTTCGGAGGATAAACCGGATCATATTCTTTAATTGTTTCTGAAGGATCCGATCCCGGTTTTTGGAAAGATTATTATTGGAGGCCTTCATTCTTCGATGGAAAATCAATCTTTCTCGGTGATTTTCTTCATATCCCGCACGGACCCTCGTCGAGGGTGTCGGGATCCAATGAGGTGTCATTTCATGAACTATGAGTTGAAATGGGGAAACAGAACATGGCTGTATGCCCTTGCGCTTGGTCTGGGAATAGGTCTGGCTGTATTGCTGATATTCAAGAGCATGCTTGGTGACAAAACCTTCTGGAACTACTACTCCCCGATGTTGGGTTATTACGTTCTGATATCCATCTGCCAGAGTCATTACTTCAGGAGGGAGCCGAAACCGGACATGGGCGGTATCTTTCGACAGTTCGTTTCCATATTCGGAGCGGTCCTGATATTCTACGTGAACGAGTCCGTCATGCTCTACATCTTCGGTGTTCCCCAGGCAGGAGGTTTTGCTCCCCCCACGGAATACATCCACGGCAGTATCCTGACGGGCGGACATTTCACCTTCATAGTTTTCGGTTTCTTCATCTACGGATTCGATGATTTCATGTTCAAGGGGAAGCTCGTGGGATGGATGAAGAACGATCTCGTTAAGGCCCTCTTCTGGTATCTCGTCATCTGGGTCGTATGGGGCATCCTATTCTACAGCGACATCGGAGCGGGAAGGGCCCATTCGAAGGACACTTTCGACGGAATGGCCCTGAACAGGATGCTCGCCATCTCGCAGTGGATGATCATAATGTCGCTCCTGTATGCACTTGTATTCAGGGACTGGCTCTCGGACCTGCAGGAGAGGTCCGGTATCGAGAGCGACATGATGTTCGGTCTGCTGCTTTTCGGTGCGGCTGCCCTCATCGGCGCCGGCATTGCATATCTCCTGTTCTACACGGCACCTCTGATATCACCTGCGGGAGCACACCTGACCGATTCGGAAACATGGCATCACGTTCTTTACATGGGGACATACCCCCTGACACCTGCGGTCCTTCTGGGTCTCTACACGGCGAATTTCAATCATGTGAAGGGGACGGGCTCGAGGGTCGTAAGGCGCCTCGCGGTGCTCATCCCATCGATAATTGCCCTCTATTTCGCCTATCACTGGTTCATCGCAAGACCGGAGATTCTCATAAACTTCTTTGCCGACGGGACGGTCGACAAGGGCATGGGCTTGTTCGGTGAACCGCACCATAACTGGTATCATCAGCTGGATCTCTATTTCAACTTCACCGTTTCGATAATACCATTGACCCATCACTGGTTCTGCGGCAAGGCGGGCTTCATGAGAGAGGTCCCTGACCGTGAAGAGAACGAGGAGATATCCAACCGGAACGCCAGAATAAGATCGAGGATCCCGGCAAGGGAGGCCGTTGATGGAAACAGGGCCGTGCGGGCCCCGCGTTCAGCGTGGAAGATGCAGGGTAGGAGATCTTCCGGATATCGGGACAGTGAGGGTCCGAAGGTATGGGGCTGAACCGGGAACGGAGCCTGTTTTCCGATCTCCGGTCCGTTACGATACGGGTGAATTATACGGATTGGGGCACTTCCTGTCACACATGGTCATCGATCGGATCGTTCGGTACCGGACCGTAGGTTGATAACCGAAATGAACAATATGTCCCATCTTGTTGTAATTTTCATAATATAATTGAAATCATGGAAGAGTTCTCATTGAAATATTGTCATAATTTCGAGAAACACCCTATGTATTTATATTGTAACATGCGGTTCCCCCCGTCGGTGCTTGTGAATGGCTAGACGGGGTATAAGGGAATACGATGCGAAAAGGGTTTTTTACAGGATGATGCCGAAGTACACGGGAGAGAAGGTGGTATTCGATATAATGCCCATTCTCGTTGGGCCGGATACCGATCTCGACAAGCTTCCGGAAGAGAATGGCTGGCTGGAGAACATGAGGCTGGTAGTGAAACCGGACCAGCTGTTCGGCAAGAGGGGAAAATCCGGTCTTGTACTTCTGAACTGTTCCTTCGATGAGGCGAGAAAGTTCATAAGGTCCAAGATGGGAAAGACCGCAAAGGTGGGAAAGGTAAAGGGGAAGCTGGAGTACTTTCTTATCGAGCCCTTCATACCCCATGACGCGGAGTTCTACGTGGCCATGAAGATGGAGGCCGACGGGGACCACGTGTATTTCTCCACGGAGGGCGGGGTGGATATCGAATCCGTATGGGACACGGTGAAGGAGGTTGTTGTGGGTCCCATGGACGAACCCGAGCTCGACACATCCTCGCTGCTCTCGGACGTGAAGGAGGGTGACCGGAAGCTTCTGGAGCCGTTCCTGAAGGGGATGTACAGGTTCTTCGCAAATCACGACCTCGTCTATCTGGAGATAAACCCGTTCACCATCGTGGACGGAAAGGTGAAGGTCCTGGATATGGTGGCCAAACTGGACGATACCGCCATGTGGCAGAACGTCGGTGTCTGGGATATCGGGGAATTCCCCTCCCCGTTCGGTATGGAACCCACCAGGGAGGAGGCCTACATAAAATCGCTGGACGAGAAGACCGGCGCATCGTTGAAGCTCACGATATTGAATCCGGAAGGCAGGATATGGACGATGGTGGCAGGCGGCGGCGCCTCCGTGGTCTATGCCGATACCATAACGGATCTGGGATACGGCAGGGAACTGGCGAATTACGGGGAGTATTCCGGCAACCCCTCGACGGAGGAGACCTATCTCTACGCAAAAACCATCCTTTCCCTCATGACCCGGAAGAAGCACAGGAGCGGGAAGGAGAAGATACTGATCATAGGAGGGGGCATCGCCAACTTCACCGACGTGGCGAATACGTTCACTGGCATCATTCAGGCCCTTCGGGAGTATGCCGACAGACTGAAGAAGATCGGGGTCAGGATTTACGTCAGGAGAGGAGGGCCAAATTACAAGGCAGGACTGGAGAAGATGAGGGCCCTTGGCGAGGAGATCGGCATCCCCATACATGTCTACGGTCCCGAGATGCACATGACCTCCATCATTCCAATGGCATTGAGCGATGAAGGGAAGGGGGTGGCATGATGGAACCGTATCTGCTCTTCTCCGACAAGACCAGGTGTATCGTCTACAACATGCAGACAAGGGCGGTCCAGAGAATGCTGGACTTCGATTATCTATGCGGGAGGAAGACCCCTTCCGTGGCGGGACTGGTGAATCCGGGGAATTCCGGAACGCACAAGGCCCACTGGGGCGCTGGTGAGATACTCATCCCGATATATCCGAACATAGAGACAGCGCTGGGGGAGAATCCCGATGTGGATACGATGGTGAACTTCGCCTCCTTCCGCTCCGCCTATCCTTCCACCAAGGAGGCCCTGCTCCACCCGAACATCCGTGTTGTGGCCGTAATAGCCGAGGGTGTTCCCGAGAGGAAAGCCAGGGAGCTCGCACATCTGTCGAAGAAGCTCGGAAAGATAATAATCGGCCCCGCTACGGTGGGTGCCATCGGGGCGGGTGCCTTCAAGGTAGGGAACACGGGGGGAACGCTCGAGAACATTAAGGAGCAGAAATTGTACAGGAGGGGATCGGTGGGACTGGTAACAAAGTCCGGAGGCCTGCTGAACGAGATGTTCAACATAATCTCCCACAACACGGACGGGGTGTTCGAGGGAGTTGCCATAGGCGGTGACAAGTTCCCCGGCTCATCACTGGTGGACCACCTGATCAGGTACGAGAAGAATCCGAAGATCAAGATGATGGTCGCCCTTGGAGAATTGGGCGGGGACGAGGAGTACAGGGTCGTTGAAGCAATGAAGAAGGGTCTCATCACCAAACCACTGGTGTTCTGGGTGATGGGTACCTGTTCCAAGATGTTCCCCGCAGGTGTCCAGTTCGGACATGCGGGTGCCAAGGCCGGAGCGGAGAAGGAGACCGCCGATGCCAAGAACCAGGCGCTGAGGGAAGCGGGAGCGATAGTCCCCTCCTCATTCGATTCACTGGGGGATGAGATAGCAAGGACGTTCATCAAGCTGAAGGATGAGGGAAAGATTGTCCCTGTAAAGGAACCTGATGTGCTCCCCAACATTCCGATGGACTATGCCGATGCCGTGAAAAGGGGCATCATCAGGAAACCCACGAACTTCATAACCACGGTTGCCGATGACAGGGGCGAGGAGGTTGTCTACGGCGGATATCCAATTTCCGAGATAGTGCATTCGGGAGGGAAGCTGGGGGACGTCATCTCACTGCTCTGGTTCGGGAGAAGGTTCCCCAAATGGGCCACAGAATTCATAGAACTGGCCGTCATGATCGTCGCCGATCACGGTCCTGCGGTTTCCGGGGCACACAATGCGATAGTGGCGTCCAGGGCCGGAAAGGATCTGGTATCATGTCTGGCATCGGGTCTTCTGACCATAGGGCCCCGTTTCGGAGGAGCCATAGACGGATGTGCCAGATACATGAAGGATGCTTACTACAGAAGCCTAGAACCCAGGGAATTCGTGAAGGAGATGAAGCAGAGGAACATCAAGATCCCTGGGATTGGACACAGGGTGAAATCTCTCGAGAATCCCGATGGGAGGGTCACACTGCTGATAGAATATGCCCGGAAGAACTTCCCAAGGACGGACATTCTGGACTTTGCCCTTGGTGTGCAGGAGGTCACGACCCAGAAGAAGTCCAATCTCATACTGAATGTTGACGGGACCATCGGTGTGTTGATGGTGGACATGCTTACCAATGTTGGTTTCTTCACCAAGGAGGAAGTGGACCGTATAGTGGAGCTCGGATATCTAAACGGTTTCTTCGTTCTCGGAAGGTCCATAGGTCTCATAGGTCATGCGCTGGACCAGAAAAGGATGAACCAGAGATTGTACAGACATCCATGGGATGACATCCTGTACATGGTAGAGAGAAAGGAATGAACGTCGGGACGTTCAGATGGACACCACTATCTCGTGGAACGCCTTCGAGACGAGCCCGTCATTGTCCTTGACTGTAAGTTCCACGTTGTACACACCAGCATGCAGGTATCTGTGCGATATCGTTTCACCCTCTCCCGATGTACCATCGCCAAGGTCCCATTCGTATGAAACGATGGTCCCATCCTGATCCGTGGACATGGACCCGTCAAGGGTTATGTCCTCGAGGACCCTTGCCACATGGGGTCCCTCTATAACTGCCGTTGGCGGAATGGGAAGGGCCCCCCCTCCGTAAGGCTTAAGGTTGATCCCCTTCTCGAACGGGGAGCTCCCCTCGTAGAAAAGATACACCGCCCTCGTTCTTCCCTCCACTCTGAGCTCGTTTCCCGTTAGGATCTTCAGGTCGATGTCTTCAACTATCAGGGTCAATTCCAGGGTTTCGGTGGTGCCGGAACCGATCCTCTTTCCGGTATCGTTGTCGATGATCCCGATCCTTTCATCGTCGATGAGTATATCACCCTTGATGTTCACGATCCTCAGCGAGAACGGGTTGGGATTGAATATGTCCAGCTCGAGGCTAAGTGTGAAGCTCTTTCCTCTCTCATCGATGCTGGAAACGGTCATGGAACCGATGCTGGCATCCGGTTTCTCGAACCCGAGCAGGAGATAGGCTGCAGCCCCTGCAAATATGATGAAGATGATGAGGAAGATGATGACGGGCAGTATGATCTTCCTTCTGTTTCCCGAACCTTTTGTGATTCACAAGCCTCCCGGTATCGTATTTTATGAGATTAGTAGTTGATATTCTTTTTCATTGCAGGGGGTGTGGGACAAAATTATTCTTTCCCCATCCACAACATGTTATGCCAAAGTGAAGTGCAAATGTTGTGAGTCTCAACTCGTTCCGGTCTTTTCTGAGGTATTATCCACCCATACCTTCGCTTATCCTCCGAAAAAGCACTCTCCGATTGGTTTCTCTTATAATATTCGCTCAAATATGACACCGTATCGGTCGTGAAGTCTTCCAAAGTCTCCTTCCATTTTCTTGATCCCCTTAATGTAGCATTCTTCCGGGGGATTATGAATATTCGAACCTCACGTCCGAACTCGTCCTCAATGAACTTCACATGTTTTTGAACAGAATAATACCTGTCCAGGCGTATGCTGTCCATCCCAACATCCTTAGCCATTGACATGGCTCTGATGAATGATTCTTTCTCACTGTTGAGACTGGTATCGATACCAATATACATCCGGGTTTTCAAATCCATCAACCTGAAGGAGAATGTAAACTTCATCTTCTTATCCTTTCTCTTCTTCGAGGTTTTCCCAGATCCTTTGTTGGATTTGTCCTTGAGCTTCTGTGCAACGGATGCATAGTGTTTGCTAATGGTTAGAGAGTACCCAGTACCGTCTCCCGTACAGTCAGGGTCCTTCACGCCTTTCTTCTTCAAGATCAATCTGTGAAGGTTCATCAGAGCAAGATGGACTTCTTCATCGGAGTACAATCGTTCCACATATTTGTAGCTCACATCGATGT
>Ga0164318_10000094_pt1 | contig 49308 bp, 39 predicted proteins | sample GuaBasSedimGuay9_FD_113734 | JGI IMG/M metagenome (GOLD analysis project Ga0164318, IMG submission 113734) | Subseafloor sediment microbial communities from Guaymas Basin, Gulf of California, Mexico - Guay9, Core 4571-4, 0-3 cm | ecosystem: Environmental > Aquatic > Marine > Hydrothermal vents... | reverse complement strand
TGGCGCGCCCAGAGAGATTCGAACTCCCGACACACGGATTCGTAGTCCGTTGCTCTGTCCAGCTGAGCTATGGGCGCGGTTTTTGTTTCTGCTACGAAAATTCTAATAATTAAATATAAATCAATAAAAATAAAAAATCAATGGATCTTGCCATATATTGCTCAATGGATGGCAGCCTGAAAATTTTCTAATAGATGCTATGAGTTGCCTAGCGCTCCATGGGGCGGATGCCGTTGAAACACTTCAGGCACAGGTCGGTTTGGGGGATGCCCAGGGCGGCGACAAAGGCGTCGAGGCTGTTGTATTTGACCGAATCGGCCCCGATCTGCTCGGCTACCCAGGTTTCTAAGGCCTGGAGTTGCGCCATGGAGTTGATATCCCCATGCTTTAAATAGCGCCGTGCCATTAATTCATCGTAACTGCGGGTTGCAATCCCGAAGTCACACGGATACATCAAAGGCGGACAGGACACCCGGACGTGCACGGCTCTGGCTCCAGCCTTCTTGAGATCTCGAACTTTATACATAATCTGGGTGCCGCGCACAATGGAATCATCGCACAAGACAATGCGCTGGCCTTTAATGGAACGAGCCAGGATGGACAATTTGCGTTTGGCCATCTCTTCCCGAGCTATCTGGGTCGATTGGGTATAACTCCGATCGGCGTAACGATTGTATAAAAAAACCTCTTGATAGTTAATCTTAGAGTGTTGGTGGTAGCCAATAGCATGGCCGACGCCGGACATAGGCACCGGAGCCACCAGGTCAGCTTCTAAGCCGCCGTCGGCGGCGTCGCGTTGGGCCAATCGGGCCCCTAGATTGTTCCGGACTTCCTGGACGTAGACCCCTTCGATAATGGAATCTATACTGGCGGTGTAGGCCCATTCAAAAGCGCAATGCGCCCGGCGGGGAGAGGGCAGTTGTTTCAGTGTGGAAAATCCCTGATCATTGATCAGGACGATCTCTCCGGGTCGCAGGTCCCGCACCACCTCGAGGTCCAGATTGTGGAGGGCCCGGGACTCGGAACTGACCACATATTTATCCGGGCCTTGGCCCAGGATCAGGGGGCGGAAACCATATACATCGCGGGTGGCATAGATCCCAGAGCCGGTTAAGACCACCAGGGAATAGGCGCCTTTGATTTTATCGGCCAGGGCCGAAATACCGGCTACGACATCGCCGGCTTCCATGATAATTTTGGCTATGATCTCAACGTCATAACGCTGAGTAAAGGCCTTTCCCCGGGCCATCATTTCCTTAATCAGATCATCGGCATTGATAATATTGCCGCTGAAGGCCACGGCAATTTCTCCCAGGCTCCACTGCCAGCGGGTTGGCTGACGCTCTTTGAGACTGACATGGCCGATCCCACAATTGCCCTGTAAATAATCCAGGTCTTGATCGCTAAATGTGCTTAGCACCTTGCCATAATGAGTAACCTGATAGATCCGATCCTTAAAGGTGGAAATACCACAATATTCTTGGCCGCGATGTTGCAGCAGGTCAATGCCCTGAAAGATCTCATGGACACAGGGGGTGCGAGAATACATCCCAAAGACCCCGCAGTTATCCTTAAATGACTTCATAAAGTTTCCTTCGTTACATAAACGTTAAGTTTAGCACGCCTGAGGCCCGTAAATTCTATTTCCCTAGTTACTTGATATCCGCATGATAGCTTTGCAGGGAGCGGACCTGGCCGTGCCCCTGGTGGCAGGCCGAGATGCCTTGAGCCGCAGCCAGCGCCCCAGCCAGAGTGGTAATATAGGGAATGCGATATTTGATAGCATTTTTGCGTATATAGGAGTCGTCATATTTACTCAGCTTTCCGCTGGGGGTATTGATGATCAGGTCGATCTCTTTACTTTTAATGCCATCGACAATATGGGGGCGGCCTTCATGTACCTTAAGTACGGGCTCTGACGGAATACCCTGCTCGGTTAAGAACTTATGCGTGCCTTCGGTGGCCTTGATCTTAAAGCCCAACTGGTCAAATCGCCGGGCTACCTCCAAAACCGCGGGCCGGTCGGTTTCACAAACGGTTATCAATACCGTGCCTGCGGAGGGCGGCACAGGTTGGGCAGCCTCTTGGGCCTTGAAAAAGGCCAAGCCAAAGGAGTTGGCCAGTCCCAGGACCTCGCCGGTAGAGCGCATCTCCGGTCCCAGGAGGGGATCTACTTCTGGGAACATATTAAACGGAAACACTGCCTCCTTAACGCCGTAGTGGGGGACGGATTTGGGCTTAATATTGAGGTCAGCGAGCTTATGGCCCAACATCAACTGGGTGGCAATCCTAGCCATAGGGATGTTGCAGACCTTGGAGACCAGGGGCACGGTGCGGGAGGCCCGGGGATTGGCCTCGAGGATAAATACTGTATCCTCGGCAATGGCATACTGGATATTCATCAACCCCACTACGCCCAGCTCCACTCCAATGCGGCGGGTGTAATCATAGATAGTTTCCAAGTGCTTGGTGGGAATACTGATGGGCGGGATGACGCAGGCCGAGTCGCCGGAGTGGACCCCGGCCCGTTCAATGTGCTCCATGACCGCCGGCACAAAGGCATCGCCGCCGTCGGCAATGGCGTCGGCCTCGGCTTCAATGGCATTTTCCAGAAACTTGTCAATCAGGATGGGCCGCTCCGGGCTGACTTCGACTGCGGCGTGGACATAACGTTTAAGCATCTGTTCATCGTGGATGACTTCCATGGCGCGGCCGCCCAGCACATAGGAAGGTCTGACCATAAGCGGATAACCGATGCGGTCCGCGACCTTTAAGGCTTGGTCCAGGTTGTAGGCCATGCCTGACTCCGGATGGGGAATACCCAGCTTACGCATCATCTGCCGGAAGCGGTCGCGATCTTCGGCCAGGTCAATGACATCAGGGGTGGTGCCGATGATCTTGACTCCGGCCGCGGCCAGTTGGCTGGCAATATTTAGCGGCGTCTGGCCCCCGAATTGGACGATCACCCCTTCCGGGCGCTCTTTTTCGTAGATGCTTAAGACATCCTCCACCGTGAGTGGTTCAAAGTAAAGCTTGTCCGAGGTGTCGTAATCAGTGGACACGGTTTCCGGGTTACAGTTGACCATGATGGACTCAAAACCCTCATCCCGGATGGCAAAGGCGGCATGGACGCAACAGTAATCGAACTCGATCCCCTGACCGATGCGGTTGGGGCCGCCGCCCAGCACCATGATCTTGCGCCTGGGGCTGGATTCCACCTGATCTGGGGCATTATAGGTGGAAAAATAATAGGCGGCGTTTTCCACCCCGCTGACCGGCACCGGCTCCCAACCCTGCACGACACCCAAGGATTTTCGCCGGTCTCTGATCAGCTCTTCAGACAGACCCAGGAGTTGGGCCAGATAAAGGTCTGAAAAACCGTCTTTTTTGGCCTGCTCTAGCAAAGCACCAGGCAAGTTCTGGCCCTTATACTGCAGGATGATCTCCTCTAATTCTACCAATTCCTGCATCTGTTGAATGAACCAGGGCTTGATGTAAGTCTTTTCATGAAGGGCGTCGATGCTGGCCCCTTGGCGCAGCGCTTCATACATGATAAACTGCCGCTCGCTGGTGGGCTCGGCCAGCAGTTCAAACAGCTCTTCGAGGGGACGGGAGTGGAAATCTTTGGCAAACCCCAGGCCGTGTCTGCCGATTTCCAGGGAGCGGATAGACTTCTGGAAGGCCTCTTTATAGGTCTTGCCGATACTCATGACCTCGCCTACGGCCCGCATCTGGGTGCCCAGTCTATCTTGCGCGCCCTCAAATTTTTCAAAGGCCCAACGGGCAAACTTGACCACCACATAATCGCCGCTGGGGGTGTATCTGTCCAGGGTGCCCTCGCGCCAGTAAGGAATTTCGTCCAGGGTGAGGCCGCCGGCCAGCATGGCCGAGATCAGGGCAATGGGGAAACCGGTAGCTTTGGAGGCCAGGGCCGAAGAGCGCGAGGTGCGGGGATTGATCTCAATCACCACCACCCGGCCGGTTTTGGGGTCATGGGCAAACTGGATATTGGTGCCGCCAATGACGCGGATGGCCTCGACGATGTCATAAGAATATTTTTGCAGACGCTGCTGCAGTTCCGGAGCAATAGTGAGCATCGGCGCGGTGCAGAAGGAATCACCGGTATGGACCCCCATGGCATCCACATTTTCAATAAAACATACGGTGATCATCTGATTTTTGGCATCGCGCACCACCTCAAGTTCTAATTCCTCCCAGCCCAGGACCGATTCTTCCACCAGAATCTGCCCTACCAGACTGGCCGAGATACCCCGGGCGGCAATAAGCCGCAACTCTTCCAAGTTGTAAACCAGGCCCCCTCCGGTGCCGCCCAGTGTATAGGCCGGCCGGATGACCAGCGGATAACCCAGCTCATCGGCGATGCGCTCCGCCTCTTCGACGCTAAACGCGGGTTGACTGCGGGGCAGGTCAATGCCGAGCCGGTTCATGGTGTCCTTGAAGGCGATCCGGTCCTCACCGCGCTGGATGGCATCCGCCTCCACGCCGATGATCTTGACGCCATATTCCTCCAACACCCCGGAGCGCGCCAGTTCGGCCGAGAGATTGAGGGCGGACTGTCCGCCCAGGTTGGGTAATAAGGCATCCGGCCGTTCCTGCTTAATAATTTCAACTATGGTGGGCAGGTTAAGAGGCTCGATATAGGTCTGGTCCGCCATCCCCGGATCGGTCATGATAGTGGCGGGATTGGAGTTGACCAGGACAATTTCATAACCTAGTTTCCTCAGGGCCTTGCAGGCCTGAGTCCCGGAATAGTCGAATTCACAGGCCTGACCGATAACGATCGGCCCGGATCCGATAATCATCACTTTTTTGATATCATCACGTCTGGGCATTAAATGTTTCCTTAGCCTAAGCAAAAGTCTAGAACAGTTAATTACTATAACTGAATTTCAGTCTGGGGGAATATTAGGCAAGTGCTAGGGCGATGTCAAGATCAAAACCGGACCAGGAAAGGCGGGTAAAGACGTCCCCTCGACGGGATTTTAAATAAATCTGCCTTTTCCCACTGAGTGGCCAATAACCTGATTGGTCTTGGCGAATGCATTCAGCCCGAAGCCGCGGCATCGTCCGATTCAGGGCGATAATATTGCTCAATGATTTCCAGCCAGTCCGGCAGGGCCAGGCCGGTACTGAAATATTCGCACTTTAGGGGCGCGGGGCCACATTCATCCACCACGGTCTCGGCGGTGACCAGACAGACCGGCCATCCCGGTACGCCTGGCGGGACCGCATCTTGCTCATTGATGCGATAGACCAGAAAGGCCCGTTCATCGCACGAGATGAGATACTTGTTGCCCTCAAATTCCAGCCGCAACTTCTGGCCCAAAATGCCTAAGCGACGAAACAGTTCTTGAATCTGGGCAAAGACCTGGAGGGCTGATTTCTGCGGTTCAGTCGGTTCATTGATTGAGTCTATCTTCCTGACCTTATCCATGTCTTAGCTGCCTTAACTAAAATTGGCCCGGTGACGAGCCCAAAAATCCTCCAGGGTAAAGTAGTGTTCCTGAGTGCCGTGGTACTCCACCGCGTAACTGGCGCAGCACGCGCCCAGACGGGCAGCCGCGGTCAGACTCTGGCCGAGCACCAGGCCCTTGATCAGTCCGGCCCGATAGGCGTCCCCGGCTCCGGTAGGATCTATCACCCGGTCAGCCGAAGCCGCGGGAATCTGCACTTCTTGCGCTCGGGTAGTGATCAAGGAGCCTTTTTCGCCCTGAGTGGTGATGATGGCGCCGGTCAGCCGGAGCAGATCGGCTTTGCTACGGTCAGTGACTTTCAGGATCATCTCTAGTTCATAATCATTAGAAATCAACAGACTGGAGCCGCTGATCATGTCCTCCAGTTCCGCTTTGGACCATTGCGGCAGTGATTGCCCCGGATCAAAGATGTAACGCAGTCGGCGGGACTTATAGGTCTTGGTATAAACCAGCATATCCTCCAGGTTGCCGGGCGAGACAATGGCCAGGGCCGTAAGCGAATCAATGCCGTCAAATTTAAATTGTGAGGGATATTTCATGGCGCCGGGATTAAATCCGGTGATCTGGTTGTCGGACTGATCAGTGGTAATATAGGCCCCGGCGGTGAATTCTTCGGGAATGCGGCGAATCCCGGTCAACGGCAGCTCCAGTTGCCGCAACCGGCCCTCATAACGGTCGAAGTCGTGGCCGGCGGTGGCCAGAATCACCGGCCGTTCGCCCAGGAGCGCCAGATTATAAGCGATATTGCCGGCAGTGCCGCCAAATTTCTCAATCAGCCCATTGACCATAAAGCAGACATTGAGAATGTGAATCTTGTCAGGTAGAATATGATCGGCAAACTTGCCGGGAAAATCCATAATCCGATCATAGGCCAGTGATCCGGAAATAAAGATCTGCATGAATACGCTCCTTAAAACTGCCCCGGAGGACAGAATTAAAATTATATTTTAACGCAAGCGGCTTGACCGCGGCAACCCCTTTTTGGGATAATTATTAATTAGCCAGAAGCAGAAAGAATATATTACCCTGGTTCGGTTTGCTCAAGCTTAAGCACAGCCACATCGTAAACGGTGCGTAGGACGCACCCTATGATAGAGGTTTTTTGGAAAACAGATTGACAAAGTGCCATAAATAGCGATCAGATCAGCATATCATGAAAGATTTTTTTAAGCTTAAAACCATTCCCGAGGTGTTGGCCCTGCTGGACCGGTTTGCCGCCCTGGAGCCGGAATCGGTGCCGTTAAGCCAGGCTTATGGCCGTATTCTGGCGGAGGACCTGGTAGCCGCGGAAGATCTCCCGGAATTTCACCGCTCTGTGGTCGATGGCTTTGCGGTCCTGGCCCAGGATACCTTCGGGGCCAGCCCGGGCACTCCGGCTCTGCTTCAGATAGTGGGAGAGATAGGCATGGGCGAGGCCGCTACCCAACCGCTGCGGGCTGGCGAGACGGTCCGTATTGCCACTGGAGGCATGTTGCCGCCCGGAGCCGATGCCGTGGTGATGATCGAATATACTCAGGAATTAGACTCCCACAGTTTGGAGGTATTTCGGCCAGCGGCCCCTTTGGAGAATGTCCTCCAGCAAGGCGAGGAGCTTCGGGCCGAAGCGCCACTTTTTCCAGCCGGAGTCCGCCTCCGACCCCAGGATCTCGCTCTATTAGCGGCCTTGGGCGTTACCCAACTCTGGGTTTATCGCCGCCCGCGGGTGGCGATCATTTCCACCGGTGACGAAATTGTCCCGATAGAGTCCCCTGTGCGTCCCGGACAGATGCGGGACAGTAATACTTATGCCCTGGCCGCCCAGGTAGAATCGGCGGGCGGGGAACCGTGCCGCCAAGGTATTGTACCCGATCAGTTGAGCGCTTTGCAGGAGCAGTTGGTTGCGGCCTTATCTAAGTCCGACCTGATCCTGCTCTCCGGGGGCAGTTCAGTAGGTACGCGGGACTGGTCCATAGCGGCCATCCGCTCCTTCCCGGAATCGCAGATTCTGGTGCATGGCGTGGCCGTCAGCCCTGGCAAGCCCACGATTTTAGCGACAATCGGCCGCAAACCGTTGCTCGGCCTGCCCGGACACCCGGCCTCGGCAATGATCGTCATGGAGGTTTTAGGCCGACCTTTGTTGGCTCGCCTGGCCGGGATCAAATCTGACGAGGCTTCCTGGGGGCAGAAGGTCAGCGCCCGCCTGTCCCGCAATCTGGCATCTCCCCTGGGACGGGAAGATTTTGTCCGGGTTCGCCTGCGGTCCGCAGCCGATCTGCCGTGGGCCGATCCCATATTAGGTAAATCCGGGCTGATCTCTACCCTGGTTAAGGCCGATGGCTGGCTGCAGATTCCTCTTCATACCGAGGGGTTAGAAAAGGGTGAAATCGTCGAAGTGCATTTATTTCGCTCCTAACGGATGACAGTCCAACAGTGGTCCATTTCCGTTCCCAAGTACAACTTGGGAACGAGGTAGCAAGAAGTTGTAATTGGGAACGACTTGCTAACTTTGAACTTTGAACTATTCTAAACCGGGACGATGAAACGGCATATTTATTTAAAAATGAAACCCCTGGAGGAAGCCCGGAGGCTTTTTTTCTCCCGATTTGATCTGGACCATTATCTGGCACCTGAAGAAATCCCGACAGTGGAGGCCTTGGATCGGGTGACCGCGGCCCCGGTACTGGCGCGGCGGTCTTCGCCCCACTACCATAGCGCGGCCATGGATGGCTATGCCGTATCTGCGGCCCTGACTTTCGGGGCGACCAGCGAGCAACCCCGACGGCTACGTCTGGAGGCGGAAGCCATCCCGGTCAACACCGGCAATCTGCTGCCGCCCGGAACTGATGCGGTGATTATGGTGGAACAGGTCAATCCGCTTGACGATGAAACCATTGAGATCGAGGCCGCGGTCCATCCCTGGCAACACGTCCGCCGGGTGGGGGAAGACCTGGTGGCCCAGGAGATGGTGCTGCCGGAAAAGACCTTGATCACTCCCTATGCCCAGGGCGCGCTGCTGGCCGTCGGCGTTAATCAGATCTTGGTGAGACCGCGGCCGCGGGTAGTCATTATTCCCACCGGATCGGAGTTGCTGCCGCCCGGCGAGCTGACGCCGGAGGAATTAGTCGCCGGGCGGATTATCGAATTTAACTCGATTATGCTGGCCAGTCTGGTCAAACAGGCCGGTGGTCTGCCTCATATTCACCCCCCGGTTCCTGATGCCTGGGAGGCTATCCGGGCGGCGCTAACGGAAGCCTTAAACCTAGGAGATATTATCATTATCAATGCCGGGTCCTCGGCCGGTACCGAGGATTATACCGCCCAGGCGATCAGTGAGTTGGGGGAGGTAGTGGTCCACGGCGTAGCGATGATGCCAGGCAAACCGACAATCCTGGGCGTGGTCCAGGGTAAACCGGTAATCGGCAACCCCGGCTATCCGGTTTCCGCGGTCCTGTCCGCCGAACAGTTCATTTTGCCGTTGATTGCCCAGATTTTGGGTCGCGCCCTGCCGACCCGGCCCCAGATCGAAGTCTATCCAGCCCAGAAAATACCCTCCAAGACCGGTTTAGAGGAATTTATCCGGGTAACCCTGGGTAAAGTGGGAGAGCGGGTAATCGCCACCCCTTTGCCCCGCGGCGCCGGCACCATCACCTCCCTGGTGCGGGCGGATGGCATTATCCGCATCCCGGCTCTGGTCGAGGGTCTGGAGGAGGATCGCCCGACCCCTGCGGAATTGCTTATTTCTCCAGAGGAATTGACCGGCACCTTGGTGGTCATTGGCAGCCACGACAATACCCTGGATGTCTTAGCCACCTTGCTGCGCCGTTATCATCCAGAGCTGCGTCTGGCATCGGCCCATGTCGGCAGCCTGGGAGGACTGCTGGCTCTGAAACGCGGCCGTTCGCATCTGGGCGGCAGTCACCTCTTTGATCCCGAGACCAATACCTATAACATTTATTATATTAAGAGGTATCTGGCCGGAGTGCCTCTGAAGCTGATCAATCTGGTCTATCGCCAGCAGGGCCTGATGGTACGCCCGGGGAATCCTAAGAATATTAAAAGCTTTCAGGATCTGACTCGTGCGGAGGTAAATTTTATCAACCGCCAACGGGGCTCGGGGACCCGGATTTTGCTGGATTATCAATTGCAGCAATTGGGGGTTGGCGCGGAGGCCATAAACGGTTATGAGCGGGAAGAATATACCCATATGGCAGTGGCAGTCAATGTCTTATCCGGTAGTGCCGACGCCGGCCTGGGGATTATGGCTGCGGCCCGCGCCCTGGAATTGGATTTTATCCCGCTAGTCACGGAACGTTATGATCTGGTAGTTCCCCAGACTACCTTTGTGGAAGCACGCTTTCAGACCTTGCTTACTCTGATATGCTCAGAAGAATTTAAACATACCGTGGCTGGACTGGGAGGATATGATACTAAGGACACCGGGGAAATTGTTTGGGAGCAATAATCGGACAACCACAGAAATTGTTTGTCAGAGAGAGAGATCGATGCGCCGGTTGGATATGAGTCCTTACCGCCCCTATCGCCGTATGGGGCAAACCTGTCAAACCCGAACCATTCGAGATAAACAGGTAATCTGGGTCAAACCTGAGCCGGAATATATCCTGAATAATCGATTCTTATTGCGGCCGCTGCGGCGGGGCGATATCGAGGCCGCCGCGGAACTGTGGCGCTGGGCCTATCCCGAGATTTATGGTTCCGAACATGATTTCATTCTCTATCCAGAGGAATATGAGCGACGCGTAACTCTGGAGGAGAGTTGGGAGCTGGACTCCAGGGAAAAACGCTACTGTATACTGACCGCTGAAGAGGTCGCGTCGGGGCGCCTAGCCGCGGCGACCATGATGACCAAATATGATAAAAATCTTCAGATCGAGTACACTTTTGCCGGAACTCATCCCGATTACCGCCAGCAGCGACTGATGGGCTTCCTGGGGCGAGTCATGGACCGCATGATTAGAGTCTCGGGAGCGGAATATTTAACTACTTTCTTGGAGACCTGGCACACCATTACTCAGGATGTTACCCTCAAATGGGGGCGAGGCTGGAAGATCGGCGGCATCTTTCCCGGCAATTTTACCCGTTGGACTGGTGATCAAGAGGAGTATCGGGCCTGCGAAATCTATCTCTATAAGTTTATCAATGACGGTGATAAATATGCCACCCAACCAGAAGAGTGGCATTTGCATCCAGAGATTCAGCGACTCTGGGAGATGCTGGAGACTATCAATGCCAAATTGGGCTAACTTTTGGAGGATCAAACAGGAAGCCGCTTTTCAGACATGAGCATGCACACCACTCTTGATCTATCTGGATGGGGTGGAGGTTATATGCGGCCCCTGGGTCATAAGGGATTGGGAGGAATGGTTAAAGTATCCGGGTAACCAGGGTACGATGTAATAGTAAGCTCCCGATAAAAATCCAGGGTCTGTTGTGCAATACTTTCCCAGCTAAAGTGCTGTTCCACCCGCTGCCGGGCCTTCAGCCCCATAGTCTGCAACTTTTCAGGGTCCTGCAACAGGCGGTTGATGGCCGCGGCCAGATCCCGGGCAAAGCGCTCCGGGTCTTGTGGCTCGGGGTTAGTGCGGCTCTGCGGTGCAAAGGGGACTAGGACTCCGGTTTCGGCGTCCACGACCTCCTTGATACCGCCGACCGCGGAGGCTACCACCGGCGTGCCACAGGCCATGGCCTCCAGATTAATAATGCCGAACGGTTCATAGACCGACGGGCAGACAAACAGCGCGGCCTGGCTATACAACGCCACGATCTGCTCCGGAGGCAGAAATTTTTCGATCCAGATAAGTTCATTTTCCGTATCTGCCCGGGCCTGCTCGACCCGCGCCGCCATTTCTTTGCCGAGGTCGGCGGTATCCGGGCCCCCGGCGCACAGTACTACTTGCAGACCGGGTTTAAGGTATTTGATCGCCTGGACCAGATGAATAATGCCTTTCTGGCGGGTAATGCGCCCCACGAACAGGATAAAGGGCTTATCCGGCCTGATGTTATAGGCCGCCAGGAGAGCCGGGTCGGAGGTGGGCCGGTATTTTTGGGTATCGATGCCATTATAAATTACCCGGATTTTGGCCAGCGGCACGTCATAGATGTCATGCACATCCTGACGTATGGCCTGGGAGACGGCAATCACGCCATCGGCGTTCTGGTAAGCGGTGCGCTCCAGCCAGGTGACCGCCTGATAGCCCGAGCCCAGTTGCTCTGCCTTCCAGGGGCGCTGCGGCTCCAGGGAATGTGTGGTCAGGACCAGCGGAATTCCTAACATCTGTTGCAATAAGCAGCCGGCCAGATGCGTATACCAGGTGTGGCAGTGGACAATATCGGCCCCGGCCAAAACCCCGGCCATCACCAGGTTGCGGAGTAGCGCCTCGAACATCTTGACATGGCGCGGGTCCTGAGCGGCAAACGGAAAATCCGGGTTGACCCCCTGAACCGTAATATTATCGGTTTTTTCTTGTTGGTCGCCAAAACACAGGACGTTTATTTGGTGTTGGCGGCCTGCCAGCGCGGCCAACTTCCGCACCAGATGCTCGACGTGGACACCGGCACCGCCATAGATATGCGGCGGATATTCATTGGTTAAAATAGCAATTTTCATTATTCCTCTTATACCAAGTTCTTATTGAAATGCAACAAACCCATGGCTTAATTCATTGATTAAATTAAGTATTTCAACAGAAAACAGAAAACTAAAAACAGAAAACGGTATTAATAACCAGGCCAGGACCCTAACAGGTTCCAGGTTGATACACCCGATTTATAATATAATATGTTGGTTAAATTGATTGATTTAACAGCTAAGCGGAAAATGCGAACCGAAAACAGGATCAGGCAATCTCGGCGTCGGTCAGATAACAGGCGGGGTCCGGGGCCCACAGGTTGCCGGTCAGGGCCTCGGCCCGGACCCGGAAATTACCGCCGCAGACCGGGAGCCAACGACAGGTGGCGCAGCGGCCCTGGACATAATTTTTCTTATCCTTGAGCTGGGCCATCAAGGGATTACTCAGATCGGTCCAGATTTCGCTAAAGGGCCGTTGGCGGACATTGCCGAAGGAACAATGCCGCCAGAATTGGTCGGCATAGACCTCGCCATCCCAACTGACGCAGCCGATGCCGCGGCCCGAGTTGTTGCCCTCGTTCATTTTTAAGAGTTCCAGGACCTGGTTGGCCCGGGGGGAATGTTCCTGGACCAGACGCAGATAGATATAAGGGCCATCGGCATGGTTGTCAACGGTGAGCACTTCTTTCGGGTAGCCTCGGTCAAACAGATTTTTAGTTCTATCTAGAATCAGATCCACTACCTGGCGGGTCTCGGCATGACTGAGGGCCTCGGCAATCAACCGACTGCCGCGGCCGCTATAGACCAAGTGATAGAAACAGACCCGAGGAATCTGATATTCTTCGATTAGGTCAAAGATAGCTGGGATCTCCGTAAAATTCATGCGATTGATGGTAAAGCGCAAGCCAACTTTCAAACCAACCGCCTGGCACTGGCGAATCCCTGCCAGCGCCGCGGCAAAGGCTCCAGGCTGGCCGCGGAAGCGGTCATGAACGGCTTCAGTGCCGTCCAGACTGATGCCGACATAGGACAGGCCCAACTTGTTTAACTTTTCAGCCACTCCTTGGCTGATCAATGTCCCATTGGTGGAGATCACCGCCCGCATGCCCAACTCGACCGTCCGGGCCACCAGGGTCAACAGGTCGGGGTGCATCAGCGGTTCGCCTCCGGAGAATAACACCACCGGGACTCCAAAGGCCTTGAGGTCGTCTAAAAGAGCCAGACCTTCGGTCAGAGTAAGTTCATCCGTTGCCGCCGCGGCCCCGGCCTGGGCATAGCAGTGCAGACATTTCAGGTTACAGCGTCGGGTGACGTTCCAGACCACTACCGGGCGTTTATCCGCAGAAAATTGTAACAGATGGGAAGGCAGGCGGCTGGACTGCCGTCCATAACGCAGCACATCAGCCGCCTCCACCGCCCCACAATAGAGTTTGGAAACCCCGATCATTTTATACCGTTAGGCAATAGTCCCGGTGAAACCGGTTTCCAACCGGTTCCATCATTATAGCGAGATGCCTCTCCCCTACAGACCATAGCTTAGGGGAGAGCAATTTATGTTATTCATAACGCAAGATTGCGTTTAGCTCTTCGCCAGGCTGATCGATACCAATTCAATATCAAAGATGAGATTACGACCCGCCAGAGGGTGATTGCCATCCAGCACGGCATAATCATCCCCCATGTCGGTGACCCAGACCACGTAGTTCTGTTCGCCTAACCTGGCCTGTAACGGATCGCCAACTGTGGCCTCGGGCGGTACCATGTTACGGGGCACCCGTTGTTCGAGGTTCGGGAGCCGCGGCCCGTAGGCATCCTCCGCCGGCACTTCGATAGTCTTCGACTCGCCCAATTTCATGCCCACCACGGCTTGGCTAACCCCGGGGATCACTTCATCACTGCCCGCAGTAAATTCCAAGGGTTCTTGACCTTCAGAACTATCAAAGACTGTATCGTCCTCAAAGCGGCCGGTGTAGTGAATCTGCACTCGATCTCCGATTTTGGTAATATCCATGAACTCCTCCATTTCGTTTATTGTTGGGGCGTGAAACCCGACCGCCTCAACCAAACTCCTGATTCCATCTTGAGGAAATGGAAGAGCTCTGCTGCTAGCAAGGATCCACGCTGTGTTATGAGGCCCAGATTAATAAGCCAAGTTTCGAAATTTACTTGATTTTGTCACCTTAACGTCTTCCGGGATAGAAAGACTGTGGTAAAGATTCCTGAAACAGTTGGTTCAAATAACTGTCCAGATCAATGACGGCCTCCCGAGGCAGGAGAAAAGTATCCTGAGAGCTTTTATCCCGGACCAGTTTCAGTGCATATTCCAGGTCCTTGGAAAGTTGGCGACAGACCTCTAGAGCAGTAATCCCGATGGTCAAGGCCCGTCGAAGAATCTCATCTATCGCCTCCTGGTCAAAGCTTAAATGGATCTGATGATCGGCATAAAAATCGTCTTCAAAGCGCCGGACCTGGGCGTATAATCGGCAGATCTGATCAAAAGCGGTGTGCAGGTCACAGTCCCAGCGCAGATATTGGTCAACCATCAACTCCACCCGATAATCGGTCAAGGGCATGTGATAATGACGCAAGAATTCTTTTTCCCGTCGCCAGACCGATTCTTTCAGCAACTGCCGTTCGTCCGCCGCGGCATTCTGAAAACGTTCTTTAAGCTTGAGCTCATCGGGAGCGACCAGTAATTTGGCCAATTCCTGTTCGGGATCAGAGACTAATTCAGTGGTAACCAGCAGTTCGGTGATTTGGGTCGAGGGCAAATGCTTCTCAAAAGGCATCAGGGCCTTTTCCGTGGCACTGACCAGTCCCCGGGCCCCGGTCCGCTCCGCGGCCGCCAACTCTGCCAAGCGCCGCAAGGCCTGATCTTCAAATTTTATATCAATACCGTAAGCCCGGAAATCGCGCTTTTTACTGATAATAATAGGATTATTCGGATTTTTCAGGATCTGGTAGAGATCATCAGCGGTCAACTCATCCAGCACCACCACCACCGGCAGACGGCCGATGAATTCCGATTCAAAGCCGAATTTTATTAAATCTTCCGCGGTCACCTGAGACAAGAAATCCCGGTCCGCCAGTTTGGAACGGGGGCGACCGTGAAAGCCGATCTCTTGTTTGCTCAAGCGCTCCCGCACGATCTTATCCAGACCGTTAAAGGCGCCGCTGACAATAAACAGAATGTTCCGAGTATTTATGGTCCGTTTCTCGCGTTTGCCGGTTTTGCGATATTGTTCAATGGCCTGAATCTGGGAAATTGGATCATGCGGCACCTTAAGATCGACTTCAGTCTCTTCCATGGGTTTGAGCAGCGCCCGTTGCACGCCAGTGCGAGATACATCCGGGCCGATCAGATTGCCAGCCGCGGCGATCTTATCGATTTCATCCAGATAAATAATGCCATATTGGGCCAGTTCCAGGTCATCTTTGGCTTCATAGACCAGGTCTCGGACCAAATCTTCCACATCGCCGCCCACATACCCGGTTTCGCTGAATTTGGTAGCATCACCTTTGACAAAAGGCACGCCGATTTTTTTGGCGATCAGTTTGACCAGATAGGTCTTGCCGACACCGGTCGGGCCGATCAGAATAATATTATTCTTAATCGACCCCACCCCCAGGTCCGGCCCTTTGCCCTGCTCCAGGGCATAGCGGATACGGTTGAAATGAGTGCAGACCTTGGTGGCCAGGACACTCTTAGCCCGTTCCTGTTTGATGACGTACTCGTCCAGATAAGTCTCCAGCTCCTCGGGTTTGAGCTGAAAATTAATCTTGCTAACCCCCGGTGTTCGTCCACGGCCCCGGCCGTCATCCATTACCGGCTTGGGCATGATAAAAGGTGAAATAATTTTAATCCGGTCCCCGTACTTTTTGGATAAATAATCACTCAACTCTTTTTCTAATTCTTTCTGGTCGGGGAATTTATTTTTGGTGTCTTCCATGTTTACCTTATTGTTATGGTTACAAAAGAAATTTAAATTAAAGGGCAACCGCAGTTTTCGGCTGCCCTGACTTTTATTCATTATAAATTCTTATCGGACAGATTTCAAGGGAGCGCTATGATTTAGCCGTACTTGCCAGATCTACCTTGATTCAGGTATAATTATATAATTATACAATAATCTGAACAAGGAGAAAAACTTATAGATCGCGTTCTAGGCAATCTGATCGGCCTCAAGCCCCAACAACTGCGCCGCTTGGAGAAACTGTATCGTCGCAAGGTCCGGGCGCCGCGGATCATTGGCCCCGAACTGGCCCGTCAACTCGCGGAAATCTCCCACGATCTGCACCGCCAGATCGGCATCCTGGTAGACCGTCAGGGCAGCATTGCCGCGGTGATCGTCGGCGATCAAAAAACCTTAATCATCCCGCCCCTCAAACGTCAACGGCGGGCGGGTACGCGCCTTTCCGGCCTGCGGCTCATCCACACGCATTTGAAATCAGAGCCTTTAAGTCAGGATGACCTGATGGATCTGGCCCTATTGCGCCTGGATCTGATCGCCGCGCTCGAAGTCAATCCTACCGGTCTGCCCGGACGGTGTGATATTGCGCATCTGTTGCCGACCAGCATTAACGGTCAAAATTGGGCCTTTATGCAGGCCGATCATGTCGCCAACCTGGACGTTGATTTCACCGCCTTGATCCTCTCTCTGGAGGAGGAACTGGCCCGTCAGGGCGGCCAGGAAACCCTGAGCGACCGGGAGCGGGCCATCCTGATCGGGGTCAGCACTAAACCCCGCCACCTGGCCGAGGATTCCCTCCAGGAGTTAAAAGAATTAGCCCAATCCGCGGGATTGGAAGTAGTTAACATTATTCACCAGCAACGCTCCCGGATCGACCCCCGCTTTCTGATGGGCAAAGGCAAAATCGCCGAACTGGTGATTGATGCCTTGCAATGGGGAGCAGATCTGCTGATCTTCGACGCGGATCTCAATCCTTCCCAGGTGCGGTCCATCACTGATGTTACCGAGCTCAAAGTAATCGATCGCACCCAACTCATCCTGGACATCTTTGCCCAACGGGCCCGCAGTCGGGAGGGGCAACTTCAGGTCGAAATGGCCCAATTAAAGTATCTGCTGCCCCGGCTGGCCGGACGCGATGATGCCCTTTCCCGGCTTACCGGTGGCATTGGCGGTCGGGGGCCGGGGGAAACCAAACTGGAGATCGATCGCCGCCGGGTGCGAGAACGCCTGCATCGCCTCCGTCAAGAATTGGATCAGATCAGAAGCTCCCGTCAGATCCGCCGGCGCTCCCGGCAGCGACAGGGCCTGCCGATTCTTTCCATCATCGGCTATACCAACGCCGGCAAGTCCACCCTGCTTAATACCCTGACCCATAGCCAGGTGCAGGCCGAGGACCGGCTGTTTGCCACCTTGGATCCCAGCAGCCGCCGCCTGCGTTTTCCCCGCGAGCGCGAGGTGATTATTACCGATACCGTAGGCTTTATCCGGGATCTGCCCAAAGATTTATTGGAGGCCTTCAAGGCCACCCTGGAAGAGCTGGATGACGCGGATCTGCTGCTTCATGTCATCGATCTTAGCAATCCCCGCTTTCCAGAACAGATGGCCACGGTGGAGGACATCCTTTCTTCCCTGAATTTACAGGACAAACCCGTGCTCAAGGTCTTTAATAAAATTGACCTGGTGCCTCCCTCGCTGGCCGCCCTGCAAGTTAGGGTCCACCAGGGCGTGGCCATTTCGGCCTTGGCCCCGGCCACTTTGACGCCGTTGATTGAAAAACTGGAAGCCGCGGTGGAAAATCTGCTTCCGGGAGCGCCTAGTTCGGCCTGCCCGGAAACCCCTGCGGCCCGCTTAGAAAAAACACCAGCCTGATTGACAGAGCCGACCAGATCGGCATAAAATAGGTTTAGCTATTGAGCCTCTATTCAAAGTTTAATTAAATTTAAAGTGTGCTCAAACTGCCAAAAAATACCGGTGGCACAGGTTTTTAACCTGTGCGGACTTGCACATAAGCCCAATGACCAATGAACCCTGGTAATCCTCCAAGAGTTTCTATCTCTTTATATTTTTTAACCTAAAAAAACCGTGTTCTATAGGTGATGCGATGTCTATTCTGGCAATGCTGTTTCCCGGCCAGGGTTCCCAATATGTCGGTATGGGTCAGGCCCTATGGGATATCGACCCCGAAGCTCGAAAACTGTTTGCCAAGGCCGAAGCCATTACCCATCTGCCCCTGGCCCGCCTCTGTTTTGAGGGGCCGATGCTGGAGTTAACCGAGACTGTCAATCTCCAGCCCGCGGTCACGGTGGTCAATCTGGCTTTATATAATGCGCTGAGCCGTGCCGGCGTGGCCCCCCAGTTTGTGGCAGGCCACAGCCTGGGCGAATATAGCGCCTTGTACGCCGCGGGGGTGCTCTCCGAGGCTGACACCATCAAAGCCGTGCAGTTCCGCGGCCAGGTCATGCACCGTGAAGCCGAGCGTCATCCGGGGGCCATGGCCGCGATCCTGCGCTTATCCAAGGAACGGGTGCAAGAACTGCTAAAGCCCTTACAGGCCGCCGGGGTGCTGGCCCTGGCCAATTTTAATACCCCGGAGCAGATAGTCATTTCCGGGGAAGCCCAGCTGATCAAGCAGGCTATGGAGCTGGCCAAACAGGCCGGGGGCCGCGGCGTCCCCTTAAAGGTGTCGGGGGCCTGGCACTCGGCGTTGATGTCCGAGGCGCAGCCCGATTTTGCCGCGTTCCTGGCCGGACTGACCTTTAAGCCTCCTACCGTGCCCATGCTGTTTAACGTCACCGGGCAGCCCGAAAGCGATCCGGTCCGCATCCGCGACTACATGGCCCACCAGCTAACTTCGCCGGTGCTATGGACCGATTGTATAGCAAATCTTTTGGCCGCGGGCGTCGACACCTGGGTAGAAGTCGGCCCCAAAAACGTGCTTAAAGGCTTGGTCACCAAGACCCTGCCCCCGGATACCCCTTATAAATTCTATAATCTCGAAGACCCCGCCAGTCTAGATAAATTTCTGGCCGAGTTTAAGCCCTAGACCACTCAGATCTCAGCATCATTATAATTGTAGGGCGGGATGCGCGGCGCTTTCCCGCCCTACGGACTTATAGTTTTTGGTGGCGTCCCCAAGTACAACTTGGGCACGGGAAGAAAAAGTCGATATGATTAGGCGATTATTTGGTCCCAGAAGCCCTGAGCCTGGAGGAGGAGTTCGCAGGTTTCCCGGACCGCGCCCCGGCCGCCGGGGAAGGAGGTTACCCAATGGGCCGCGTCCTTAACTTCCGGCACCGCGTCGGCTACGGCAATGGCCAGACCTACCTGCCGGAACAGGGCCAGATCCACCAGATCGTCACCCATAGCCGCGACCTGGCGCGGTTCCAGTGTAAGCAGATCGAGAAGTTCACGGAGGATGGCGATTTTATCCCGGACGGACTGGAAAACTCGGGTGATACCCAGGTCTTGCGCGCGATGGTTGACGACCTCGGAGTGGCGGCCGGTGATCAGGGCTACCTCGATGCCGAACTGTTGGGCCAGCTTGATGCCATGGCCGTCCCGGACGTGAAAAAACTTGAGTTCCTGGCCCGCGTCCGTATAGATAATCCGTCCGTCGGTGAGCACCCCGTCCACATCCAGCAGGAGCAGACGAACACTGCGGGCCCGCTCCCAAACCGCGGCTGGGTATGCTGTGGGTTTCATGCTTGCTCTGTTAACTTTTGCTGTTGGAAGGCATGAAGTTCTTGAAGATGGCGCCACAGGCTAAACACCTGGTGCAGATGTAGAGAATTGGGGCCGTCGCAACGGGCCTGTTCCGGGTTCGGGTGCACCTCCATAAACAGGGCATCCACCCCCACCGCCACCGCGGCCTGGGCCAGATAGGGGATAAATTCCCGCTGGCCTCCCGAGGCACAGCCCTGGCCGCCGGGTAACTGCACGCTATGAGTAACATCCATCACCACCGGATAGCCCAGGCTGCGCAGAATCGGTAGACTGCGGAAATCGACCACCAGATTGTTATAGCCGAACATGCTGCCGCGTTCGGTGAGCATCAGGTGATGGTGATCGACCGCGGTAATTTTCTCCACTACCTGGCTCATCTCCCAGGGGGCCAGAAACTGGCCTTTTTTGATATTGAGCGGCTTGCCGGTTTGAGCCGCGGCCTGGAGGAGATCGGTCTGGCGGCATAAAAACGCCGGAATCTGCAGCACGTCCAAGACTTGCGCGGCCGCTTCCACCTGCCAGACCTCGTGGACATCAGAAATTACCGGCAGGCCGACCTCGTCCCGTACCCGGGCCAGGATCGCCAAACCCGCGGCCAGGCCAGGACCCCGATAAGAGGCCGCCGAAGTCCGGTTGGCCTTGTCAAAGGAGCCCTTAAAAATTAAGGGTAGGGCCAACTGCTCCGCATAGCCTTTTAAAGTCCTGGCGATCTCCAGGGTTAAGTCTGCGGATTCAAGAACGCACGGTCCGGCAATAATGACCAGACGGCCATCACCTATGACAAAATCAGCTACGGGGACCAGGTGGCGCATGGGCTTAAATAAAACTCTCGGTGGAGGCCTGGCCTTGCTTATACTCCAAACAGGCGCGGATAAAAGCGCTGAACAAGGGATGCGGCTGCATAGGCCGGGACTTGAATTCCGGGTGGAATTGACAGCCCAGAAACCAGGGATGATCTTTTAGTTCGATGATCTCGACCAATTCGCCGTTCGGCGACGTGCCGCTGACTACCAGGCCCTTTTCTACCAAGGTATCCTTAAATTTATTATTAAATTCATAGCGGTGGCGGTGGCGCTCCAAAACCTCTGACTTGCCATAGGCCCGGGCCGCCAGGTGGCCGCTTTTCAGGATGCAGGGATAAGCCCCCAACCGCATGGTGCCGCCCTTATCCGAGGTGAGGTCGCGGCGACAGATGGCCTGGCGACGATAATCAAACCATTCGCGCATCAGATAGATCACCGGATAGGGCGATTGGGCATCAAACTCCTCGCTTTGCGCCCCCTCCAGGCCATTGACGTGGCGGGCGAATTCGATCACCGCCAGTTGCATCCCCAAACAGATGCCCAGAAACGGCACCTGCCGCTCCCGGGCATAACGGATGGCGCTGATCTTGCCATCGACCCCGCGATAGCCAAACCCCCCCGGCACCAAGATGCCATGCAGGTGGCTCAGCAGACCTTCGGGACCCTCGCGCTCGATGGTTTCGGCGTCAATATAATTGAGGTGGGTGGCCACTTGGTGGGCCAAGCCGCCGTGTCCTAACGCCTCATGCAGGCTCTTATAAGATTCCTGGAGATTGACATACTTGCCGATAATGCCTACCTCTACCGTATCAGTGGGGTGTTTGATACGATCGACCAAGTCCTGCCAGGCCCCCAGCCGCGGGGCCCGGGTCCAGATATTTAAGGTCTCGATAATCCGTTCATCCAGACCTTCCTGATGGTAATTCACGGGGATTTCATAGATGCTTTCAACATCTTGGGCGGTGATCACCGCTTCCGCTTTAACATTGCAGAACAGAGCGATCTTGGCTTTGATATCTTTAGACAGCGTCTTTTCGGTGCGACACAAAATGATGTCCGGTTGGATACCGATGCTCCTGAGTTCCTTGACGCTGTGTTGGGTAGGCTTGGTTTTGACTTCCCCCGCGGTTTTGATATAGGGCACCAGGGTCAGGTGAATATAACAGACATTCTCCTTACCGATATCCCCCTTGAATTGGCGGATGGCCTCTAAAAAGGGCAGGCTTTCGATATCCCCGACCGTACCGCCGATCTCCACGATAGCCACATCGACATTGGTTGCGAACCTTAGAATGGCCTGCTTGATTTCATCGGTAATATGGGGAATGACCTGCACCGTGCCACCTAGATAATCGCCTCGCCGTTCCTTATTGATGACGTTAAAATAGATGCGACCGGTGGTATAGTTATTTTCCTGGCTCATGGTGACCGAGGTATAGCGCTCATAATGACCCAGATCCAGGTCGGTTTCGGCCCCGTCTTCGGTGACAAAGACCTCGCCATGCTGGAAGGGGTTCATGGTGCCCGGGTCCACATTGATATAGGGGTCGAGCTTCTGAAAGCTGACGGTTAGACCGCGACTCTCCAGCAAGGCGCCAATGGCCGCCGCCGCCACCCCTTTTCCCAGGGAGGATAACACCCCACCGGTGATAAAAATAAACTTGGGCTTCATTTATTTGTTGAAGTTATTTGTTGAAATTATTCTGGCTGTCTTTGGCCTTATTTTCAGGTAGGAATAACTTAACTAGCTGTCAGAAAAGGTTTGCAAAAATTAACTGGCCGTGCACCCTCCATCGAATCCGCCATCACTCGGGCTGCTCCAAAGGGGTATCGGATTAGAAGCTGCCACGACACGCACCGCCTTGCTTACCGCTGCTTCCTCCCGGACCTGACGGGGTTCACAAGCGTCCGTTGCGTGGAGTCCAATCCCCCGCCTTTGTTACAGTTGCCGCGCGACGCTGCGATCCTCTGAGAGGGAATTCGACCCCGCTAAAGCGGCTTTCGGGTTACAGGGCACCGCTAGCTCCCCATCTAGCACGGCCAGACTTTAATAGCTTCAGGGTATTATTCCAGGCGGTCAACCCGTTCTTTAAGCTCTTTGCCTACCTTGAAAAAAGGCAATTTCTTTTCACCCACTTCGATGATCTCGCCGGTTTTGGGATTACGCCCTTGATAACCATCGTAGCTCTTTACTTTAAAACTGCCAAAGCCGCGGATTTCGATGCGTTCGTTCTCTACCAAGGCATCGGTCATGTTTTCAAACAAGGTATTGACTACCATCTCGGCCTTTTTGAGGGTCAGCCCCTCGGCTTTGGCCAGTCCCTCGATCAGTTGCGATTTGTTCATGCGACCTTTACTCCTGCCGGCGAATAATTAAACCCGACCAGGATAACTCCTGGCAGCTCCAGAATCCCTTGGTTCTAGTTGCTCGAAAGCAATTTTCTTAATCAATTTAATAATAAACGATATTAGCAGTCAGGTAAAGAAAAAAGTTTGGGCGGATTATTTAATCGACCCCGCTTCAGTGTGGTGAATTACTCCGGTCATCTGATGGATCATCAACCTTGAGTAGTTGATGTTAGCAAAAATATCTCTTCCCAGGTGCCACCGACTGGAAGCCTGTTCCCCTGGATTAAAGCCGAATATGACATCAAATCCACTACCCCTGACTTGCTCAGCGCTTTAAGAACCGGGCCAGTTGGCGGCCATAGTATTCTTTGGCGTCCTCATCCTCGGGGCGGCTGAAAGTAGGAAGCTTTTTCCCTTCCCGGGCCTTTTTGAGGATAACTCCTTTTTCTCCGAAGAGCTTTAAGGAATTACGGAAATTAGCGTCGGACAGGGCCTCGGCCCGTTCGACTTCGCCAACTTTGCTTAATTTATTGCCGATGGAATGGATGCGCTTCAGGAACTCGCGCTCATTGCGGGGCCGTTTTTTAAGGTATTTGATCGACCGCAGCACAATCCAGTACGATTCTAAATAATTATGAAGGAGATTGGCAAAATAAGCCAACTCCTTAAGCCCTGGCGCCGACATGGTGTAGGTGAAGCTCTCCTGCGGCATACTGGCAATAACGCCCCGTTGGGAAAAGTAGGCCAAGATACGGTCGACATTGACCTCGGGACCATCGTCGTCATAGACGAATTCATACTTAAAAAAGTCCATTAAAAACTGGTAATCGGCGATTACCTGCTCCCGGCTAAACTCAAATCCCTGGGCAGCCAGGATGGACATGGCCACCAACGAGGCAGGCAGGAAAAAATGAATGATATTATTTTTATAATATTCTAACAACGGCCGTTTACTTTCGTCAATGCTATAGCCTCCCAGCCCTAGTTCGTCCGCCAGTTCCTCTTCTTTTTCAATGGGGGTGATGAGCTTGCGGGATTCGCATAAGCTCAAGGTATCTTCAATGACCTGGGGCAGATTGCCCAGGGTTTCGGCCCGGGGAATCCCTTGGTCAGACAGATAATCGTGGAAAACCTCAATGATATGGAGCAATTCCCGTCGGTAAACGCCTTTCCGGGGATAAGTCAGGAGCGCGGCGCAGACCAGGGAAAAGGGAGTGACCACGGAAATGCGATTAATGGACTGGATGATGGTAAAGGCCATATCCTGACTGATGGCCCGCCGTTTTTCATCGCTCAAGAGCTTCTCGCTCAATTGGTGTTGATTCAGATAGTCCTTGAAGGAGATGGGCGGGCTGAATTGGATATAGACCCGGCCATAACGTTTCTTCAGCAATTTACCCATACCCAACAGTTGGCGGGCCGATTCCGCTTTTTTCTGAGAACCGCTCAACTCTTTAAGATAAGCCTTTTCCTCGATCACCTGGTCATAACCGATGAAGGTAGGGAGAAAAATCAGATCCTGAGTCGCCCCCTCCTGAAAGGCCTGGAGGATTAGATTCAACAATCCTAATTGGGGCAGGACTAATTTGCCGGTGCGGCTCCGCCCTCCTTCAATAAAGAATTCCAGATTATAGCCTTCTTTGACCAGGGTCTTGAGGTAAGTGCTAAATACCTTGGCATAGAGTTTAGCGCCGTGAAAACGCCGGCGGATGAAAAAGGCGCCAGATTTACGGAAGATAGTTCCCATGGGCCAAAAAGCCAGATTTTTCCCCGCGGCAATGCGCGGCGGATGAATATTGTTTTGATAAAGCAGGTGGTTAAGCAGCAAATAATCGGCATGACTTTTGTGACAGGGAACATAGACCAGGGTGCCGTGCTGAGAAATTTCGCGGATCTTCTCCAAACTTTCCTGATCCAGGGAGATGCCGTCAAAGATGTTTTGCCAGACCCAGGTAAGAATCCGATCCATCAGATGGACGTAAAAAATATTGTAATCAGCAGCAATTTCACGGAAGTGACTCTGGGCGGTCTTTTTGATCTTGGAGAGTTTCTTATTTTCTACCTGCGCCAGATGTTCCATAAAGCGGTTCAAGCACGGGTCTGTAAGAGTAATCTCCATCAACTCTTCCGACGACTTGATCACCGGTCCGGTGACCACCCGCCGCTTGCGATCAATACGGCTGATCAGTTCCCGCCGCAGCCGTTGGGCGATCTCCCATAAGGACAGTCCCTGGTAGTCGGGCGCGGCCAGGACTTCTTGCAGATTGATCGGATCGGCCACTTCCACCACCGCTTTCCGGGCCCGCAGGAAGAACAGACCTAATTTGCGCAGTTTCCCCGGATTCTCGCTATCCCCAAAAAATAGCTGCATCAGGCCCTTAGATTCGCGGCTGGGTTCCCGGCCATACAAAATCATCTGGGGCACCAAGTAGATCGGAAAGGATGACTCTTGCTGGATTTCCAAAAGGTGTCGCAAGGGATCTTCTTTGGGTTTAAAAAAACGTTGCCGAAAGCCGACCTGGTCCACCAGAAACAATAGCGCCGGAATCCTTTGTTCCAAAATCCACTTATAATAGTTATCGCGATAAGGATTAGGCCAGGCATGACGCTTGGTAAAGTAGTTGAGGGCCGCAGAGATAATCTGCACCAGGTGTGAAAGCGGCTGCCAGATCCAGAGATTAAGGTTAAAAGCCACCTGAGGCTGCGGCACCCCGGCCTCGTGATATCGCCGGTTAAAAAACAAAAAATCCAGATGACTGCGGTACTTTAGGGCATAAACTACGGCCCCGCGCTGGCCCAGCTCCTGGAGACGTTCCACAATCCGTTGATTAAGGTGGACGCGGGCGAAAAACGGGCCAAACGTGAAGCGTAACAAAAACCCGGGGCGACTGGGAAGATAGCCATAGTGGTGATATTCTTTACCACTGAAGATCTTGCTGAACCAGGCCTGGAAGCGGGCGATCCAGCCTAACCGTGGTTTTTGCTGCTCTTCCCGATCAGCCATGGGAATCCTCTTGGGAGTTTCGAGTTATGAGTTGCGAGTTGCGAGTTAACATGGTTGGACTGGCAGAAAGTCCGTAATTCTCACTATCTGATTGAGTTAGGTTAAGGTATGGGTTCACTCTCTCAGCCTGGGAACCAGACTAACCAGACAAGGAATCAACTTAAAACTACTAACTAAAACTACCAACCCAGGCAATCTCAGTCATCCGCCAGCAGATCGATCCCGGCTTTTTTCAGGGCCGCATACCCGCCTTGCAGGTTAGCCGTGCCGGTAATCCCGGCATGGTCCAAGATAACCTGAGACTCGTAGGAACGCATCCCGGCATTGCAGACCAGGATCAACTTTTTATCCTGGGGAACCTCGGCCAGGCGATAACGCAGCTCCCCCTGGGGGATGTTGACCCACAGCGGCCCCCATTTTTCGACCAGCGGCGCGGCATTATCCCTTTCCCGGATATCCAGGAAAGTCACCCCGGCCGCATATTTATCCTTCCAGATTGAAATAAAATCGTCCATCGGCAGAGGATGGTTGGTGCCGGCCAGGATATTTTTAGCGGTGTTGGCCGCGGCATTTACAATGTCCAGGGCCGCGGCAAAGGGAGGCGCATAAGCCACTTCCAGGTTGGAAAGATCATCCAGGGTCGGTTTAAATTTCAACATTGCGCCGACCGCGTCGATGCGGGCCTTTACTCCTTGACCCATCGCGCCTACGCCTTGCAGCCCTAAAAGCCGTTGGGTAGGCCGATCTGCTACCAGTTGCAGGTACATCAGTTCCTGGCCGGGATAGAAATGGGCCTGATCAGCCTGAGATACCAGAGTTTCAAAGGCATCAAAACCCTCGCGCTGGGCCGCGGCCAGGCTCAGGCCGGTGCAACCGACGCTCAGTTCAAAAAGCTTCATGATATAGGAGCCGATAACTCCTTCAAAAATCTCGTGGCCGCCGTTTAGGTTGGTGCCGATCACCCGACCCTGGCGGTTGGCAATCGACCCGGAGGGGTAGTGCACCCTTTTGCCGGTGAGCAGGTGGTAATTTTCGATGCAATCGCCCCCGGCATAGATCAAGGGATCCGAGGTCTGTAGCCGCTGATTGACCACAATGCCGCCGGTAGGGCCGACCAGCAGACCGGCTTCCCGGGCCAGTTGAGAATTGGGCCGGACACCGACGGCCATGATCACCAGGTCCGCGGGTAGAGTGCGCTTTGAGGTCACTACCCGGGCTACCCGGCCATTCTCGGCTTCCAATTGCTGGACCTGTTCGCCACAATATACCTTCACCCCCTGGGCCTCGACATGGGCCTGGACCATCCGGGCCAGGGGCGAATCGAGGAGACCGGGCAACAGATGTTCCTGCAGTTCGACTACCGCGGTCTCCAGTCCCCAGAGTTCGGTGAAGGCTTCGGCCAGTTCCAGTCCGATGGCACCGCCGCCAATGATTACTACCTGTTCCACCTCGCCCTTGGAAACCGGCTCCCTGATGGCCTCGGCATCAGAGGGATTGGCCACGGTAAACACTCCGGGTAATTCTGCCCCCGGAATGGGTAAACGGATAGGGGTACTGCCGGTCGCCAATACCAATTGGTCATAATCCAGGGAATAGAGCTCTTCGGTGGCCAGATTTTGCAGACGCACGCTTTTTTGGGCCCGGTCAATAGCCAGGGCTCTGGTCCGGGTGCGGACTTCGACCCCTTTGGCGCCCTCAAAAAATTTGGCATCCCGTTTGAGATGGAAACTGGTGGACATCAATTCATTGATATCCGACACTTCCCCGGAGATATAATAAGGCAGGCCGCAACCCCCGTAAGAAATCAGTTCGGCCTGGTCCACCATAATCACCTGAGCGTCAAGATCGAGTCGTTTGACCCGCGCCGCGGCCTTGGGTCCGGCGGCCACCGCGCCAATAACCACAATTCTTTTACCCATCAGTAGCCTCCTCAACCAACTTCCGATACCTGATTAGCTTCGCTTGAGGTTTTATCAATCAATGCGATAATTGTCAAACCGGTAATGGACTTATCCGGCTAATATCGCCAACTACCGCCAAACTGCGGGCTAATGATAAGCCTGTTGACCGCCACTTGGAAAAGAGTTATGGTAAAAATATTTATTAAACGACCTGGGCCGGAATTTTTTTACCAGTGGCGCCGGCATCTGGCCACTGCTAAGAAACAAGCCTGCCAAAGGATGAGATCATGCCACTCGAATCTCGGGTTAAAGACTTTTTTATTGAATCCGCCCGGTTGAAGGCGCAATTTATCGAAGAGCAGGCCCCCTTGGTAGTGCAAGCCGCGCAACTGTTGGCCGCCAGTTTGCGGCAGGGGGCTAAGATCCTGATTTTTGGCAACGGCGGCAGTGCCGCGGATGCCCAGCATCTGGCCGCGGAATTTGTCAACCGCTTCCGCATTGCACGCCCGCCGTTGGCCGCCCTGGCGCTGACCACCGACAGCTCAATTCTGACCAGTATCGGCAATGATTACGATTTTAACGAGATCTTTGTCAAGCAGATCAAGGCCTTGGGGCAGCCCGGAGACGTGGCCTGGGGCATCAGCACCAGCGGCACTTCCGCCAATGTGGTGGCGGCCTTAGAAATAGCCCGCCAACAAGGTTTGAAGACCATTGCAGTGACCGGGCGGGACGGCGGGACGATGGCGGCGGCGGCCGATGTCGCCCTGATCGTGCGGTCGCAGGACACCCCCCGCATCCAGGAAGTGCATCTCACCATCGGCCACGTGCTCTGTGAACTGGTCGATTACTTGCTGTTTCCCGATCAATATTCGGCAGGATAAAAGTGGCGGAGAAAATTCAACCCCTCTCGCTGGAGGGTATCGAGACCTATAGTCTGAAAGAACGGCCCTCCAAGGTCAGTTACCGGGACTTTGGCCAGCCCTGGACCCCGGGACAGTCATTTACGGATTTTATCGAGCGTTTGCCGCATATTCTGGCCGCTACCGCGTTGCGCGAGTTGGCCGCGGCTTGGGTCCGGGCCCGGCGTCAGGGGCACACCGTGCTCTTAGGTTGCGGGGCCCATGTCCTCAAGGTCGGCTTAAGTCCGGTGCTCATTGATCTGATGCGCCGCGGCCTGCTTTCCGGGCTGGCCCTCAATGGGGCCGGGATCATTCACGATGCCGAGATCGCCATGGTGGGGCGCACCTCGGAGGAGGTCGGCCAGGAATTGGGGACCGGGCGCTTTGGCATGGCAGAAGAAACCGCAACCTTTTTGAACCATGCCATTAACTGGGGCGCGGCCCAGGGTCTGGGTCTGGGAGAGGCCGTGGGGCAAAAGCTCTTAGAGGCCGGCTGCCCGTTTAATCATCTCAGTGTGGTGGCCAGTGCAGCCCGCCGGGAAGTGCCGCTGACGGTACACGTGGCATTAGGTACCGATATTATTCATATGCATCCCTCGGTTAATCCTGCCGCAGTAGGTGCCGCCAGTCATCACGATTTTCGCGTGTTTGCCGCCCTGGTCAGTCGCCTGGCCGGAGGATTATATATCAACCTGGGTTCGGCGGTGGTGTTGCCGGAGGTCTTTCTCAAGGCCGTGTCCCTGGCCCGCAATCTGGGCCACCAACTGGAGCCGTTGACGACCGCCAATCTCGATTTTATCCAACATTACCGGCCCCTCACTAATGTCGTGCGCCGCCCCACCCAGACTCAGGGCCAGGGCTTTGCCCTCACCGGCCATCACGAGATTATGTTTCCTTTATTGGCGGCCTTGGTCCTCGAAGATTGGGATAAACAACCTTAACAGCATCGGGTTGCTGGTTATAGTGGCGGAGAGGATTATCATAACTTGAAACCGGTCTGGACCGGTATTATAATAAAAATTGGAGTAGTTAATTAAGATAATTTCTGCTTTCATAAATAAGTCATAAATTTTATCAGCCAAAGGAGAGCAAACTAAAATGCCGATTTTTGAATATCGCTGCCGGGACTGTGGTAGGGTCTTTGAACAACTGGTATTTGGTAGTGATCCCACCGTCGAATGTCCGGAGTGCCATCAATCTAACGTCGAAAAACTGATGAGCGCCTGCGCCGCCAAAGTAGGGTTCAAGTTTACCGCTGCCTCCGGTGGCGGCGGCTCCTGTGCCGGTTGCACGGCTACCAGTTGCAGCAGTTGCAAGAGTGGCGGTAGTTAATTTGTTTTAATCGCCTTTATTTTCACCCTCTTCCGCTTTGGAAGGGGTGAGAACCGGTGTGTAACCATATGTAACCGTATCTTTATATAACCTATCTTTGGGTCCTGCAAGCTGACTCTTATCAGCCGAATACCAAGCTAGGGAAGATATTACCAGCCAACTATAAACCAAAGTTTTAATGTCATAGCAGAACGCGAGCTAGAAAGCGGGTAGCTTTTAGGGGAGAGGGTAGGGTTACCAGGTTGTTATGCTCAGGCCCTTGATCTGGAAACCCTGGCAGCCAATGTCAGGTAAAAAATTACCACCTACTGCAAAGCTACAGGAATTGTAGAACCCCGGCCGATATTTATTGACCCTTTGCAGTTCATAGCGTCAGATATCCGCTAGTAGATATATTCCGCCTTGCTTCTATTGCCCAATCTAAGGCCGATGCTCCTTTAGGAAAGGTATAATATCCTTCCAGGCCCTATACCTTGCAATTCTAGCTTATTATCTGCTCAAGTCCGGTTGAATAGTATTAACCATTAATTAGACGTTTTATAAACAAGCGTCAAAATTTAACGATGGCTGAACATAATTACCTTGACATTAAAGCAACAATGTGTTTAGAGTGGCAATGCCTGAATCTAAGTTAATTAATTGACTTAGGCAAAAGGGGGAGGAGTTATGGTTTACCACCAACGGTTGCTTTGGGGGGTATTGGTTATTTGGTGGGTTCTGTTCGCAGGCCTGGCTTTAGCCGCCTCAGAATACGACGAGGTCTTGGTAGAGCAGGCCAGGCAAGACATCGCCCAGGAGAATTATCAGGAGGCCCTGGAGGCCTTGACCCTGTCCTGGCAAAAGGGGACCCGGACGGCGGAAAAGGCACTGTTGTTGGGGCAGGTATGTCGTTTCCGCATGGATTATCCTAAGGCCCAGGAATATTTAGAAGAGGCCTTGTTTATAAAGCCTGATCTTGCCGAGGCCCGTTTCCTGTTGGCTGATACCTTGATTGCGCTCAACAAACCAGAGTTGGCCCGGCCGCACCTGGAAGAATTGCATAGAATCGGCTATTTGCCGACCAAGACAGCTTTCCTCCTGGGGTTGGTGTCAGCCCGAGAGGGGGATTATGCCAGGGCGGTGGACTATTTTCGCCGGGCCGAGGAAGACCCTGAGGTGGCACAGGAAGCCAAGCTGCAGATCAGCATGGCCCTGGCCTCACAGCGGCGCTTGAAAGAGGCCCGGCAAACGCTGCAGGAAGCCCTGGCCTTGGGGCCCCAGACCCAAACCGGCTGGTTCGCCGAGCGTTATGCCTCGTCTCTGGAAAAACGGATAGAGGAACTACACCCTTTGCGTTTCAATGTCTCGGTGGGGGTGGATTATGACTCTAATGTGACGTTGCAGCCGGGCGATCCTGCGGCCGCGAAATTAGTGTCGGGGGCCGGCGATGTGGTTTACACCCAAACCGCCAACCTGGAGTTTAATCCCTTTCCGCTTGATCCCTTCGGTCTGCTTTTCCAATATTCCTATTATCAGAATTTTCATCCGCGTATCAGCACTTATGATATGTTAAGCCATGTTTGGGGACTGTGTCCCAATTATAGCTTCCAAAACAGCCGGCTCTGGTTGCCCTTTAGTTTTAATTATACTGATGTGCAGTCCGATAAGTATTATACTGCCTTTTTACTTACTCCCACTTACCTCCACATGGTGAGTGCGCGGGTAGGGGTTGAGGTGGGGGCCAGGTTCGCCCGGAAGTATTATTGGACGCCGGTATTTTTACCGGAAGACGATCGCAGTGCTCATAATTACGGCAGCAGCCTAGGCATCTATTATTTTATTAAAAACCAGGAGGGGTTCTTTCAGGCCCGGTTCAGTTATGAACACGACGGTACTGCCGGCAGTAACTGGGACAGTTCTTCCTATCGACTATTACTGGCAGCTCTTTATCCGGTTAATAAATGGTTGAAGCTGAATGCTTTTGTTGATCTGGTCTTACAACCCTATGAGCACCGCTGGTTCAACGGTGACCCGCTGGCCACTTTCCCGAAGCGGGAAGACCGGATTCTTCTTACCGGGTTGCAAGCCACCTCGGAAATTTACAAAGGGCTGGAGTTTAATGTCCATTATTTCTTTGTCCGGGATGATTGCAATGTGGCCTTGTATGACTACAAACGGCATATTGTCGGCTGTCAACTGGGTTTTCGTTATTAAGGATAGGTAAGGAGGACTTACATGAACTATAAATACCGATTGACCTTAATCCTAATCCTGTTAGTCGGGCTGGTGCTGCCCTTAGGCGCACAAGCCGTGGTGGTCGGCCACCTGACTCAACTAGAGGGCCGGGTAGATCTTTTAAAAGCCGGGAAACTCCCTGCCATTCCAGCCAAAATCCAAGACCCGGTGGAACCAGGAGATGTGATCCGGACTAAATCGGTCTCCAAGGCCCAGGTTAAGTTCCTGGATGAAAGCCTTCTGACCATTGGCCCCAGTAGCCGGGTGGCCATCGAAGAATATCTTCTGGATATGCAAAAAAAGGAACGCCGGGCTGTATTACGGGTATTTCAAGGTCTGATACATGCCGTGGTCAACCGGATTTTCAAAACCGATCCACCTGATTTCGTCCTCAAGACCCATACCGCGGTCATCGGCGTGCGAGGCACGGAATGGTATGCCCAACTGATTCCTGCTGCCACTGATGTTTACAATAAAATGGGTGAAACCGAAGTCAGTAATATATATCCCGAGATCAAAGGTAAGGTAATCCTCAAAGATATGGAACACACCCGGGTGTCCTTTGACCTACCCCCTACTTTACCGATGTCCATACAACCGGAAGATCTATTGTTAATGCAAAACCTGCTGACCGCCAAAGTTCGGGGTCGGAGTGAAGCGGCCTCGGCCTCGGAAGTCAAAACCGACCTGGTCCTGGGAACCCCAAATGTGGTGGCTCAACAAATGGTGCAGACGAACCCGTTGGAAAACATGACCAGCGCCTTATATATCCCGCCGACGCCGGCCCCGCCCCCGAGTCCTCCCACCGGCCTCTTTCACATCCAGACTATCTGGGGGTCGGGAGCTTATGACCTAGATTTGCATCTAACCGGCCCGGAGGCCTCACGCTTCCATGTATATTACGCCAACCGCGGTAGCCTGACGGAACAACCGTATTCGTTGCTCCATATGGATAGTATTGGTACCGGCGGCAGCGAGGTAATTACCATTAACCAGTTCAATCAGGGCGGGGTCTACCGCGCCTCAGTCTATAATTATAGCGATCAATCATTTACCAGCACCAATCTGTCTTCTTCATCTGGGGTGTCGTTACAGGTGATCAGAGGCGGAACCGTAGTCGAACGTCAGTCCAGTTCTGGGACTACGGGAAGCATCGTCAACGGCGGGACCACCGTGACCAACCTGACCCCTACGGCCGGGCAAGCCGGAAACACCTGGCGGGCGGTGGAAATCAATCCAGCCAACGGTCAGGTCAACGCCGTTAACCAGATCCTTAATTCGGACGGTTCCAGCAACGTCGAATAACAATTTTTGGGCAAATTCAGTTCAGAATGACCACCAGCTAGGGTGCATCCGGAACCCCATTGTATTTCTCCTCTCCCCCAGCCCCCTCCCAGCCGGGGCGGGGGAGTTTCCGGATGTAACTAATATCTGGCCTCGGAAAAACGGGGGTGTTAGGTGGCTATCCCCTAGAGGCGAAATACCGCAAATAGCCGGGCATTAGCGCAATTCTCGTATCCTTTGGGCGAGCATCGCCGCCGCTTGATCTACCTCCGCCTCGGTGGTATAACGACCGACACTGAGGCGTACTGCCCCCCGGCCCACGGCGCGGCTAATGCCCATGGCTGCCAACACATGCGATAGTTTAACCTCGGGACCATGGCAGGCAGCGCCGGTAGAGGCCGCCAGCTCCGGCAGACCAGCCAGGATTTCCACCCCCGACAGCCCCGGAAATGAGACATTAAGGGTGTTAGGTAATCGGTCCTGCTCCGGGCCGTTCAGTATCAGCTCCGGATAGAATTCCTGCAGCCGCTGATGGAGGCGATCGCGCAGAGCTTTGAGGTGGGTCCGATCCTGCTCCAAACGTTCCTGCGCCAGTTCGGCGGCCAGGCCCAAGGCGACGTCAAAAATGACGTTCTCGGTACCGGAGCGCCGTCCCCCCTCCTGGCCGCCGCCATGAATTAAGGGGGTAAATTCACAGCCGGTTCGCACATATAACGCGCCGATACCCTTGGGGGCATAAAATTTATGCCCGGCCAGGGTCAAGAAATCGACCCTCAACTCATTCACCTGGATGGGAATTTTACCCACGCTCTGCGCCGCGTCGGTATGGAACCAGATCCCGGCCTCTCGGGCCAGCGCGCCGATCTCGGCCAGTGGCTGAATAGCGCCGGTCTCATTATTGGCATGTATGACACTTATCAAAACAGTCTTCGCCGTTAGTTCGCGGCGGATATCATCCGGGTCCACTTGCCCACGGCCATCCACTCGGACAAAACTTACGTCAAAGCCTTGTTCCAATAAAAACAGACAAGGGTTCAAAATTGCGGGATGCTCAATCTGGGTAGTGATCAGATGATTGCCCTTAGCCCGTAAATGATGCGCTACCCCCTTGAGCACAGTGTTATTGGCTTCACTGGCGCAACTGAGGAAGACTAGTTCCTGGGGCTGGCAACCCAAAAGACCGGCAACCTGCTGGCGCGCCTGGGCTACCGCGGTATGGGCCCGTTGCCCCAGGGCATAGGTACTGCTAGGGTTCCCGAATTCTTCCGCGATATATTTTTTAATTCCTGCCACTACCTCTGGGGCAATGGGCGTGGTGGCGTTATAGTCAAGATAAATCATAGAATTTCCTTAAGGGGAATATAGGGTTATTTATTGACACTATAAATTAATATATGATAATTTTGAAACTGATTTCAAACAATCTCGGCGACTGCAGCTATTATCGGGAGGAAACCCTCATGGTGGTAAAGGAAGAAAAATTTATTCTCTGGTTTGATGAGATCGGCATAGACGATGTACCTCTGGTCGGAGGTAAAAATGCCTCTCTGGGTGAAATGATTAAAAATCTGTCGGCCAAAAATATCATGGTTCCCAATGGCTTTGCCATTACCGCTGAGGCTTATCGGTATTTTCTCAAGACCGCGGGTATTGAAAAGAGTATCCGTTTGATCTTGGACGGTCTGGATACCAGTGACATGAACGATCTCATTCGCCGGGGTAAGCGCGTCCGGGACGTCATCCTGGCTGCCAGCCTACCGTCGGCTTTGGTCGCCGAGATCGGGAAGGCTTACGAAGACCTGGAGGACTTGTATGGTATGTCTGGAGCCGATGTCGATGTGGCGGTGCGATCTTCGGCTACCGCAGAAGATTTACCGGATGCCTCCTTTGCCGGCCAGCAGGAAACTTTTCTCAACATCCGCGGTAAGGTCTCTTTAATCCAGGCCGTGAAAAAATGCTTTGCTTCGCTTTTTACCAACCGCGCCATCAGTTACCGGCATGATAAGAGGTTTGACCAGTTCGATGTGGCGCTTTCCGTCGCGGTGCAAAAAATGGTCCGCTCCGATTCCGCCTGCTCGGGGGTAATTTTCTCCATTGATACCGAAACCGGCTTTAAAGATACCGTATATATTACCGGTAGTTATGGTTTGGGCGAAACCGTAGTGCAAGGGCAGGTTACTCCGGACGAGTTCTATGTTTTTAAACCAACGCTGAAAATGGGCAAGCGGGCGATTGTCAGCAAGAAGTTGGGGGACCACAACATTAAAATGGTCTATACTACGGATGAGACCAGACCGGTACGAACTATCGCCACTACCGAGGAAGAACGCAGTCGCTATGTCCTGAATGATGATGAGATTCTTACCCTGGCTCGCTGGGCCTGTATTATTGAAGATCACTATACCGAACAGACCGGGATTTACCGGCCCATGGACATTGAGTGGGCCAAAGATGGGGATGGCAAGTTGGTCGGCTCCGGGCAACTCTTTATTGTCCAAGCCCGTCCCGAGACCGTGCATGCCCAACGGGATTTTAGTGTCCTGGAAACTTACACCTTAAAAGAACGCGGCCCGATAATCACCGCGGGGCAGGCCGTCGGTTCCAAAGTAGGTCAGGGCCAAGCCCACATTATTGAAACCGCTGCGCATATCGCTCAATTCCGCAAAGGTGAAGTCCTGGTTACCGATATGACTGATCCGGATTGGGAACCGATCATGAAAGTCGCCGCGGCCATTGTCACAAACCGGGGGGGGCGGACTTGCCATGCCGCCATAGTCTCCCGAGAATTGGGGATCCCCTGTGTGATCGGCACCGACAATGGATCCCTGGTCATTCAGGAAGGTGCCCCGATCACCGTATCCTGCTGCGAGGGCGAAACCGGTTATGTCTATGAGGGGTTGTTGCCCTTTGAAGTCGAAAGTCTGGATTTAAAAGCCCTGCCGCCGACCCGGACCAAAGTCATGATGAATGTGGGCATCCCCGAAAAGGCCTTTATGGACGGCCAGATTCCTAACGACGGGGTCGGCCTGGCCCGGTTAGAATTCATCATCAATTCCCATATCGGTATCCATCCTTTGGCCCTCATTCACTATGATAGATTGCGCGAGCAGGCCGAGAACGATGCCCGGTTGGCTCAAGAGATTGTCAAGATCGATGAACGGACGAAGCTGTACGAAGATAAAAAGGAGTTCTTCATCGATCGCCTGTCCCAGGGTATTGCCCGCATCGGCGCCGCCTTCTATCCCCATGATGTCATTGTCCGCCTGTCTGATTTCAAAACCAACGAATATGCCAATCTGATCGGCGGTTATCTGTTCGAGCCCGAGGAAAGCAATCCGATGATCGGCTGGCGGGGGGCCTCGCGCTATTATGACGAGAAATTTAAACCAGCCTTTGGGCTGGAGTGCCAGGCCTTTTTGCGGGCCCGAGAGGATATCGGCCTCAGCAACATCAAGGTGATGATCCCCTTCTGCCGCACCCCGGAGGAAGGCCGCCGGGTGATCGAGGTGATGCGCGAAAATGGCCTGGTGCAAGGGGAAAACGCCCTGGAAATCTACGTGATGTGCGAGATTCCCAGTAATGTCATCCTGGCCGAGGAGTTTGCCCAGATCTTCGATGGTTTTTCTATCGGCTCCAATGATCTCACCCAGTTAGTGTTGGGGCTGGACCGCGACTCTGACCTGATCAGCCATCTTTTTGATGAACGGCATCCCGCGGTCAAACGCATGGTGGCTCAGGTGATCAACACCGCGCATCAATATAACCGCAAAATCGGCATCTGCGGCCAGGCCCCCAGCGATTATCCAGAGTTCGCCACCTTCCTGGTGGAATGCGGCATTGACTCAATCAGTCTTACGCCGGATACGGTAATCAAGACCAAACTGGAAATTGCCAAGAAGGAAAAAGAACTGGGAATTATTCCCTGATATTTTTCAGGCGTACGATCAAGTCGTAACTAAATCTGTGCCTTGTTGTATCTGCCTCTTCCTCGGAAGGTTCCTCAGTCGCATTACTACCTCTGCCCCTTGGGGTTGAGAGGGCGGATCTGAAGGGGGAAACCTTAACCACAGAGACACTAAGACACAGAGAACAACACCGAGGAAAATGGCACTGGCCGGTTTGCCCCCGAGTAATCAGCTTTCAGCCCCGTTCTACCACCTGAGCCGTCGGCTGGCCGCCGTCATCTTTGGACGGTTCTATCGCCTGGAGGTTACCGGCGGGTCAAATTGGCCTTCCAACGGGCCGGGCATCCTGTGTCCCAAACATCAACGCTGGGAAGATATCCCGGTGGTGGGACTGGCCTTCCCTAAGCCGCTCTATTATATTGCCAAAGTAGAACTGTTCCGTTATCCTATGTTGCGCCGCCTGATGCTGGCCCTGGGCGGGGTGCCGCTCGACCGGGGCCGGCCCCAAGCTACCCTGTCTTCTTTCCGTTATGCGGAACGTCTTCTGTACCAGCGGCAATACCTGGTCCTGTTCCCAGAGGGCACCTATGTTCCAGGACGGGTCGGACCCGGCAAACATCGGCTGATCCAACTGTTGCTTAAGTTACAGAACCGGGATGGCCTAACCCCCTTAGCCTTTTTGCCCGTGGGCATCTCATACCAACCCCAAACTCCCGGTTATAAGGTGCGGGTCCGGCTTGGGGCCCCGGTTTATGCTCCTGGCCCGGCCCAGGCTCCAGAATTGACCCAGACCCTGATGGAGCAGATTGCTCAGCTCTGCGATTGATCCATGATTCCGGGCTGACTAATTAGGGTTCATCCGGCTGCGCACTAACTAGACATGGAGAACCTCATGAAGATTCTTAATCTTTTTTTCTCAACTACCGGCAATACCGCCAAAGTAGCCCAAACCATCAGCATCACCATGCAGCAGCCGGGGAACAGATTGAAACCGTCAAAATCAAGAAGGATTTGGATCTGCTGAGTTATGACCTGATCTTTGTCGGCTCCGGGGTCTATGAATGGTTGCCGGGCCAGCCGATGATAAATCTATTCACTAAATTCCGCCGTCAGTACGCGGCTCAGGGGAAGATCAAACCCTCGGCCCCGCGGCGGGCGTAAAAAAAGTGGTCATTTACTGCACTTACGGCGGTTGTCATACCGGACTCAATGAAGCCCGGCCGGCCGTCAAGTTCATGGGGCAGTTATTTGATCATTTGTGATTTGATATCGTCGGGGAGTGGTACACGGTGGGCGAATATCACCCTGAGATCTACAAAGCCATGACCATCGACGGACGACTGGGCGATATTCGCGGCCTACCCCACGAAGAGGATCTCGCGGAGATAGCCGAAAAGGTCAAAGGCATCCTGGTGGTTTAGACTTCTATTGCCACTAACCGGGCACCGGCTGGAAGCAATGCCGTTATTATTTCTCCGCTCCGGGGTGAGGTTCTAGGGAGTAGGAGGTATTACGGATTTTATTCCGCAACTGGCGGATACCCTGACGGCGGATGAGCTTGTCCGCTTTGAGGTTGGTTAGATTGTTTAGTTGCGCCTTAACATCGGCCTGGACCAGCGGTTCCGGCCGACCGAGTTCTAAATGATTAAAGATGGCTTCGCCGAGCCGACGATAAGCCCGGCGGATTTTCTGTTGCAGCCAGCACAGTAAAATATATTTTATCAGCATAAGCAGACGCCGCCAGGAATTAACCAGGATATTTTTCAGATACAGGCAAATGAGGCGGATGATTCTGATCAGGGTTTCGGTAGGTGTTCTGGCCATGAGCGTCTCCTTTAACTATTCTGGCGATTCGGACGATTCCCGACCTGGCCGTTGAGGGCTGAGGGCCTGAAGCCGACGGCAGATAGCCGCGACATGACTGCCGACCCAGAAAACCTGGTGGCAGGCCGGACATTCGTAAAATTGGTGCTGATGCTGATAGACATATTCCGGCACCCGCCCCCTGACCTCTTGTTTGGACACCGCCACCAGGGGTTGATTGCAGCGACTACAGCGGTTGAGGAGTTTAAAGTCTGTTGCGGCCAGGTTAAACCTGGCCATAACCTCGGCCAGCTGCACTTCCGGATCATCGGCGCTCACCACCAGGATGTCCTGCCGCGGGTACCTGTCGGCCAGCCTGGTCTGCCGGGTCAGAATCCAGGTATTGGCATCTGGGGCTGGCAGACTGGTCGGGTCATGGAGCCGGATTAATTTCTGAATGGTATCGAACCCACAGAGTCGCAGCCATTTGGCCAGGCCCCCCAGGGTTTGATCAACGATAAATCTCATTGCGGAAAGGGTACCCTTTTTACGGTAGCGGGGACCACGAGGCTAAGGGTTTCGGAAGTTAAAGAAGGATTAATGGTCAGCTTCCGATAACGCAGCCGTAGTCGACGCTGGTTATCGCCGGTGCTCAAGGTGATCTGGTAGGGCAGCGGATATTGGCCCCGAAGATCAAATTCCTGGAATTGAGCTTTAAATTTCTGTTGACCCTGAACATCAGACCATTCGGCGGCCTCAATCTGCAAATTTTGCGCCCCGACCCAGATGACCGTGGGACTGGGGCGCGCCTGGCTAACTAATTCCAGGCGGTATTGGTCTTCCTCCGGTATATAGGTCATATGGGCAGTGCCTTCCTGGTCCAAGACCATGCCGCCGGTCAGCACCTCTAGCAGTTCATTGATTTTTACCGGGGGGATAAAATCCTCCAGGTTACAGCTAGTGACCGGGCCGCGGAACAGCTTGCCCTGGCGATAATCTAAAAGTTGCATTTCTTCCCCATCGGTGTGTAAGGATAGGGCAGATTGCCCCCAGAAATTGAGCACATCGACCTTGAGGGTTTGCGGCTTGGAGCCCAATAAGAGTGCCGAGCCATTATATTTCTGCTCGGGAGAGATATAAGTTACCTGGCCTTTGGCTTCAAAACTCTGGATGGCTTGGGAGCGGGACTGCAATCGAGCCTGTAAGTCTTGAGCCGAACGGATGTCAGGGCGAACTCCAGGTTTGATGGTTGGCACTCGGGCACAGGCGGCCAGCCAGACCAAGATGCCGACCATCACCAGCAATCCTAGACGGGGTGGCCAATTACAGTTCACAGTTCCATCTCCTTGATCAAGTCTTTCACACGCTGAATCTTTTTCTCCAGTTCGGGCTTATTATCGCACTCCAGCTGCAAAGCCCGTTTGTAGATGTTCAGAGCCTTCCGGTAAAACTGTTTCTTAACATAGGCATCGCCCAGGTGTTCAGCGATGGTGCAATCCTCGGGCATTTTGCGGTAGGCCCTTTCCAAATGCAGAATTGCCTTATCATAAAGCCTTTTTTTGAAATAAACCCACCCCAGACTATCAATGATATACCCGGCCTCGGGTTCCGCCTCCAGGGCTTGCAATATTAATTTTTCGGCCTCATCTAGGTTGATCCCTTGCTCGGCATACATATATCCGGCAAAATTCAAGGCGTCGGGATTTTTGGGGTCCAATTCCAGCACCTTGTTAATCTGGCGCAGACTTTCGGCCCAATTTTTCTGCTTGTCATGAATCACGGCCAGGCGAAAGTAAACTTCGGAGTGGTTGACGGAAGTCTTCAGGGCCTGCTGTAAGGCCTCAATAGCCTTGGAATATTGCTTCTGACCCTCATACAGCCCGGCCAGGACGATATATAATTCACCCTGGTCCGGGGCTTGCAGAAGAGTATCCTCAACAAGTTTTATGCCATCCTGGAACCGCTTCTGTCGGGCCAAAAGATGGGCCAGTCTGATACGCGAGGGAATATAACTGTCGGAACAATGGTGAACCTGTCGATATTCCCGGTAAGCAGCGTCCAGATTACCTTTAGCTTCTAAACTGGCAGCCAGAAAATAGCGAGCCTGATCGAAACCTTGCCGGGCGATCAGCAATTCCCGAAATTCGCGAATCGCTTCATCATATTGTTTCTGTTCCAAAAGAATCAAACCGATTTTAAATCGCACGCTCGGATTATTACTTTCTAAGTTTTTTATTTTACTAAAGATCTGCATGGCATCGGAATAACGGTTCAACATCAAATATAGCCGCCCTAGATTGGCCAAGCCACTAATATTATTAGGATATCTTTTCAATATGTCGCGATATCTAGTAATGGCCTGGCTAAAATTCTCTTCCCGTTCAGAGACTAGCGCCAGTTCAAACATCGGCAGTATAAAATCCGGCCGCTGGCTTAAGGCCTGCTGGAACTCATCTTTGGCAGGTTCTAATTGATCGAGTTCCAGATAAATCTTGCCCAGATAATAGTGAGCCAAGGGTGAGTCAGGATTCTTGTTTAATAAATCCTTGAGGATATGGGTAGCTTTGGCAAAATCTCCTTGCTGGGCGTAGAGGGTGGCTAAGAAATAATAAGCTTCTTGATTATCCGGGTCAAGTTTAATGATCTTTTCGTACTCGGTGGTAGCTTCTTTTAACTGGTTCAGCCCGGCCCGCAATCCGCCCAGAATCTGATGCGCCTCCAGATAATTAGGGTCTAAGGTAATGGCTCTTTCCACATGGGTCAGGGCTTCCTTGACCTCGCCCTGGCGCAGATAGAGGGCCGCAAGCTCGGTTTCCAATACCGCCGAGAGCGGATCATGGGTTATGGCTTGTTGGTATGCGGTGATCGCCGCTTCCAGCTCGGAGTTGAACAGATACCACTGGGCCTGCAAATAATGAAAATAAGCCTGATCCTTAGAGGTTTCTGGAGAGGGACCGCGGTCCGACAGGGAGGAGTCGGGCGTAACTGGAACCTGGCGGTGGCATCCCCCCAGACCAACAACCAGAGCTAGAGCCAGCCCTCCTACGGCAAAAACTAGGCACCGTCTGGCCTTAAATGTCATTCTAATAACCTTCTTAACTTTGTTGATTGCTTTCCTGCCTGTTTATGTTGCCCTGCCCGTATTTCTCCGACACCGGTTCCAGCTAATAAGGACCTTAAAACTGAATTTAACCTGGATCTGTGACCAGTGACTGATAAGTGCTAAAATCCGAAATTTCGTCCTGCATGAATTGACGCAATTTATTAAGCAGACGCTCCTCAATCTGGCGCACCCGTTCCCGCGAAATGTGGTGTCGGGCCCCGATCTCCTGAAGCGTCAGAGGCTTTTCGGCCAGCAAACGCAAGTCTAAGATGTCTTTTTCCTTATCTTTTAGGGTGAGACGAAATTCTTCCAGCTTGCCCTGAAAGATGTTTTTCATCTCTTGCCGGGCCAGATGATCTTCCGCCGAGGCCTCAGGAGTTGCCAAAAAATTCTTATGTAACTCCTCGGAATCCTCTTTGAGCGGTGCATCGAGGGATAGCTCCCAGCCTCCCAGCCGTTCGTCCATCTCGATGATCTCTTGTTCCTTTACATTAAGACGCTGGGCCAGCAATTTGGGACCAGGAGTAAAACCCTGGGATTCGAGTTTTTCCTTTTCTTTGCGAAGATTATAGAATAGCTTACGCTGGGCTTGGGTAGTGCCGATTTTGACTAACTTCCAGTTATCCATAATAAATTTGAGGATGTAAGCTTTAATCCAGAAAGAGGCATAATATGATAGTTTGATCCCCCGGTAGGGATCAAATTTTTTCACCGCTTGCATCAGCCCAATATTGCCTTCTTGAATCAGGTCCAGCAAATTCTTAGTCCAGTAGCGCTGAAAGTCCAGGGCGATTTTGACTACCAAACGCAGATTGGCGGTGATCAACTGATAAGCCGCATCCGGGTTGCCGGTCTCTAGATATTCTTTGGCCAATCTTTTTTCTTCGTCGGGATGGAGCAGCGGATAGCGATTGATTTCCGCCAGGTAACGCTGCAAGGGATCGAGTTCAATCAGTAAACCCTCGACTTCCGGTTCCACTTCGGTTTCGGCGCCGTCCTCGTCGATAATGGTGAGATCTTCTAAAACATCTGGTTCTTCTTGTTCTAAAATGGTTTCTTTAGTGATCATGAGTAGAATTTAACTCCCTGGGATGAACGATGGTTACCAAGAAAGACGAACTTTGACTCCCCGCTGATTCAGATATTCTTTTAGCTCCCTGATGCTGTAAAGGTTATAATGCACCAGGGAAGCGATCAAAGCCGCGTCTGCGGCGCCCCGGGTCAATACCTCGTACAGGTGGGCGGGGGTTCCGGCCCCGCCGGAGGCAATGACCGGCACGGACACCGCTGTAGAAATCAGGCGGGTCAGATCTAGCTCATATCCTGCCTGGGTGCCATCGGCATCGATAGAATTAAGACAGATCTCCCCCGCCCCCAGACTTACTGCTTCTTGCGCCCACCACAGGGCATCAAGACTCATCGGGGTGCGCCCGCCATTAATTACCACTTCATAACCAGAGGGAATTTTTTCCGATTGGGCCACCTGTTTCACATCCATTCCCAAGACTATGCACTGACTTCCGAATGATCTAGCTCCTTCCTGAATTAATCTAGGGTCGAGGACGGCCGTGGAATTGATGCTGACCTTTTCGGCTCCGGCCAACAGCACCGCCCGCATATCCGCCAGCGAGCGGATGCCGCCCCCGACTGAGAACGGTATAAAAATTTCCTGGGCCACCTGGGTCACCACCTCGATCATGATCTCCCGGCGATCACTGGAGGCGGTGATATCATAGAAAACGATTTCGTCGGCCCCGGCTTCGTAATAGAAGCGGGCCATGTCCACCGGGTTACCGATATCAATATTATCTTTGAATTTAATCCCTTTGGTGGTCCGCCCCCCCTTGACGTCCAAACAAGGGATGATCCGCTTGCTTAACATTTCCCGTCCCAGTTCAGGAAATTCTTTAACACTAACAGACCAAACCGCCCGCTTTTTTCCGGGTGGAATTGAGTAGCCACCAGATTGCCGTATCCCAGAGCACTGGGAAACCGCTCCCCATGGGTAGTAATTCCCAGAACCCACTGAGCCTGGGCCGGGGCCGGATAATAACTATGCACAAAGTAGAAATTGACCTGGTCCGGCAAACCCTGAAAGACCGGATGGGGACGGACAAAATCAACTTCGTTCCAGCCCATGTGGGGAATCTTGAGGGGTTCACCAGGAACTTCCGGGTTGATTCCGGTTAATGCCTGGACCCGACCGGGGATCAACCCCAGACAAGGGACCTGATTTTCTTCACTATAGTCCAGGATGATTTGGGCCCCCAAACAGATGCCCAGTATCGGCGTTCCGGCTGCAAAAGCCTGTTGCAGCGCTTGATCCAGCCCCAGCCGTTTCAAGTTGGTCATGGCTTGACCCGCGGCTCCGACGCCGGGAAAGATAAGCCGCGGGGCCCGAATTACCACCGCCGGGTCCTGGGTGACCACGGCTTCGGCCTTCAGGGCCTGCAGCGAGCGTTTTACACTGGCCAGGTTCCCCGCCTGGTAATCAATAATGGCAATCAATGTTGTCTGGGCTGCAGCTTGGGCCTACCTAAGTTTTCTTATTATCAACCATTTTTAAATTTAACAGTCTGATGGACAAGAGTCAATAAGATTATCCTCAAATTGAATTAGAGTAAAGGAGTCTGCCAAACCAGAAAACCAGGGGTAGGGGAGGGGAGAGGTACATGGGTCAGTAATTATAAACCTCAGGTTAGGTCAGATATGATCAATTACCATGTTAGCCCTTGAATATTTTATATTATTTTAATCGAAGCCCAAAAACCCCGGACCAAAATTTAATGATCTTGGCCTAGTGCTGGAATTGTGCTATGTTTTAACCAAAAACCTGAGAGCCTCTAAATCCGGCTCGGGCTGGAACCAACGGCAGTTTGCGCTGAGGGCTGAGGGGGCGGGATTTTCATGAATATCGAGGAGGTCGGAAACGAGCGATCATGAAACTATTGACGGCGGATCAGATGCGGCAACTGGATCGACAGGCGATTGAAGCCGTCGGTATTCCTTCCATCGTCTTAATGGAAAACGCCGGGCGCACCACTTATCAAATCTTGCGTCGAGAGTTCCCCGATCTCACCGGACTGGTGACCGTTATCGCCGGTCGGGGCAATAACGGCGGCGATGGTTTTGTGGTAGCCCGTTATCTGGCGCACGAGGGCCTGCCGGTGCAGGTTCTGGTGCTGGGCGAAAAGACCCGGATATGCGGTGATGCGCGCACCAATTTACAGATCTTGGAACAGATCGGCGTGGACGTAATGGAAGTGACTACTGAGACTGAGTTGACCTCCCACCTCGACGCCCTTTACGGGTCTGATCTGATTGTCGACGCCATATTCGGCACCGGTCTCAATGCGGAAGTAGGAGGCCTCTACCGCCAGGTGATCGAAATGCTCAATAATCTCCCGGTGCCGGTTTTAGCGGTAGATTTCCCTTCCGGCTTGTGCGCCGATAGCGGGCAGGCCCTGGGCGCCGCGGTAGTGGCGGAGGTCACTGTGACCTATGGCTGGCCCAAACTGGGGCAGATCTTGCCTCCGGGTCGAGATTGTGTCGGTCGCCTCTGGCAGGTGGATATCAGCATCCCGCCGCCTCTGGCCCAGAACATGCCGATTGAGTTGGCCGAGGCCCAGGCATTGCGCTTATTGCTGCCGCCCCGGCCCTTTGCCAGCCACAAAGGCACTTATGGCCACTTGCTGGTGCTGGCCGGGTCCGAAGGCAAGACCGGCGCGGCGACGCTGACCGCCCTGGCCGGCCTCAGGGTAGGGGCGGGTCTGGTTACCACCGGGGTTCCGGCCAGTCTCAACGATATTTTGGAAGTCAAACTAACCGAGGCTATGACCTTGCCGCTGCCGGAGGCGGCTGGGGCACGCGCTTTAGGCACTGCCGCCCTGGCGCCGTTAGCCGCCTTTTGGTCCGGCAAATCGGCCATCGCTTTGGGACCCGGGTTGGGCACTCACCCCGAAACCGGTCAACTGGTGCGCGAGATCGTGCGCCGGGCCTCGATGCCGCTGGTCATTGATGCTGATGGTCTCAATGCCCTGGCCGAAGACTTGACCTGCCTGGAGCAGGTTGCGGGGCCAATCATTTTGACCCCGCATCCGGGGGAGATGTCCCGGCTGGTGGGTAAATCGACCAAGGAGATTCAGGCTCAGCGTCTGGAACAGGCCCAGGCCCTGGCCCAGCGTTATAAGGTGATCGTGGTGCTCAAAGGCGCGCAGACGGTGGTCGCCGAGCCCCAGGGGCGGGTAAGTATTAATCCCACCGGCAATCCGGCCCTGGCCTCCGGGGGGACCGGTGATGTGCTGACCGGCATGATCGGCGGATTTTTAGCCCAAGGTCTGGAGCCCTTTGAGGCCGCCCGGCTAGGGGTTTTTCTGCATGGCCTGGCCGCGGACCAGCGGGCCGATTGGCAGGGCGACTGCGGTCTGTTGGCCGGAGAGTTACTCGAAGAATTGCCGGAAGTTATCAAAGAGTTTGCCGCGGGCCAACTGCCCGAAGTCGAGGAGGAGGTATGTTACAGGCGCGTGATATCATGACCCGGGAGGTGATTACCGTTGCTCCCCAGGCCTCGGTGCTGGAACTGGCGCGCTTATTGGCCGACAGCCGGATCAGCGGCGTTCCGGTGGTCAATGCAGAGGACCGGGTAATTGGGGTGGCGACCCAAAGCGACCTGATTGATCGGGCCAAGAAGTTTGATCTGCCGCACGTGATTACTATCCTGGACGCCCATATCTTTTTGGAAACCCCGGCAAAATTCAAAAAGAAGCTGGAAAAGTTGCTGGGCAGCACCGTTGCTGATATCATGACCACCAAGCCGATCACCATCACCGGGGATTTGCCAGTGGACGAAGTCGCCACCCTGATGGCCGCCAAAAAGGTGCATACCCTGCCCGTTGTGGAGGATGGCAAACTGATCGGCATCATCGGCAAAATTGACATTGTCCGCTCCCTGGCCCAGGAGAGTTGAAGATAGCTGTTTGGACTGACCATGAACCTGCCTGTGGGTCTCTGTGCCTTGGCGATTAGCTTTTTTTCACCACAGAGGTACAGAGACACAGAGGGTTAAAGAGAAACAGGGGAATCTTCCTCCAGCCCGCTAGGCACAATAATCATGGAAAGATCTGGGTCGAGGGTGCAACATTTGCGATTAGCCAGTCCTAGTCCAGAGCAGACCCAGGCCATCGCCGAAAGGTTGGCGGCCAGGCTACAACCAGGCGATGTCATTGCCTTAATTGGCGAATTAGGGGCCGGCAAAACCGAATTTGTCCATGGTCTGGCCCGGGGGTTACAAGTGCCGCCCGGTCAGGTGGCCAGCCCCACCTTTGTCCTGGTGCATGAATATTCGGGCCGCCTGACCCTGGCGCATGTTGATCTTTACCGGCTGGAGCAGCTCAGCCCGGATTTTCTGCTGGAACTGGAGGAATACTGGTCCGGCCCTTATGTTACCGTCATCGAATGGGCCGAACGCCTGAGTGGTTCCGGGCCGGAGGAATATCTGGAAATCACCTTCACCTGGACCGGAGAACAGAGCCGGGAACTGGTTTTGGTCGGCCATGGCCGGCGGGGGGAGGAGTTAATAGTTCATTATAATGCCCCGGACAACTAAGATGGCCGTCAAAGGGAAAGCAGTTAATGGCTGTTTATAATATCCGTTGTAGTTATGAAGAGAATCTGGCCAAGGGGCCTAATCTCGCCCTGGAAGACCTACCTTTCACCTTAGTGGGCCAGCCGCGCTACGAATTCTGGGGGAAGAAGCTTAATTCCCGGCTAGGCATTCCCGCCGGTCTGCTCTTGGACTCCCGGTGGGTCCGCCTCTATGCCCGGTTGGGCTTCGATATCCTGGCTTACAAGACGGTGCGGACCAGACCTCAGCCCAGTTTACCCCATCCCAACTGTTTGCTGGTGGCCGCCGCGTTACCCTGCAGCCCAAAGGCAATTCCTGAGTCGTTGACCGTTTCTCAGCGCTATCGGCCAGTTACCGAGATCAGCATGACCAATTCCCTGGGTATGCCGTCGCAGACCCCGGAGGTCTGGCAGCCGGATCTTGTTAGGTCCAAAGAATCCTTGCTGCCTGGGCAAATGCTGATCGTCAGCGTGGTGGGAACCGCCGAGGATAATCAACCGGCCCGGTTTATCCAGGATTTTGTCCGGGCCGCGGCTCTGGCCGCCGAAGCCGGCGCTGAGGTTATTGAGCTGAATTTTTCCTGCCCCAACGCCCCGGTGGCCGAAGGGCAGATCTATGAGGCCCCGGAGTTTGCCGGGCAAATCACCAAAGCCGTGCGGCAACAGGTCAAAGAGCTGCCGCTTTTGATCAAAATCGGCTATCTGGCCGAAGACCATCGTCTGGCCCGGTTGCTGGCCGCGGTCCGTGATGATATTAATGGGATAGTGGCAATCAATTCGCTAAAATTAATCGTGCTGGACCAGCAGGGGCGTCAGGCATTGCCCGGTGCCGGTCGGAGTCAGAGCGGGGTCAGCGGTTACGCCCTGAAAGAGCTGGCCCGGGACTTTATCCGCCGCCTGGTAGAGCTCAAGCAAAAAGAACGCTATGATTTTAAGATCTTGGCGGCTGGGGGGATACTGACCCCTGGGGATTTTGAGGATTTCCTAAATCTGGGGGCCGAGGCCGCCCTGACCTGCACCGGGGCGATGTGGGACCCGTACCTGGCCCTGAGATATCATCTTGAGTATTCTTTGCCGTCTCCCGATCCTGGTCCTTTAATGACCCTTGACTTCCGGGAGATTGGACTTCCGTCTCAGATTGACGAGGACATAAAAATTGAACACCGGCGCGGCGACAATGAAATCTTATATCCGCCGACAATGAAGATCTGCCCGATCTGTGGCGAACCCCTGGACCAGATACCGCCTGCGGCCCCGCGTTACTGCCGTTGTCGGTTAATGCCTGATTGTTGAGGAATTGAAATGGCTAAGAAAATCACCAGGGCTCGTAAACCG